>ERZ772968.532-NODE-532-length-19044-cov-12.786192_pt1 | contig 19044 bp, 11 predicted proteins | sample MGYA00580674_ERZ772968 | MGnify/ENA primary metagenome ERZ772968 (study PRJEB29015, sample SAMEA2737940) | human oral metagenome | biome: human oral; feature: human-associated habitat; material: dental | place: China | collected 2138 ...
TACAGCAGAAAGTGCCTATAAGAGGGGAGATATTCTCGATAGAAATGGAACGCCTTTGGCTATCAGTAAGGAATCTTATCGAATCATTTTAAATCCTGCGGACATTTTGGAAGGTCAGGATGACGAAAAGAAGAAAAAAAGGGCAGAGGATAATCTGGAGATGACTTCAAAAGTTTTGGCTGAGACCTTTGGCTATGACCAACAGATGATTAAGGATCGCATCAACGAGTATAAGGACAGAAGATATTATCGCTTGGATGCAGGGATTACAAGTGAGCAAAAGGAAAGTTTTGATGCAAATAAGGAGACAGCAGAGAAGGACCAAAGGACGAGTGGTAAGGTTATTGGTGTGAGCTTTGAAAAGACTTATCAGCGTTCTTATCCAAACAATGCTCTGGCTTGTGATGTCATTGGCTTTTCTCAAGGAGATGGAGATGTAGGAACTGGAGGAATTGAACAGTTTTATAATAGCAATCTCATTGGCAAAGAAGGCAAAAAGTATGGCTATTTCAATGAGGATGTTGGTCCAAATCAGGTAATTAAGTCGGCTGAAGATGGAGACCAGATTGTTTCAACAATTGATATCAATATACAGCGAATTGTGGAAAAGCACATTCAAGAATGGGAGAGTAGCACAGGAAGTAAACGCACGGCTGTGTTGGTAATGAACCCCAATAATGGAGAGATTTTGGCATTGGCCACAAGTAAGGGATATGATTTAAATCATCCGAGAGATCTTACAAAGTTTTATCAACAGGCAGATATTGATAAGATGGATGACAAGAAAAAGAATGATGCCCTCAATGAAATTTGGAGAAATTTTGCAGTCAGTGATACCTATGAACCAGGTTCACCATCTAAGGTCTTTACTGTGGCCGCAGGCCTAGAAGAAGGTGTCATCAAGGGAAATGAAACTTATTTTTGTGATGGCTTTCAAAAAATTGGAAAGTGGACCATTAAATGTGTCAATGTTCATGGTCATGGCCTATTGACTGTTACAGGAGCATTGATGCAAAGTTGCAATGATGCACTGATGCAAATTGGTGCGGCCATTGGTGTCGAACGGTTTACAAAGTATCAAAAGATTTTTGGCTTTGGAGAGATGACGGGAGTTGACCTTCCAGGAGAAGCAGATACTAAGGGGCTAATTCATACGGCACAGAATATGTCTGCAGTGGATTTGGCAACGAATTCCTTTGGACAAAATTATAATACCACTATGGTGCAGACAGCAGCAGCTTTTTGTTCGGTAATTAATGGTGGTTCCTACTATAGACCACATGTTGCCAAGCAGATTTTATCTGCCAATGGGGCAGTTAAGGAGAATCTGGATGGAAAAGTGGTCAGAGAGACTGTGTCCATGGAGACCACAGAGTTTTTGAGAGAAGCATTGAGAAAGACAGTTGCCGAGGGAACAGGGTCCGCTGCACAGGTGCCAGGCTATGATATTGGAGGAAAGACAGGTACAGCAGAGAAGTATCCAAGAGGAAAGGGAAAATACCTTGTCTCTTTTGCTGGATTTGCCGACACAAAACCCAGAGGTCTTTTGTTATGTCATTATTGATGAGCCTCATGTGGCCGATCAGGCACATTCCACCTATGCGAGCACTTTATTTAAGGACATTATGACGGAAGTTTTGCCTTATATGAATCTCTTCCCAAATTCGACGAACACAGAGGAAGATAGTATAAAGGCAGGAATGCCAAAGGACAATGGAATTACCGTGGTACCAGATGTTTCACAAAAGTCAGAAACAGATGAGTATGTTCCTCAAATTTTACAAATTCCAGATGGTCTGCCCGAGGCTGCACAGACCACGGCAGCGTCGGGGCTTACTGTGCAGGACGATGAGCAGGAGACCTTGCCAAAACAAAGTGAAACAAGCCAGAGTGCGGCAGATACTTCGGCTACAGAAACAAGTGCAGCAGACACCTCGACAGGAGAAACTAGTAGTGGGGCAAATAGCACCACAGCCACCGCAGAATCGACTGCTGTGGCCACAACAGTGGCTGAAACTCAAGCGACAACACAGACCAGTGCAGAAACCCAAGCACAGACCAGTGCAGCTGCAACCACGGCAAAACCAAAGGCCGCAAAGTTAAGGGCAAAGACAACGAAGAAAGGTGTTGGTGCAAAGTCAGCACCAAAGAAGGCAACAACAGCGAAGAAGCCAGTAAGAACAACGAAAAAAGCACGATAGCATACATTTGGAGGTAGAAGGATGAAGAAAAAAGTCATGGTTGCCATCCCATACGGTGATCTTGTCGATCTTGATATTTTTGACAGCTTCCACCTGCGTTTTGACAAGCTCCGGCAATTTGTCGGTGATCAGCATGAGCACCGCCTTATCGGGATCGCTTCCGGCAGCGCGAACAAGACGGTCGTATCCTTCGGCCTGCTTCGTGAGCACTTCGTAGATACCGCGTGCTTCGGCATCCATCTTCGCAAAGATAGCATCGGCCTCACCTCGTGCTTTGCGACGCAGCTTCTCGGCTTCAGCTTCGGCATCGATAATCGCTTTCTCCTTTTCGATCTCGGCGGGCACGACCACGTTGGCCGTCTGCGTCGCCTTCTCGCGCTCAGCACGCGTCATTTCCGCCTCGCGCTCCGACTGATAAGCCTCTTGCAGGGCCTTGGCCGTCTGCACCTTCTCGGCGGCTACGGCGCGACGGGCCGCTTCGGCCTCCTTCTCACGACGCGTGGCCTCGGAGTTGGCGATGGCAATCTTGGCGTTGTTCTCACCCTCGACCGCCAGCGCGTTGGCTTCGGAGGTGCGGATACGTGTGTCACGCAGTGTCTCGGCGATGCGGATGTCTTTGTCACGGTCGGCCTCGGCCTTACCGATTTCACCGAAACGGTTCTGTTCGGCGACGCTCTTCTTGGCCTCGTTGATGGCCTTGGCGGCGGCTTCCTTACCGAGCGCCTCGATGTAGCCCGACTCGTCGCGGATGTCGGTCACGTTGACGTTGATCAGCTTCAGACCGATCTTCCGCAGCTCGGCCTCGACGTTGGCGCTGACGTTGGCCAGGAACTTGTCGCGGTCGGAGTTGATCTCCTCGATGTCCATCGTGGCGATGACGAGGCGCAGCTGACCGAAGAGGATGTCGGTGGCAATGTTTTGGATGTTGTGCGTGTTCTGGCCGAGCAGGCGTTCGGCCGCGTTGGTCATGCTCTCCGGTTCGGTGGAAATACCGACGGTGAATCGGCAGGGCACATCCACGCGGATGTTCTGCTTACTCAGCGCGTTGGTCAGGTTACACTCGATGGAGATGGGCGTGAGGTCGAGGAAGGCATAGTTCTGAAACACGGGCCAGATGAAGGCGGCACCGCCGTGGATACAGCGTGCGGAGCTAACGCCTCCCTCTTTGTTGCGACCGGTTTTACCGTAAACGACCAGGACTTTGTCCGACGGACAGCGTTTGTAACGCGAAAGGATCGAAGCGAACGTCACGAAAAGGACGCCCGCGATCACTACGATTAAATATAAACTGGGCATAAGCTATTGAATTGAGATTGTTCGAATGATTACTGATATCGAAGCAGTTTGTCAGGCCTTATAATCGGTTATTCCTAACCGGTTGCCCGATGGATCCTCAAACTCGACCGCCCAACCTGTTTTGATTTGGAAGGGCTCGGAGAGGAATCGGACACCTCTTTCTTTCATTTTGGCATACTGGGCGGCCACGTCTTCTACCTCTATCCACAAAGCCGGTTTGGCATCTGGGAATCGCGCCGTGTCCTTGAGGATAAGTGCCGGCTCGTCGTCTCCGATACGATAGGCCACCATGCCCATAGAGGAGAAATCAAACTTCACGGCTAAACCCAATACATCGGCATAGAAGCGTTTGGTCGCTTCAAAATCATTTGCGGGGAAGAAATAATTATCTGTTTTCATAGGATGGATGATGATGTAAACTATACTTTCTCTACCAGCACCGTGTGCCCGTTCAGGACGGCGACGACGCGGATGGGAGCTTCGTTAGGTAGGCGATCGCCTTCGGTCATGGCGTTGTACTCGCGGATGGCGCCGCGCACGGTGATTTGCACCTTGCCTTCGCCCGTGCGGCCGGCCGGAATGGTCAGGTAGACCGACCCCTTGCAGCCGACGAGCGCCTCCGGCTCGATGGTGCCCGACTGCTGCATGCCGCTCATCCACTTAAATAGGTACATGACGACGCAGACGAGCAGCACACCGACCACCACGCCGCCCACGAGCATAAGCGTGGTGCTCTCCGTCGAGGCGCTCAGGGCGATGGCCGTCCAGCTGAAGCCGAGCATGAAGTTGATCAGGTTCCGAAACGTGAAGAGTTGGAAGGGGGTCGATTCGCCCGCGCCATCGGCGGACATGTCGCCGTCGAAATTCGTTTCCGAATCCATCCCCACGAACGTCATAATACTTTGAATGATGAACACCGCCGACGCGACAATGGCGATGCCCCAAAGGGTCTGCATAAACGGATCCAAGGATCCCCACCAGGTTTGCATAGGTCTTCTGTTTTTAGATCGTTAAAAAATCACGGGCAAACGTAAGGAATAAGCCCTGAAAAATCCCATTTCTGATTGGCGATAGCACTTCAAATGCATTTTGCATGCTATTGCCAATAGGAAATGGGTGATCTCGTAAACAACGTGAGTTCGATGAAAGAATGGACTCCCTAATCCCAGGAGAATGTCTTTGATCGCGCGCTGTAAGCGGCCAAAGTGCTTTTGGAAATGCCCCGCGGAAGTTCCGCAAGTCCCACGGGAAATGCTTTGGCGTTTGCGGGTACTCCCGCAAGTTTCGCGGGAAATGCTTTGGCGTTTGCGGGTACTCCCGCAAGTCTCGCGGCGTTTGCCTTGGCGTTTGCGGGAGTTCCGCAAATCGAAAAAAGAACGTTTTGGCATTTGCAGAACTTCCGCGGGGCATTTCCAAAAACGTTCTGGCTATGGCGTGGCTTCCATAGAAACTCTTTGCTGGCTTTATTCTTTCGTCGAACTCACCGCAAAAAAAGGGGCGCCCCACTTTCATGGAGACGCCCCCTCTAAAGATTGATCGGCTGCGCTTACGCTACTTCAGGTAATCGATGAAGTATTGCGTGATGCGCTCGTGCAGGTGTACGCTCTGATGGCCGCGCATGTTGTGCGGCTCGCCGGGGTAGACGAAGAAGTCGGGCTGTGTGCCGGCGGAGATGCATTCCTTGAGGAAGCGCAGGGCGTTCTGCGGCAAGACGACGGGGTCGTTCATGCCGATAATGATCTGCAATTTGCCCTTCAGGTTCTTGGCCTTGGGCAGCAAGGAGCCGGCCGCGTAACCCTCGGGATTGTCCTGCGGAGTGCCCATGTAGAGCTCGCCGTACTGAACTTCGTACCAATTCCAGTCGATGACCGGGCCGCCGGCCACACCCACTTTGAAGACGTCCGGATAGGTGGTCATCAGGTTGATGGTCATGAAGCCACCGAAGCTCCAACCGTGGATGCCGAGGCGATTGGCATCAACGTAGGGCAAGGTCTTGAGGAAATCCACGCCCTTCATCTGATCCTTCATCTCCTCGGTGCCGAGGTGGCGATAGGTGGCCTGCTCGAAGTCGCGGCCTCGGTCGCTACTGCCGCGGTTGTCGAGGACGAAGACGATGAATCCCTTCTGCGCCATGTAGGCCTCCCAGCCGCGCAGGCGATAGTGCCAATAGGCGTCGACGTTGCGCGTCATGGGGCCTCCGTAAACGTAAACGACGGTGGGATACTTCTTCGAGGCGTCGAAGTCGGCGGGTTTCACCAGGCGATAGTAAAGATCCGTGCGACCGTCGGCGGCCTTGATCGTTCCGGAGGAGATCTGCGGCTCGGCGTAGTCCTTCCACGGGTTTTCGGTGGTGAAGTAACGCGTGCCTTTGTCGGTCTTTAGGTTGATAAAGTCGATGTTACGCGGCACCGTGGGCTCGGCGTAGTTGTCGATGATCCATCCTCCGTCGGGCGAGAGGGCGCGGTCGTGGAAGCCGCTTGGGGAGATGATGTTGGCGTGCACGCCGCGACCATTGTCGAGCAGTGTGCGCTTGCCCGTGGCGATGTCCACGGCGTAGAGATTGCTTTGGATCGGGCTACTCTCGGCCGAGAGGATGATGGCGCGTTTCCTCGCCTTATCGAAGCCGAGCAGGTCATAAACGACGAAGTTGCCGCTGGTCAGCTGACGCAGCATCTCGCCCTTGGTGTTGAAGAGGTAGAGGTGGTTGTAGCCGTCCTTCTGGCTTTGGAGGATGAACTTGTCGGCGTCCCACGGCAGGAAGGCCACGGAGGTGTAGGAGGTGATGTACTTCTCGTGGCGCTCGGTGTAGAGCGTGGCGCGTTTGTCGCCCGTCACGGCGTCGTAAGCGTCGAGCGACATCTCGTTCTGCTTGCGGTTGAACTCCTTGAGGTAAATGGTCTTGCCGTCGGGGCTCCAGCCGATGTTGACGAAGTAGCGGTCTTTGGGGTTGCCCACCTTGAGGTAGATCGTCTTGTCGGCCTTTACGTCGTAGACACCGATGGTCACTTCGTGGGTGGTGCGTCCGGCCATGGGATACTTCTCCGGAGCGAGTACGGCCATGCTATCTGGATCCACGTCGACGAGGGGATAATCGGGCACCATCGTTTGGTCCATGCGATAGAAGGCGAGGCGTGAGCCGTCGGGGTTCCAGAAAGTGCCTTTGTAGATGCCGAACATCTCGCGGTAAGCCGTGACGCCGTAGACCATTTCGCGGCTACCGTCGGTGGAGATCTGTCGTACCCGACCCTCACCGTCGATCACGAAAAGGTTGTGGTCGCGTACGTAGGCTGTGGCGCGTGAGGCCGGAGCAAAGTCGGTATGTTCCTGTAAGGCGGAGGCTTGACGCCAAACTACACGATGCGCTTTCCAGTCGACGAGCATGCGCTCCGTGATGTTTTCGACCAGCACGAGCGACTGTTTGGCGTAGGGGAAAGTGGCGTATCGGAGGCTCTTCACACGATGGTTATCATCCTTGGCGCCGATCCACTGGTTGATGTCGGCGAGGGTGAAGAGGCGTGTTTCGCGTCCGGTGGTTTTGTTGATCAGGGCGCAGAAGTCTGCGTCGGTACGCACGGCTTCCTCGCCCCACCAGACGATGGAGCGGTTCTGCGGCGTCATGTTGCGATAGTTCGTTCCGCCGAAGTTGAGATCCTCCAGCGTGAAGAGTTTCTTCTGTGCCGCTCCCGTCTGAGGGATAGCTGCGGCGAGGGTCATGGTGAGTGCCAATGTGAAATACGATTTGAATCTCATGATGATGGTGTGATTAAGAAGCTGTTTTGAATTTATTGGACGATTGTTTTATGGAGCTGTTTGGGCAGATCTTTCTCCTTTCTATTTCGGGTCTATTCAGGTCTATTTCCGCCCTTTTGTCCCATCTTTTTCGTCACATAGCTCGCTATGCTCCTCAAAAGATGAAACAAAATCCCCGGAAATATCCTCTGAATATCCTCCGAAATAAATTCCAAACAGCTTCTGATGGGGAATAAAATAGGAGCCGGTGCAAGTCTGCCGATTTCGCAGCCCTGCACCGGCCATTCTTTTTGGGGTTAATCAGCTCTCCCGCTTGCCTTAATATTCAAGCGATGGGGAGCCATTAGTTAGAATCTGACTTTCGCTCCGAACGATACGGTGAACGGACGGATGTAGGAGCCTACGGCCAGATAGTTCTCTACGTTCTTCGGCTTCAGGTCAGAGGTCGATACGCCACCACTGGCACCGCTTACATTAAGCAAGTTGACGAAGTTGACGGAGAAGTCTACGTTCTTGTTCAGTGCGTAGCTTACGCCAGCGAAGGTGGTCCAAAGGCCATTGAACTTGAGTGTGTTCATCTTGTTGACGTAGTAGGCGCTGGAGTAGCGTGCGCTCAGCCAGATGTTGAACTTGTCGTACGTATAGCTTGGGTTCAGCTCGATGATCACGTCGCTGACGCCGGTTGTCTTCTTGTTGCTGAAGCTGGCGTGGCTCTTCGTTCCGTCTTTGAACACGGGGTCGATCTCGTAGTTCTTGTAGCGCGGATCTTGCAGGGTGAAGAGGGCGTGGAAGGTGAAGCCCTTAGCTGGTTGCAGCACCATGTCGGTGGTCCAACCGAGCGTCTGTACGTCGTAGTTTACGAACACGGTGGTGTAGTCCGTCTCGTTGGTCGGGTGGTTGAACTGCGTGCGCCATTTGTAATTGGTCTGGCGAACGAACGAGAACTGCGAAGCCAATTGAATCCAAGAGTTGTTCCAGAAGATACCGGCGCGGCCTAAGTGAATGCTCACGGGGTCGAGGTTCGGTATTTCTTCACCAGCAAAGTCATAAGCGTAGGGGCGACGCATCGCGAAGACGTATTCACCCGTCAGACCGAAGCCGTCGAGCAGCGTATAGCGACCATTGATGGCAGCTGCGGGGTTGATCCAACCCTTAGAGAAGTCAACCAATTTGCCATCCTTGATGCTCCAGTTCTCTTTACGAACGTTCTCGGGGTGGTCGGGCTTCATACCATCCAGATGAGGATAACTCATGTAAGCCAATGTAGTGAGACCACCAATGCCGTAGTACTCCAAACGCAGACCACCGGAGAGCCACAAGCGATCGGTAGCCTGCCAGTCGTCAGAGAAATAAAGAGCGGCCTTCTCTTCGTGCATATCCATGTATTCACCCGACGTGTTGCAGTCGGTAATAGATTTGCCTTTCTTCAACAGCCATACGGGCGATGCTTCGAGGGTCTGAGGCATGATTCCAGCGCTGGAGTTGACGAACGAACGTCCCCACCAGAAGTTCATACCCGCGCGCCAGCTGTGGCGTGCGGAGGCGCGAGAAAGTTCAGCCGTCGTCATCCACGTCGATTCAAAGCCTTTGTCACGGCTCAGAAAGCGATTCAGGTACTTGCCGGTATACTCCTCGCCGGCCTTGTGACCCTTTGCATCGTAAGCATAGGTGAATCCGTCGCCCGCTTTGGCCGTACCAATACCGAAGTTATCCGGTCGAGCTTGGTCGAGGTTACCGCGACGAATCTTACTGGAAACGTAGAGCTTCAGTTTGTTGTCGAACTCATAGTCGAGGCGAGCCAGGAGGTCGTTACTGCTGTTGGCGTTGTTGTGCAGACGGAGTACGTCTTTGAACTCGCCGTCCACTACGTCGTAGTAACGATAGCGGCCATTGTTCGGCAGCAGATTGTCTCGACCCAGCTTGAAACCGGGATATTCCTTCGATGTTCCGTCGCCCACGTAGTAGTACGGGCCAATGTTGTCGAAGAAGAGGCGGGTGTTGACATGCTTATAGAGGAGGCTGAAGACGCCCTTACCGTCTTTCCAAGTCTTGGTCAGACCGGCCTTGAAGATTTCCATCTTCTCGGCGATGTCGGCGTCTTCAATCTTGATTGTTCCTGGGTCGTGATTGACGTACATACCGGCGGTGTAGCTCCATCCTTTGCCGATGGGGCCGGAGAGGGCAATGTCGAAGCGCTGCAAGCCGTAGATATTGGTGTTATAGGCGGCGCGGCCTTCGAACTTCTCCGATCCGCGGCGGGTGGTGGAGAGCACGGTGTAGTTGACGGTACCATTTGTGATGGCACTTTCGCTTAGGGACGAGAGGCCGATGTGGTCATGAATGCCCATGGCGGTCCAATAGAAATAGGGCACGCCTGGCCACTCGTCATAAGTGACGGGTAGACCGTCTTCGAAAATGGTTGCTGATACACCCGAGGGCAGTCCGATTGAGATCTGTCGAGGGCGGTTGTCGTAGGAAGCATTGAGCAACACATTGCGGTTCTTCACTTCCTTGGTGTTGGGCACTGCTGCGGTGTCCTTGCTCACTTCGTCATGCTGTGCATGTGCCGCAAAGGGCAAAGCGAGCGCTGCTGATAGAATGAAAATACTGGATTTCACGTCGTGATTACTATAAAATGATTATCTCTAATTGGTTGTGTTCTGCGATATGTTTGTGGAAGAGGGACAAAAGGAAGCCCGAGGACTCCGGCAGATCTGTTCTCTCTGCCAGCCTCGGGCCTTGGCCATCACTTCGTGTAGAAGTCAATTAAATGCGTGAGTGCCCGCTTACATACGGGGCAAAATTCGGGGAATTGGTTGGTGCGCATACGGCAGTCTTGGAAGGCACGATAGACGCCTTTTACGCTGTAGCCTGCGCCTTCGTAGACGCCTACTTCCATTTTGTTTTTCTCCGTGGGGATGGTGGGGATCTTCGTGCCCTTCTTGACCATGTCTTTCCACTTGCTAGCGAAGTCAACGAGTGTGGTCAGGTTCGGCTCCCACGGCTCGATGTCGTGCGGATAGAGCGGGATAAGCTCTTCTTCAAACGCGTATTCGTCGGCCAGGCCAGCGATGCTGTGGCCAAATTCGTGCACTACGACGGGCTTGAAGTATTTGTGCCGCGTGGAGGTGAGGTTGTACGAGTTGTAGATGCCACCGCCGCCGTAGGTCTCGGAGTTGACCAGGACGATGATGTGTTCGTAGGGCGTGCCAGCCAGCTGGTCGTGCATGTCACGCAGGTTGAGCGTGGTCAGGTAGCGATCGCTGTAGAAGGTGTCGAAGTGCGAACCGAGTACGGTGTTTTTCCACACGCCTTTGGAGGGGACACTGGTGCCGCTCTCTTTCGATTCGGACATGACGGCGATGACGTTGAAACGGCCTTTGAGCGACTTGAAGGGCTCGTGAGCAAAAAGCGCCTCGTTGGCCTCGGTGGCGTGGGCGATAAAGTCGTCCATGTCTTCCTTGCGATACCCTTCAGCGATGTAGGCGATGTGCATACACTTATTCGTGTCTGCGGCCTGCATGAGGGTCTTGTAGGGCGTCACTTCTTTCTCGCCGATGTGCTTGATGAGGATGTCAGACGGTATCACGCGATGGGTGTAGCTGACCAAGACGTCGAGGCGGCTGGTGCGCAGCTCCACGGTCACGTCGACCGTATCCTTGGGCATAGGCAGGAGGAAGACGTTCTCGAACGATTTCCTCACCTGCTTGGCTTCCGGGTAGGCGAGCCACTCTTGAAAGAGGGTGGAGAAGGAGTTTTTGTAGATCACGCGACCGTCTTTCGATCGGACGGTGATGTCGCCGTTGCCCGCAGTAGGGACTTCGGCCAGGTTTTGTCGTTTGCCATACCAGCGAGGGATAGCGTTCAGTCGGATAACGGAGATCTCTTGTTTGTTGACATCTCCCGCAAAATCGTAGTCGATGCGCAATGTCCGATCTTCAAAATAGTCATTGAAGTTCTGTGCGGAAGCCGCGGTGGCTCCACAGACAATACACATGGCCAAGAGTACCTTTTTCATACGGGGCATTTGTATTTATTGCGTTAAACTTGAATTATAACTTTGCGCCAAAGGTAAAGGAAAAGCCTTCGAACAATTGCAAGAATGAATCACTGAAAAATGCGCCACAGCCCGAAACTTATCCTGCTTTCTCCTCGCAACTCACTCTCTCTCATAGCCCTTATCGGGCTTTCTCCGGTATAATAAAAATGAAGCCCAGGGCGGCGCTTCCCTCTCTCCGCAGCCTGCGGGAGACGTCCGTAGCCCTACAATTGTCTCCTGCAAACTGCGGGGAATGTTCGTAGCCCTACGAAGTATCTCCTGCAAATTGCGGAGAATGTTCGTAGCCCTACAATGATCTCCTGCAAACTGCGGGGAATGTTCGTAGCCCTACAATTGTCTCCTGCAAACTGCGGGAGATGTTCGTAGCCCTACGGAGTATCTCCTGCAAGTTGCGGGAGATGTTCGTAGCCCTACAATCGTCTCCTGCAAACTGCGGGAGATGTTCGTAGCCCTACAATTGTCTCCTGCAAGTTGCGGGAGATGTTCGTAGCCCTACGGAGTATCTCCTGCAAGTCGCGGGAGATGTTCGTAGCCCTACGGAGTATCTCCTGCAAACTGCGGGAGATGTTCGTAGCCCTACAATCGTCTCCTGCAAACTGCGGGGAATGTTCGTAGCCCTACGAAGTATCTCCTGCAAGTTGCGGGAGATGTTCGTACATCTACGATAGGCCCAAACAAATTGCAGGAGATGTTTGCCCCCCTTCGAATAGGGGCCACAAAGAAGCGGCGCCCGCCTCTCAAGGTTGGAGAGGGGAGCGCCGCTGATGGAGTAATGGCCAGAAAAAGCAGAACTATTTCGCTTGATAGATGTAGCTGAACGTCACGACGCCTTTCTTCTGCCCCGTGGCGTCGCTGTAGTCCGTGAACTTCAGCTTGGCGTTGGCGCCGCTCTTGAACTTCACGACGTAGACTTTCCCTGAGAGCTTGTAGGTGTAGGGTGGCATGGTGCCGGTCGGGGTTAGGATCAGCCAACCGCCGAGGGTGGCGTTGAGGGTCTCTTCGTCCGCATAGCCAACAATGCCTTGCATCATCTTCGACATGTCTGTGATTACGCGTTTTCGAACCAGCGTATCGGTCTTGTAGCCTGCGGTGGGCAGGGTGGTCACTTTGTCCAGATCTGTCTCTGTGGTGGCTACGGCCTCGGCACCGTTCGTCTTGACATCAAAACGGTGGATGGCGATGTGCCACTTGATTTTTACGTCTGCTTCTGATCCCTTGGCGGGGGTGTGACTTATCACAGTGTCACGTTTATAAGACGTCCAGCTGCTAAAGTCGCGATGTACTTCTGTCTCGCCCGTTTCGAGGTTGATGTACGTCCAGTTGGCATAGTTCGTGGCGTCGACGGTCATCTTCTTCGTCACGCCTTGATCCGGCTTGGGTTGCGGTTGAGGCTGCGGTTGCGGTTGGGGCTGCGGCGTAGGCGTAGGTTCAGGCTTGTCATCGCCACATCCAACCATCATTGTCATACTACACGCCATGAGCGCGAGCATCATCAGGTGCTTCATTTTCATCATTTCGTCAGGTTTTTATTGGTTATTAACGGCCGCAAAAGTAGAGGCGCCTGTAGGGGGTCACAATCCCAATTAGGGGGGATTTCGGATTGGCGCAATCACCGAAATTCGGGACGCACCGAACGCAAAGCGGGCGGATCCGCTTCATTGCAGACCCGCCCGTCTTCTGATTCTCGTCGTTCCATTCGCCGCTACTTGTTGGCTGGATGATCATAGGGGCCGGTGCGAACGTCCCAATACATCTTGGAGTAGTAGTTGTTCGTGCCTCCTTCGAGCTTCGATACGGCAGCGTTGAAGTTCTCGCCGTTCAGCGTACTCTCGTTCGTGGGGTACTTCACGCGGGGGATGATCATCCCCTTGGTGTCGGAGAGGGGGCTGAACTTGATCGTGTTACCCTTAGCGACGAGGGAGACCTCACCCGGACGAATGAGCTGGTCGGGATAGCCCGTCCGACGGATCTCGACCCAAGCCTCGGTGCCGTTCATATAGAGGTCGATGTACTTCTGGAGGGCCACCGCCTCAGCGTCCACCTTCTTTGAGACGGCGTCGACGTATTTGTCGAGGTCTTCGGTGGAGATGGGCTTGCCGTTCAGCGTGGTCCAATACGTGACGGAGGCGCGGACGCCCGTCTTGTATTCATCGGCCGAGAATCCTTTGTATTCACTGAGGATGAACTGCAGTTCGGCGTAAGTCATGATGGGCACAGCGAAGTCCTTGGAGAGGTGAATGGGCGGATTGCTGTACCAACTCGGCGCTATGTTGCGATAAGCAGAAGACATATCACCGCTGGCGATGCCGAAGGGGATGCCGATGTATTTTCCATCACGCGACGTGGTGTAGACCTCCAGTCGAGGGTCTACGACGCCCGCCCAGGGGTGCGACTTCTTGTTGAGCGTATCGGGCTGCCCCTTGAGGATGTCCATGAAGGGCCGCGCAATGGTGAAGTCGTTACGCTGGGCGACGAAAAAGCCTTCGTAGAACTGGCAGTAGTCCTGCCCCGTGGTGGAATACTTGAAGACGGCGTTGTCAGCATTGCTTTCGAAGACGCCATCCTTGAGCGCCTCGGCGATGTAGGTCTTCCAGTTGCTGTCCACTTTAGAGAGGTGGATGGCCAGGCGGCACTTGAGGCTGTTGGCAAACTTCTTCCACTTCGCGGCGTCGCCCTTGTAGATGATGTCGCCACCGATGAAGGCCTTCTCATTGACGTTGATCATCTGCGAAGCCTCGGTCAGCTCACGGATCATGGCGGCGTAGATGTCCTTCTGGTCGTCATACTTGGGGTGATAGACGTCCTGGATCAGTTTGCCAGCCTCCGAGTAGGGCACATTGCCCCACGTGTCGGTGATGATGGAGAGCATCCAGACCTTCATGATCTTGGCGGCTGCGATCTGGTTTTTGTTGTTGCCATAATTGACCGAGATGGCTGCCTTCTTCGGGTCGGTGTTAAGCTCGATGATGCGATCCATGTAGTAAAGGTTACGGTAGAAGCTATTGAAGTAACCGTTGTTCACTGATTCACGAATCTGATAGCGATCCTCCTCCGTGTAGTTGCGTTGCGCCCAATACTGGCTGTAGGTGAGGCATTGGCGGGCGCTGAACCAGTTGTCGTAGACGTCGTCCATCATGTGCTTTTGGGCGCCGCTCATCAACATGTGCGAGGGAACCTCTACGGGGTTGTTCGGGTCGACGTTCGTCGTTTCCAGCTTCTCGCACGAAAGGGCAAAGACACCAGCCACGACGGGCAGAACGAGGTATTTATATGTTGCTTTCATCACTGCAATTTCTTAGGTCGTTAAAATTTCAAGTTCACGTTGAATCCGAAGTTCGCCACCGAAGGCAGTGCGCCGCCTTCGATACCCTGAATGTTTCCAGAGCCGGTGACGATCATTTCCGGGTCGAAGTGCTTCGTATCCGGCCCCCAAACGGCCAGGTTACGACCGTAGGCCGATACGCGTACGGCTTTGAAGAAGGCGTCCTTCTTCTTGAGCGGAATGGTGTAACCGATGTTGATCTCGCGGAGCTTGACGTAGTCCGATCTGAGGACATTCTGCACTGCGGGGCCTGAGTTATGGTCGTTGCCGTACTGCTTGGCTGAGATCTTGGTCGTGTTGGGCGTTCCGTCTTCGTGCACGCCCTCGAGGACGATACCGTTTTCACGGATGCCGTTGGCGGCGGACTCTTCGAGCATACCGGAATACATTCCCCAGAGGTAAGACGTGGAGAAGTAGTGGCCGCCCTTAGAGAAGTCCAGGAGTACGCTCAGGTCGATGTTGCCCAAGCGGAAGGTGTTGCTCCAGCCTCCGGTGAAGTCGGGGAAGATGCTGCCCAAGTTCACGTTGCCGTCGGTGTACATATAGCGTCCGTTGGCGTCGATCAGCTTGTTGCCGTTCTTGTCATACTTATAGTCCGTACCCATGATCACGCCATAGGCCTCGCCCTTCATAGCGCCAATCTCCACCTTGAACGGTGCGGTGGCGATGCGGTAATAATCGACCACCATCTCCTTCACCTTGTTCTTGTTCGAGGCCAACGTGAGGGCCGTCTCCCAGGTGAAGGTGCGGCTACGAATGGGCAGGACTTTCACCATAAGCTCCATACCCTTGTTTTCGATCACGCCACCGTTCACCACGCGGAAGGTGTAGCCCGTAGTCCCTGAAACGGACAGCGGCACGATCTGATCCTTCGTTTGGCTGGCGTAGACCGTAGCTTCGAGGCTGACCCGGTTGTCGAAGAGCGAGAGTTCGAGTCCGGCCTCGAAGGAGTTCGTCGACTCGGGCTTCAGGTTCTCGTTTTTGAGCGTATTGCTAACGACGTAGCCCGGTGTGGAGGGGTCGACATGGGTGTACTGCGTCATGGTGTTGATCACCTGATACGGATCGGTGTCGTTACCCACCTGGGCATAGCCGAGGCGCAGCTTTCCGAAGTTGAGCCACGTGAGCTTATTCTTCAGCAGTTCCGAGAAGACAAAGCTACCCGTCACCGAGGGATACATATAGGAATTGTTGCCCACGGGCAGCGTCGACGACCAGTCGTTACGCAGCGAAGCATCGAGATAAAGCATGCTGCGCCAGCCGAGCGTTGCGCTGGCAAAGACGGAGTTGATGGCCTTCTTGAGCTGGTAATTCTCGGCCGTGGCGGGTGAGACGGAGTTGCTCATGTTGTAGAAGTCCGCAATGGCCAGTCCGCCCACGGTGCGACCGTACGTCATCTCGTAGTGGCGTTTCATCAGGTTGGCGCCCAAGTTGGCGTTCACGGTGAGGTCGCTCACGGTCTGGTTGTAGAGGAGCATGAACTCGTTGTTCAGCTCGTACTGCTGGCGGGCGGTCTCCTTGTATTGGGACTGCTCTTGCGAGTAGACGGCGTTACGCTCGAACTGCTTGTCGGCGAAGAAGTCCAGGTTGGCCTTGTATTGGAACTTCAGGCTGGGCAGGATATGGTAGACGAAGCCCACGTTGCCATAGACGCGGTTACGGGTATCGTTCTGATAGTTCTCGTAGCGACTCCAATAGGGGTTGTTGGCGTAGGCAGGGCGCGGATCGTTCCAGTCACTGCGGTTCCAAGTGATCTGCGAGCCGTCGATGGGACTCTTGTAGAGGGCCTCGAGCTCCTTCATGTCCAGCTGGCGGTGGCCCCACTGGATGAATTTCTCCATCACGTTGTTGTTGTCGTAACCCGTCTGCGAACGGCCGCGGGCGGCGGAGTTGAAATAGGTCACGTTGGTCATCACCTCCAGCTTTTTATTGGCGCTGGTGGTCGAGGCGGAGACATTGAAGACGTTCTTACGCAGCGAGCTGTTCGGCATGTAACCGCTAAGCTCCGAGTTGGTGTAAGAGACACGTATGGACGAGCGGTCCGTGGCCTGCGAAATGGCGACATTGTTCGTGAACGAGACCCCGGTCTTGAAGAAGGTCTCCACGTCATTGTCCGGAGTCTTCCAGGCGGACGTCTTCGGGTCGCCCACCTGCCCACCGATCTCCCAGCGCGCCAGGTCGGCCCATGAGAGCACCTGTTGGTTGTCCAGCTTCGGCCCCCAGCTTTCGTCCGTGGCATAGTCCGGATAGAGGTACTTCTGCCCGTTGATCATCACCTCGGTAAACTTGTCTTCGCCGCCACCGCCATAGAGCTTTTGCAGCTTAGGCAGTTTGTTAACCACTTCGAATCCCACGGCGGTGTTGAACGTAATGCCGTAGCCTTCGTTCTTCGCTCCCTTCTTGGTGGTAATCATCACGACGCCGTTCGTGGCGCGTGAGCCGTAGAGGGCCGATGCGTTGGGACCCTTGAGCACGGAGATGCTTGCGATGTCGTCCGGGTTGATGTCTTGGATCAGGTTGCCATAGTCATAGCCACCTCCACCGCGGGCGGTGCTATACTGGTCGATGCCTGCGCTACCTGCGTCGTTAAAGCCTTGGCCCTCGATGGGCACGCCATCGACCACGAAGAGGGGCTGGTTGTTGCCCGATATAGAGCTCGTACCGCGGATCAGGATCTTCGACGAGCCACCCATCGATCCCGCGCCGCCGGCGATTTGCAGACCAGCCACTTTGCCCTGCAACGCATTGATCGGATTGCTGACTCCACCACGCGATTTCAACATTTCATCGCCACCCACCTCGGTCACGGCGTATCCAAGCGCCTTCTTTTCTCTCGATATGCCGAGGGCGGTGACCACCACCTCGTCCAGCGCCAGATTTGCGCGGAGCACCGTGGTCACGTGCTTATCCGAGATGGGAATTTCTTCTGATCGCATCCCCACGTAGGAGATGATCAGGGTTTTGGCAGAGGCGGGTACGTTCAGCGTATAGCGTCCGTCCATGTCTGTGACGGTGCCCGCGTTTGCGGCGCCTCTGACGGTGACTGCTGCGCCGATGATGGGTTGCCCATCCTCATCGGAAATCACCGTTCCACTCACTTTCACCGTTTGGGCTACGGTCCACCCTATACCTATGAGGAGGTATAGGAGAATCATTGTAATCCTTTTCATAGAAACTCTCGTGTGTTAGTTAATAGTCAGCTTAAATTTCTCATATCTCGACGGGGCAAAAATAGAACATCATTTGAGAAAATACAACTTTTGAGTGATATTTCTTCGTTTTGATCTTTGATTCAATTTCAATTCATCAGCGAAAGGCGCTCTTTAGCTTACAGTTTAGAACCCATCGAGAGCTGTGCCGACGGAGTGGCTTTCACAAGCATTTATCTCAGTCAGCAACCTTTTACGCGTTGCTCGCAACGTATTTTCACCCGCAGGCAGCTACCCGAAAAAGGCCTTCGGCGTAATTTATTTCCCCTGCAAATGGCCGGGCGGAGCCATTAATGGGTTTCTATTCGTAAGCCGCGAGGTGGAATCTGCTTATAATCGGATTTTATTCGGCGGCCCAATAGCTGGAAAAGCCTTCAACGGGTTTCTATTCGTAAGCCACGAGGTGGATTCTGCTTACAACCGGATTTTATTCGGTGGCCACGCTCCGCAGGGCGCCCCTCTCCTACTCTCCATGGGCGGCCCATTTCTGTCGGTGGCTCCTATATATATAATGTATAGGGGCGGCGGAGAGAAAGTTGTTCGTTTTTTTTGTTGGGTTTGTTTATCGGTTACAAATAAAGGGTTACATTTGCGGTGCATAAAGCAGAAAAGAGATGACTCAAACAATCAAATACCCTCAGACGATGAGCGACACAGCCCCCAGAGCTGCGAAAAGTATCATGCCTTCACGGCTACGACCGCTCCGTGGCTCCCGATAGACTTTCAATTTGCCATGCCATGAACGATTCAGCTGTATTATATATGTACGCGCAGACCTACGGCGCCTCGGCCGCTTTCGCCGGAGACGCCACAGCCCACTTCGGGCGCGCTGAAGCCTCAGTCGGACAGTCGGACGGGCGCCCCCACTCAGGAGGCGCCCCCGATGGACTCTCCGTCGTGTGCTTTGATCACCTGATGGCCCCCGCTGGACTTTCCAGCGAGAGCCCCCACCGTTCCGCCGCTCCCGTCGTAAAATCCGGCAGGAGCCGATTGCACCCAGTCGCCCTCGTCGTAAAGTACGATAAGAGCCGATTGCACCCAGTCGCTCCCGTCGTAAATTACGATAAGAGCCGATTGCACTCAAGCGCCCCTGCTGGAGAGTCCGACAGGAGCCGCTTATGCTCAGACACCTCCGTCGGACTCTCCAATGAGGCGTCTTTTTGCTCAGACACCCCCGTCGGACTCTCCAACGAGGCGTCTTTTTGC
>ERZ772968.539-NODE-539-length-18938-cov-9.164222_pt1 | contig 18938 bp, 10 predicted proteins | sample MGYA00580674_ERZ772968 | MGnify/ENA primary metagenome ERZ772968 (study PRJEB29015, sample SAMEA2737940) | human oral metagenome | biome: human oral; feature: human-associated habitat; material: dental | place: China | collected 2138 ...
GGGGCTCCCACCTGGATGACACCGAGAGGGTCAGGGGCGTGGACATCGCCGCCAATGCCGAGTCCTGGGGGCTCAAGGTCTACCGGGTGTCCACGATCGAGGAGTTCAAGGAGGCCTACGCCCGGGCCCACGCGGGCCAGGAGGCCGCCATGATCCACATCGAGACCGACCTGTACGGCCCCAACCCGCCGTCCTCCTCCTGGTGGGACGTGGCGGTCTCGGGCGTCTCCCGCCTGGAGTCGACGCAGCAGGCCTACGAGCGCTACCTGGAGGACAGGAAGCCGCAGCGCCACTACCTGTGAGCGTCGGCGCCCCCTGTGCCCACGGGGCTCGAGTGGCTGGGTGCTGCTCAAGGGTGAGGGAGCGATGGCGACGAGGGCCTGGGAGTCAGGTAGAGTTGCGTGAGCGCTAGGCGTTGCTGCTGAGCGCGCCGAGCGTGGGAATGGGGTGAAAGCGTGGCGTCCACGGCTGGCGTCCAGGTGGTTGCGACGGTCCCCGTGCCGTACAGGCTGTCCTTCGTGGTGGGGGGCCTCCTGTCCGCCGAGGCGACGATCGCCGTTCCCCTCTACCTGAGGCTCCATGACTGGACTGCAGTCCGCGCAGCACTCGCTGAGGACAACCTGCTGCACACGCGTACGCGCGCCACCGGGGTCCGCCTCGCCAGGGAGGTGGTGCAGAGGATGTCGACGCTCGGCGACGCCGAGCTCTGCTACCTGGCAACGGCCCTCTCGCCGGACCGCAGGCACCTGATGTGGGCGGCTGCCTGTCGTCACTACGAGATCGTCGCTGACTTCGCCCATGAGGTCCTGAGGGGCAGCTATCTGCGTGGCATCCATGCGCTGTCTGCCGAGGACTTCGAGCGCTTTTGGGACGCGAAGGCCCTGTGGCACAGCGAGCTGGAGGCGACCAAGCCGTCCACCCGCGCCAAGATTCGCACCAACCTCTTCCTCGCGATGCGTCAGGCTGGCCTGCTGGAGGAGGGAGGCATCGTCGCGCCCCTGCTCTCGCGCGAAGTCCGTCTGCTCCTGGACCAGCGCGCCCCGAGTGACCTGCGCTTCTTCCCGGTCAGGAGCAGCCTGTGAGCAGCCGAGACATCGTCGCTGAGGAGCGCCACGTCCTGGCGGTCCTGTCTTCCGAGCGCTTCCTTAGGATGGAGGGCCTGGGCAACGAGGTCCCTTTCTTCATCTGGGCCTACCCGCCCCAGCAGGAGCTTGAGGTCCAGGAGGCCACCGGGCGCATCCTCTCCGTCCTGCGCTCCGAGCATGGCCTGAACGTGCTCGCCGTGGACCTCTTCGATCTCTCCATCACTCTGTTGGAGGAGCGGGGACGGAGCGTGCTTGACCGCCTGGAGGCCGTGGAGCCCACCCGCAGCAGGTCGGACTTCCGTCGCGACCTGCAGCGGATGCTCGACCCCGAGAAGCACATCGTTCCCGCCATCAAGCAGCAGATCGACGTCGAGGCGGACCTGGACATCCTCGTACTGACCGGCGTTGGACGGGTCTTCCCCTTCGTCCGCTCACACAACATCCTCAACAACCTCCAGCGCGCTGCGTCCCGTATCCCGGTGCTCACGCTGTTCCCAGGTGAGTACCGGCAGTCGGCCACCACAGGATCCTCCCTGGTGCTCTTCGACAGGCTGACGGACGACCAGTACTACCGCGCTAAGAACATCCTGGAACAGGAGCCAGCATGAGCCCGGCGACAATCGGTGACCTCTTCGCCAAGGAGGTCTCCCGCCCCATCGAGGGAGTTATCAAGGCCGATGACACCGAGCACCTCGCCACTGAGATCGACGAGTACGTCCTCACAGGTGAGACGGCCGCGGCACTGTCCGACTTCCTGGAGGCGTACACGGCCCCGGTGTACAGTGGGGGCAACGGCGTGTGGATCTCCGGCTTCTTCGGTTCAGGTAAGTCGCACCTGCTGAAGATGCTCGCCCACCTCCTCGGGGACGTTCCCGGTAGCACGAGTGAGAGAAGGTACGCGTCCGAGGCGTTCTCCGCCAAGGCGGAGGGTGACTCCATGCTCGGCGGCCTGCTGGCACGGACCGCGCGCATCCCGGCGACCTCCCTGCTGTTCAACATCGATCAGAAGGCTCCGCTGATCGACAAGAACCAGACCGATGCCCTCCTTCAGGTCTTCGTCAAGGTCTTCAACGAGGCGCGCGGCTACTACGCGGGGGAGCCCTCGGTGGCCCGTTTCGAACGGGACCTGGACCGCCGGGGGCTGCTGGAGGCCTTCACGACGGCCTTCGCGGACGCCGCCGGGGTGCCGTGGGAGCAGGGGCGCGAGGAGGGCATCCTCCAGGAGGACAACGTGACCAAGGCCTGGTCGCGGGTGACCGGTGAGGCTGGCACAGAGAACATCCTCGCTCGCTACGAGGCCCAGTACTCGCTGTCCATCGAGGACTTCGCCGACGAGGTCGCCCAGTGGCTGGCCGCCCAGGCCCCGGAGCACCGTCTGCTGTTCATGGTAGATGAGGTGGGGCAGTTCATCGGCTCGGACACCCGGCTCATGCTCAATCTGCAGACGATTGTGGAGACGCTGAGCACGAAGTGCGCGGGCCGGGCGTGGGTGTGTGTCACCAGCCAGGAGGACATGGATGGTGTCATCGGTGACCGCACCAGGACCCAGGGCAATGACTTCTCCAAGATCCAGGCGCGTTTCGCCACCCGCATGAAGCTGACGAGCCGTGATGTGGAGGAGGTGATCGAGAAGCGTCTGTTGGGCAAGAATGCCGACGGCGAGGCGGCTCTCGACCCCCTGTACTCGCGGCACCACGCGAGCTTCCGCACCCTCTTCGACTTCGTCGACGGCACGAAGACGTACCGCAGCTACGAGGGCAGGGAGGGCTTCATCCGGCGCTACCCCTTTGTCCCTTACCAGTTCCCCCTGTTCCAGGAGGCTCTGGTGGGCTTGTCCGACCACAATGTGTTCGAGGGGCGCCATGCCTCCGTGGGTGAGCGCTCGATGCTGGGCGTCGTCCAGAGCGTGGTCACGGATCTCGCCGGCAGCCCGGTGGGAACACTGGTGCCCTTCGACGCGATGTTCTCCGGTATCCGCCAGGCCGTGAAGTCTGCGGCCACCCGGAACATCACGACGGCGGAGACCCACCTGCAGCCCGGAGCGGTCAAGGAGGTCGCGGTCCGCCTGCTCAAGGCCCTGTTCCTCGTCAAGTACGTGAACGGCTTCCATGCCACGCCGCGTAATCTCACCATCCTGGTGCGCCGTGGCCTCGACGAGGATGCGGCCTCGTTGAGCGACCAGGTGACGCAGGCTCTGGACCTGCTGGAGCGCGAGACCTACGTCCAGCGCAACGGCTTGGCTTACGAGTACCTGACCAACGAGGAACAAGACGTCGAGCAGGAGATCAAGGGCACCGACGTCGACTCGGAGGACGTCTCTAGACTTCTGGCGGGCATCATCAAGGATGACATCACCAGGGTCTTGTCCGCGCGGCACGAACCCACGGGACGGGACTTCAAGTACGAGCTGCGTATCGACGAGTCCTTGTACAGCCGCCCCCACACATTGGCGGTGCACTACATCACGTCGGCGCTGGGCCAGCCCCGCGAGGTGGTTCTGAGCCAGTCCATGGGGCGTGACGAGCTGCGGGTTCTGCTTGCGGATGACAAGCGCATGTATCAGGACCTGAGGCTGTACGTACAGACCGATAAGTACGTGCGTCTGCGCAGCGGCTCCGAGCTCACTGAGACCCGTCGGCACATTCTTGAGGCCAAGAGCAGGCAGAACCAGGAACGACGCCGGGGGCTGGTGGCGCGGGTGGAGGAGGCCGTCGCCGGTGCCGAGCTCGTCATCGCCGGCGATCCTGTGACGATCTCGGCCTCCGATCCTCGGCGTCGCATCGAGGAGGGGGTGCTGGTGCTTGTCACGCGCACGTTCACTCAGCTTCCGCTGCTCGGTGACCTCACCTACTCCGAGTCTGACGTCGCCCGCATCCTCGATGAGGGTCCGGCGTTGATGAGCCGGGAGGCCGACGCGCTCCAGCCGGCTGTGGAGGAGATAGCCTCGTGGCTGGTCAGGCAGCGTGGGCTTGGCGCGAGGACCACGGTGAGGCAGATCGTGACCCGCTTTGAGGACAAGCCCTACGGCTGGAGCCTCGCCGGAATCCTGTGCACGATCGCGCGTCTGGTGGCTTCGTCGCAGGTGACACTCACCCTGGACGGCCGTGAGGTCAAGCGCACCGAGGTTCCCAGCGTCCTGCGCAACCTGAAGAAGCACGAGTCGGTTCTCGCGGCCCCACAGCGTCAGTTCGATGCCGCCGCAGTGCACCGCCTACGCTCCTTCGCCCAGGAGTTCCTGGCCGAAGCCGTCCTGCCGGGTGACCCGCGGGACCTCATCGCTGCGGTCAAGGACCGCCTGGCCTCCGAGCAGCGTGAGCTGCGAATCCTGCAGGAGACCCGCTGTGCGCAGTACCCCTTCCGGAGCGTCCTGGACGAGCCGATCCACCTGCTGGGCGAGACACTGGGCCACCCTGCGGAGTGGTATCTCGACGAGCTGCCCTCCCGCGCGGATGCGCTGCTGGATACCAAGCAGGACGTCATCGACCCGGTAAAACACTTCGTCACGAGTTCCCGGGCGGGGATCTACGACGACGCCCGCCGTCTCCTGGACGACAGCCGAGACAGTCTTGCCTACCTGCCGGGGGATCTCTCCGGGGAGGTGAGGTCCATGCTCGACGACCCACGGATCTTCCGCGGGCACAGGAGCGCCCGACTGAAGAAGGCCTCCTCGGCGCTACGTGCCTGTCTTGACGCGAGGCTTGACGAGGAGCGCCGGGCCGCCGAGCAGGTGGTGCGCGAGAGGATGGAGGCGGTGCGGGCCAGCGCCGCCTGGGCCGAGACCGACGACGAGGCTCGCGCTAAGGCTGAGAACTGGGCTGCCGATGCCGTGAAGCGTGTTGCAGCCGCGTCCTCCGTGCCTGCAATCCGCCAGGCCGCGGCTGACTTCGACGAATCCGGGTACACCGAGGTCCTCACCGCTGTCGAGGCGGGCCGCGGGCCACGGGTGGTGCAGAGCGGCCACTGCGCGCCGCCGACCCCGCAGATCGTGCCGATCCGCAGCCTTTCACGGACACGCACCGGGCTCCTGCGGACCACAGCCGACGTTGACGCCTATGTCGAAGAGCTACATCACCTCCTCAATGAGGCCATCGAGTCCGGGAAGCAGGTGTCCCTGTGATGAACATACGCAAGTTCGAGTCCTTCGCGTCCGCGGCCCGGACCATGCTCATCGCTCAGGTCGGTGCGCGCATGACCGCCGTTCTTTCTCCGACGTCGGCCGCTCGGGTGGAGGCGCCCACAGCTGTGCGAGCACTGGAAGCGCGTATCCGCGAACGGGGCGGAGGTGAGGAAGGCAGGCGCCATGTGGCCGAGGAGCAGGCCTACGTCTGGTTCAACCGGATCATCGCCCTGCGGTTCATGGACGCCAACGGCTACACGAGCCCGGTACTTGTCTCCCCAGACGCGGGCCGGACTGTGGGCCAGCCAGCGGTGCTTGCGGCCGCCAAACGGGGCGAGCTGGATCCAGAGGTCTTCAGGAACCCTGCTTCCGTGGAGCGGATCATAGGTCTGCTGGACGGGACGGTGTCGAGCCCGGACGCACAGGGTGAGGCCTACGGCTTGATCCTGGCGGCCTACTGCGCCCACTGGAACACAGGGATGCCTTTCATGTTTGCTCGCGAGGGCGACTACACGGGCCTACTCATGCCGACGGACATGCTGTCTCAGGACTCGGTGCGCGCCCGCGCGGTCGAGGTGCTGTCGGCGGAGGACTGCCGGGACGTGGAGGTCATCGGCTGGCTGTACCAGTTCTATATCTCGGAACGGAAGAACGAGGTGTTTGCAGCCTTCAGCAAGGGCCGGAAGGCGGGCGCGGACGAGATTCCCGCCGCCACCCAGCTCTTCACCCCGGACTGGATCGTCCGCTACCTCGTGCAGAACTCGGTGGGCCGGTTGTGGATGCTCAACCATCCTGAGTCACGGCTCGTGGAACAGATGGAGTACTACGTCGAGCCTGAGGATTGGGGCGACGACGTCCTGCGGATCAGCAAACCCGAGGAGCTGACTGTCATGGACCCGTGCTGCGGCTCCGGGCACATGCTCACCTACGCCTTCGACTTGCTGTACGCGATCTACGAGGAGGAGGGCTACGCCCCCTCCGAGATTCCGGGTCTCATCCTCACCCACAACCTGTATGGCACCGAGATCGACCCTCGGGCCGCGGCCTTGGCGACCTTCGCCCTCATGATGAAGGCGCGCTCACGCCAGAGGGGCTTCCTGCGGGCCCCGGTCCAGCCACGCATCTGCGTCGTCAAGCCGGTGGAGTTCACGGCGACCGAGCTCGACCAGCTGGCCGGCGTGGGGTGTGGCGTTCAGGAGAGCAGGTTCTTCTGGCAGAGCTTCATGCACGCGGACGTCCTGGGATCTCTTATCCTCCCCGACGGCGAGGTGCTGGCCGAGGCGAGGAAGCGACTGGTGGCGCTGGAGGCCGACACGCTGGACGCGGCCGACACGCTGGAGCGGGCGCAGCGGGTGGTGACCCAGGCCGAGTGCCTGGCGCGCACGTACGCGGTGGTCGTGACGAACCCGCCCTACATGGGCGGCGGAAACATGGGCGCTGTCCTGTCCCGGTGGGTGAAGAAGCACCACCCGCAGGCCAAGGCGGATCTCTACGCCGCATTCATCGAACGCTGCCTGGCCCTCGCCGACGGCGAGCACGGTCTGGTTGCCATGATCACCATGCAGTCGTGGATGTTCCTCACTTCCTTCGAGAAGTTGCGTCGCGCTCTCCTGCGTGAGGCGCCGCCTGCGACGATGCTGCATCTGGGGGAGCGAGCCTTCGACTCGATTGGAGGCGAGGTCGTCTCGACGACGGCCTTCGTCCTGCAGCCGGGGCGCGCGGCCGACGACCCCGGGACGTACCTCCGTCTCGTGCAGGGGAGATCAGAGGCGGCCAAGAAGGATCTGCTGGCTCGGACGCTCGCGGGTGACGATGAGTGGCTCTTCGAGGTCACAGCACGCACGATGCTGGCCCTCCCTGGCGCACGGCTCGCCTACTGGCTGTCACCGGCGATGACGCGCGCCTTCACCCAGGGGCAGCCGCTTGGGGAGATCGCGGCGCCGAAGCAGGGCTTGGCGACGGCGGACAATGCGCGGTTCCTCCGCCTGTGGTTCGAGGTCTCCCGTGACCGCTCCTGTTTCGACGCAGCATCCCGCGAAGCGGCAGCCGACAGCGGCGCCACGTGGTTCCCTCATCTCAAGGGAGGTGGGTTCCGCAAGTGGTGGGGCAATCAGGACTACGTCGTCAACTGGGCGCACGATGGTGCGGAGATTCAGGGCTATAGAGACGCACGTGGCAAGCAGAAGTCGCGTCCTCAGAACATCGACTCCTACTTCAAGCCCGCGATCTCGTGGTCTAGAGTCACCTCAGAAGAAGCATCGTTTCGCATCAATGACGAGGGTTTTATTCCCAACGATGTTGCCCCCGTCCTCGTGTGCTCGCAAGTGGACGTACTTGCCCTCCTGAATTCTAGTGTTGCCCGAAAGATCATCGAGTTCTTATCCCCGACTACGCATGTTGAGGTGGGGCAGGTTTCGGAATTGCCTGTGTTGACAGCGTTGGGTGCAGATTATGAGAATCGCACGCGGAAAGTGATGCGTATAATTGACGTCTCGTGCTCTGACTGGTGTTACTACGAGACCTCGTGGGAGTTCCGGTCCTCGCCGCTTGTGCAACGGGCGGAGCCTGGCGGGTCACTGGAGGACGCCCTGGAGCGCTGGTGGCAGGACTCTGTCAACGTCGCACGCGAGGCCCAGGAGCTGGAGATAGAGAACAACCGCTACTGGGCCCGCGTCTACGACCTTGAGGACGAGGTACCTGTCGACGTGCCGCTTAGCCGGGTCTCCCTCACCTCGAACCCCTGGTTCCGCTACGCCAAGACGAGCGCGAGCACGGAGGAGGACTACCGCACGCTCTTCACCGCGGACGCCGTCCGGGACCTCATCTCCTTACGGCGTGGGCTGCATTCTTGGCCGCTACAGCCTGGATGAGCCCGGCCTCATTCTCGCCGACCAGGGCTCGACCCTGGACCACTACCTGCGCAGCGTTCCAGAGCCGACCTTCCAACCGGATTCCGACGGCATCATCCCGGTGACAGACGACGAGTGGTTCGAAGACGATATCGTCACCCGCTTCCGTGACTTCCTGGCCGCCGCCTTCGGGCGAGAGCACCTAGAGGCAAATGTCCGCTACATCGAGGACGTGCTCGGCAAGTCCCTGCGCCAGTACTTCGTCAAGGACTTCTACCCCGACCACTGCAAGCGGTACTCGAACCGGCCGATCTACTGGATGTTCTCCTCTCGACCGGACTCCCGGGCCTCGTTCCGGGCCCTCATCTACCTCCACCGCTACACGCCGTCGATGCTGGGCGCGGTGCTTGGCGACTACCTGCGTGACTACGAGGCGAAGCTGCGCGCCGAGGCCTCCCGCCTGGAGCGCACCGGCGCGGCTGCGGACCAGAAGCGGGCGGACGCCCACCGCCGCGCACTGACCGAGTGCGAGGACTACGAGCGCGACGTCCTCTACCCCCTCGCCTCCCGGGGCCTGGAGATCGACCTCGATGACGGCGTCCTCATCAACTACCTCCGTTTCGGCCGAGCCCTGCAAAAAGTGGCCGCCATCGAGAGGAAGTGCTCCGACGCCACCGCCTGGACCTGGCCCAATTACCCCCTCGCTTCCCAGGACGGCACCCGATGAGCCCAACGCGGATCCATAAGATCAAGAGCATCGAGAACTACCGCATCTTCCAGAAATGGGCACCGAGTAGCGCGGTTGAGTTCGCTCGCGTCAACCTCATCTACGGACAGAACGGCAGCGGCAAGAGCACGCTCGCAAACCTCCTGCTCGGCTGCGCTGCTCACGCAGCCGCCGAGCCCGAGGCGGGTGGCGGTAGTCAGGATGCGGCTAACGCCGGTTTGCGTCTTCTTGGGACCGTGGGCGACGGGGCCTCGACCATCGAGATCGGCGTGGACGATTCTGAGTTCTGGCGCCGAGTCAGAGTCTTCAACAAGGACTTCGTGCGACACAATCTCGCGTTCGGTGCCGACGGCGGTCCGCGGCCCCAGGCCCTGCTAACCATCGGAAAGATCAATGTCGATGCCGAGGCTGAGTTGGCTGAGTTGCGTCCCAAGCTGGACAAGGTGCGGTCTGAGATAGGTCCTGCCGAGACGACGGCGACAAAGGCTGAGAAGTCGAAGAAGGATCGCTTGACCGATATCGCAAGGGATGTTGGGGGCAGTCTCGCTGGAACGTCTCTCCCTGAGTATCAAGCTCGCACTTATAAGCGTCCTAAAGTCGAGGAGTTGCTGGCGGATTTCGAGAAGGACTCGACCGTGCTGGATGGTGCGTCATCGGATGTTGCGGTCGATATCAAGACTGCGACCAGCGTCCCGATGAAGCGTGTTGTCTTGCTGGAAAAAGGAGTCTTACTCGAGGGGGACGCTCTCAGGGAGGCACGTTCGCTGCTGGATAGCAGCATTCTCGACAACAATGTCATTGAAGAACTCAGGGGGCATCCTGGTCGGGCTCAGTGGGTGCAGGAGGGTCTTCACCTCCATGATGGTCTAAATGACTGCCTGTTCTGTGGTCAAGAGCTCACCTCGGAACGGCGTGCTGCGCTCAATGCTCATTTCGACGAGTCGTACAAGCATCTCCAGGGACAGATCGACACTCTCGTCGGTCGGCTTGAACGCTCGGTGAAAGACTGTGATAAGTACTTATCCTCAATCCCTGCTGATGAGTCGGTCTACGAGGACCTGAGGGGGGAGCTCGAGCGGGCACGCCAGGCTTACCAGCAGGAACATACCGCCTACCAGCAGGGAATTGACGTGGTTGTGGCTGCGCTGAAGGAGAAGAAGAACAACCCTTTCAGTGTTCCGTTTCTTGACAGGGGGCTCGATCTCGTCGCCCCCGATGTAGCGGCACTCGAGAAGGTCGTTGCCGCCCACTCAAAGAAGATCGACAGCCACGACAAGGACGCGCGCGCGGCCGCGCGCCGAGTCGAGTTGTATCACGTCAAGAACTTCGTCGATGAGTACAAGCGTCTTAAGAAAGATCATGCGGACAAGGAGCGAGTCCGCAATGACCTGAAAGAGGAGGAAAGGCGCCTCAGCAAAAGAGTAAGCGAGCTGGAGAACATTGACGGCGATCCGGTTCCGGGCGCGGATGAGCTGACCGACTATGTTGCGAGACTCCTGGGGCGGAATGAGCTCAGATTCAGTGCGTCGGACGAGGGGAAGCATTACATCATTGAACGCAACGGTGCTCCCGCGTCGAACCTCAGCGAGGGTGAGCAGACCGCCATTGCCCTCCTGTACTTCCTTGTGAGCGTCAGAAAGGACAAGGTCCAGGGGGATCCGCCGATCGTCGTCATCGACGACCCAGTTTCCAGTCTTGACAATGAGATTCTGTTCGGAGCCTCCGCACACATGTGGTCCGAACTGGTCGAGAACGACTATGCGGACCAGGTCTTCCTCATGACTCACAATTTTGATCTTTTTCGTCATTGGCTGACTCAGCTCGAAGCGAGGCAGCGTCACGACGACTGCAACTACAAAGCCTACGAGATGCGTCCGGAGCATGTTCGACGAGGGCGAGAGCTATACGTTCGGCGTCCTGTTCTCCGTCGCTGGGAGACAGATAAAGAGCGTGCCAAGGTGTTGCGATCTGAGTATCACTTCCTCTTCTCGCGGGTAGCCCACGCGGTCGTTGACAGGCATGGTGAGGAGAGCATTGCGGACCAAATGAACGAACTGGCGCTCATGTCCAACGCCGCCAGACGCATGCTGGAGGCGTTCTTGAGCTTCAGGTGCCCTGGAAAGGTGGGATCGTTCCATGTCGCGTTGCAAGAACTCATGTGCAGAGATCATCACTTGGATGGCGGTGTCCGGACGCGCGTCGAGAGATACCTCCACGCTTACTCTCATTTTGACGGCGGCGATATTTCGCAACCGCTCAAGCTGACCGAAACCACGACCGTTCTCCGCTCACTGTTTCAGCTCATGCACCACGTCGATCCCGAACATGTGTCCGCGATGTGTACGGCTCTCGACATCGATGAACGCGAACTCCTAGGTGGTTCTGTGTCCGCATCGTCGGAAGGTACTGTCACATGACCGGCTACCTTACCCTCGGACAGGACGGGCGGGTCGTTGACCGGGAGGGCAAGACCCTGGAGCTCAAGCGGGACCTCAGCTCGCCCGCAGGCCCGCTGCGTACCATCACGGCCTTTGCCAACTCGGCGGGCGGACGCCTCGTCGTCGGTGTCGAGGACGACGGCACTGTCGTCGGCGTTGCTGACCCCCTCGCTGAGGAGGAGCGCGTCGCCAGCCTCATCAGCGATCACATCTCACCGCAGCTGGTCCCCGCCATTGATCTGATGACCCTCGGAGACAAGACCGTCCTCGTCGTCGACGTTCCCCTCAGTACCCGGCGCCCCCACTACATCACCCGGCAAGGCCCAGAGGCAGGTGTCTATGTGCGTCTTGGCTCCACCACCCGTCAAGCGGACCCGGCACTGGTCGCCGAGCTCGAACGCAACGCGCGGGGCGTCGCCTTCGAGGACCTGCCCGAGCCCCGTGCCGACCTCGCAGACCTTGACCTCGCTGTCCTGTCCGACGTGCGTGGTCGGCCCACCGACGTTGACGACCTGCTCGCGCTCGGACTCGCAGCGCGGCAAGGAGACCGGGTTGTTCCCACGAACGCGGGAATCCTCGCAGCCTGCCCGGACCCAACCCGCTTCCTGCCCTCGGCCTGGATCCAGTGCGGACGCTTGCGCGGCCCGCATGGCACCGACATCTTCGACCAGACTGAGATTCATGGTCCCCTTCCGCTGGCCGTTGATCAGGCCATGGGCTTCCTCCTCAAGCACGCCTACAAGACTGCCGTCTTCGGTCAGGTTCGCCGCCGCGACGTGTACTCCATCCCCGTCGAGCCGGTCCGTGAGGTCATCGTCAACGCCTTGGCCCACGCCTCCTACGCTGAAAGGGGCACGCCCATCCGCATCGGCTTCTACGACGACCGCATCCAGGTGGACAGCCCAGGCCTGCTGCTGCCCGGAATGACCGTGGAGACCATGCGCCGGGTCTCGCGGCTGCGCAACCCGGCGCTGGCGCGCATCTTCCGTGAGGCCGGGATCATGGAGCAGTGGGGCACCGGTATCCAGCGGGTCTTCGAACAGGTCGCCAAGGCGGGTCTGCCCGAACCCGTCATCGAGGAGATCCAGGACCGTGTGCGGGTGACGATCTACGTGCCTAGCCACGACCCGGGCCAGGTGGGTGAGCAAGTGAGCAAGTCGAGTGAGCAAGTCATGGCGGTCCTCACCGCCGCTGACACTCCCCGATCTCGTTCCGAGCTGCTGGCCGCCATCGGGCTCGCCGACGCCTATGGGAACTACCGCCGCCATCTGCTCCCCCTCGTCGAGAAGGGGTACCTTGCCCGGACGATCCCCGCCAAGCCCAACAGCCGCCTCCAGCGCTACTGGCTCACAGACGCCGGCCGCGCCCACCTCGACAGCATCTCTGGAGACGCCGAATGAGCCCCTTGTCAACCATCGAGCACCAGCTGCGCGAGCGCTTTGCCCGGCCCGGGGAGGCCGGGCGCGTCGTCCTGTGGTCCGACCCGGAAGGCCGGTACGAGGACTCCGTCACGGAGCTCGTGCCCCCCGGTACCACCATCCGGCGTGTCGACAACAATGAGTTCGCCATCAAGAGAGAGATCTTTGCCAGGAGCCCCACGTGCAAGTTCCTCATCTACCGGAGTGGTTCCGAGCCGCAGACTCCGACGGACAACTGGCTGCTCGACCTGGAGCTCGCCTACGGCGTCTTCACTGCGGACCACGTCTCGCTCGTGGTGCAGGAGCTCGGGGGTGGCTCAGCGATGCGAGACGTCGTCGAGCGGTACCCACGTTTCTTTGAGAGCCAACGGCGCCAGCAGGCGCTCAAAAGCCGGCTGCGCCCGGACGACGACGCCACCGACATCGCCGCCTCAATGGTCGCTGTGCTCCTGGTCACAGAGGACCGTTCGCTAGACGCACTATGGCGGGCGTTGCTCACCGAGAACGCGCAGGGCAGGTCCACCGGCATTGATGAGATCACCCGCCTTGGGCTTGACACCTTCCACTGGGAAGGGACCCGCCACATCTACGGGTACAGTGAAGCGACCCCGACCGTGGATGACTTCGTGCTGTGGCTCTTCCAGCGAGCCTGGGAGGGATTCGCTCCCACCGGCCCGGAGCGAGCCGACGAGTACCGCAACATTCGCCGTGACTTCAGCACCTGGCGCCACGATCTACGTTTCGCAGACTCCTATCGTGCCCTCGCCTCATACGCGGCCGACGAGCTTGGAATCGCCGATCGCGTGACCGACCTGGAGCTGGGTGACCTTCTATCGCGCACGACCTTCCCGGAGGTGGACCAGGAGATCGCCCGGCGGCTCGCCCAGGGGGTCGAGTGCCGCACCCTGTCGGACAAGCAGGTGCAGGAGGCTGTACAACGACGCACCGAGTCGATCTGGTACCACGACGTCCAGCATGTCTATGAGGCGCTCGCCGCCGCCTCCACCCTGCTGTCACTCACCGGCACCGGCTCCTGGGACATGTCCTCACCCTCCGAAGGCGTCGAGCGCTACGCACAGGAGTGGTACGCCGTCGACCAGGCCTACCGACGCTTCCACCGGCACCTGGACCAAGCGGACACTGACCTTACTGCGGACCTCGACCAGCTGAGGGCTCTCGTCGAGCGCGCCTACCTCGACGACTACCTCGATCCTCTTGGCCGATCCTGGCAGCAGCAGGTGAACACGATGGAGCGATGGGAGATCTTTGGCATCCCGTCAGCCCGGTCCTTCTTCTCCGCGAAGGTGAATGCTAATTGGCTGAGTAAAGGCCACAAGGTCGCTGTGATCGTCTCCGACGCACTGCGCTACGAGGTTGCCGAGGAGCTCGGCCAACGCATCCGTCAGGAGGACCGCTTCACGGCCGCCCTCACACCCATGCTCTCCCACCTGCCCTCCTATACCCAGCTGGGCATGGCCTCCCTCCTGCCCCACAAGGCTCTTACCTTCACCGACAGGGCGGCTGTCGAGGTCGACGGCGCCCCCAGTGACGGCACCGGCAACCGCGCCGCGATCCTCGCCGCTGTCGGCGGAACCGCTGTCCAGGCAAAAGACCTTCTGAGCATGCGCCAGGCTGAGGCGCGAGACCTGGTCAAGTCGCACCAATTGCTCTACGTCTTCCACAACCAGATCGACACCACCGGTGAGAAGCAACCGACGGAGACTGATACCTTCCGTGCCTGTGACGACGCCATCGCTGAGCTCATCAAGGTCATGAAGAAGCTCGTCAACGCCAACGTCAACAACATCCTCGTCACCGCTGACCACGGCTTCCTCTACCAGGACACGCCCCTGTCCGAGCGCGACTACCTCTCGGTCAAGCCCCACGGCGACACCCTCCTGAGCGTCAACCACCGCTTCGTCCTGGGGCGCGGTCTCAAGCGTGACCAGGCCTTCACCACTTTCACCTCCGCCCAGCTCGGGATGACCGGTGACATCGAGGTCCAGGTGCCTGCCTCGGTCCACCGCATCCGTGCGGCGGGATCGGGTGTGCGCTACGTCCACGGTGGAGCGTCTTTGCAGGAGGTCGTCATCCCTGTCCTCGCTGTCAACAAGCGCCGCACCTCGGACGTCCGGCAGGTGTCCGTGAGAATCATGCCCGAGACCGACCGCATCACCACCGGACAGATCACGGTCATGCTCTACCAGCAGGAACCGGTGACAGAGAAGGTCAAGGCAAGGCGCCTCATTGCCGGTCTCTATGCCGGTGAGACCCTCATCTCCGACGAGGTCGCCATCGACTGCTCACAGACCTCCCAGGAGGGGCGTGACCGCTTCTTCCCCGTCACCCTCGTGCTGAGCAAGGAGGCCGACGCCTACAACGGCAAGGAGGTCGAGCTCAGACTGCACGAGCCGGTTGGTATCTCCCAGCGCCGCCCCTACCCCGACAGGGCGCGATTCACATTGGTGCGTACCTTCACGAGCGACTTCGGCACCGACTTCGACTTCTAGGAAGAGACAGAGATGATCAACTCAGAGCTGTCCGCTCATGAGCCCGGACCTGTGGAGGCACCACGCGCCAGTCAGAGCCCGACCGCCAACACGCCGTCGGAGCTGGACCGTAAGATCGCAACCGCCTTCCCCGGCGTCGTCGTCCGAAAAGACCTCGTCAAGGCCGTTAAGGGCAATGCCATCGTGCCCACCTACGTGCTGGAGTACCTCCTGGGGCAGTACGCGGCCACCGATGACGAGGCGACCATTCGCACCGGCATCGAACAGGTGCGCTCCATCCTCCGCGACCACTACGTCCACCGCGGTGAGAACCGGCTGGTCCAGTCCCGCATCCGTGAGAAGGGGCGGCACCGCATCATCGACAAGGTCTCCGTCTCTCTCAATGAGCGCCAGGACATCTACGAGGCCGAGTTCTCCAACCTCGGCATCTCCCGCGTCGAGATCGGTGCCGACACGGTGCGGGACCATCCCAAGCTCCTCACCGGCGGCGTGTGGTGCATCTGCGACATCGTCTACGCCCACTCCGGGGACCCGAAGGAGGTCCCCTGGCGGCTTCACTCCCTTAAACCCATCCAGCTCTCCCGACTCGACCTCCAGTCCTACACCGACACGCGCGAGCAGTTCACCACCCAGGAGTGGATCGACCTGCTCATCCAGTCCATCGGCTTCAACCCCGAGATGCTCGGCGCCCGTACCAAGCTCCTCCACCTCGTGCGCCTAGTCCCCTTCGTCGAACGCAACTACAACCTCATCGAGCTCGGTCCCAAGGGAACCGGTAAGTCCCACATCTACTCCGAGTTCTCCCCGCACGGGATGCTGATCTCCGGGGGAGAGGTGACGGTGCCCAAGCTCTTCGTCAACAATGTCAACGGGAGGATCGGACTCGTCGGCTACTGGGACTGCGTCGCCTTCGACGAGTTCGCCGGCCGCAAGAAGCGGGCGGACCGGGCGCTCGTCGACATCATGAAGAACTACATGGCCAACAAGTCCTTCTCCCGCGGTGTCGAGACCCTCGGAGCGGAGGCCTCGATGGTCTTCGTGGGCAACACCGCCCACACCGTGCCCTACATGCTCAAGAACTCCGACCTGTTCGACGAGCTCCCCGACCAGTACCACGATCCCGCCTTTCTCGACCGCATCCACAGCTATAGCAAATACGAAACAAGATAAACCGCTGTTAATTCGGCTCACCTGTGGAGGTGGACGACCCCCGAGGGGCGCGCATTCCGGGTGGATTGGAATCGGATTGCGCGTTATAATAGTGGCATGAGCGCGATTCAGCTGACCGATGACGAGCTGCGCATCCTCCAGGACCACAGGAAGGGTGCGCCGCACAAGCTCATGAGGCTCAAGTCCGAGGCGATCATTATGCTGTCGATGGGGGCGAGCAAGAAGTTCGCCGCCGAGTTCGTGGAGCGATCCATCGAAACGATCAAGAGATGGGTCAGGCAGTGGAAAGAGTTCGGACTGGCATCCATCCGCACCGGACACGCCGGGAACGACAACGCCTCGAAACTCACTCGGGAGCAGGCGGAGGAGACCAAGGAGGCGCTTTCCCGGCCCCCGTCGGAGCAGGGCATCGCCGCCGACTTCTGGAATGTTCCCCGCCTGGCCGGTTGGATGCACGAGCATTTCAACGTCGAGTACAAGTCCAGATCCTCCTACCACCGCCGATTCCACATGGCGGAGCTGTCCTTCCACAAGCCCCTGGGCGTGGACCGGCACCGCGCCCCGGAGGCGGAGATCGAGGCCCGCATGGAGCAGATCGACGCCGAGATCGCCAGGATCACGGGGCAGAAGCGGGACGGGAAGAAGGAGGACGGGCAGGAGGAGGACCAAGGACGGCGGGAGGCCGAGACGAACGACAAGAAGACGAACGACGAGAAGGCGAACGACGAGAAGAAGGTCCGTGAGGATGTCATAGTGGTGTCCGCCGACGAGGTGGGCATCGAACACGAGGCAGTTATTAGGCGGGCCTGGTGCAAAAGGTGCGCCAAGACCAAGATCAGGGTCGACCGGGAACGGCAGTCCCAGAAGTACATCGGGTTCCTCCACGAATCGGACGGGAGGGTGGATCTCATGCGACTGGATCGGTGCAATACCGACAACGTCTTGAAGGCCCTGACCGAACTCACCCTGAAGTACCCGGACAAGACGATCGTCGTGGTGTGGGACAACGCCGGCTGGCACAAGTCGAGCACATTGCTCGCGCAGACGGGGGAGGGAAAGCCCCTGGAACGCGTCCAGTTCATCAACCTGCCGCCCTACAGCCCCGATAAGAACCCCATAGAGAAAGTCTGGAACGAGGGCAAGAACTCCATCAGCAACAGGCAGAGGGCCTTCTTCGAGGACACCTGCGAAGCATTCGAATCCTTCGTCACCTCAAAGAAATTCAAGTATCGACTCCTGAAGTCATCTCGTTGAATTTTTGCTATACGTACCGGGGTGGGAGTTCGAGCAGATTCGCGGCGAGATGTTCTCCACCGGCTACGGATTCGTCGTCGACTACTTGGCAGAGGTCCTCAAGTTCCAGCGTGACATTGACTACTCCGACCGCTACCAGGAGCACCTCAGCCTCTCCGAGGATATCTCGACTCGCGACCGGGACGGTATCCACAAGACCTTCTCCGGGCTGATGAAGCTCATCCACCCCTCCGGACAAGCCGGAGCAGACGAGATCGAGGCCCTCCTGAGGGTCGCCATCGAGGGTCGCAAGCGGGTCAAGGACCAGCTCGTGCGCATCGACGGAACTATGACCCCGGTGCGTTTCGGCTACAGCACCGTCCAGGGTTGGCAGGAAGTCAGCACTGTTGAGGAGCAGGAGTATCCAGAGCTGTACCACCGAGATGGTGTTGTAGATCATGACGACATCGTTGATAACACGCGCGCTCGTGAGGCTACGGGTAACTGCGGCGACACCGAGTCTGAGGGCGACGGGGTGACTCGAGAACCACAGAGAACAGCTCCTGAGTTAAGGGAGGGTCCCATATCCTTTACTGAAGGGCGACGAGGATTCAGTTACGACCGATTCTTCGGCCCGTACCTGCGCGGAGCGACACGCATCAAGATCGTCGACCCGTACATCAGGCAGCCGCACCAGGCGCGCAACCTCATTGAGCTCATTGAGACGATCGCTAAAGTGACCGACCGCGCGACCGAGGTCACCGTACATCTCACCACGAAGACGGACACGACTCCGGAGCACGCACGCAAACAGGTGGAGAACCTCGAGACGATCCGTCACAACGCAGCGGTGGCAGGCATCGCCTTCAACTATGCCTTCAAAGACTCCATCCACGACCGCTCCATCACCGCCGATACCGGGTGGCTGATCGTGCTCGGGAGGGGGCTTGACGTTTTCCAGCCCTTTGACACGAGTTGGTTCGACCTCCGCCTGCGCCAGCAGGTCTACCGCCAGGTCAAGGAGTTCACCATCACCTACGTCCGCCAGGGTGACCGGGACGGGCTCTGACGAGGGGTGCGTGGCACGAGGGGGCGGCGCCGCCGGCCTACCCTCGCCCTCCAAATTTGTGCGAACAATCCCTTTGACCGCATGTCCTGACGAACTACAGTAGAACCGTAGGGCCCCTCGCCCGAGCGCTCCGGCAGGAGCGCCCGAGGGCCCATGAGACTCAGGAGTCATCAACGATGAAGACGATCTCCCAGTGGATCAACGGCCGGCACTACGAGGGCAGCCCCGTCGGCCGGCTCCCGGTCGAGAACCCCGGGACCGGCGAGATCGAGGCCGAGCTGCTCCAGGCCTCCGACGCCGACCTCGACCACGCCGTCGAGGT
>ERZ772968.548-NODE-548-length-18721-cov-3.648077_pt1 | contig 18721 bp, 18 predicted proteins | sample MGYA00580674_ERZ772968 | MGnify/ENA primary metagenome ERZ772968 (study PRJEB29015, sample SAMEA2737940) | human oral metagenome | biome: human oral; feature: human-associated habitat; material: dental | place: China | collected 2138 ...
CCCCTGCCGTATCTGGAGGCGATGATGAAGGACCGCGGGTACAAGATGGTCTCGATCGGCAGCACGGTCCTGATGCCGATGGGCGCGTACTCGAAAACGCTCAAGAGCGTGGACGAGCTGAAGGACGGGATGACGGTCGCGATCCCCAACGATCCCAGCAACGGGGGGCGCGCGCTGCTCCTGCTGCAGGACCGTGGGCTGCTCAAGGTCAATCCCGACGCCAAACTCCTGCCGACGGTGCTGGACGTCACGGAGAACCCGCACGGCCTGAAGTTCGTCGAGCTGGAGGCCTCCCAGATGGTGCGGGCCATCCAGGACTCCGACCTCTCGGTCATCACCACGAACTACGCCGTGGAGTCGGGGCTGATCCCCGCGAAGGACGCGCTCTTCATCGAGAGCAGCAAGTCCCCCTACGTCAACGTCATCGTGGTGCGGGAGGGCGAGGAGGGCCGGCCGGAGTTCAAGACCCTGGTCGAGTGCTACAACAGCGATGCGGTGAAGGCGTTCGTGGACGAGAAGTACAAGGGGGCCATCGTCTGCGCCTGGTAGGGCTCGGGAAGCCCCGGAGAAGGGCTCGAGGAGAAAAAACGAGAGAGGTTTCATGGGAGGAGCCGCCCCGGGGCGGCTCCTCCCATCTCCTGCGGCGGCGTTTTGTTATAATGGAGCCCGGTTTTTCGATTCGTGGGCATACAGGGGCGGACGCGGCGACCCCCTTTCGGCGGAGGTCGAACGGCGGGGTGCGCGGGCGTCCCCTCGAGGAGAGGAATGGGAGGACATCATGGCCGGTGCGGGAAAGACGTTTAAGCTGAGGGCGGAGGAGCGCGACGCCTACTCCTTCGAGTACACGGTGGGGCGGCACAGGCTGCTGATGAGCCGGACGATGAAGTCCGATTCCGTGCCCGTGGTCGGGTTCTGCCCCGTGGACCTGCTTCTGTCGGGGATCGCGGGATGCCTGGGGATGACCATCCGGGCGACGATGGAGGAGAAGGGGCTGGCCTACGAGGGGCTGCGGATCGAGATCGAAGGGGTGCGTTCCCCGGACACCGGCCGCTCCGCCCTCGATATCGTAAGGACGAAGGTCTTCATGAGGACCGACGCGTCCCTGGAGCAGGTGCGGGCCGTCGTGGAGGAGAGCGAGGCCGATTGCACGGTACGCAGCACGATCGACCATACTCCCGTCTTCGAGACGGAGGTCGTGCTGGAGAACTGACGGCCTTCAGCGTCCGCGGTGTTTCCCCTCCGAGGGTGAACTCGCGGGGCCCGGCCGTTTGAAACGGAGGTTTTTGAGATGTTGAAGAACAAGCGTTATGGGATGTTCCTTCTGGCGGTGCTGTTGTCGGTCTGTTGCGCCGTCCTTCCGGCGGCGGCGGAGCCGGTGTCCTACGACATCGCCGGCCGCTGGCTGATCCAGGGCGAGGGGTACGGGGAAAAGAAGGTGCGCGTTCAGCTGGCCCTCGAGGGCACCCTGGACATCCACACGGCGATCCACGAGGGGAAGCGCTGCATCACGGGCTACGACCTGTGGCTTCGTCTCGACGCCTCCCGGATGAACATCAAGGCGTGGACGGAGCGCTACAGCGAGACCCTGCGCGTTCCCGTTCCCCTTCCGGAACTGCGGCCGACGCTGAGCAATCCGTTCTACCTGCCGCCGGTGAAGACGAAGGAGGGGTTGACCTACAAGGTGATGCTCACCTCCGTCACGTCCGGGAAGGTGGACATCTACGGAACGATCGACCTGGACGTCATCGGCAGGACGGAGATCCAGTCGACCAGTGCGATATGGAAGGAGGGGACGGAGAGGCCCGGGATCGAAGACGTGCAGAGCGGGTGCGGCATCGGCCCGGGGCTGGGGGCGATGTTCCTGCTGGTCCCGCTGCTTCTGCCCCTCGCGCGGAGGCGTCGTTCCTGACCGTCCGTCCTCATCGGGAAAACGCTGTTTCAATTTCTGTCTTGCGAAAGCCGTCCCCCTCGTGGGACGGCTTTTTTGCCTCTTTTCGTGTACAATGAAGAGGATAGACGGGCGGGTCCCACGGAGTTTGCGGGGCGGGACCGCGCCGCACGGCGTCGGCCTCCGGGGGCCGCCGGGATTTCGCTCGGGAGGGACCAGCTTGGCTGAGACTGCGGGGCTCGAGAAGTCCATGCTGAAAAAGATTCTGCACTACTCGGACGTCGGCGTGGCACTTCTGATGGTCCTCGTCGTCGTCATGATGGTGATTCCCCTCCCCACGGGCCTGATCGACGTCCTGCTCGCCGCCAACATCACCCTGGGGGTCGTCGTCCTTCTGGTGACCTTCTACGTCAAGCGGGCGCTCGACCTGTCGGTGTTCCCGACCCTGCTCCTGATCGTGACGCTGTTCCGCATCGCCCTGAACGTCTCGACGACCCGCCTCATCCTCTTGAACGGCTACGCCGGCGAGATCATCATGGCGTTCGGCAACTTCGTCGTCGGCGGCAACTACATCGTCGGAGTCGTGATTTTCCTGATCCTGGTCATCATCCAGCTTCTGGTCATTACGAAGGGTGCGGAGCGCGTCGCGGAGGTGGCGGCGCGCTTCACCCTGGACGCCATGCCGGGCAAGCAGATGGCGATCGATGCCGACCTGAACTCCGGGCTCATCGACGACCAGGAGGCCCGGGCCCGGCGCAGGGACATCCAGAGGGAGGCCGACTTCTACGGGGCGATGGACGGAGCCTCGAAGTTCGTCAAGGGGGACGCCGTCGCCGGCCTCATCATCACGATGATCAACATCGTGGGCGGCCTCTCGATCGGCGTCTTCCAGAGGGGGATGCCCGCTGGGAAGGCCGCCGCGCTCTACAGCCTGATGACCGTCGGCGACGGCCTGGTCTCCCAGATCCCGGCCCTGCTCTTCTCCACGGCCACGGGCGTCATCGTGACGCGCGCGGCCGCGGCCTCCGACCTGGGGCAGGATATCGTGGTCGCCTTCACGAGGTACCCCCGCCCCCTCTACATCGGGTCCGGCCTCCTCCTTGCCCTGGGAATGATCCCGGGGCTGCCGACGGTCCCGTTCGTCATCCTGGCCGCCCTGATGGGGGGCATGGGCTACATGGTGGCGCGGGAGGGGACGGCGCAGGAGATCGAGGGCGGAGCGCCGCAGGCCGGTGGGACGCCGGTGCCCGGGGGCGGTGCGCCCGGAGCGCCGCAGGCGGAGGGCGAGAGCCGCCCCGCGCCGGCCTCGCCGGAGGACGCCATGCGCCTTCTGACCGTCGACCCCATGGAGGCCGAGATCGGGTACGCGATCATCCCGCTGGTGGACCCGGCCCAGGGCGGCGACATGCTGGAGCGCATCGGGACCATACGGAAGCAGATGGCCGTGGAGCTGGGCGTCGTCGTCCCCCCCATCCGCATCCGCGACAACATCCAGATCAAGCCGACGGAGTACGTCCTCAGGGTCAAGGGGGCCGAGGCCGGGCGGGGCGAGCTGCTGCCGGACCACTACCTGGCGATGAACACGGGCGGGGTGGAGGAGGACCTGATCGGGATCCCGACGAAGGAGCCCGCCTTCGGGCTGCCGGCGCTCTGGATATCCCCGGACCTCAGGGACAAGGCCGAGGCCATGGGCTATACGGTCGTGGACGCGCCGTCCGTGCTGGCGACCCATCTGTCGGAGGTCATCAGGCGGAATGGGGCGGACCTCCTGACCCGCCAGGAGGTCCAGAAGCTCACGGATATGGTCAAGGAGACCGCCCCGGCCGTCGTGGAGGAGCTCCTGGCCTCCCTGTCGCTCGGCGAGATCCAGAAGGTGCTGCAGAACCTCATCCGGGAGCAGATCCCGATCCGCGACCTCGTGACGATCTTCGAGGCCCTGGCGGATTACGGCAAGCTGTCCCGGAGCGTGGACTTCCTGACGGAGCGGGCGCGCGAGTCCCTGTCCCGACTGATCTCCCTCAAGATTCAGGGGGAGGACGGCGTGATCACGGCGGCGACCCTCTCGCCGAACTGGGAGCAGAAGATCATGGCGAGCATGGATGGAGACCTGGCCCGGGGCTGGCAGCTGAACATGGACCCGCGCGAGGTGCAGAAGATGATCGCCGCGATCTCGCGGGCCGTGGACGACATGCTGGCGAAGGGCCATACCCCCGTGCTGCTGGTGCACCCCAACGTGAGGCTGATCGTCCGGCGTCTGATCGAGGGCTCCGTGGCGAACGTTTTTGTGGTATCGTACAACGAGATCGCTCACGGAATACAAATCAAAACGGTGGGAATGGTGGAATAGATGAGGGTTGTCAATCAGATATCCTTCGAGGCCAGGGACGACGCGGATGCTCTGAGGCTGGCGGCCGAGCGGCTGGGCAAGGATGCGGTGATCCTCTCCACGCGGGCGGTGCGCGTCGGTGGGATCCTGGGCTTTTTCCAGCGTTCGGTCCTGATGGTGACGGCCGGCATCCTGGAGGAGGAGCCCAAAAAAGAGCCCCGCGCCAGGGAGTCCCGGGACGACGAGCTCACGCGCCGGGAAAGCCTCATCGCCTTCCAGAAGCTCATGGAGTTCAAGGAGCGCTCCTCCGGGACCCCGTCCCCCTCTCCCTCCCAGGCCGGGTCCGCCAGGGCGGCCTATGCCGCGGCCGGGGGAGGGGTCGCTTCCTCTGCGGACGGGGACAGCGTTCAGCTTTCCTCCGAGGGGCTGAGCAGCGCTCGGCTCGTCAGGCCGGAGGGGGCGCTTCCCGTCTCCGAGGCCCGGATGCTGAAGGATGAGGTCGGCGCGTTGTCGCAGCGCCTGGACTCTCTGATGGAGCGCCTTGGGATCCCCAAAGCACAGGGCCCCGAGCCCCAGCCCGCGAGGGCCGATACGGCCTTTCATGCGGGGCTGCCGGTGCCCGGCCTGGCGGGAAGTCCGGGCACCGGGGACGGGCAGGACGTCGGGAAACGGCTGAGGGCCGCCGAGGTCGACGAGGGCATCATAAAGAAGCTGCTGGCGGATTACGGGTCCTCGGACCGGTCCCTTCCCTTCGTCGAATGGCTGGCGTCGAGGATCCCGTGCTCGGGGGACGGGGAGGGGGACGCTGCGGGGGGCCGCAAGGTGATGTTCCTGGGGCCCACGGGCGTCGGAAAGACGACGACGATCGCCAAGCTGGCCGCGGTTCAGGCGCTTCTGGAGCATCGGAACGTCCTGCTCCTCACCAGCGATACCTACCGCATCGCCGCGGTCGACCAGCTGCGCACCTATGCTAAGATACTGGGGGTGCCCCTGGAGGTCGTCTTTGGCGCGGACAGCTTTCCCTCGGTGCTGGACGGGCACCCGGAGGCGGACCTCGTCCTGCTGGATACGGCGGGACGGGCTCAGAGAGACCGCAGGAGCCTGGAGGCCTTCAAGACGCTCTACGATGCCTTCGCGCCCGACGCGGTGCACCTCGTCCTTGCGGCCAACATGAAGTACGGGGACATGATGGACGTCGTGGAGCATATCCCGGATATCCCGGTCTCCCATCTGATCTTCACCAAGCTGGACGAGACGGTCAGCTGCGGGGCCGTGTTCAGCGTGCAGCAGACACTGGGGCGCCCCGTCTCCTTCCTCACGGCCGGGCAGAACGTCCCGAACGATATCGAGACGGCGTCGGGCAAGCGGATCGCGGACCTTTTGATGTCGTCGGACCGCGAGCGGCGGATGGCATGAACCCTGCCCCGTCGGATCAGGCCGGAGACCTTCGGCGCCTGGTCGAGGCCCGGCGTCAGGAGGTTCGTCGGCACTGCGGGAACGGGCCCAGGACGGTCGCGGTCCTCAGCGGCAAGGGGGGCGTGGGCAAGAGCAATCTGGCGCTCGCCCTGACCTGCGCCCTGGCCGACAGCGGAAACAGGGTCGTCCTGCTGGACGCGGACCTGGGGATGGCGAACATCGACCTTCTCTGTGGAATCGGCGGCCGGTTCAACCTGTCCCATGTCGTCGACGGCAGCAGGCGTCTCGACGAGGTCGTCGTGTCCCTGGAGGAGAATGTGGAGATCCTGCCGGGGGGATCCGGGCTGAAGGACCTGGCGGACCTGGACGATACGGAGCTCTCCGGGGTCATCGACTCCCTGGGGCTGTTGGAGGACAGGGCCGACATCGTGATTCTGGACACGGGGGCGGGGATCCATAAAGGAGTCCTGGCCTTCGCCCTGGCGGCGGATACGACGATTCTGGTCACGACGCCCGAGCCCACGTCGGTCCGGGACGCCTATGGCGTCCTCAAGTCCCTGGAGGGGGCCTCCCCCGAGGGGAAGGAGCTCCTGCTCGTCGTCAACATGGCGGGCAGCGGCGGCGAGGCGCGGGAGGTGGCCGGGCGCATCCTGACGGCGTCCCATCAGTTTCTGGGGCGCTCGCCGGTCTATCTGGGGCACGTGCTGAGGGACGATGCCGTGGGTCGGGCGGTGCGCCTCAGAAGGCCGTTTTACCGGCTTTTTCCGTCGGCCCCCGCGGGGCTCTGCGTTCGCAGGCTTGCGGACGACCTTTTGGCGCGCTGGGGGGTCCGCAGGGGGTTCTCGTATCCGCCCAGGGGATTGAAGGCCTTCTTCCTGCGCCTGTCCCGAGGCTTTTTTATGGAGAAATGATCATGTCGGCAGACCAGATAAAGATGCAGGACCTTCTTCAGGAATTGATCGGCTCCAGGATGGAGCTGGGCATCGCGGACGGCCTTTACAAGGGAAACTACGCCTCCCGTCTCGAGGATCTGTCCTCGTCGGGGGACGGACTTCCCCTGCTCGGCGTCGCGCACCCCATGTTCAAGGGGGCGCTTCTGCCGATGTCCCGGAACCTGGAGCTCACGCTGCGGATCGAGGCGAGCGGCTACTTCTATCAGGGCGAGGGGCAGATCGTCCGTCACGTCATCAACGCCCGGATTCCCCTTCTGTGGCTGGCCCTGAAGGGCCCGCTCGAGAGGACTCAGAGGCGCATGTTCGTCAGGGTGTCCTGCATGATCAGGGCTCAGGCCTTCTTGTTGGAGGTCGATCCGGGGGGGGAGAGCGCGGAGGAGAAGGATGGGGCGCCGAGGCCCCCTCTGCCGGAGCGCCGCTGGTTCCCCATCATGCTGCAGGACATCAGCCTCGGGGGCGTCGGGGTTGCGGTTCGGAGGACGGAGGCCCCGTACCTCAGGGAGCGGGGACGTTACCTTCTGCAGGCGGCCATAGCGGACTCCGAGTTCTTTCTGGTCTGCCGCCTGATCGATGTGTTCAGCGTCGATGAGGATGGGGACGCCGAGGCGGGGATGGCCTACGAGGGGCTTCCCGCCTTCACGGAGAAGCTGATGGGCGCTTTTATCCGTCAGCAGGAACTGAGCTCCAGGGGCGTGTGACGGGCCATGGCAGAGATGAAGAAGATCAGGGTGCTGATCGTCGACGATTCCGCCCTGATGCGGAAAATGCTGGGGGATATCCTGTCCTCCGACCCCCGCATCGAGGTCGTCGGCACGGCCCGGGACGGACAGGACGGGCTGGAGAAGATCGCGGCCCTGTCCCCCGACGTCGTCACGATGGACGTGGAGATGCCCCGAAAGGACGGGCTCACCGCCCTCGAGGAGATCATGAGGGTCCGTCCCATGCCGGTCGTCATGGTCAGCAGCCTGACGCAGAGGGGGGCCGAGGTGACGATGAAGGCCCTGTCGCTGGGCTGCGTCGACTTCGTGGGCAAGCCCTCGGGCGCCACGTCCCTGAACATCCGGGTCGTCGGGGCCGAGCTGATCTCCAAGGTGATCACGGCCAGTATGGCGCGCGTCCGGTCCCTCCGCGGGGAGCGTGCGGCGGAACCGCGTCCGGAACCTGTTCCCGCGCGCCGCCCCTCGGCGTCTTCGGGCCCGAGGGGGCGGTATGAGATCGTGGCGGTCGCCGCCTCCACGGGAGGGCCCGTGGCCCTGCACCAGCTCCTGTCCGGGCTCCCGGCCGGCTTCCCGCTCCCCATCGTGGTGACGCAGCATATGCCCAAGGGCTTCACGGAGCTGTTCGCCAAACGCCTGGACGCCGCGTGCGGGCTGACGGTCGTCGAGGGGGCCGACAGGCTGGAGCTTCGGCCGGGGCTCGTCGCGATCGCCCCGGGCGGAAGCCACCTGCTGGTCCGGCGCAGGGGGGGCGGGACGTTCTGCGAGCTCTCGGACGCCCCTCCGGTGTTGTCTGTCAAGCCCTCTGCGAATATAATGTTTTCGAGCGTCCTGGACGAGTTTGGCGGAAACGTCCTGGGCGTCATCCTGACGGGGATGGGGCGGGACGGCGCGGATGGGGCCCTGGCCCTGCACGAGAGGGGAGCCTATATCATTGCGGAGTCCCGGGAGACCTGCGTGGTCTACGGCATGCCGAGGGCCGCAGTGGAGCTGGGGGCGGTGGACGAGCTGCTGCCCCTGCCGGAGATCCCCGGCGCTTTGGTCAGGAATGTCGGCGGATAAGGGGAAGCGCTGATTTCTTCGGCGCTTCCGAGGGCCTGTCGACGCCGGCGGAGGATTCTTTGAAAATACATTATCCGGGATCGGAAATCACGAGTTTGGGGATGGTAAGTCATGACTGATATGGACATGAGCCAATACCTGGGGGCCTTTCTCGACGAGGCGGACGACAATCTTCAGAGGCTGGACGACCTGCTTCTGGCGCTGGAGAAGGACACGGTCAACATGGACGTGATCAACGAGATCTTCAGGGCCGCCCACACGCTGAAGGGTATGTCGGCGACAATGGGGTTCGAGAAGATGGCGGGGCTGACCCACGCGATGGAGGATCGCCTGGACGAGGCGCGTAAGGGAGTCCGCCACCTTGGCGATTCGGATATGAACCTGTTGTTTACCGCCCTAGACTCGATACAGGGCATGGTGGACTCGATCCGCGGCGGCGGGAGCGACGCCCACCTCGATGTGTCCGGCCTGGTCGCGGCCCTGCGCAACCAAGGGCCCGCACCGGCAGCGCCGGCCCCCGCAGTCCCTGCGGCTCCGGCGACCGCGGCTCCCGCCCCGGAGGCGAAGCCGGTCGACGGACTCTCCCAGCAGGAATCGGAGTGGGTGGCCGAGGCGGAGGGCCTGGGGATGAACGTGTACAAGCTCCGCGTCACCCTGAGCGAGACCTGCCTGCTCAAGGCGGCGCGCTCCTATATGGTGGTCAACCGCCTCGAGGAGATGGGGGACATCATCAAGACCGAGCCGCCGGTCGAGGCTCTGGAGAACGAGGAGTTCGACATGGAGTTCTCGGTCTATGTCGGTTCCTCCCTGCCCCCGGAGGATATCCGCCAGGCGGCGCTCAAGATCAGCGACGTCGCATCCGTGGAGTTGAGCGAGATGAAGGCCGCCCCCGCTCAGCCTGCGGCGCCTGCCGCGTCGGCCCCGGCTGCCCCCGCCCCCGCCGCTTCGGCCGAAGGCGCGGCCCCCGCAAAGGCTGAGCCCGAGAAGCCCGCGGCGCCTGCCGCGCCGGCGGCTGCGGCGAAACCTGCCGCTCCCGCTGCAGCCAAGGCGGACGGCGTCAAGAAGGCGAGCCAGACGGTGCGCGTGGATATCGGACGCCTGGACAAGCTCATGAACCTGGTCGGCGAGCTGGTGATCGGGCGCGCCCGGATCGAGCGCCTGGTCCAGGAGGCCCGCCTTCGAGAGTTCGACGAGCCCCTTTCTCAGCTGGGGCGCATCTCGGGCGACATCCAGGAGCTGGTGACCAAGCTGCGCATGGTCCCGGTCTCCTTCACCTTCGACCGCTTCCCGCGTCTGATCCGCGACCTGTCGAAGACGCTCGGCAAGGACATCGAGCTGGTCTTGGAGGGGCAGGATACGGAGCTGGACCGCACCGTGATCGACGAGATCGGCGACCCCATGGTGCACCTGATCCGCAACTCCCTGGACCACGGCATCGAGCGGCGCGAGGACCGGCGCGCCGTCGGCAAGCCCGAGAAGGGAATCCTGAAGATCTCGGCCTATCAGGAGGGCAGCGGCGTCATTATCGAGGTGTCTGACGACGGTGCGGGCATCAACGCCGAGAAGGTCAAACAGAAGGCGGTGGAGCGGGGGTTCATCACGGAGGAGGAAGCCGCCGCGATGACCGACGAGGAGGCTGTGCAGCTGGTCCTGATCCCGGGGTTCAGCATGGCGAAGGCCGTGACCGACATCTCGGGGCGCGGGGTTGGGATGGACGCCGTAAAGTCGAAGGTCGAGGCCCTGGGAGGGCAGCTGGACCTCGTCTCCAAGCTGGGTCAGGGGACGCGGGTCTACGTCCGCCTGCCCCTGACGCTCGCCATCGTGCTCTCGCTGCTCATCAAGGTGGGGAACGAGACCTACGCCATCTCGCTGGAGAACGTGGAGGAGACCATCCTCGTCAAGAAGGAGAACATCAAGACGGTGCACGGGGCCCCCGCCACGCTTCTGAGGGGCGAGGTCCTGTCGCTCAGCGACCTGGGGAAAGTCCTGGAGACCGAGATGGACGACACGGAGCGCGACGAGTATCCCGTCGTCGTGGTCAAGATCGGCAAGAGCAAGATCGGCTTTATCGTGAACGAGCTGATCGGTCAGCAGGAGATCGTCATCAAGTCCTTGGGGCGGTTCCTCTCCAAGATCAAGGGGATCACGGGCGGGACGATCCTCGGCGACGGCAACGTGGCGCTGATTCTGGACGTGGCGTCCTTTTACTCGACCAAGGGGTAGGTAGCGCATGCTTGATCTGAGCTCATTCAATTATCTGCAGCTGGATGCCATTCGGGAGGTCGGCAACATCGGGACGGGCAACGCGGCGACCGCGCTGTCCAAGCTCCTGGGACGCATGATCGACATGGACGTCCCGAAGGCGGAGCTCGTATCGATCTACGAGCTGGCCGAGCATTACGGGGACCCGACGGAGCTCATCGCCGCCGTCTTCGTCCGTTCCCTCGGGGATTTTGGGTGCAGCCTGATCTTCATCCAGAAGGAAGAGGACGCCAGGATGATGGTGGACCTGCTGCTGAGGCAGCAGTTCGGGGACGCCGTCCCGCCGGACCTTCCGCAGGAGATCAGCGACAGCGCCCTGACGGAGGTCGGCAACATCATCCTGAGCTCCTTCCTCAACGCGATCAACCTCCTCATCGGGACGGAACACCAGATCTCCGTCCCGGGCGTCGCGCACGACATGCTGTCCTCGATTCTCGACGTCGTGGCCTCGATCTTCGGGCAGATGGGCGAGATGGCCCTGGTGGTGAACACGGAGCTCCGCGTCGAGGGGGCGGACGGCGCCGCCGGGTCCGGAAACATCATCATGCTGCCGGACCCCGATGCCCTGGAGCTTCTGCTGAGAAAGCTGCAGGTGCTGTAGCTATGGCAACGAATTCCTTTCACGTGGGGATGGCCGACCTGGTGGTTGCCAGCGCGCCTGCAAAGCTGATCACCCTGGGATTGGGCTCCTGCATCGGGCTGGTGATCTTCGATACCACGGCGAAGATCGCGGGGATGGTGCATATCATGCTCCCCGACAGCCGGGGGGCCAAGTCGCTGGAGAAGGTGGGAAAGTTCGCGGATACGGCGGTGCCCGCCCTTCTGGACGAGATGATCAAGAAGGGGGCCTCCAAGTCCCGCATGAAGGCGAAGATCGCCGGCGGCGCCCAGATGTTCGCCCTGCCCGGCGCGCAGACGGATTTCCTTGCCGTCGGGGCCCGGAACGTCAAGGAGACGACGGACATGCTCTCCAGGATGGGCATTCCCCTGGTCGCCTCGGATACGGGGGGCAACAAGGGACGCACCGTGGAGTTCTCCACGGATACCTGGATCCTGACGATCAAGACCCTGGGAAAGGGAACATCCGAGATCTAAACCCCCTTCATGGGTAACGGCCGTTTTCATGGGCCCCTTATCGGATTCGTTCCGCCGGGGGTGTGACAGGAGGGAGATGCCTTGAGCGTGGATACCTCCGACGCCGCGCTGTGGGAGGAGTACGTCGGCTCGCCTACTGCCGCGTGCCGGGAACGGCTTGTCACGCGGTATCTCCCGCTGATCAAGTATGTGGTGGGAAGGATGACGGTCTCTCCGCCGCAGGGCCTGGACTATGAGGACCTCTGGAGCTTCGGGGTCTTCGGGCTGCTGGACGCGATCGATCGTTTCGATCCCGCCAAGGGCTTCTCCTTCCGGACCTTCGCGGTGCCCCGAATCCGAGGCGCCGTCCTGGACGAGCTCCGCAAGTGCGACTGGGTCTCCCGGACCGGACGGGAAAAGCTGCAGAGGCTGAACCGGGCGGTGGAAAAGGTCCTCAGGGACCGGGGCGCCCTGCGCGACGAATGGGTCATGCAGGAGATGGGGGTCGACGAGAGGACCTATTACGAGATCCTCGAGCTATCGAGCCGGAACTACATGGCCTCCCTCGACGAGGTCCTGTCCTTGGAGGATGGGGACGTCTCCCTGGAGGGCATTCTCTCCGACGGCAGGGACGGGGCCGCCGAGCTGCTGGAGCGGGAGGAGGAGCTGGAGCAGGTCGTCGATGCGCTGCGCCGGCTCCCCGAGCGGGAGGCTCAGGTCCTGTCGCTCTATTATTACGAGGGGCTCGCGCTGAAGGAGATAGGCCGCGTCCTTGGGGTCACGGAGTCGCGCGTCTCCCAGATCCACGGCCATGCGCTCTCCGCCCTGAGGGCGATCCTCGAGGCGGAGCGAACGAAACCCGGAGAAACGCTGATTTAAGCAAGCGCTGACTTGATGGGGCGGGAGATTGCCCTTTGTCTTATTTGGATGATCCCTCGCTCTCGGGCGCGGGGGGCTCGGGGCAGGTCAGGGGGGAGCGGCTTTGTACGAAGGTGTCCTGAAGCTGGAGGCGAACGATCAGGGGGTCTGGATCTCGGCCCTCAAGGAGGATATCTCCCAATCCGAGGCGCTGGCGTGTCTGAGGGAGAACGGGGTACGGAAGTACGACATGAAGCTCCTCGAGGAGTTTCTCAGGCTCAAGAGCCGGAGTCCGTTCCGGATCGCTCCCCGGGACCCTCTGCAGGAGAAGGACGCTCAGATCCTGATCCGCCTCGCGAGGGACAATATGTCCGTCACGGCGTCCCTCGAGGCCCCTTTTTTCACCAAGCCATGGCCTACCGAGCAGGACGTGAGGGATGCGCTGGCCCAGAAGGGGGTCGTCTTCGGCATCGACGACGAGGCGATTGCGGACCTGATCCGGAACAGGGTCCTGGACGACTCCCCCGTGGTCGCGAAAGGGGCTCCGCCGCGCGAGGGCAAAAACGCCAGGATCGAGCTCAGGGTCGACCCCGACAAACCCCCGGAGGTAGACGAGCACGAAAGGGTGGATCACTGGAAGCGGAGCACTCTCGTCAACGTCGTCGTGGGACAGGAGGTTGCGGTGAAGCATCCGGCCGTCCCGGGGGAGAACGGGACGACGGTGATCGGCTCCGTGGTGAAGGCGGCCGCCGTGAGGGACGCTGCGTTTCCTGCGGGCAGCGGCCTTGCCGTGGCCGAGGGGAATGAGCTCTCCCTGGTCGCGGTCGCGGACGGACAGTTGGTGTGGAGGGACCGCAAGCTGACCGTGATCCCCGAGCTGGAGATCAAGGGAGACGTCGACTTCGGCGTCGGCAGCGTCGACTTCACCGGGGCCGTCAGGATCAAGGGGGCGGTTCGGGAGGGGTTTCACGTCATCTCCGTGGGCGACATCGAGATCGGGGAGATGGTCGAGGGCGCCCATGTGGAGAGCCGCGGCAGCGTGACCGTCTACGGCGGGGTTCGCGGGATGTCCAAGGGGCTCGTCCGTGCCGGTGGCGATGTCGCGCTGGGTTTTGCGGACCAGGCGTCCATCTTCTGCGGAAACCTCTACGTCAAAAATGCCCTCCTTCACAGCCACGCTACCGTCCAGGGGTCCGTGATCGTATCCGGAGGGGGCAAGGCCCAGATCGCGGGCGGCCGGATCGAGGCCGGAACCGAGGTCTCCTGTCAGATCCTGGGGAGCGAGATGGGGACGCGCACCGAGGTCGTCGTCGGCATTCCGCCCGACCAGCTGGAGCGTCGACGGAACCTCCAGGCCGAGATCGCTCAGCACAAGGAAAACCTGACGAAGCTGGAGGCCAACCTCGTGTTTTTGAAGAAGCTCGAGGCAGCCGGCCAGCTCGACGATCCGAAGCGCGCGATGATGGTTTCGGCGACGAAGATGAAGTTTCAGCTGCAGGCCGCGCTGAGTCCGCTTCAGGATGAGCTCGTGCTTCTCGAGGAACGCCTCAACGCGGTCCGGAGCAGGGGCATCGTCCGGGCCCGGGAGGTCTGCTACCCTGGGGTCGTGATCTCCCTGAGGGGGATATCCTACGCGGTTCGGGAGGTGTGCAGGTTCAGCTCCTTCGTCGTGGAGAGCGGGACGGTGGTCCTGAAGCCCTTCGACTATCAGCCCTGATTTTTCCGCTCCTCGAGTCCTCGCCTCCAGGGAATCGAGAAGCCGAAGGAGACGGCGTGTCCCGTGAGTCCCTTGTGAAGGGGCGCACTCGGTAGGGAGGTGTTTTTGTGGTCCAGCCGATAAGCCTTTTGATGGCTCATTTCAACGTCGAACACAGCGCCCAGATATCCCGGGATGCCATTGCCGCGGCCCAGCAGACCGCCCAGGGGCAGGAAGTGGTGCAGGAGAGCGTGAGGCGCACCCAGAGGGTTCAGGCCAGCCTGGCCGCCGCCGAGGTGCGGAAGGTGCGGCGCAGGGATGAGGACGAGGATGGCGGGCGCCGGCGGGACCGGGAACAGGAGGGGAATGAAAGCTCCTTCCGGGCGTCGGCGCACCCCGGCAATGACGGGGAGGTAAAGGAGCCGAAGGGCGAGGGAACGCCTCAGAGGTCCTTCGATTTCTACGCCTGAGCCTTTCTGCGCGTCTCTGGGCGAGAAGCCGGTCCTGAGGGGCTGGAGCTTCGAGGGTACGGTTTGAGGTTACGGAAGGAGAAAACGGATGGCCTCGGCAAACAACAACCTGGGTTATGTCTCCGTCGAGGGCGCGGAGGGGCAGTTTCGCGGGGCCTCCCTCGTCGTGGACCAACGGGGCATACCGATGGATTTCCGCTACACGGACCCGATACGACCCTCGCGCCTGGAGCGCATCCTCTATGGCAGCGCCCTGGACGTCTACCTGCGTGAGGAGCTGATCCTGCAGAGCCTGCTGGGGGCGGTGGAGACGACCCCGTCGCTCTGGGTCTGCAGCGAGGGCGACCTCCTGGCGCCCCTGAAGGCGGCGGGCAAGGGCAGGGCCATCTTCCTGGCCCCCTCCGCCCACGCCCCGCTCGAGGCCGCCGGGGCCGTGGAGCCCACGGGCGAGGCGGAGGTTCTGTTGATCCAGGCGGATTCCGTCAGCGCTCCCCTTCGGGCCTCCTTCTCCCCCGGAACGCGGCCCGACGAGATCAAGCAGGTCGTCTCCCTGCTGGTGGAGGCGGCGAGGACGATGGAGCTCCTGGAGCCCTTCGGACGGATCGAGAAGGCGCTGCTCTCCCTGAAGGAGGAATAGGGCTCCTTGTCCCTGGCGGAGATCCGGGAATATCTCTCGCGCCATTTCCTGGGGAGGGTCCGGGTGAAGCGGTGCGATCCGCCTTTGCCTCCGCCGGAGTGCCATGCGCTGCGGCGCGCGGTGGAGACGCAGCCGATCCGAACGCGGATGAGGGTCCTGTCCGCGGAGCTCTTCTCCGTCGGCGGCATGAGCTGTTCCCATCGGGGTTTCCGTTTTTCCTCCCAGCTTGTGCGGGTGAGGGGAAGGCGCATTGCGCGCTACGTGCCTCGGGAGATCGCCGTCGGGAAGGTGAGTCTTTTGTCCGTGCGCGTTCTTCCCGGCTTGGAAAGGATGCTCAGGCTTCCTCAGGAGCGCGGCGACCGCCTGCAGTGGCAGCGCTCCCGCCCGAGGGCCGCAGGGGAGATGATCCTGGCCTGGTACGGTCCGATCGTGGAGGGGGCCGTCGTGAAGCTGGCCCTGAACAGGCAGCGGGGAACGCTCCTGATCTGGTATAATCCTCAAAGCAGGCACTTCAATCCCAGGGGGCTTTACCTGTACCGCCGTCTGGGGATGAACGAGAAGCCCGAGTGGCGCTGGGTGTAGTTGACGGTTCCTGCGACAGCTTTGACAATACTCTTGGGAGGTTCGTGTTTCGAATGATTGAGGAGAAGAAGGCTGAGACTTCTTCGGTTCGCGTTGGGGATCTGGCGGAGTGCACGGTGGAGCAGATCATGCCCTACGGTGCTTTTGTCCGGCTGTCGACGGGGCAGCGGGGGATGATCCACATCTCCGAGCTTTCGTTTAACTTCGTCAAGAAGGTTGAGGATGTCCTCACCCTCCAGCAGAACATCAAGGCCCGCGTGATCAAGATCGACGAGAAGGGGCGCATCGACCTCTCCCTGAAGAAGGTCGAGGAACGTCCTCTGATCCAGGCTCCCTCCTCCCGGGAGGACAAGGACGGATTCGAGAAGAAGATGGCCTCCTTCCTGAAGACCAGCGAGGCCAAGATTGCGGATCTCAACAGCAAGATGAACGCGTCGAAGGGCAGGAAGAAGCCCGGAGGGCGTTCCAAGGGCTAGTCGTGTGCCGCGGTTTTCCGGGGAGGCGGAGGCCTCCCTTTTTTATCAGCTCCTGAGCCCCGGTGAGCTCAGGGCCGTCGCAGGGCGGATGGAGGGGCGTCGGTTCGACCCCTCCCTGGTCCTGGGAACGGGGCCCCGGTGCCGCTTCGGCGGGGTGCGCGTCTTGGTCTGTGCACCTGTGGCGGGGCTGCGTCCGTTTCCCACGACCTTCTGGCTCGTCTGTCCCTGGCTGGTGCGGCGGGCCGGGACGGTCGAGTCCGCGGGGGGCGTTCGAGCCCTCGAGGATTGGCTGACAAAACGGGCCCCGGAGGCGTGGCGGCCGTACAACCGGGAGCACCAGCTTCTGCGGATAAAGCTGATGGCCCCGTTGGAGCGGAGGCTGCTGCGCCGCTTCCGTCCGGCGGTCTGGGAGCGTCTGAGGCTCGCCGGGGTCGGCGGCATCCGCTATGGGGAGGAGGTCCGCGTGAAGTGCCTCCACCTCCAGACGGCGTCGTGGCTCGCGCTTGCGCGGCATCCCGGGGGGCCATGGCTTGCCGGGGAGGGGCTGGACGGGGACTGCGGCGGGGCGATGGCCCATCTGTGCCGGCGGGGCTGACGGGGCCGGACGCGGGTAGGCGGGGAAGCATACGGAGGGAAGGCCGATGTGGAAGGGACGCTTCGAGGAGGACACCGCCCTGGTGGTGCAGCGGTTCAGTCAGTCGCTGGACCTGGACTGGCGGATGGCCGAACAGGATATCCGGGGCAGTATCGCCCACGTGAGGATGCTGGGGGCCGTGGGGCTTCTGGAGGCCGGCGAGGCCCTGAGGGTCGAGGAGGGGTTGAAACGCGTCCGGGACGAGATCCGCTCGGGCAGCTTCACGCCCTCCGAGCCGCTGGAGGACGTTCACATGAACGTGGAACACCGCCTGACGGAGATCGAGCCCTCGGGAGCGCGCCTGCATACGGGGCGCAGCCGCAACGATCAGACGGCCACGACCGTTCGGCTGTACCTCAGGGACAGGCTGACGGACCTCGAGGGGGCGCTGCTGGATTTCCTGGGCGTCCTCCTGGACTGCGCGGAGCGTCATCGGCTGGTGATCGTCTCGGGCTACACGCACCTCCAGCAGGCGCAGCCCATCTCGTTGGGGCATTACTGGATGGCCTGGTTCGAGGCCTTTCTCAGGGACTGCGGCCGCCTCGAGTTCGCCCTGGACGCGCTGAACGAGTGCCCGCTGGGGGCCGGGGCACTGGCGGGGTCGACGCTGCCCCTGGACCGGGAGATGACGTCGCGCCTGCTGGGCTTCGACCGCCCGACGCGCAACAGCCTGGATACGGTCGCCCAGCGCGACTACATGGCGGACTACCATCACTTCGCCTCGCTTTTCGCGGTGCACGTCTCGCGCCTTGCGGAGGACCTGACCCTCTGGAGCACGCAGGAGTTCGGCTGGCTGAAACTGCCGGACGCCTTCTGCACGGGGTCCAGCATGATGCCGCAGAAGAAGAACCCCGACGTCCTGGAGCTGGTTCGGGGCAGGACCGGGCAGGTTCTGGGGCACATGATGGATCTGCTCGTCACGCTGAAGGGCCTGCCCATGACCTACGACCGGGACCTTCAGGAGGACAAGCGCGGCCTCTGGGCCTCGGTGGAAACGGTGGAGGCGGTCTTGGCGGTCCTGACCCCGATGCTGGCGCGGACGGACGCGGACGCGGATGCGGCGCGGGCTGGCCTGGAGAAGGGGTTTGCCCTGGCGACGGACGTGGCGGAGTATCTGGTGCTGAGGGGCGTCCCCTTCCGCGACGCGCACTGGAAGGTCGGGCGGTTGGTGAAGCACTGCATCGAAAAGGGCAGCCGCCTCGAGGACCTGAGCCTCGAGGAATGGCGGGAGCAGATCCCGGAGGTCGGCCCGGACGTCCTGGAGCTGCTATCCCTGGAGGCCAGCGTGAGGCGTCGGAACACCTGCGGCGGTACGGGCTTCGAGCAGGTAGCGCTTCGGATCGCGGAGGGACAGGAGCGCCTGTCCGAGCGGCGGGACGGTCTGGAGAAGAGGCGGGAACGCCTGGAGGAAAGCCGGCTCTAGCCCTTGGGCATGAAGTTGAAATATGGTTCTTTGGGCCTATTGACTATGATGCTTTTTATCTATAGTCTTACGAGTAAAGAGTATTGTCCAGCAAGAATGCCTTTGGCCGGAGGGTTGCTCTTGGAGGGATTATGGTAAAAAGTTGGGGTGTTTTTATTCAGCTTGAGAAACATCAATTGTCTTTAGTTCTCAAGGAGCAAATCGGAGGGATCATATGAACGGCAGGACCGTTTTGTTTATCTTTGCAT
>ERZ772968.549-NODE-549-length-18719-cov-6.363427_pt1 | contig 18719 bp, 16 predicted proteins | sample MGYA00580674_ERZ772968 | MGnify/ENA primary metagenome ERZ772968 (study PRJEB29015, sample SAMEA2737940) | human oral metagenome | biome: human oral; feature: human-associated habitat; material: dental | place: China | collected 2138 ...
TTTGGGCTAGAAATGAGTATGCGTTAAAGGGTCTATTTATTGCTCTTAGCATAAAAAGAGCCACAGAGAGGGGAAAATTCCTGAAAAATACCGTTAGTGTGTGAGAGAGTTGAAAGCCAATCAATAATCACCGGCAGAAAGGATGGGCGTATGATCGCCAACAAGAAAACTTCCGCTTTTGTCTCCCTGGCTGTTGCTGGCATGGTGGCACTGAGTGCCTGCGGTTCGGATAACTCTAGCGGTTCCTCTTCAAGTTCTTCCGCAGGAAGCGGGGCGTCCGGTTCCGCATCGGCAAACTCTTCCGCTTCCGGCGGCTCAGACTCCTCGAACGCTAGCGGTGGCGCCAGCGGCGATGCTTCGGCAAACTCCAGTGCTGGTTCTGATGCTAGCGGCGGTGCAGACTCAGAGAAGGGGTCTGGTAGCGGATCTAGCGACGGCACAGGATCGGATAATAAATCTGATTCTGGTTCCGATTCTGGCTCACAATCAGGCAGCGAGGGCGGCTCCGGTGGAGGCTCAGGTGCTGAAGGTGGTGGCGGCGCTCAGGGCGGCGCACAATCGGGCAGCGGTGACGGATCAGGCGGCGGAGCGAACGGTTCTGGCGCTGAGGGTAGCGGCGGTGCCCAGGGCGGCAACGCTCCTAACTCTGGCGGCGGTGCTGCCGGCGCTGACGGTAGCGGCGCACAGGGTGGTGGCGCCAATGGCGCTCCCGGTTCTGAGGGATACGTTCTGGTCTCGGAGGATGGCTCTTGGACTGCTACTGAACCCGACGGCGATACGGTTACGGTCTACTACGATGGCTCTTGGACTAGGACCGACGCTTCCGACGGTCACACCGATCTGGTGGGCATCGATGGCTCCTGGGTTAAGAACGAAGGCAATACGGTGACGGCTGTGCAGTACAACGGCGCCTACAACGTGATGGTTAACGGTCAGGCTACGTCCGAAAAACCCACCGACCTGCCGGATCTTCCCGTGGTTCCCAATACTCCGGGAGCGGCAACTCCTAAAACACCTCTCAATCCGACCACTGCGGGCTAGTACCTGCGGGCGGTCGTGAGGCGGCTGTGTAATCTGGCGCGCATCCTTAGTTTTTGAGGATGCGCGCCTTATTTCTGCTAAAAATACGGAAGATATAAATATGATGGGGGAATTTAACCGTTGGATATGTAATTAAACTACATAATTTTATGCACGCCATTTCGAAAATATTTATGGAAATGCAATGTATTTACGGCTCATAGCATAAAAACGTTCCGTACCTGGGATAAATCCCTGAAAAATACTTTAGGTGTGTGAGAGGGTGGGTTTTGAACCAACAATTACCGGCAGAAAGGATAGGCGTATGATCGCCAAGAAGACTTCTGTTTTTGTGTCCCTGGCTGTTGCTGGCGTGGTGGCGCTGAGCGCCTGTGGCTCTGGCAGCTCCGGTGGTGACTCCTCCTCAAGCTCATCCTCAGCATCTACATCGTCAAGTTCATCAGCCTCGCAGGGATCCGTGACCACGGACAACGGCGGCACATCAGGCGACTCCGGTTCAGGCGGTGGCGCTGGCGGCGGCTCAGGCGCAGAAAATAATTCTGGCGGCGGCTCACAGATGGAGAATGGCGGCGGATCCGGCGGCGGCACTGGTTCAGACCCTTCAGCTGGCGGCAACATGCAGACCGGTGAGAGCGGTACCGGTGGTCAGATGCAGACGAAGCCCGGCAGCGAAGGTGGAGCCCGTATGGATAACCCGCCGGAGGAACAACAGCAACAACAGCCCCAGCAAGGGCAGCAACAGCAGCAGCCTCAGCAGGGACAACAGCAGCCTCAGCAACAGCAAAAGCAGTAACCTGAGGCATTCGCCCCTCTGCGGCGGTATGCTGCCGCCGAAACAGGCGAGTTTCGGCGTATCTGTGCATATGGCGCGCATCCTTGAACGTGAGGATGCGCGCCATTGCGGCGTTCAAAACGTTAACCAGCCGAACATGTCACATCTTCGCCGTGAAATACCTGGTCAGCTGACAAACCGGTAGAATGTGGGATATTGACAGGTTGCGGGTACACCCACATATGACGACTACGAGCGAGGGGGCGGAACATGTACACACGCGCAAAGACGCGCCCTCATGCCTGCCTTCTCACCGTCAAAGACTGTGCTGAGCGGGAATCATCGCCGCGTGAGGTACAGTCAGCAACCGCTGCCGCGCGAGGCGCCCGTGTGATGCGTGCCTGGCTTATCTCGGCATCTGCGGTTCTGCTGGGCTCGGCGGGGCATACTCTCGCCGGAGGCGGTGCCGCGCATCCGATGATTCTTGCGCTTTGTACCGCGTTAGGGGCGCTCGCCGCTCTGGGACTTCTAGCGCTTCTCGAACGTATAGCGCGCTCACGGCAGCGAGCCATCTACCTGGGCACCGCAGCAGGCGCCCTCACGGTACAAACCCTGCTCCACGGTGTTTTCAACCTATCCCACGGATCCGCTCAGGCGGCGCATCGTGTGGCGGCACTGCAAGGAAACCACGCGCACGGTCATGCACATGCGCCCGGAACACCCCTCGCCCTTGAACACGGGAATGGGCTCAGCCACGCCGTCGCCCAGCACGCTACCGGCACTATGATCGGGGTGCACGCTCTTGCAGCCCTGCTAAGCCTTATACTTTTGCACCGTGGTGAACGCGCCCTCGCGCAGGCATTGTGGGCTCTGCACTGTTATCTGAATACACGTTTGCAGTCCGCTCTGCGCGTTCCGGTGCTGGCACCGCTTCCTGTCTTTCCCCGTATATACGGACGTTTTGTCATATCCGTTTATCTTCGTCGGCTGATGCTGGCGTTCTCCCGCGTGGAGCGAGGACCGCCTGCAGTCTTGGGAAACCCCGCGTAACCCCAACCATCGCCCGTGCTACGAGTCTGCCCACCGGCTGGCTTGTGTGAGTGTTATACACCTTCCTCGACTAAAACCGAGCGTGAAGGCGCGTGCGGCATGGGCATTCGATGCAGATAAAGGATTTACACATATGCGCACCATGATGCGTACCCTGGCAGCGGTTTTGCTCGCCAGCCTGATGCTTTTCGGCGGTGCCGCAGCGCAGGCGCATGACGAACTGGTCTCTTCCGACCCCGCCGCGAACGCAACTTTGACGCAGGCACCTGCCGAGCTGAACCTGACCTACAGCGCGAACCTCATGAATATTGAGGGCGGAAACCGCGTGCGCGTAGTCGATTCGACTGGCGCATCCGTAGCTGAAGGCGAACCACAGGTGAAGGGAACGACCGTCACCCAGCCGCTCAAGATCAAGGATGCGAGCGCCGACGAGACCTATACCGTCACCTGGCGCGTAGTCTCCTCGGACGGGCACCCTATTCAGGGAACCTATACGTTCAGCGTTGGCGCAGGTAAAGCCGCAGCATCCCCGCAGGATGCGGGCACCGGCGAATCTTCGCAGGCTGCAGCTGATACCCAGAACTCCACTAAGTCAGATTCCGGTTCCGGGGTGAATTGGTGGTTGATTGGCGGCGGTGTAGGTTTCTTCGTCGTGCTGGCTGTGGGGATTCTCGCCCTGCTCAAAAAACGTTCCGAATAATACCTTGTACACCCGTGACGTTACTGGGTAGCTTCCGGACGTCACGCCCATTGGCAGGCGCCGCATCGGGATCTTCCCGCAGATTGCGGCACGCGTGATTAAAAGTCGCAGAATAATCGAACGCCGCGAACTGTCGCATGTGCCTGCCGAAGAATTGTTCACACACACAGGCGGGTTTTACCGCCAGAAAAGAGTAAAAGATCATGAAGAAATTTCAGGCTCACCACAAGCTGATGGCTTTGAGCTCCGTAGCTCTCGCGGGGATTCTCACCCTGAACGCTTGTGGCTCTACCAACACGAACTCTGATTCGAGCGCATCCGCAACGAGCTCTTCCAGCGCAGCGGCAAGCGGTTCGGCGCAGTCGTCTTCAGGCCCGATCAAGATTGAGAACACCTGGGCTAAGGCAACCGACGGTGGTATGACCGGCGTTTTCGGCAAGATTACCAATACCAGCGATCACGATGTGAAGGTCGTCTCGGCAACCTCGACTGCGACCGATGAAGTGCAGCTGCACACCACGGTTAAGGACTCTAACGGAAGCACCAAGATGCAGCAGGTGCAGGAATTCACGGTGAAAGCGGGGGAGACCCTGGAGTTGAAGCCCGGAGGCAACCACATTATGCTGATGGGTCTGAACTGCTCGCTCTCGGCGGGTGCCAGCACCACGGTAACCCTCAAGACTGAGGACGGCGCAACCCTGGAGTTCAAGCCTGAGGCACGCGACTACTCTGGCGCTAAGGAAGAATATCAGGGCGATGCGCAGTCCACCGGCTCGGCTTCGGCGGGCGCATCCGCATCAGCTTCGGGTGACTCCCATGACGGACACGAGCACGGCCACGAGCATGGTCACGGGGATGGCGAGCACTCCGATCATGAGCATAGTCATGGGGATGGTGAACACTCCGATCATGAACATGGTACGCATGAACACGGTGAGCACAGCGACCACGACCATATGAGCGGCGAAGCCTCGGGGAGTGCATCCGCAAAACCGCAGTGTAAGTAGCCGCAGCGCTCGGCAACGGGTGTTCTGAACACATCCACCGAGCCTATGCAGGATGCGCGGCGCACGAAACCGCAACATTTGGGGGACTGGCACTGTGCATCCTGCCTCACTCAACTGAAGCGCCGATAGCGCGCATGAGAGATAGCCGCAGGCATAGAGGAATGAAAGATTATGACGGCGGAGAATGACAAGATGGGTACCCCGCAGCCTCCGCATGAGCCTTCTTCGACGGAGGCCAACGAGCCGCAGGAGGGTACCGCCGGGATGTCTGAAGGATCGGCAGTTACGGACTCTGAACGGCATCAAGACACCCGGTCTGCGGAATCCCCCGGGGTGCGTCGCCGTACAGCATTTGCCGGTGCTTTCCTGGGGGTGGGCGCCGGTGTTGCCGTTGGGGCTGGCGCGCGCGGTCTGATAGCGTCGGGGCATGAAACGGGCGCGCACGAGACTGTACCCGCGCAGCAGGCGCTGACCGCTCAAACCGTGAATTTTTACGGCGATAAGCAGGCCGGGATTATGACCCCGGCACAGGCTCATGCGCGTTTTATTGCTCTTGATCTGAACGATGGGCTGGATGCTTCCGGGGTGCAGCGTCTGTTGAGGATTCTGACCTCCGATGCGGCCGCCCTGGCTGCAGGGCAGACTCCACTGACGGATCAGGAACCTGAGCTTGTGCAGGCTCCCGCACATTTGACTATCACATTCGGGTTTGGCGAAAAGATTTTTGATATTGTGGCACCCGCCAAAAAACCGGCGTGGCTTAAACCTCTCCCAGCGTTCCCGGAGATCGACCAACTGCAGCAGAAGTGGAACGGCGGTGATCTGCTCCTGCAGATTTGCGGGGATAATCTGCTGACGGTCTCGCATGCGCAGCGAATGCTCACCAAAGACACCCGCTCCTTCGGGCGTATCCGCTGGGTGCAAGAGGGCTTTCTGAGCGCCTTCGGTACCGGTCAGGGTACTCCGCGTAATCTCTTCGGACAGGTAGACGGCACCGTGAACCCGGTCGAAGACCCTCACGAGACACGCGGGCGCGGCGGCGGGTCGGCACCCGAGATCGTGTGGGGTGAGGGGAGCGCTGAGCAGAACTTCCCGCAGGCCTGGGAACCGGGCGGTACCTCCGTGGTGATTAGGCGCATCCACATGAACCTGGATACCTGGGATGAGGTCGATACCCCCGCTCGCGAAGACGCTATCGGGCGTAAGCTCTCTAACGGTGCGCCCTTGACTGGCAATGATGAATTTGATGATCCCGACTTTGATAAGCTCGATAACCTGGGCTTTGAGGTCATCGCCCCGTATGCGCATATTCGCCGGGCGCACGGCACCGAACTTGAGAAGAAGCCGTGGGAGCGTATCCTGCGGCGCGGCTATAACTATGACGAACCGGTCTTCAACGCCTCAGGGTTCTCAGAACACGGGCAGATCAGCGGCGGCATTTCGGATGCGGGGCTGATTTTCGTGGCCTACCAGGCAGACCCGGTGGCGCAGTTTGTGCCTATCCAGAAACGGCTTGAACAACTGGATATGCTTAACACATGGACGGTTCCGGTGGGATCAGCCGTGTTCGCAATTCCTGCCGGGGTACGTGAGGAAGGCGGGTATATCGGCGAAAGCCTTTTCACCTAGCCGCCCAAGATTTACGCGCATACCTAACACGCACCATCGCACACACCACAGATGAAAAAGAACTATGGCTACTACGTCTTCACAACCGCAGAAAACCGAGGCTGACCCTCAGCGCGCCGCCGTGCGCCCCGGGCTGTCCGCGCCCTGGATTACCGCCTATGTAGGGGTCGGTCTGCTGACTCTGCTGGTCTCGTTAAGGCTAACCCTAGCGAACTCGGCGACCGAGCTTGCCGATGCTGGCGGTTTTGTACGCTGGGCGCTGCCTATTTCCGAGGTTATTCATAATTTCTCGATGGCGACGACCATGGGTGCGCTGATCTTCGCGATGGGCATTATTCCCCGCTATGCAGCCGATGCCGCCGGAACACACCGAGGCAAACGCACCACGAAAAACGCCGTCGAAAAAGAGTACAAGCCATTTGCCGACGTGCTGAACCTTGCCGCCGCCTCCGCCGTGCTGTGGACTCTCGCGGCGCTTGCCGTCTTGATTCTTTCCTATGCCGATATTTCGGGGCGACCCATTGGCTCTGGCACCGATTACGCTAGTGAGCTCATCAGTTATATCACCACCTTAGATGCGGGTAAAGAAAAAGGTATGACCGTCGTGGTCGCCGCCGTAGTCGCCACCGCCTGTTTCGGGGTGCGCTCGCTTATGGGGCTGTTTTTCATCTTCATGATCTCGCTCGTCGGTATCGCGGATATGGCGCTTTCGGGGCACTCCTCGGGCGGGCAGGACCATATGGGCGCCGTCAACTCCCTGGGATTGCACCTGTTAGGGGTGAGTATCTGGTGCGGTGGGCTGATCGCGCTGGCGTTTATCTCGCGCGGTATTTCGGGTAAGGATGCGGGCACCGGCACCATTGTTGAGGCACACCGTGGCGAACAAACGGCGGCGTCTCGTCGCGTGCCGATGGCCCAGGCGGTACTGCGCCGCTACTCGCTGCTTGCCCTCATTGGGTTCATTCTCGTGCTGCTCTCGGGTATTACGAACGCCGGGGTGCGCATGTCGTCGTGGCGGGATTTAGGCACCGACTACGGTAAGATTGTGCTGCTTAAACTGGGGTTAACGCTTCTGCTCGGGGTAATCGGGGCAGCGCATCGGCTTTATCTGATTCCCGCGCTCTCTGCCGGTAAGATGAATGGCACGCGTGCCCTGTGGAGCGCCATCTCTGCTGAGCTCGTGATCATGGGGGCAGCCTCCGGACTGGGGGCTTCGCTCTCACGTACACCGCCGCCGGTTCCGGAAACTCTCGCGCCGGATGCCACGCCGGTGCGCATTATCACCTGGTACGATATGCCGCCCGAACCGCATTTTCAGCGTTGGTTTACCGAGTGGCGCTGGGACTGGTTCTGGGTCGCTGTGCTGGGATATCTGGCGATTGTATATCTGTGGGCGTTCGTGAAGGTACGTCGTGCGGGTGACTCTTGGCCCGTGATGCGCGCTGTCTCCTGGATTTTAGGGCTGCTCGTGCTGAACTACATCACTTCCGGTCCGCCCGCTGTATATTCGCGTGTACTATTTTCGGTGCACATGTTTGAGCATATGGTGCTCACGATGGTCGTGCCGATTCTGCTCGTATTGGGCGCGCCCGTAACACTGCTACTTAAGGCGCTGGAACCCCGCCAAGACGGTACGCGAGGCCCTCGTGAGTGGATTGTGCGCATCGTGCATTCGGGGTGGTCGAAAGTTGTTACACACCCCATTTTTGCCGCCGTAAACTTTGCGGGATCGATTATTATCGTCTATTTCACGCCGCTTTTCGGGGTGATGCTGCGGTACCATATCGGGCACGAATTCATGATGATTCACTTTACGCTCACGGGCTATATCTTCATGCTGGTGCTTATCGGCATTGACCCGATTCCGCACCGCCCCGAGTACCCGATGCGTCTGATTATGCTGATTGCAACCCTGGGGTACCACGCCTTCGTCGGCATATCGATCATGAACTCCAAGGCGCTCCTGGAAGCTTCTTGGTTCGGCAATTTGGGGCGCACTTGGGGTTTGTCGGCGCTGGACGACCAGAAGATGGGCGGCGCGCTGATGTGGGGTATCGGTGAAATTCCGACCATGATCGTGGCGATTGCGGTGGGCTTCCAATGGTCTATGGCAGATAAGAAACTTGCCGCACGCATTGACCGGCAGGCCGACCGCGACGGGGACGCCGAACTGAATGCCTACAACGAGATGTTTGAGCGCCTGCATGAAGAGGATGCGCGCCACGGCTCCTAAACGACTTTCATTCATTCGCTCTTCCAAGCCCCTCGCGAACGCGGTCAAGCTACCTTCGTAGTTAAGCTTTGTCACCGGTGGCCGCGTGTGATGTACCCGCAGCAAAGCTTTTGAACCCGGCCGTTGCCGAACATACTCGTGGCGTAAAAATAAAGGGCGTAGGGGATCCCCAGAGGGACACCCCTACGCCACATAAGACAGGGTATCGGCAGATGAAGCCGTTCGTTATGACTTGAGCGAGTATTCGATGCCGTCGAGCAGAATGGTCATTTTATGCCGCAGCCACTCTAAGGGATCCGAGGTCACCGAATCCCGCAGAATAGTCCGGATCTCTTGACGCTCGGCGGAAGCACCTGGGTCTTGGAAAGACTGCAGGTCGGTTGAGGTGCGCTGCATCTGGTGCTGAATTTCTTCACGTCCGGCGCCGGTTTCAGCAATAAACGCATCGCTGTGTTCAACGCTTCGTCTGCTGTCGATAACCATGTCCAGCAGCATATCGCAGGTGAGAACGGCCTTCTTTGCCGAAAAACCTTGTTTGATGAGAATCACACAAAGCTCTTCGAAAAAGTATGTAGCAATGGGGGGAACGATGCCGCGTGCCACTTCGGTTGCCGCGCCCGGGTATTTCTCAAGGCTGTGCCAGGTATTGAGGGCGTGTGCAGTCAGAACCTCACGCCAGGGACCTTCAAAGGAAGGAACCTCAATACCGGAATAGGCATATTCGAGCCCCATACGTACCAGTTCGTCGCGGTCCGGTGCGTAGCGATATAGGGTGGTTTCCCCTACCCCTAGACGGTCACGAACGGCGGCAAACGTGAGATTGGCAAAGCCTACGTCTAAAACGGTTTTGGCAATCTGCTCACGGGTTAGGCTTGGGGGACGTCCACGGCGGGCTTTGGGTTGGGTCATGGTTGGTTTCCTTGCACGGTGATTGCATATTCATATCTGATAATAGGTCTTTACGAGGCGGAATAAAAATAGCAGTTTGCCCCGGTATCTCAGGGTGAGACAAGAATGAAAATTCTTGTCACCTGATCAAAAAGTCACAGATGTACTAGCCTCGCAGCGTCGCGAGAGCAAGGTTTGCGGGTCCTTCCCCCGAAAAACCGCCTCAAAAACGGTGTGTAACACTCGGTGCTGGTTAATAAGTCAAGCCTTGCCTTATTTATTAGTATGGGTTAGCTTAAGATTACGGGCATTGTGTGGTCCGACCATAACTGTGAATGAACACACACCATACTTTTGCGTTATATCGCGGTATATGACGCTTTGAACCTCGTATAGCAATGAAGCGGCAACCCCGCAGAAAGAAGGCGCCCCATGGTACAACGTCAGTTCCCCAAGCCCAGCGAACTCAAAGAATTTATGACGTTCAAGAAGCCCAGCCTGGACTTCGCCGGGAACCGCCTCGAAAAAGCCCTCACCATCTATGATCTGCGCAAGATCGCCAAACGCCGCACCCCAGCTGCCGCTTTTGACTATACCGATGGCGCTGCCGAAGGCGAGTTCTCCATGAATCGTGCACGCCAGGCCTTCGAGGATATCGAGTTTCACCCCGGCGTGCTCACAGATGTTTCGACCGTAGACACCACTACCGAGGTCCTGGGCGGTACCTCCGCCATGCCTTTCGGTATCGCTCCCACCGGCTTCACCCGCCTGATGCAGACCGAGGGTGAGATTGCTGGCGCCGGTGCAGCAGGTGCCGCGGGCATCCCCTTCACCCTGTCTACTCTAGGCACCACCAGCATTGAGGACGTGCGCGCCGCAGACCCCAACGGCCGCCTCTGGTTCCAGCTGTATGTCATGCGTGAGCGCGAAATCTCCTACGGACTGGTAGAGCGCGCCGCCAAAGCAGGATTCGATACGCTCTTCTTCACCGTGGATACACCCGTTGCTGGCGCTCGCCTGCGCGATAAGCGCAATGGTTTCTCTATTCCTCCGCATCTGACGATGAAGACCCTGCTGAACGCGATTCCGCGCCCTTGGTGGTGGTTCGACTTCCTGACCACGCCCAAGCTGGAATTCGCCTCGCTCTCCTCGACCGGCGGCACCGTGGGCGAGCTTCTGGATAACGCGATGGACCCCTCCATCAACTATGAAGACCTGAAGATTATCCGTGAAATGTGGCCCGGCAAGATCGTGATTAAAGGCGTGCAGAACCTCGAAGACTCTAAGAAACTCGCTGATCTGGGTGTGGACGGCATCCTGCTCTCGAACCACGGCGGTCGTCAGCTGGACCGTGCGCCCGTACCCTTCCACCTGCTCCCGGAGGTAGTGCGTGAAGTAGGGATGGATACCGAGGTGATGGTTGATACCGGCATTATGAACGGTGCCGATATTGTCGCCTCTATGGCGCTGGGTGCGAAGTTCACTCTGGTCGGTCGCGCCTACCTGTACGGGCTTATGGCCGGTGGCCGCCGCGGCGTGGACCGGACTATCGAGATCCTTTCCGACGAGGTGCGCCGCACCATGAAGCTGCTCCAGGTGCACAACATTGCCGAACTTGAGCCCAAGCACGTAACTCAGCTGCGCCGCCTGCAGCCGATCCCGAAGGCGTAAGCTCTAAACCTACATAACCTCCCTTTCGCTAGGGGATGATAAAAGGCTCTTGAGGTGAATACGGCGGAGTTTCTAAAACTTCGTTCACCTCAAGGGCTTTTTAGTATGCGCATGGGGTAAAAACTGGGGCGGTGTCTTCCTCTTCTATGACAAAATATGACGGCGTATTGCGGGGCGAGTTCATAAACTTTTGTCGCCCGGTGAACACGCCCGCACCGCTGGCATAATAGGGTGAAACGAGCGCACCCTGTTACTAAGCGGGGTCTGGGCGCGAAACCATAGGGGAGAGAATCGTGAGCGAAACCAGCAACCAGTATTCCGGGCAAGATCATACCGGGCAGAAAACCGTGCGCGTGCGCGCCAGCGAACTAACCGGACGATCCTGGCTCAACACTGGCGAGAAGAAACTAGACCTGCAGGCTCTTCGCGGCAAAATCGTGATCCTCGACTTCTGGACCCTGTGCTGCATAAACTGCCTGCACGTGCTCGACGAGCTGCGCCCCCTCGAAGAAGAATTCTCGGATGTGCTCGTTACCGTGGGCGTGCACAGCCCCAAATTTGAGCATGAGGCAGACCCGGTAGCGCTCGCCGCAGCCGTAGACCGCTATGACATCAAACACCCCGTACTCGACGACCCCGAACTCACCACCTGGCAGGCCTACACCGCCCGCGCCTGGCCTACGCTCGTGGTTATCGACCCCGAAGGGTATATTGTGGCGCATCTTTCCGGGGAGGGGCACGTGCAGGGGCTTATCTCACTCGTGCGTGAGCTCGTTGCCGAACACGAGAAAAAAGGTACCCTGCACCGTGGCGACGGCCCCTATGTACCCCGACCCAAAACCGAGGGAACATTCGCTTTCCCGGGGAAAGCTATTGAACTCCCCACAGAGTTCGGACCCAAAAACCTGTTCGGCACCGGCTCACGCACCTACCTGGTGTCCGACACCGCCAGGCACCGCATCCTGCAGGTTGCCGAAGACCTCAACACTGTGCTGGCAACCTACGGTGGGGGAGAGGACGGCGAAAAAGGCTACGCCGACGGAACCGGAACCACTGCACGCTTTAACGAACCGCAAGGGCTTGCCTTGGTACCCGCCGAACTCCGCGAAAAACTTGGGTACGATGTGCTGATTACCGACACCGTGAATCACCGACTGCGCTCGCTGAATCTGCGCACGGGCGAGGTTCGTACCCTTGCGGGCAACGGCGTGCAGCGCGTTATTGATGGAGACAACGCCGTCACGGGCAACGCAAACCATATCCCCGCGGATGCGCCCGCCACCGCTATAGCGCTCTCGTCCCCGTGGGATGCGGTCTATTCGCGTGAAGCCGGGCAGTTCGTGATCGCGATGGCTGGCACCCACCAGCTCTTCGGCTACGACCCCGTCTCTGAAATCGTCAGCATTTTTGCGGGCGCCGGGGTTGAAGGGCTGCAGGACGGTACCGCCGAGGATGCATGGTTTGCCCAACCCTCCGGCATTATCGAGGCGCGTGACGGCAACCTGTGGGTAGCCTGCTCGGAAACCAGCGGGCTGCGCCACGTAACCTTTACGCGGGACGAACACGGACACCAGAGCGTACAGGTGACTTCTGCCGTAGGGCTGGGTCTGTTCGATTTCGGGTTTGTGGACGGCGACTCGCAGACCTCACGTATGCAGCATCCGCTGGGACTTGCGGAGCTTCCCGACGGCTCTATCGCAGTGGCAGACACCTATAACGGTGCGATTCGCCGCTGGGATCCTGCCGCAAAGGAACTGAGCACCTTACAGCGCGGACTCGCCGAACCTGCCGACCTCCTGGTGGAGCATAGTCCGGGTGAGGACCCCCGCCTGATAATTGTGGAAACCAATGCGCACCAGTTGGTGCGTGCCGCTATTCCTGCGCAGGCGCAGAAAGTGGACGAAGGGGCGATTACAACCGCCCGACCCGCTACGAAGCTTACCGGCGGAACCCTTGAATTTACCTCGCGGTTTACCGTGCCGACCGGGCAGAAACTCGATACCCGCTGGGGAGACCCGACCCAGCTGAAAATCTCATCCACCCCCGAAAATTTCCTGCTGGACGGTGCCGGTACCTCCCAGGGACTCAGTCGTACCCTCGTGCTCAACCCCGAGATTCAGGAGGCGGTGCTGCACATTACCGCCCGCGCCGCTGCCTGCGACGGTACCCCTGACGGCGATATTCCCGAGCACGCCGCATGCCACCTATACCAGCAGGACTGGGGTATTCCGGTCATCGTCACCGGTGATGCCGCGGATGAGAGCGAACTCGTACTGGATTTGCGGGGCATTAACTAAGCTAGGGTAAGGGCCCTCAGAAGCTCACATGCACCGCCGTGCCGTTGTTGACGTTCACTGTCGGTTTGATGGTGAACGGAACTTCCTTTTCAAAGGGCTGCCGCTCGCCCGTGTACAGGTCAAGCTGCGTGAAGGATACCTTGACCTTGCCCTGCGCCTGGTCAGCATTCCATTCGCCATTCGCGGTGACCGTCACGTGTGGATGCGGATATTCCGTGACCGACCAGTTCACCTCGCCGTCCACACGCCCGGGGAAAGTGTACTCGAAGGGGCAGCCGCTCGGGTAGAGAGTTTTTTGCTCGGTACAGGAATTTACGTAATCCTCCACCTGATGCTGCACGGATTCTCGGGCCTGATCGCTCGCCTTCAAATCAAGCTTGACCTGCGAATTTGCGTCCGCTGAGAGTACCTTTTGCGAGTACGGCTGTGCGGTATACACCGTCGAATCATAAGAAATGGAATAGTTTCCGGGGTAGAGCACCGGGAACGTCGCCTCACCGTCATCAACTGCAACCTTGCGGGTGTTCACGGTCGCCGCCTGTACGCCCTTAATCGAAACCTTCAGCTCGGGCAGCTCGCCGGGTTCAATCTCCCACCGCGGGAAAAGCCCCCAGTGATCGCCCACATGACGCAGTCTGAAATCGGTGTGTTCCTGGGCGCCGTCCAGAGTGTAGGAGGCTCGCACCGTCGCATGCTCGCCGTCATCGCTGCTTTCCACTACCTCATAGGTAATATTAGACAGCCCCGAGACCGATTTCTTCAGAACCTCACCATCGAGAAGAGAACCGTCGCCCTCAGGCACCCGCGCCCCCAAAATACCGAGCGCATGCGAACCATTACCGTCCTGCAGCGCTCTGAAATACTCCTGAACTTGACCCGTGGGGGTGTACACCAGCCGATTCAGAGCAAAGAGCGCGCCAAAAGCAAGGGTTACCGACACGAAAACGCCGATAACCCAGGTAGCTAGAACCCGTTCCACGGGAGAAAATTTGTGCATGATTACAGCGTACCGCACTGCGCGGGCGCACCTGACACCGGGCAGATTTATGTACCCGCACGAACCCTCAGGTTTGACACTGCGGGGCGAAAATCTTAGCGTCGGGCAGGTGCGACCGCTAAAGTGGTGTGTATGGCAGAACGCGCACACGAAATTCCCGCCAAATATGGCGATGTTCTAGAACTCTTCCACCCCCGCATGCGATCCTACGGCAGGCGCATCGAGGCGGCGCTCCCGGGAACCATCACCCTCGTCGCCGCTATCGCATTCTTAGCGTATAAACGCCCAGCCTTGCCGTACCTGGTGCTGGTGCTTATCATCTGTTTTTTCGCGGGTCTAAGCCTGTATTCGGTGCTTAAACCCACGATCGTGGCAATCACCAAAACCCATGTGCTCCGCGCCCGAATCTTCGGCTGGCATGCGGTGGAACGTAAAGATATGGATCACACGATCTTCGTGGAAAAGCTCTACGGCAAGAAAGCACACGGGCAAGACCTCAGCAACGTTGTTGCCAAGCTCAAGTACCGCAGCTTCCCGAGCATGTGGGTGCTGGATAAGCAGGGAAAGTCTCTTCTTCGCCTCGATGGTCGCGTGTGGGATGCCAAGACTATGTCTACGGTGGCCTCGAAACTTTCCGACCAGACCACGGTCTATAAAAAAGCGAACGTTCTCGATATTGACCGGCTGCACCACGGCCTGATTACCTTCACTGAACTGCACCCCGGCTGGAAATCCGCCACTATGGCAATTCTCGCAGTACTTATTGTGGTTATATTGGGCGGTGCCGCAATCCTGCCCGAAGATATGGCACGTTCAATCCACCTGATCCCCTAGAGGCTACGATTCCCGCGTTCTGCACGGGGCGGAAAGAGAAAAAATGCGGTGGTGCGCATCCTACACAAAACCAGGATGCGCACCACCGCTTTTATCAGCCATAAAGCGTGCCGTCTGAGCGCCGCCTACCGCGAAAGAACCGCCACAATAAACTCGGAACCCTCGGCAAACGGACGCAAATCCCAGGAACTAAACGTCGAATCAACATTCAGACCGACCTCGCGCGCATCCTCAAGAAACTGAGCAAACGCATAGTCACGACCGGGACCGGAACCGTACCCAATCACGGCACGCCCACCCGGTGCCAGCACCTTCCGGAAATTCTCCAACACCGGCTTACGGGTTGAACGCGCAAGAAAACCCATCACATTCCCGGCACATACGATCAGCTCAAAACCATCCTCACCGGCATCGGACTCGATCCCAAGAGCCTGCGGCAAATCCACCAGATCAGCCGTAACCCAGGTGGCTTCCGGGCATACGCGGCGCGCCTCATCAATAAGCTCAGGGTCAATATCAACGCCGGTCACCCGATGCCCCAGCGCATGCAGCTGCTTACCCACACGGCCCGGACCGGAACCAGCATCCAGAATCTTCGCCCCGCGCGAGGCCAAAGCATTTACCAGGCGAGACTCACCCGCCATATCCTTACCCTCAGCCTCCATAGCCTTAAAACGGTCGATATACCATTGCGAATGTGCCGGATCGTTCTCTTTCTTGATGAGCCAGAGCGACTTTTCGCGCTCGCCGGGGGCGTTAAAACTCAATGCTGACACCGTATTCTCCTCGGTGGTAGATGAATAGATAGCGTGTGTGCAAACGTAGGGGTATCGTACCGCATACGGATAAGAACGCGCCTCCTAGGGCATCTGCCCGATCGTGTTCTGCTCGCTGTGTTCATCCGGGCTTTCGGCGCCGGTGAATTCCTCAATCAACTGGTCCATAACATCGGATACATCGGATGCGCCCCGCACCGGCCCGCCCGCCAACAGGCCGTCAGAACCCAGCACTACCGCCAGCGGGGTGCCGCGGCCGAAAGCGTGCATCGCCGCAAATTTTGGGTCTATCAGCGGGGTAATGCTCTCGGGCATAGACGCAGTCTTTGCGTTGCTCACACTGCTGAAAACAGGATGCAGCTCAAGCTGCGGCAGTTTTTGCGCCCAGCCCGCCAGCTTGTCGAAAATCGACAGGCAAGCGCCGCATGTGGGGGAGACGAAGAACAGCACCCGCGCCTTGAGCTCGGCGAGCTCGCGGATCGAAAAATTCTTGCCGTCGAGCGTATGCAGGGTTGCGTACGGAATGGGCATGCGCACGTATTCTTCGCCGTCGCCGCGATCCTCATAGACGGGAAGCAGAAGATGGTTATCATCGCTTTCGCTGAAATCTGGCTCAGCCAATGCCTCGCCGCGCTGCACCGCCCACATGGTGAGGGCGATCAGGGCGGCGCCGAGCACCCAGCCCCAGTCGGCGGCGTTGAGGTTGTACAGCTCGTAGATAAGTGCTCGACCTGAGCCCAACGATGCGGCAAGAACGGCAGCCGCGGCTGCGGTTAACGCAATATTGCGGATAAGCGTATAGCGGCTCACGGGTGCGGTGGATTTTGAGCCGAAACAATTGCACCCTGCGATGCGGCCGGTGGCAAGTGCCCGCGCAATAACGATCAGGTAGAACAGCATGAGCACCAGGGAGATGCCCGATATTACGGTGAAGAGAGCACCCGGTGCTGCGAGCATCCCTAATGCCAGAAGCAGTTCGGTCCAGGGGAGTGTGCGCGCGGTGAGCTTCAGCGGAGCAATTTTTTCAAGCCCAAGGTTGAGAATACCCGTGACGGTGCTGGAAGGGTCCTTAGCCTTGGCGAACCCGCTCACCGCCAGAGTGGCCGTGATCAGCGCTGTACAGAGAAGAAAAGATACGTTCGGAAAAGCAGACATAATTCCTTGAAAGTTTGAGTGAGTTTGTGTCTATCACAAATTCTACGCCTGGTGAGGGTCTGCACGGAGGATGTGGGGCGCATCCGGCGGCATAAATTTATGGGGAGAGCGGCGCGCTCTATCGTGTTCGGAGTCGGAATAATACCGGGGTAGAATAGCTCATGAAGGTGTTAGGTGACTGGTATGAGCCAGCGCCGGATGCCCAGGCTGTGCGCCGGGTCGCGCCTTCGTCACCGTGATAAAAAATAGGGAGTTAAGTGTATGCCTATCGCGTTGCCTGAGCCCGTGTCTTTAGCTGTTGAAGCACTCGACCTTGAGGTCGCTATTACCGCAGCAGAAACCCAGGATGCGACTGCAGAATTACCGCATGAAGAACTTTTTGACGTAAGCACCGAAGATGGTGTGATCCAGATTGTTCAGCGGGAACGATACTGGAAATCCAAGTTTGCCAAGCGCACCTCGTTTTTATCCTTTGGGGGACCGAAGATCGTTATCAGCCTTCCACACGATTCTTTTCTTGACGTTCTGCGGGTTCAGACAAACTCAACATGCCGCCTTGAGGGTGTGCGCACCACGCACGCAGATTTGGCGGCGACTACGGGTACCATTCGCTGTTTGAACGCATCGTTTACGCATGCGAAGGTGACCGCGAAATCTTCGTCCGTGAAGATGGTAGACAGTACAGTGGCTGAAGATGCGACTCTCACGGTCACGGGCGGCTCGGTGACAACGACCGGGACTTTTACTGAGATGCCGGGGTACCGTATCGAGGATGTTTCGGGCAAGGTGCAGATTTTGGATCAGCCGTGCGAACCGGGCGACTCACACAATGCGAAGGGGCAGCCCAGTGTGTTTATCAACTGCATCGGCGGGTCCGTGACTCTGGCGTAGGCGCTGTACGCTTCTTTGCCGAGTCTCTTCCCAGTCGTACAAAAGGCTCTTTAGTCCACTAAAGCGGGTTTTCCGCCACGTTAGTGGAGTAAAGAGCCTTTTTAGCATCTACCCATCTGGCGTGATGCTCAGTTGTAGAACGTTAACCGACGTACTGGTTGATTTCGTTCTGGAGAGCCATGATGGTCTGGGAGGGGCCGTCGAGGCGAGCATCTGGGGAGATTCCATAATGCTGTTGTAGACCCACAATGACAGAGCCGATTGTGGAGAAATTCTTTTCTCGTCGACGTGAGGAGTTGAGCGGTAAATGTGACAGCCATTCGTGCATAGCAGCGATAGTGGGCGAGCCTTCTGCCTGCTTGGATTCTACCCATTCCCAGCCACCAACAATTCCGGGGCAGCTTGGTGCCATGTACGAAGGCTGGGAGCTGATAACTCCATCGACAATAAGGTTTGCACCCATAACTGCGTTCATGAACCGCTGCAGCCCCGCGCTGGTTTCTTCGCCCCACCAGCCGTCGGCGGAAATGGCGTTGGCGGAGGATGCGGTCACGAGGGTAGAGCCGAAGGCGAGTACGCCTGCGGCGGGAACGCCTATGGCACCTGCCTTGAGCAGCTTGCGGCGGGAAAGATTAGCGCTTTCGAGGGACATGAAAATATCCTTTCATCGGTGATGCAGGTTATTCCTGCATTTTCACTGTAAAAGGATTCATCGACAAATATCAACCCTAAATTTATTCTTCTATAAATTTAAATAAAAACTTTTTAAACTTTTTCT
>ERZ772968.550-NODE-550-length-18715-cov-8.215916_pt1 | contig 18715 bp, 11 predicted proteins | sample MGYA00580674_ERZ772968 | MGnify/ENA primary metagenome ERZ772968 (study PRJEB29015, sample SAMEA2737940) | human oral metagenome | biome: human oral; feature: human-associated habitat; material: dental | place: China | collected 2138 ...
TGTAATCCAGCGGAACCTTCACATTCGCGCACTGCATCTTCGCGTCGTCCTTGCAAGGCGCCCAACTGACCTTCTGCTTGTAGAACTTTTCAAGCCCCTTCGGAACGTCCCCCTTGGGAGCGCCGATCGAGCCGCCCGGCGACGCCGTCGGGCTTCCCGGCGAACCAGTCGAACCTCCCGGCGACGTCGTCGAGCCGCCTGGCGACCGACCCGCGGACGGGCTCGCCGTCGCCTTCGCCGCAGGAACACCCGCATCGGCACGGACAGAGGCATCCGCTCCCGACGACGCACCGGCCGCTACTGGCTGAGCGACGACGGTCAAAGCCAACGCCGAGAGCGCAGCCAAAGGCCGCAACAGTCGCGTCACTGTCTTTCTCATTTTTCCTCCAAACATACGAGATGATTAAAACCCTTAGCCGATCGGAGCGGACTCTCGTCAACCCGACGCCCGCCGTCCGATCAGTCAGGACCCGCTACCGGACAAAGGAACGCGGTTTCCCAACGAAAACCTCATCCTTCACGGAAGCCTTCCGATCGAACACGCCTTCCTTCTGCGCTTCTCTCCCCTGCTTCTGCGCATTTTGCCCCTGCGGCTTTTCCGCCGGGCAGACAAGGCCGTCCTTGGGAACCTCGCCGGTCAGCAGATACTTGTCGACCGGACTCTGGATGCAAGATCCAGCCGTCGCATAGGCCGTATGGCCCTCGCCCTCCCAGGTCAGCAACACCGAGTTCTCAAGCGTCTTATGCAAAGCCTGCGCCCAGTGATACGGCGTCGCCGGATCGTGTCTCGTGCCGATCACCACAATCGGAGCCGACCCTTTCGCCCTGTACGGGCCAGGATTCGACTTCGGATGATACGGCAAAAGGCTGCAAAGGTCAGTCCCTCCATCGCTGCCCACGCTGAAGAGGGGGGCCTCCTTCTTCAGCTTCTCTTGATACTTTTTGGTTACGGACGGTGAGGAAGACGGATAATCCGCACAGTTGATCGCAGTCATGGCCTCGTCGCTGTTGTTCTTGAACTTTCCGCCCTCACGCCCGATTGCCAGATCAAACCACCCCAAAAGGAAGGATCCGTCATTGTTTTTGATCAACTGACTGAGCCCTGTATCCAGATAGGGACGATACGCGGTGTTGTACATCGCAATCATGACGCCATACATGAGCATGTTCCGATTGAGGGGCCTCTTGGGATCGGCCGTCGGGAACGGCTTTTTGAACGCCTGATCGAACAGGGCTCGCATCTTCTTCTTCGCCGCATCCACAGAAGACCCCAGCGGACAGTTCCCGCCCTTCACGCAATACTCCGCGTAACGCTCAAAGGCCTTCTCGAAGCCGATCCTCTGCTCGTACCCCATGCGCGCATCGCCGAGCTGTGAGTCAACGGCGCCGTCGAGAACCAGCCTGCCCGCCTTCTTCGGAAAAAGGTTGGCGTACATGCCGCCCAGGGAAGTGCCGTAGGAAAAGCCGAGATAATTGAGCTTCTTGTCGCCCACGAGGCCGCGCAAAACGTCAAGGTCCCGCGCAGCCGACTCCGTGCCGACGTGCGCAAGCAATTCGCCCGACTTCTCCTTGCAACCCTTGGCGAACTTCTCCGCTTGAGCCTTCTCCGCCTTCTTTCCCTCCGGGGTGGACAGGTCGAATTCAGAGTCGAGGTACTTCCCCAGCTCGGCGTCGCTCACGCAATCGACCGCGGTCGAGGAGCCGACCCCGCGAGGATCGAAGCCCACAATGTCGTATTGGTCCCGGAGAGCCTTGCTGAAGGTCTTGTCCGCGCCCGAAACAAGGTCGATTCCCGATCCTCCGGGGCCGCCGGGGTTGACGAACAGGCTCCCGATCGGTTTGCCGTTTGCCGCGGGAACCTTCGCCATGGCGACGGTGATCGTCTTGCCCCCGGGCTTCTTGTAATCCAGCGGAACCTTTACATTCGCGCACTGCATCTGGGGTTTGTTTTTGCACGGCGCCCAAGCCAGCTTCTGCTTATAGAACTTTTCAAGCCCCTTCGGAACGTCCCCGGCTGGAGCTTCGTTCGGTTTGCCCGACGACGGATCCGCGGACGGGCTGGCAGTCGCCTTCGCCGCAGGAGCCCGCCCGACGCCGTCGTGAGCCGACGCCGCTTGAGCCGCCACCGGATGAATGACGGCCGTCAGGGCCAACGCCGAGAGCGCAGCCAAAGGCTGCAACAATCGCGTCATTCTCTTTTTCATCTTCCCTCCCAATCGGGTAGAAACTAAAACCCACGCCAATTCCCGGGATATTCACGAATGCCACGCTCACCGCCAAAGCGTTCGGCGCGGGCCGAGAGACCGGTGCGTCAAACAGCCTTCGGCCCATGCACCGCCTTTGTCACTATGTCTCTCTAAAAATTGAGCCTACAGGATTGAACGGCTGCGAACTGCGGGTTTTCCACGCCTTCCCTTGAGGTAGAAGGGGAGGCAGTGGCGACAAAAGACAACAGTGGCCATGAAGGACGGAAGAGAGGATAAGAGCGGGGAGACGAGAGGAGGGGAAAAGACGATAAGGGACGGCAAGAACGATAAAGGAACAGAAGAAATTACTTACGACCGAAGAAAAGGCAAGGTAAGAGAATGGACAGAGTAAGAATCGTGGGAAAGGACAACTGTGGAAGAAAAATAAGATGGCCCCGCAGGGAAACCGCGAAAAATAGACCAAGCTCCACCTGGCGGGATGAAGGAAAAATTCAGTCGAAGGAAACACCCAAAAACAAGGCAGGTTCAAAACAGAAATAGAATATTGCGCGGGACCGGTCCAGCACACAAGCGAAACGACGTGCAAAACGCAAACGTAACGACGCGCAGAACCTACGCGTAAAGACGCACGCATAAAACAGGACGGGTGCCGCGTGGCCCAAGAGGCTGCGCGTGGCGCCCGTCCTGCCTGCTGAGCGAAAGGCCGACAGACGCGGAGGCTGCTCGCCACGCCTCACTTGTCTGACTCACGCGCCTGCCGCCTGCTCGCTGCGATTCAGCTCCCCAACTTCGAAGAGGCCGGGCAGACGAGGCCGTCCTGCGGGACCTTTCCGGTGAGAAGATATTGGTCTACCGGATCGTTCAGGCAGGAGCCGGCTTTTCCGTAGGCTGTGTGCCCGTCGCCCTCCCACGTCAGCAGCACCGAGTTGCTCAGCGTCTTATGCAGATTCTGCGCCCAATGATACGGCGTCGCCGGATCGTACTTCGTGCCGATCACGACGATCGGAGCCGAGCCCTTAGCCTCGTACGGTCCGGGATTGGCCTTCGGATGGTAGGGCCAGAGCGAGCATATATCGGTTCCCTCCATCATCGACGAGCCGAAAACGGGCGCCTCCGTCCGCAGCTTATCGGCGTACTGCTGATACTCGGCCCTCGGCGAAGGCACATAATCGGCGCAGTTGATCGCCCAGAAGGCTTCCTTGCCGTTGTTCTTGAACCTGTTTCCCTGGCGCTCCTCAAACAGGTCGTAGAACCTCAGGATGCCCGAACCGTCGTTCTGCTCGACCAGCTGCGAGAGCCCCTGATCCAGGTAGGTCCAGAACGATTCGCGGTACATCATGCTTATGACGGTGGAGTATAGCGCGGCTCTATTGAGAGGTCTCTTGGGATCGGCCGTCGGGAAGGGGCTCTTCAGCGCCTGGTCGAAAAGCGCCTTCATCTTCGCCTTGGCCTCGTCCACAGAGCCTCCGAGCGGGCATCGGCCGGTGTCCACACAGTGCTGCGCGTAATGTTGGAAGGCCGTTTCGAAGCCGACTATCTGCTCGTACCCCATGCGCGCGCCGCCAAGCTGTGGGTCGACGGCGCCGTCGAGCACCAGCCTGCCTGCCTTCTTTGGAAAGAGGTTGGCGTACATGCCGCCCAGGGAGGTGCCATAAGAGAAACCGAGGTAATTGAGTTTCTTGTCGCCCACGAGGCCGCGCAAAACGTCAAGGTCGCGTGCGGCCGACTCTGTGCCGAGGTGCGCAAGCAATTCGCCCGACTTCTCCCGGCACCCCTTCGCCTCCTGCTCGGTGACGGCTTTGTCCGTCTGCTGCCCTTCCGGGGTGGAGAGGTCGACGTCGGTGTCCATGATCTTAGCCAGCTCGGCGTCGCTCACGCAATCGACCGCGGTCGAGGAGCCGACCCCGCGAGGATCGAAGCCCACGATGTCGTACTTGTTCCGAACGGCGGCGCTGAAGGCCTCGGAAGCGTTGGCCGCCAAATCGATTCCCGAGCCTCCGGGGCCGCCGGGGTTGACGAACAGAGTCCCAATCGGCTTGCCGTTTGCCGCGGGAACCTTCATCATGGCGATGGTGATCGTCTTGCCGCCGGGCTTCTTGTAATCCAGCGGAACCTTCACATTCGCGCATTCGTTGGCCGGATGCTTCTTGCATTTCGACCATGCGACCTTCTGCTTGTAAAAGTCCTCCAGCTTGTTGAGCGCGGTTGCGTTCGGCGATTGGTTTCCGCTCGGGGACGCTCCGTCGGTGGGGCCGTTGCGATTCGAGGCGCCGAGGTCGAGCGAACAGCCAGCGAGCAGCATGGCTGCGGCGAAGAAGGACGCCATGGGCTTGCGAAGGTTCATTCTCCTAAACTACCTGATCGTCTTCCAAAACGCAGTCCGCTTGCAGGGGCATGGCGCCCCTGCCGCAGCTGCGGGAAGCCGGCCGGATGGGTTGAAGTTCACGCCGAGGCGGGCGCAGCCCCGCGCCCGGCGGCACGCGTCGCCCCTGCAGACCGTGACGAGTGTCAGCCCTGCGGGCGGTCGCGGGCGTCGGCCCGTCAACAGCCCATGCCGGAACCGGCGGGTGTCAACCCTGCGGGCGGAGGCTGACCATCATCGCCTCGAGGGCGAGCAGCGGGGCGACGTTCCCCGCCAGGCGCGTGCGAGCCTGCGAGATTGCGTCCATCCGGCGAATCGACTGCTCGGCCGAGGTGCTCGCGGCGACTTCGGCGATCCGGTCGGCGAAGTCGCGGTTGACGAGGGCGACGTCGGCCCCCAGCTGGACCGTGAGGACGTCCCTGTAGAGCGAGAGAAGGTCGACGAGGGCGCGGTCGAGCCTGTCGCGCTGGGCGCGGGTGGCGCGGCGCTTTTGATCCTCGCGCAGGGCGGTTATCTGCGCGGACACAGCGGGAGGGACCCGCCCCCCTTCCTCGACGCCGAGGGATCGGCGCAGCTCGGCCTCCTCCTGCGCGAACTGGGCGGCCAAGGCGTCGCTGACGGCTTTGGCCCCGGACTTCTTTTTGGCGGGCTTCTTTCCCGACTTCGCGGCCGAGCCGGAGTTCCAGCCGCGCCCGTTGCCGCGACTGCCCGAATCGACGCCGTCGCGTCCGCCCGCCTCGCCGTCGCGATCGGCCTGCCGCCCGGCTTCCCCGGCGCGCGGACCCGCGTCGAAACTCGCGGAGGGGCCGAGGAGCGCCTCGGCGGCCTCGGGACTGTAGTTGAGAACGCGGTGAGCGGCCAGCACGGCGTCGCCCGCGCCGCGGATCGAAAGCGTCTCGGTGAGAATGTAGGCGCGTTCGCGGGCGGCCTGTGCGTCGGTGGCGAGGGCTCTCGCGCGGCCGACGTGCGATTGGGCCGCGAGCGCAGCGTCGAGCGCCCGTTCCGGGGGGACGCCGTCGCGGCGAACGAGCAGGTCGGCGACGTCCTGCGGGCTTGGCACGGCCAGGCTGACTTCGCGGCAGCGCGAGCGGATCGTCGTCATGACGTCTTCGGGCGAGGGCGTGCACAGCATCCACACGGTGAACGGCGGAGGCTCCTCGATCGCTTTGAGCAGCACGTTCGTGGTGCGCTCGAGCATCCTGTCGGCGTCTTCGACGACGACGACGCGCCACGGGCCGCTGCCCGGGGAGACATACGACCTGCCGACAAGCTCGCGCGTGCGCTCGACAGTGATGAAAACTCCGCGGGTCGCCACCGATTCGACGTCGGGGTGCTTGCCCTCCATGACCGTGTGGCAGGCGTGGCATTGGCCGCACCCGGGTTCCGGCCCGGTGCATTCGAGGGCTGCGGCGAAGGCCCTGGCCGCCACGGACCTGCCCGAGCCCGGCGGCCCGGTGACGAGCCAGGCTTGGGCCATGGCCGAATCGGCCCCGGCGGCGGTCTTCCCGGCGAGCTCGCGGGCGGCCGCGGCGGCTTTTTCAAGCTGAGCGCGCACGGCCCGCTGCCCCACCAGCTCGTCGAAGACGCTCACGGCTCGCCGCCCCCGGGCCGGCGTCCGTCGTCGCCCAGCGCCTGGGCCACGCGTGCACGGACCGTTTCGGCGATCTGCTCGCGCGGCGCCGTGGCGTCCACGGTGAACCAGCGTTCGGGTTCGGCCGCGGCGAATCGGAGGTAGGCCCTGCGGACGTCCTCGTGGAACCGCGCGCCCGCCGCCTCGATCCTGTCGAAAGAGCCGCCGAGCCGGGAGGCCAGCGCCTCGGCGGGAAGGTCGAGGAAGACGGTCAGGTCGGGCATGAGCCCTTCCGTGCCCCACAGCGACAGTCCGCGTACCTCGTCCTCACCGAGCGTCCTTCCCGCGCCCTGGTAGGCGGCGGAGGAATCGATGTATCTGTCGGCGAGAACGATCGCGCCCCTTTCCAAGGCCGGGCGCACGACCGTCGCGACGTTGTGCGCCCTGTCCGCCGCGTACAGCAAGGCCTCTGCCCGCGGCGAGACGTCGCCGCCGTGCAAGAGCAGCTTTCGGATATGGCGCCCGAGCTCGGTTCCGCCGGGGTCTCTGGTTGTGACGACGTCGAAGCCGCGCCCGCGCAGCCATTCGGCGAGCAACTGCATCTGGGTGGTCTTGCCCGATCCGTCGCCGCCCTCGAAGGTGATGAACATCGGCTACTTCTTGCTCTTGGCGGCGGTCGCCGCAGACGGCCTGGCTGCAGATTTCTTAGCGGCGGTTTTCACAGCGCCGGATTTCGAAGCGGATGCTTTTGCGTCCGCGGACTTCGCCGAAGCCTTCCCCGCGCCCGCCGCCTTGCCGGAGGCGGTTGTGCCCGAAGCAGCCTTGGAGGCCTTGCTCGAAGAGGCCTTCGAAGCCGCCTTGCCGGAAGCGGCCTTCGACGCCGACTTGGACGCGGTTTTCGAGGCCGACTTTGACGCGGCCTTGGCCGAGGCCTTTTTCCTGGCAGGCTTCTTCGCCGGGCCCTTGGCTCGCCGGTCGGCGAGCAGCTCGTAGGCGCGCTCGGGCGTGATCGTCAGCGGATCGTCCTCGCGGCGAAGGGAGGCGTTGGTCGTGCCGTCGGTGACGTACGGGCCGAAGCGGCCGTCCTTAAGCAGAACTGTGACGCCCGCGACGGGGTCGGTTCCCAGCTCGCGCAGGGGCTCCTTCGCGGTGGCGCCGCGCCGCTGCTTGGGCTGGGCAAAGAGCTCTTTGGCCTGGTCGAGGGTGACCGTGAAAATCTCGTCCTCGCTGGCCAGCGACCGCGAATCCTTGCCGCGGGTCAGGTACGGCCCGTAGCGGCCGTTGTGGGCAAAGATCGTCTCGTCGCCGTCGTCGCCCACGGCGCGCGGAAGCGAAAGCAGCTTGAGCGCGTCCTCGAGCGTGACCGATTCGAGCGCCATCGAGGACAAAAGCGAGGCCGTGCGCGGTTTCGGCGGCTTCTTCGACGGGCGGCCGGTAGGCGTGAGCGCCACTTCGCCCTCTTTCGGCACGTCGGTGACGTACGGGCCGAAACGCCCCGCTTTGGCCAACACTTTCCGGCCGGTTTCGGGGTCCACTCCCAGCTCGCGCCCGTCGAAGCTGCTTTTGTCGAGCAGCTCGCGGGCCTTGGCCGGGGTCAGCTCGTCGGGGGCGATGGAATCGGGGACGGAGGCGTTGCGGGCTTCCGCCCCCTCGCGCTCCTCCTGGACGTACGGCCCGTAGCGGCCCACGCGCAGAACCACGCCCTCGCCGAGGTCGATCGAGTTGACGGCCTTCGCGTCGATGTCCCCCAGGCTCTCGACCTGGCCTTCGAGGCCGAGCCGCCCCTCCTGGCCCTTCCAAAAGCGGGTGAGGTATTCGATCCGCCGCTCCTCGCCGGCTGCGATGCGGTCCAGCTCGGTTTCCATGTCGGCCGTGAAGTCGTAATCGACCAGCTCGGGAAGGTTCTCCTCCAGCAGGCGCACAACCGAAAAGGCCGTCCACGTGGGCACGAGCGCCTGGCCTCGGCGGTCGACGTACCCGCGGTCGGTGATGGTCGAGATCGTCGCGGCGTATGTGGACGGGCGCCCGATCCCCAGCTCCTCCATGCGCTTGACGAGCGAAGCCTCGGTGTAGCGCGGCGGCGGCAGGGTCTCGTGGCCGTCTGCGGCCGCCTCGAGCGTGCGCAGGGCCTCCCCCTCCTTGACCTCCGGCAGGCGCGCGTTCTCGCGGTCCTCGTAGCGCTTCGCGTCGGCCGACTCCTGGTAGACGGCCATGAAGCCGGGGAAGGTGATGATCGTTCCCGACGCCGCAAACGTCGCCTCGCGCGCTCCGGCGGCCCCGGCGACGCCGACGGCGACGCGCACGGAGGCGGTCTGGCCGCGGGCGTCGGCCATCTGCGAGGCCACCGTGCGTTTCCAGATGAGCTCGTAGAGCGCGAACTGGCTGGCCGTCAGATCGCCCTTGACCTGGGCGGGCGTGCGGAAATGGTCGCCGGCGGGCCGGATCGCCTCGTGGGCCTCCTGCGCGCCCTTGGACTTCGTCGCGTACAGCCTGGGCTTGTCCGGCAGCGACTCCTGCCCGTACATCTCCCGAATCTGGCTTCTGGCAGCCGAAACAGCCTGCTCGGAAAGGTTGGTCGAGTCGGTTCGCATGTACGTGATGTAGCCGTTTTCGTAGAGCGACTGGGCCGTGCGCATGGCGTCGCGCGAGCTCATGCGGAGCTTGCGGGAGGCCTCCTGCTGGAGGGTCGACGTCGTGAACGGCGCGGCCGGCCGGCGGGTGTACGGCTTCGTCTCGACGGAGGCGACCGTCGCGTCCGCGCCTTCGAGTGCCGCGGCGAGCTGTTCGGCGTCGTCCTTGCCGAGGGCCCGCACACCTTCCTTGGCGGCCTTGGCGGTGAGCTTTCCGGCGTCGTCGAAGTCCCTGCCCGCCGCGACGCGCACGGAGTCGAGTGCTGCGAGCTTGGCCGAAAAGTCTTGCTTCTCCTTGGCGAAAACCGCCGTCACGTCCCAGTAGGAGGCGGCGACAAAGGCCATGCGCTCGCGCTCGCGCGAGACGACCAGCCGCGTGGCCACCGACTGCACTCGCCCGGCCGAGAGCCCGGGCGAGACCTTGCGCCACAGGAGGGGCGAGACCTCGTAGCCCACGAGGCGGTCGAGGATGCGGCGCGATTCCTGGGCGTCCACCAGCTGCGCATCGAGCTGGCGGGGATTGTCGAGAGCCCTGGCGATGGCCTCCGGCGTGATCTCGTGGAACACCATCCGCTTGACCGGGACCTTCGGCTTGAGCACCTCGTTCAGATGCCAGGCGATGGCCTCGCCTTCGCGGTCCTCGTCGGTTGCGAGCAGCAGTTCGTCGGCCTCTTTGAGCAGCTTTTTCAGCTCGGCGACCTTCTTCTTCTTGTCTGGGTCGATCACGTAGTAGGGCTCGAAGCCCGCTTCGATGTCCACGGAGAACTTCGCGTAGGGGCCCTTTTTCATCGATGCGGGCAGCTCGGAGGGCTGGGGGAGGTCGCGAATATGGCCGACGGAGGCCTCTACGGAATAGTCCGATCCGAGATAGCCGCTGATGGTGCGAGCCTTCGCTGGAGACTCCACGATCACAAGTTTGCTCACGCTGTTTCCTTCAGGACGACGGAGGGGTTGCTGGCGCCACCATAACCCCATTTGCCGACACCCCGCCATTTGTGCCACGCCGTCAATGACGGGATACACTGTTGCCGCAGTTTGAGACACACACGAGGAGAGTTCTCTGATATGCGCGAAAACTCGCCGAAATCCGGCGCGACGCACGAAGGCGTGATCGTCGTTGCCCTGGGGACGCCCACAGAGGCGAGCACCCGTGCGATCGCCGAGTTCTTGGGCGAGTTCCTTTCGGACAAGCGCGTCGTGGACCTGCCGGATTTCCTGTGGCAGCCGGTGCTGCGCGGCCCGATTCTCAAACGCCGCCCGGGCAAGGTGCTGGAACAGTACGAAGACATCTGGGCGGACGGCTCTCCCCTGCGGGTGATCACGGAGGGGCAGGTCGCGAGGCTCGCCGAGCTTCTGCCCGATTGCGAGGTGCGCGTGGGATACCAGTACGGCAGCCCGAGCTTCGTCGAGACGTTCGCCGACATGGCCTCGCGCCTGGACGAGATCACGGTGCTTCCCACGTATCCGCAGTTCGCGCCGGCCACGGTGGGGTCGGTGGCGGACAGGCTCGACGCCGCGTTGAAGGTTTCCCGCGAGCGTTTCGGGCGCGTGCCGCGGGTTCGCGCGGCGAGGTCGTGGCCGGAGCTGCCCGGGTACGTCGATTGGCACGTCACGCGCATAGCGAACGCCTTGGAGGAGGACGACGCCGACATGCTCCTCTTCTCCTGGCACGGGCTGCCTGACAGGCGCCCCCACCAGCCCGCCCGATACGCCGCCGAATGCGACGCCACGGCCCGCGCGATCGCGGCGCGCCTCGCGGACCTCGGCGTGAACGTCCCGTGGCGCTCGACGTTCCAGTCGAAGTTCGGGCCCGACCGCTGGCTGCGGCCCGCGACTATCGACACGATGGCCCGCCTCCCGCACGAGGGCGTGCGCCGCGTGGTCGTCGCCAATCCGGGCTTCATGGCCGACTGCCTGGAGACGATCTACGAGATGGACGTCCTCAACGCCGACGCCTTCTACAAGGCCGGAGGCCAGACTTTCCGCCGGATCGGATGCCCCGACGCCGACGCCGGCGCGGCCATCCTGGCCGAGCTGCGCGGGGCGCTGCGGCCCTTTGCAGGAGCGCCAAGGGCCGTTTAAGCGCCGGAAGACGGCGGAAATGTTGACGGGACCTCGGGAATTGCCGCAGACGTGACAATTTAGAAGCCACGAAGTCGAGACCGCGATTCCGGGATCGTGACGTCAAGCTCTAGATCATGCGACCGCCGAAGGCCTTCCAGAGACCAAGATTCCGAGGCCGACAAGCTCGCGGACGGCGGGGAGCACCTCGGTGCGCACGTTTTCGACGGGCTCGCCGAGGAGTTGGGCGACGGCGTCGCACAGGGCGCCGAGGGTCAGTTCGCCGTCGCACGCGCCGACAACGCCGGCAACCGCGCTCGTCACTTGAACCTCGACCGCGAATCCGGCCACTTGGGCGAGTTTGAGCATGAACGGCTCGGGCTGCCCCGGCGCGTGGAGGCGGTGTTCGACGCCGCGGCAGACGAGGCGGGCGGTGAGGAGCGCGGAGTCGCCGGCGCGCAGCAGGTCGCGGTGAGCCCAGACGCCCTCGACGTACCCGTGCAGGTCGATCGGCGCGGGGCCGGAAAGCTCTTCGAAGCGCCGCCACGGACGGCGTTTCGCCGAATCCTCAGCGTTCGAACAGGCCGCGTCCCAGTCCCCCGCGTTCGAACCGGCCGCGTTCGAACAGGCGGCGTCCCAATCCCCCGCGTTCGAATCCCCCGCGTCCCAGTCCCCCGATTCTCGCTCCGGCGCGCGCAGGGAAATGTATCCCATGCCGACGCCGACCACGCCCCTGCGCGCGAAGTCGTCAAGCCAGGCGGCGTAGGCCTTTTCGTAGCCGCGGTCGCGCGGCGTCTGGCCGCCGTCGCGCAGCCACATTTCCGCGTAGTCGGGCGGCGCGAGGACCTCGCGCTGGATCACCCAAGCGTCAAGGTCATCGCGAATCCAGGCCGCCGGGCCGCGAGCCCAATCGGGAACGGCGTCAAACGGCCGATCCGGAGCCGCGTCGCACAACAGATCCGAAGCAGAGCCAAACGGCCGATCCCGAGCTGCGTCGGATGCTTTGATCTCCCAGTTGCCCAGCATCCACGCTCGGCCTCCGGGCGCCAGCACGTCGCCGAGCTCGCCGACGAGTTCCGCAAGCAGCGAGTCGCCTTTGCGTCCGCCGTCGCGATACGTGCGAACGCCGTCCGCGCGGGCGGCTTCCGGCGTGATGACGAACGGCGGATTCGAGACGACGACGTCGTACCGCTCGCGCGCGGCGCTCAAAGAATCCAAGGAATCCAGGGCATCCGCAGGGTCAGACCTCGGACCGCGCACGGGCTCCAGCAGCGAACCGCGCCGGAAGTCGATCTCCGCCCCCGCGAGGGCCGCGTTGAATCGCGCGTAGCCGAGCGCGCGGGCGGAAACGTCGGTGGCCGTCACCCGCGCGCCGCATAGGGCGGCGAGAATGGCGTGGTATCCGCAGCCCGTTCCGACGTCGAGCACCCGCTCGTCCGCGCCGTAGGCCGCCAGCGCCGCGAGCGTCCGCGTGGCTCCCCCGACGGGCATGACGTGGTCCGGTCCCGGAATTGCGCCCGCCAGCTCGCCCCAGTCGGAGGCGATGAGGACGTCGTCGCGTCGCCGAGCGTCTGCAGCAGCCGCGCGATGAAGCGAAGGCGAAGAAACGCAATCAGGCGCAAGAGTACGGCCGAGCGAAGAAGCCGAAACAGACCCCTGCGCAGGCGTACGGCCAAGCGAAGAAGCCGAAACTGGCTCCTGCGCAGGCGTACGGCCGAGCGAAGGCTGCGAAACTGGCTCTGGCGCAGACAAAGATTCGGGTGCCGACCCAGATTCCGTCGCAGATCTAAAGACTTGCAGATGCCCGGGAATCGGCGTGGGAACGATCTGAAAGAGAGCGCGCCCGTCTTTGACGACCGCGCCCACGCGTCCGCGCACCCAAGTCGCGGGAAGGGCCGCCGCAATTTCCTCCTCGCCGAGCCGGTCGCCGAGCATGAAAAGCCTGGTGAGATTGGCGAGCCGGACATCGTCCGCATTGACGGCGTTCTGGCCTTCAAACTCTGCCGCGCCGACAGCCTTCCGACCTTCGGGACCAGCGATGTCAGCAGCCTTCCGATCTTCAAAACCAGCGATGTCGACAGCCTTCCGACCTTCAAAGCCGACGACGCCGCCGGGCCTCCCGCCTTCCGCGATCGCCCGCGCTCGGGCCAATGCGGGAACGCGCTGTTCGCGACGCACGGCGGCGAGAGCCTCGGGGCCGAGCAGCTGCTCAACCGCGGCGAGGGTGTACGCGCGCAGGTCTTTCCGCAGAGTCGCGGCGGCGTCAAGGGGCGCGGCTGCAGCACCCTCGGAGGGCGCGGCGGCCCCGTCGAAGGCGGGGGAACTGACGGCATCGGCATCCATGCATCAAGCGTATGCGAGCCCTCCGACAGTTGTGCGAGGGCGAACCGGACGCCCGCGAATGCGCGAAACGGCGCACCGACGACGAGGCCGCGGCATTTAGCGGATTCAGAAGTTAACGGCTCGGCATTGCGGATTCGGCAGTTGGCGGACTCGGCAGTGGCCCGCGCACGCCCCGGTGACCAAGTTCCCACCGCAGACGGGCATGCACCGCCGTCGAACGGGCATATGCTTATACATCATGCCTTCAGAACCCCCTGTTTTACATGGGCGTGCCCGCGCGCGCCTTCTTTTCGTCCTCATCAGCGGATTGTTTCTCTCGCTCATCACGGTGAGCATCATCAATGTCGCCCTGCCGTCCATCAAAAGGGCGCTGGACGCCTCGCCCAGCCAGATGCAGTGGGCTCTTTCGGGGTACTCGCTGGCCATCGGCGTCGTCCTGGTCGCGGCGGGGCGCGCGGGCGACATTCTGGGGCGCGGCCGCCTTTTTGCAGCGGGGGTGCTGATTTTCACGATCGCGTCGACGGCGGCGGCCTTGGCTGTGAACGCCCTCATGCTTGACGTCGCACGCGCCGTCATGGGCTTCGGCGCGGGGATTTACACGCCGCAGACGGGAGGCTTGATCCAGCAGCATTATCGCGGCAAGGAGAGGGCGAAGGCTTTCGGAATCTTCGGGGCGACGGTGGGCGTCGCGGTGGCGATCGGGCCAACCGTGGGCGGGGTGTTCCTGGAACTGCTGCCTGAGTCTGCCGGCTGGCGGGCGACCCTCGGATTCAACGTGCCCGTGGCTGCGGCCGTGTTCCTGCTGGCGCTCAAGTGGATTCCCCGAGAGCCGATCGACGCCGCAAGCCGCGGCCGTCTGTGGCGCAGGCTCGACCCGGTCGGCGCGGTTTTGCTCGCGGTCGCGATCGTGGGGGTCATGCTGCCGTTCGTGACGGCGGCGACGATGCCGTGGGCGTGGTGGTTTCTGCCGGTCGGCTTCGCCTTGGTGGGTCTGTGGTGGCTGTGGGAGCACAGGCTGCATGCGCGCGGCGGGGAGCCGATGGTGGACCCGCGGCTTCTGCGGATTCGATCGTTCACCTTGGGCGCGGCCACGATTACGGCGTTTTTCGCGGGTTCGACGACGATGGGCGTGATCCTCGCCGACTTCGTGCAGCGCGGGATGGGCGAAACCGCCTTGGTTTCGGGCATGCTGGCCCTTCCGACGGCGGCGGCGCAGGTGGTTTCGGCGCCTCTGGCGGGGCGGCTCGTGTGGCGGTGGGGCCGCAGGATCGTGATCGTCGGCATCTTCCTGAACGTGGTGGGCCTTGCGGCGATCGCGGCCGCCGCGGTGTTCGTGAGCCGCGGGGCGAGCGTGTGGTGGTTTGCGATCGGCGCGGCGATCGTCGGTTTCGGCATCGGCTGGGTGACTTCGCCCAATCAGGCGCTTTCGCTGCGCGACGTGCCCGTGGAGAGCGGCGGGACGGCGTCGGGAATCATGCAGACGGGCCAGCGCATCGCCACGGCGATCGGGACCGCGGCGTGCACGGGCCTGTTCTACAGCCTTGCCGGGCAAAGCTACGTCACGGCGATGGTCGCCGGGTGCGCTTTGCTCGCGGCGTTCATCAGCGTGGCCCTCGCGATTGCCTACTGGGACGCGCGGCACCCGAGCGTGCAGACCTCGGCCCGCCAAAAGGAGGCGGTGCGCGAGGCGCTGGAGTCCACGCGGAAATAGCCTGGGCCTTCGGGCGACGGGAACTCCGCATTCTCTCAATCAAAGAGGGTGCGCCTCGAGTCTTTGAGGCGCACCCCTTTTTGTCCGACGTCGCAAAAGTCCCCTCGCGTTCCATCGGGCGGAGGCCAATACGCCGTCTGGAGCTCCACGCTTTCCAACCTTGCTCGTGGATCGTCGCCTTCGTTGCCTACAAGCCGTCTCAATGCACCTTCTGGTGCTCAGCGCTTTCCGACCCGACGGCCTCGTGATCTCGACCGAGCGAGCCCAGGGTCTCAATGCACCTTCTGGCGCTCAGTGCTTTCCGACTCGGCTACCGGAATAGTGAGCACACTGCTGAAATGAAAAGTCTCAATGCACCTTCTGGTGCTCAATGCTTTACGACGGATAGTGGCGATGTCGTCAAGCTCGTTGTTGCGGGTCTCAATGCACCTTCTGGTGCTCAGTGCTTTCCGACAACAGAAAGGAAAACCCAATGCACGCCATCACCCCATGTCTCAATGCACCTTCTGGTGCTCAGTGCTTTCCGACGAAAGCCTATCCGATGGACGTCTTCGCCTCTGCCATCGTCAGGTCTCAATGCACCTTCTGGTGCTGGATGATTATCGACTAACATCTCCGCAAGCCGCGCCGCAGCGCCGTTTATTCGACGGCAATCGCCACGGACGATTCACGCGCCCCGACTCGTCGGCAAACACTATGTCTATTAGACCATGCTCTTGCAGGATTCCGCCACTAAACGGCCATGCGTCACCGACGGTCCATGCCCCGTTGTCCGCGCCGGTTTTCACAGGCCCACGTCAGCAAGCCTCCTGTTGCCGGAACTTTCCCAGCATTCGAGCGTGCACAGTCGCCCCATCGCAAATAACCAGCAAACGCACACAAACAAGGTTTCCGCGCATCGAAGCAAAGTCAATACACCGAAACACACAACAAGCACCACAAGGCAAGCATTCAACAGCCAGACACCCAACCGTCCCAACGACGGACTACCACCTTCCCGATCCCGCCTTTCCTAGATCTTGTCCGTGTGTCATGGATGCAGGACGGCTTTGGACTAAGAGTTCAGCAGCGGTCGTCTCCTTGCCAGCCATAGGGAACTGGCAGCCACAGAGCGAAGAGCGTATGCGACTGATGCGACGGCCGATCTCGGAAGCGCACGTCGAAGGGGACATCCAAAGCGCCGCCCTAAGCAGCGCTATCACGGAGAGCTTTCACACAAGAGTGGCAAAACTCCAAATCATGAACCGCAAGGGCTCACAGGCGAAGGACGCCGGGTTTCCCGTGTCAGGTCGGCGTCGGACGACTCGGCCGACGGCGTTGTCGGCCTAAAGCCGGCGGCTCTCATGAATCAAAGTTGCCCCGAATTTCTTGCACAATCCGGTGCACCCGGCGTCATCACTACGAGCCCGACGGTCTGCCACACAGAAACCGGCAACTAACCTCGCACACCATGAACACCATCATCCTCAACCCCGACGTGCAGGATTCAGCGCGTCCAAAACGCGGCCCCCCCTTTCCGACCCACAGCAAAAGTTAGGCCCCTGATCTGTATCGACGGTCGGGACCCCTCCGCCTTCTAGGATCCTTCCGCCTTCTAACAAGAGTCACATTCCTCCAATCTGTTCGGGGATCGTTCAAGATGCTTTACCGAGGATCAATGCGCCGTTTGCCGCTCCACACTGCCCGTCGAGATCCAATGCGAGTGCGGGTGATCCAACGTCGAGTTGCCCCAGTCTATTTGAATCGCTTGCGGATCGTTCACGATAGCAGCCACCTTGTATGTGATAGTGCCGCCCGGCCGAAGATCTGAGGTTGGGTCTTGCGCGCCGATGTCCGAGTCAGTGTAGGTGGTAGCTTCAACGCCGCCACTTGTGATCCATTCACCGAAGGAGGCGGTATCCACGGTCTTGCCGGTGCCATTTCGGACAATAATCGTGATGAGAACGGGGCTGCCGTTGACATCGGAATCAAGGCTTCCCTCGGGCAATGACTCGATTTTCTGGACGGTGACGTCGAGCCCGTCGGAGTAGCGGTGCGTTTCACCTATTTTATGAGCGTTTTCGGCTTCCTGGGTGGCCACGACGTCACCGTCCGAGGCCGACGTCGGAGGAGTGCTCTCGCTGCTTCGTGTCGTGCCGCATGCGCTCATGAAGGTGAGTGCCGCCAATGCCGCTATTAGTTTCGCAAGGTTCCGCATGCGTGGATTGTACTCCGTGTGCAGGGAATCGGTTTCGCCTCAATCTCAACGCACCTTCTGGCGCTCAGGCACCAGCGCTCTCCGACATTACAAGGGGCACGGGATGCTCGACCTGAAAGAGTCTTAATGCACCTTCTGGCGCTCAGTGCCTTCCGACCGTGCACGGGATGATCGTACAAGAGGGCAACGACAAGTCTTAATGCACCTTCTGGTGCTCAATGCTTTCCGACCCGAAGAAGAGGGCCAGGAGACGATCTTGCGCATCCGGTCTCAATGCACCTTCTGGTGCTCAGTGCTTTCCGACGCTAGTCGGCCCCGACGACATGTGCCCCACACGGTGGAGAAGTCTCAATGCACCTTCTGGTGCTCAGTGCTTTCCGACGGGGAGACCCCCAAACCACACCGCCGGTGTCTCAATGCACCTTCTGGTGCTCAGTGCTTTCCGACAAATGGCTTTCCCTTGGGAGTTTGACTGGCACTGGCGTCTCAATGCACCTTCTGGTGCTCAGTGCTTTCCGACACGGGACACTGCACACCAAGGACTCGGACGACGGGTCTCAATGCACCTTCTGGTGCTCAGTGCTTTCCGACCTTCAGGGGAAGGTTATGAGCAGCTGTACAGTGAAATCCCTGTCTCAATGCACCTTCTGGTGCTCAGTGCTTTCCGACAGTACGAAGGATATGGGAGGATCAAGTCAACATCCGGTCTCAATGCACCTTCTGGTGCTCAGTGCTTTCCGACCGTGAGGCGTGCCAACTGTTGGCAGCCCGGATCATGGTCTCAATGCACCTTCTGGTGCTCAGTGCTTTCCGACCAGCGGATACGACGAGGCAACGTGCGCATACTTCCCGGTCTCAATGCACCTTCTGGTGCTCAGTGCTTTCCGACATTACTCGGATGAGCAGGTCAAGTTTTTCTTGACGTCTCAATGCACCTTCTGGTGCTCAGTGCTTTCCGACGGGAGACCATGTTCGTCCGCTGCGACGTGTGGAAGAGTCTCAATGCACCTTCTGGTGCTCAGTGCTTTCCGACTCAACAAATCTTTGACGGGGAAGTAAGCATCCCCGATCCGTCTCAATGCACCTTCTGGTGCTCAGTGCTTTCCGACCCGCCCAGACCGTCACCAAATGGTGGCAGAGATTCGGTCTCAATGCACCTTCTGGTGCTCAGTGCTTTCCGACGAAGCGCCGATACGCGTAGCGGTCTCTCTACAGGGTCTCAATGCACCTTCTGGTGCTCAGTGCTTTCCGACATATCCTCCTCTACGCCGACGGCGAGTGCGTTGGGCAGTCTCAATGCACCTTCTGGTGCTCAGTGCTTTCCGACCTAACGGATACAGGGTAAGGGTAAATTTGCTTACCCTGTCTCAATGCACCTTCTGGTGCTCAGTGCTTTCCGACTTACATTTGATCACGAAAACAATAGGGAAGTGATTGTCTCAATGCACCTTCTGGTGCTCAGTGCTTTCCGACTCTAAAGAATTCCAAACGTTCGCCAACGGTTATGTGTCTCAATGCACCTTCTGGTGCTCAGTGCTTTCCGACCTAGACCGGACGAAGCGTGTTAAAAAGCATGCCGAGTCTCAATGCACCTTCTGGTGCTCAGTGCTTTCCGACGCGAGACCCGCTGTACG
>ERZ772968.551-NODE-551-length-18662-cov-8.388348_pt1 | contig 18662 bp, 14 predicted proteins | sample MGYA00580674_ERZ772968 | MGnify/ENA primary metagenome ERZ772968 (study PRJEB29015, sample SAMEA2737940) | human oral metagenome | biome: human oral; feature: human-associated habitat; material: dental | place: China | collected 2138 ...
CACGGTCTCTGCGTCGCCCGCGGACATGGTCTCTGCGTCGCCCGCAGGCATGGTCGCACCGCTCGCCGGGAAACTCTTACCGCCGCTGGCCGGTATAGCCGCGGCGCCTTCGGAAGGCGAGGTCCCAGCGGCTCCGCCCGCAAAGAAGGCCTCGCCGTCGATGGCCGCAAAAGTCTCTGGGTCGACGAGAGCAAGGTAGTCGATTTTGACTCCCGGCGCTTCGCGCAGGTGCCGTTCGGCGACGTCGCGCACCTCCTTCGGGGACAGTCCGCGTTGGGCGGCGTCGGCCCCCACCGCGAGAGCCTGGTTGAGAGCCAAAGCCTCAATGCGTTCGGTGGGCGAAAGATAGGAGTTGCGCGAGGACAGGGCGAGGCCGTCGACGTCGCGCTCGATCGGGACCGCCCGTATTTCGACCGGCATGTCCAGATCGGCGGCCATCGTGCGGATCAGGGCGAGCTGCTGCGCGTCCTTCTGCCCGAAGAAGGCGATGTCCGGGCGAACGAGGTTGAGCACCTTGTGGACGACCTGGAGCACGCCCGCGAAATGCGTGGGGCGAGTCTTTCCCTCGAGGACTGCGGCCATCGGTCCGGGATCGATGCGAACAAGGGGTTCGCGCGGATAGACGTCCTCGGCCTCGGGAGCGTAAACGACCTGGACGCCGACCGCCTCGAGAAAGGCCAGATCGGCCTCAAGGTCGCGCGGGTAGGCTTCGTAGTCTTCGCCCGGCCCGAATTGCAGGGGGTTGACGAAGATCGAGACGACCACATTGTCCGCCGCCTTCTTCGCGGCCCGAACGAGCGCAAGGTGCCCTTCGTGAAGCGCGCCCATCGTCATGACAAGCGCACTCGTGCCGTTGAGGGCGCCGAGGGCCTCCGCAAGATCCGCTTTAGTGCGTGCAACTTTAGTCACGCCTACCAGTTTACCGGCCGACGACGGAACCTTCGCAGCCGTGGCCTGAGCGGGAGGCTCACTGGCCGTCGAAGCCCGCACGCCCCCTTAAAATTGTAATAACCCGTATCCGAAAAATCAGGGGACGAACAGCCCTTTTAATGTGACGGTCTTAGAGAGACGATTGAACCATCGGCGCACAAATGGAAAATCCTAGAAAAATTCAGAGTTGATTTGTCAACGCCGCACGTATCCAATAAAACAAAACAAACAAGGAGATAGAAAAATGAGAAAACGACGCCTCACATTGGCCGCGTCAATATGCACAGCAGCGATGCTGTTCCCCGGCAGCCCGGCAAACGCGGGCCCGTCTCCGATCGGAACAAGCCCGTCCGCCGTCAAGGCAGGCTCCGCGAATATGGACGATCTTCCGCATAAAGCAGCCAATTCAGTGGCGGCGATGGAAAAGCAGGTCAACATCGACGCTTTCATCGCCAAAAAGGACAAACCCGATTCGCGGCTAAAGGGACTTCCCGTGAAGCCCGCGGCCCAGAAAAGCGCGGACGGTGTTGCAGCATCCGCCCAGGAAATGGCTCAATCCATGGCAAACGGCCCCAAAGGGGCACGCTTTGTCGACAAGGTCCGCGTCAAGGTCAATGATGTTGCTGTAAAAAAGCAAAGCAACGGAAGTCTCGTCGTCACCGCACAGATCGAAATTTCTCGACATATCGCGAAGGACGACGTCAACTGGGAAGGAATTATTCCCCACGAAATCAAAATAGACGCCCGCGGATGCATCTATGGCCTCGTAGTCAAAGATCGCGACTATTACGACAAGCACCTCGTCAGCTACCTTCCCAAACCCCAAAAAGACGCGTCAAATTCTCCAGAGGGCAGGCGAGATGACAAATCGCAGTACACGGGAGAAAAGTTGGCGCAAGGTCAGCAGCGGAAGGCACCGGCCGTCGTACCACTCACTTTGACGCAAAAACAAAAGAAGAAAGCGGTGGAGTACGCTCGCAAGTACGCCAAATCCCCGAACCGTAAGTATCACTACTATAAGGAAAACGAAGGCGGGGATTGCACCAACTTTGTGTCGCAAGCCATGGAAGCAGGCGGATGGGAGCAGGTCTACCATTCACGCTTCGACTATAAAGACGACAACGCCTGGTGGTACGGCGGAGGACTGCCTTTCAGCTATCCCCGCAACAGCTGGACTTGGTCCGGTGCCGAAAACTTCTTCCGCATGGCGAACGGCAGTGGTGGGCTGAAAAGAACGACCTTGCTAAACAATTTCTATGAATTGCAGCCGGGAGACATCTTGCAATACAAAGCCAAAGGCGCTACCGAGATGACCCACACGATGATCGTCACCAAGGTTGAAAATGGCGAACCTTATCTGAGCTATCACACCGACGATCAGATCGACCAGCCATTGTCTTCCATGCCTAAAGGCGAAAAGAAGTGGTATCCGCAGCGCACTTAGCGGCGATCACGCGGTATATTTCGTTGAGCTCATCGAAATCAACGGCGCGCAGAGGATGAAATGCCTCTGAGGCGCTCCGCGAAAATACAAACATTCCAGTCGGCGGCCGCGGGGATTGTCCCCCGCGGCCGCCGCGTCATACTCAACCGCTCAGCCAGCGATTCTACTCAGCGCGGTTAACATCCTCGCCTCCGTCCTCGGCTATTCCATCGCCGCCGGGCGCTGCCCTTGTTGTCGCTCGCCGATTCGTAAGTCCGCCGAGTTCCAACCGACGCTCCCGTCCGAACCGGCCACAGGCTCGAACAAGCGGCCTGGTCCGATGTGGCCGGGCCCAAGCCCCCTCAGTCCGGCTCGGCGGAATACGAACTGTCGCCTCCGTCCGAAGCCCGCAAGCGCGAGTCGACGCTTCCGTCAGGCTCCGCCGAGCCCGGCGTCGCCAAACCTGAAGCGCCGCCGTCCAGCTCGGCCAGCAGGCGATCAATCGCCGGAGGCTCCCGCAGGCTTCGGGCCGCGACCCGCGCCGCCGTCGCCCTCGCGAGCGCGAGGTAGGCGGGCGGTATGTCCGCGTAGTCCCCCGTCGCCGCGAGCACATCGAGCGAGGCGAGGTGCTCGCGCACGGTGCCGACGTCGCCGCGCGCAACCGGCCCGGTCAGCGCCGATTCGCCGGAGCTGAGCGTGCCGTCGAGGGCGGCCTGAAGGAGGGGCGCGAGGTAGGCGCCCGGAGCCTCGACCCCGAGGGCCTCCAGCACCCGCATCGACTGGGCGACGAGGGTGACGAGGTGGTTTGCGCCGTGGGCGAGGGCCGCGTGATAGAGGCCCCTGTCTTCCTCTGCGACGACGACCGGCGTGCCGCCCGTCTCGGTCACGAGCGCCTGGCCGATGGGCAGCAGCGTGGCGGGGGCGGTGACGGCGAAGGGGCAGCCGACGAGGCGGGCGACGTCGAGCGAGGTTCCGGTGAAGGTCATGGCCGGATGGACGGCGAGGGCAAGGGCCCCCGCGCGTGCCGCAGGTTCGAGCACGGACACGCCGTAGCGGCCCGCGACGTGGATCGCCAACTGCCCGGCGGTGAAGCAGCCGAGCTTGGCCAAGCCTTCGACGAGCGGGCCGAGTTCGTCGTCGGGAACGGCGAAAAGCAGCACCTCGGCCCGGCGGGCGACCTCCTCGACGCTCAGGGCGGGGACTCCGGGCAGCATGGCGCCGAGGCGGTCCAGGCTGGCCTCGGAGGGCGCGTGGGCGCCGACGATCGTATGCCCGGCGGCGCGCAAGGCGCTGCCGAGAGCGCTTCCGACGCGCCCGGCTGAAACGATGCCGATCGACAGGCGTGTGGCCATTCGCCGCCTTCCTCTCAAGCGTTCGACTGCAGGCGCCTACTCGCAGGCGTTTGTCCGCAAGCGCTTCCTCTCGGGCGCACACAAGGGGCCTTCGCGAGCATTCGCGCCTCGCGTCAGCAGTCTACTATTCGCGCCCGGTCAAGGCAGCGCGTAGGCGCGGCCTTTCATATCGCGGCCGTCGGCCTCCGACTGTCTTAGCCCTCGACCGGCCCCCACCCGGGAGTGAGAGCCGCCGCAAGCGTGCGTCCGCCGCGATCGGGAGCCTGATCGAACTGCCGGGAGATCCCGAGCCGCTCCCGCCAGCCCTCGATCGATTCGCGGTCGCCCTCGGCCCTCCGGTCGCGCCCAAGCTGGGACTGCCGCTCGCACAGCGACCTGGCGTCAGCCAAACGGAGGTGCTTTTGCACGGTCTCGATTGCCATGGCGGCCGTGCTCAGCCGCAGCGAGGCCAGACCGAGCGCGCGCTGGACCAACCCCTGGGAAAGCCTGAGCCCTTGGAAGCGCGCATGCCACACGATTCGCAGCGAACGGCCGAAAAACCGGCCCCAGCGCAGCACGGCGACCGTCCGGGTGAGGGCCTCGGCGTTGCGAACCCACCCGAAGGGGTCGAGCACCTGAGAGGCCCGCGGGGCCGCGACGAAAAGCTCGGAGGGCCCTTTGCCCTCGAAGGCGTCTTTGAGAAAGGCCTCGGGATCGTCGACTCCGAGGTCCGGGATGAGCGCCCACAGAACCCGTTCGACGTGGCGCATGCTCCCCGCGGTGACGAGCTCCGTGGGTTTGGCGCCGTCCTCGTTCAATGTGAACCTGGTCTTGGCGGCTTCGACCTCGACGCTCCACCAGCCAAAGCGGCGCCAAAGCAGGCGCTGGCGGACTCGCACGGTCTGGACCCGCATGGGAAGGACCGTGGTGGCCTTCTGCGACGCGAGGCCGGAACGAAGCCGCAAACCGTCAGGGGTCAGGGACAGCGCGGCGCCCCACTTTCGCGAAAGGGCGCCGATGCCGCCCCACACCGCGCCGAGAAGCACGAGCGCCACGGGAAGAAGGGCGACTTTCTGGTCGAAGGCGAGAAGGGCGATGGAGGCGGCCGCCGAGAGAATCCCGATGAAGAAGACCGGCGAAAGCATCAGCGAGGCGACGAGCCTGCCCGGCTGGAGCTCGTAGACCCGGGGCTCGTCGAGGAGTTCTGAAGCCCCTTCACGCCACGGCAGGATCCTGACGGGACGGTCGGCGCGTGCGTCGTCGGCCGCCTTGAGAATCGCCTCCCGCAGGCCTTCACACTGCTCCTTGGTCAGCCACCCGAGGCGCATCCCGCCTCCCATCGCCGCCGATTCGACGGTGACGGAACCGAGTCCGAACATGCGGGCGAACAGGCTCCTTTGGACCTCGACGCTTTGAATCCTGCCCCACTTCACGTGGACGCGTTTCTTCAGCACGACGCCGGATCGCAGGCGGATGCCGTCGGCGCCGAGGGAGAACGCTTTGACATGCCAGACGACGACGGCGACGGCGGACGAAACCACGCTCACCGCAAGGAAAGCCAGGAGGGCCCATCCGACGGCCCGCATCCCGAGGTCGCGAACCGCGCCCCACAGCGTGCCGATGTCCTGCCTCTCGATCCAGTCGCGCGAGAACCAGGCTGCCGCGACAAGAATGCTCAACCACATCCGCAGCACGCTCGCCAACGGGGTGAGAGGGTGGAACCGCTGCCATTCGCCCGAGGAGCCTGCGTCCGTCCGGCATTCTCCCGCCGCAGGCGGCAGCTCTTCGCCTGCAGCGCCCTTCGCGCTCACAGCCCCTCCATCCTCGCCTGGCTGACCTCCATGAGCCTCGCCCTCAAACGCTCGGCCTCCCCGACGGGCAAGCCGGGAATGGAGGGGTTGACGTTGACGGAGGCGGTGACGAACACGAGCTTGGCCAAACCATACCTCCGCAGAAAAGGGCCCGATGTCACGACCAGCTGTTGCATGCGGCCGTACGGAACGACGACGAGAGAAGGCCACAAGACTCCCCTGCATACCACGAGGTCGTCGTCGCCCTCGTAGTAGCCGATGGCCCGCGCCCGCCGAGAGGCAATGAAGACACCCGCCATTTCGACGACGAGGCATAGCGGGACGAGAGCCCACAGCCACGGCCATTCGCTTCCGGAATACAGCGCGAGGGCGATCACCGCGGCAAGGGAACACGCGAGAACGAGCAGGCCTTGCAGCCGGAGAACTTTTGCGTAGGCGCGCCCCACCCCGCTGAACGTGATAGTGGGCGACAAGGGAGTCGACGTGGTCGCCTCCCCGCCGTCTTTGTCCACGTCGCGATTCACTCTAGCATGCAAGAACACATATATAGTCTAAATTACTTTGCACGTCGACGCGAGGAGTAATGCTGCCCATGGCCCCTTCCGCGCACGGCGCGCCGCGCCCCCTCAAACTGGGCATATCGCTTGAAAATACCGGCGTTCTTCGGGGTTAAGCCGTCGGAACTCCGGGGATGCGGCGTCGAACCCTTGGGGACAGAAGCCCAAACCTCGGACGAAGCGACGTCAAAACTGCGAAAGGGGGCCCCGATCCCTCCAGGATGCGCCCTGGACAAGGCGAGGCAAAACAAGGACTGCGTGCGGCGAGGCTTGGCACGCAACGGCCCTGACGGCCGGCGGCGAGCCGATCGAAGCACCGAGTCGCGGGGGCGGCTCAGGCGCACCCGCCGGCGCGGCAGAATCACGCCAGCCGGCGCGGCAAGGCGACGGATCGAGACGCGGGCGCGACGCCGCACAGCATGGCTGCGCAGCATGGCGGGCTCACGCGACGGTCGGCCTGGCTTGAGGGCCGGGGCCGTCGTCGTCGGAATCGACGACGCACCACCTTTCGACGACCCAGCCCGTCCAGGTCAAGACGGCGCTGGAGACGGCGGCAAGCCCCGCGGCGAGGACTTGCTCGCGAACGTACGAGGTTTCTCCGGTCCTCCAGAAAAGCGCCGCGCACAGGCCGAAGAAGCCCGCCAGCCAGGCCCCGCATCTGGAGCACGCCTGAGCCAGGACGGCCACGCGGGCCGCCTGCAAGGGCGAGATTCTCCGCCGCGTTCTCCGCTGATCTTTCTTCTCCGGCTGGTCCTTTTCCCGCATGGCTTTGACCCTGCGGCCCCAGGCGAAGAGGAAGGCCGAAAATCCGAGGATGAGCACGCCGAGGGGAAGCGGAATGGGCCAGGGGGCGTGGCCGCCGCTGAGGGTGAGGGCGCAAAAGACGAGCCCGCAGCCGAGGCCGAACGCCAGGCTGAAAGCCAAGTTGCGGATGGATGTCAGGCTCATGGTTTGCCTCCTTTCCGAGTTTCCTCGCAGCAGCGGGCCGCCGCGGCCCCGGCGGTCGGGCCGTCAGCGCCGCAGCTTCTCAATGAGGCGGGCTATCGGCACGCCGCCCAACGTCGCCTCGGGCTCTATCTGCGCCCACGGCTCGAGGACGAACAGGCGCTCGCCCGCGCGAGGATGAGGAAGAGTCAACCTGGGATTGACGCTTGCGACACCCTCGACGTCGATGATGTCGAGGTCGATTGTCCGCGGCCCCCATCGCCGTTCACGCACCCTGCCGCCGCGAACCTCGATCCGTTGGAGTTCGGCCAGCAGGGCCAGCGGCGACATCGCCGTGGTCACCGTGGCCACAGCGTTAGTGTATCGCGGCTGCGGCTCCTGTCCCGGCGCGAGCACGGGGTCTGTGGACAAGTAATCGGAAACCCCGATCAGGTGCAGGTCGAGGGCGCCGAGAGCCTCGACGGCGGCGTCGAGATGGGCGCGTCCGTCCCCCAGATTCGACCCCAGTGCGAGGACGGCGCGGCGTATCGTCCCGCCGTCCACGAGGGGTCCGTTCCGGCGAACTGTCACAGAGACGTCGGAGAACGGCACGCCGACGGGGGCTTCCGGCTTGTGGACGGTGACGGCGGCTCTGAGGGCTCCGCGCGCAAGCACGCGCTCGGCTATGCGGGCCGCGAGGGTTTCGACGAGGTCCGCGCTTTCGCCCTCGACGACGGCCAGGGCGTCGGCTGCGACGTCGGCGTAGGAAATCGTGCATTCGATCGAGTCGGCGGCGGCGGGCTCCACCTCCATCTCGACGTCGACGACGAACGGCTGTGCGCGCCGCTTTTCCTCGGGGAGCACTCCGTGCGCGCCGTGCCCCCTCACTCCCTCGATGCGGACCGTGTCGCTCACGGGTAGGCGCCCGCCGTGCGCAAACGCGCGACCGTTTCGACGGCCGCCCTGGATGCCGCGACTTCATGCACTCGCACGCCCCACACGCCAAGCTCGGCGAAGTAGGCGGTGAGGGCCGCCGTCGCGTCGTCGCGCTGGGCGGGGCCGGAGCGGCCGTTGTGGATCTCGGCCAGGAAACGCTTGCGGGAGACCCCGACGAGGACCGGCATGCCGAGCTCCATGATCGACGCCATGTTGGCGGCGAGGTCCCAATCGTCGTTCCCGACCTTGGCGAAGCCGAAGCCCGGATCGACGACGATCTGCGAGGCGTCGACCCCGGACGAGACGGCCCTGTCGACCGAGGCGGTCAGCTCGTCGGCGACCTCGGCCCCGATGTCGCCGTAGTTCGCCAAAGAGTTCATGGTGCGGGCGTTCCCCCTGCCGTGCTGGAGGATGTACAGACAGCTGCTCGACGCTACGGCGCTGAACATGTTCGGGTCGCCGGCCCCTCCGGTCACGTCGTTGACGATCTCGGCCCCGGCGTCGATTGCCCGGCGCGCCGTGTCCGCATGATACGTGTCGACGGACACCACGATGTCGGTCTTTCCCAGAGCCGTCACAACCGCGCCGATGCGGTTCCATTCTTCGCGGGCGGTGAGGGCCGTGGCGCCCGGGCGCGTGGACTCGCCTCCGACGTCGACGATGTCAGCTCCTTGGCGCACCATGCGGTAAGCCTTCTCGACGGCGACGTCGGTGTCGACGTAAAGGCCGCCGTCGGAGAAAGAATCGGGCGTGACGTTGAGGATGCCCATGACGAGGGAGCGGCCCGTGGGCAGCGTTGCTGGCAACATGTTGGCTCTCCTTACCCTTGGATGAGGCTCAGGGCCTCGCTGCGGGTTGCCTGGTTGCGGAGAACTCCGCGCACTGCCGATGTTACGGTACGTGAGCCGGGTTTGTTCACCCCGCGCATCGACATGCACATGTGCTCGGCTTCGATGACGACGAGCACTCCCCTGGCCCCGAGGCGGCTTTCCATAGCCTCAGCCACCTGCGTGGCAATCCGCTCTTGCACCTGGGGCCTGCGGGCGTATCCGTCCACAAGCCTCGCGATCTTCGATAGGCCGGTCACTTTGCCGTCGGCGTTCGGGATGTACGCGACGTGGGCATGGCCGTGGAACGGCAGCAGGTGATGTTCGCACGTCGAATAGAAGGGGATGTCCTTGACGATGATCATCTCCTGATGCCCGATGTCGAACTTCGCCTCGAGCACGTCGGCGGGGTCTTGGCGCAATCCCGAGAAAATCTCCTTGAAGGATCGCGCCATGCGCGCCGGGGTGTCGACGAGCCCGTCGCGTTCGGGGTCCTCCCCGACGGCGCGAAGCAGCGAGCGAATCGCCTCTTCGACCGCGGCCTCGTCGTAGCCGCCGTTCGGGCGGGCGGAGCCTTCGCTGTCCTTCTGCCCTATCTCCGCGCGGTCCGCGGGGCTCCGGCCTTTGCCTCTCTCGCCTCCCTCAGGCCCCGGGGCCTTGCCCTCAGCCATCGCTCGGCTCAGGCTTTCCGCTCGGGTCGGCGCCGCCGTCGGAATCGGCGTCGCCTGCGGGATCGTCAGGAGACGACGCCGAGAGCGGGCTGGAAGCAGACGCCCGCGAAGGCCTTGAAAGAGGATCGAGCGGACTGGAGGCAGAGAGCGGGCCGCCGGGCGTCGAGAGCGGATCGAGCGACGCGGATGACGAGAGCGGGCTCGGCCCGGACGGGTCGAGCTTCGGCAGCCGTTCCGTCGCCGACAGCGGATCGACCTTCGGCAGCCGGTCGGTCGCGGGCAACGGATCGACCTTCGGCAGCCGGTCGGTCGCGGGCAAACCGTCCAGGGAGTCAGAGGAGTCGGCTTCGTTCGCCGGATCGCCAAGAAGACCGCTCGGGGCCGAATCGGCCAGGGGGTCGGGCAGTTTCGGGTCGCCCGGGAGGTTCGGCGCCGAGCCGCCCATGGGGGCGCGGGGAGCCGCATCGGCAGAAAGCTCGGGAATCGTCACGTCGCCCAAGGGGTCGGGGCTCTGCGCCGAGGGGGCCGCCGGAACCGAGGGGGACAGAACCGTTCCCGGCTCGCCGGCCGTCGAAGGCTTGGCCGCGGATTCCTCAAGCTCGTCGCCCCCGTCGGGGATTGCGGGAGGCTCCTCGGGGGCGCCTGCAGCCGAGCTGTCCGCATTCCCGGGATCGGCAAAAGCCGAACCGCCGGCGTTTGCAGCCGCGGGCGGAATGACGGAACTGACCGGCGCGGCCGGGCCTGTCGCCGCCGAGCTCGGAGCAGCCGAGTTGGACACGGCCGGATTCGGTGGGGCCGAACTGGGAGCAGCCGGGCTGGGAACGGCCGGAGCGTCGGAATCGACGGGCGCGGCCGCATGCCTTCCCTTGACGGGCTGCGGGGAGCGGATCTCGATCGGCGGTATCTCAGTGGCCGCCAAAAGCTCGGCAGGAACCTCGAAGACATGCCACCTTTCGCGCACGGGCGCCTTGACGACGTCGGCGAAGATCTCCTTGAGCTCGGACTCGAGCACGGTCTCCTTCTCCATGAGCCGCGAGGCCAGAATGTCGAGGATTCCGCGGTTTTGCGCCAGAATCGCCCAGGCCTCGCGGTGGGCGTTCTCAACGAGTCCGCGCGCCTCGACGTCGATCGCGCTGACCATTCCGTCCGAATGGACTTCTCCGCCGCCGCCCATAGTCCGCTCGAGGGGGTCGGCGTCTTCGGCGGCGAGGCGGATGATCCCGACCTCGGCGCTCATGCCGTACTCGGTGACCATGCTTCGCGCTATGCTCGTGGCTTTCTGGATGTCGTTCGACGCGCCGGTGGTCGGATCGTGGAAGACAATCTCCTCGGCGACGCGCCCGCCCATGGCGTAGGTCAGCTGATCGAGCAGGTCGTTGCGGGAGACCGAGTAGCGGTCCTCGGTGGGCAGGACCATCGTGTAGCCGAGGGCGCGCCCGCGCGGCAGGATCGTCACCTTGGTCACCGGATCGGCGTTGTGCAGAGCCGCCGCCGTCAGCGCGTGGCCCGCCTCGTGGTAGGCGGTCAACAGCTTGTCCTGATCGTTCATCGGCCGCGAGCGCCGCTGCGGACCGGCCATGACGCGGTCGATGGCCTCATCGACGTCGGGCACACCGATCGCCCGGCGCCCGAACCGGGCGGCCAGCAAAGCCGCCTCGTTGAGAATGTTCTCCAGGTCAGCTCCCGTGTATCCGGGCGTGCGCCGGGCCACCATGGCCAGGTCGACGTCGGGCGCGAACGGCTTGCCCTTGGCGTGGACCTTGAGGATGGCCTCGCGCCCCCTGAGGTCGGGGGCGTCCACGGAGATCTGGCGGTCGAATCGGCCGGGGCGCAGCAGAGCCGGGTCGAGCACGTCGGGCCGGTTCGTCGCCGCGATGAGGATGACGTTGGAGTGCGAGTCGAAGCCGTCGAGCTCGACGAGGAGCTGGTTGAGGGTCTGCTCGCGTTCGTCGTTGCCGCCGCCGATTCCCACGCCGCGGCCGCGGCCCACGGCGTCGATCTCGTCGACGAAGACTATGGCCGGCGCATTTTCCTTGGCCTTGTTGAACAGGTCGCGAACGCGCGAGGCGCCCACGCCCACGAACATTTCGACGAACTCGGAGGCCGAGATCGAATAGAAGGGCACCCCGGCCTCGCCCGCCACCGCCCTGGCCAGGAGGGTCTTGCCCGTTCCGGGAGGCCCGTAAAGGAGGACTCCTCGGGGGATCTCCGCCCCGAGCGCGTGAAAGCGTTCGGGCGCGGTGAGAAACTCGGTGATCTCCCGCAGCTCGGCGACGGCCTCGTCCTCCCCGGCGACGTCGTTGAAGGTGACGTCGGGCTTGTCCGGGTCGAGCTGCTTGCGGTCCTTGATCCTGCCGAAGGCCCCCATCCCCGACTGCATGCGAGGCAAAAGGATCATGAAGGCCACGATGATGATGAGCATCGGAACGGCCATCGTCAAGATCGAGGACCAGATCGAGGCCTGGGGGACGATCGAGTCGTATCCGAGCTTCGGCTTCGCCTGTTCGGTCAGCCTCGCGATCTGCTCGGCCTGCGGCTCGACGTAGGAGAATTGGACCCGCTTGCCGACGTCGTGGCTCTTCCCCTTCTCGTCGGTCGCCTTCGTCGGCTGCGAGAGCCACAGGCGGACCTGCTGCGTCCCCTCGGTGATCTGCACCCGCTCGACCTGCTTGCCTTTGAGAAGCGAGATTCCCTCGGAAGTTTTGACGGCTGAGAAGTGTTCGCCGCCGAAGAAGAGCCACAGGCCCGAAGCGACGACGCCGACGAAGAAGAAAGCGGTGAACATTCGACGCATGGACCGCTTCTTGCGATCCTTCGCGTCTTTGGGCGTTTCCTTTTGGCCGGGTTTGGCGCCGTCGGCGCTTCGGCCTGCGGGGCGCGAGGCCCCGGCGCTGCGCCGCCGGGGCGCGTCCGCGTCGGTTCGCCCGCTTCCGCCGGTCGATTGCCCGGCGCCGCCAGGCTCGTCGCCATTCGATCCGTCCGCCCGCTCTTCCGCGGATTCGGCTTCGATCTGCATCTTCTGCGCGGCTGCCCTCCGGCTTCGGGGCGAAGGCACGGGTGCGGGCGCGCCTTCGTTGCGTTCTTCTTCGGTCACATTAGCCTCCATAAACGTGCGGCGCGAGCGTTCCCACGAAGGGGAGGTGGCGGTATCGCTCGGCGTAGTCGAGTCCATATCCCACAACGAACTCGTTCGGAATGTCAAAACCGACGTAGTCGACGTCGATCGCGACCTTGGCAGCCTCGGGCTTGCGCAGAGTGGTCGCTATGCGCACCGATTCGGGCCCCCTGGAGAGCAAGTTGGATCTCAGCCAGGAAAGGGTGAGCCCCGAGTCGATGATGTCTTCGACGATGAGCACGTTGCGTCCCTGAATATCGGTGTCGAGGTCCTTGAGAATGCGGACGACGCCGGACGACTTCGTCCCCGAACCGTAGGAGGAGACGGCCATCCAGTCCATTTCCAGCGGAATGCGGATCTTCCGCGAAAGGTCGGCCATCGTCATGACGGCCCCGCGCAGCACTCCGACGAGCAGGAGGTCTCTGCCTCGATACTCCTCGTCGATTTGCGCAGCGAGCTGCGCAAGGCGCGCGTCTATCTGCTCTGCGGTCAGCAGGATCTTCTCAAGGTCCCCGCCCATGTCAGCTGCTTCCACGGTTCTCCTCCCGATTCGTTGGAACTGCCCCATCGAATGTTATCCGACCTTCGTCGATTGTCACCCTCATTCCTGGAAGGTCGAGGCTCGACCCTCCGCGCCGCCGCGAAACCAGGGAATCGAGGGTGGCGATGTGCCACGAGGTGAGCTCTCCGGGCCTGGCCCCTCCGTCGATGGCGCGACGGCGAAGGATTCTGGTGCGAAGAGCCGAGGGCAATCTGCCCAATTCCCGCACGGACGGCTCGGCGCCGAGCTTCGCGTCGATCTCTTCGGCGAACCCGTCGAGCGCGCTGAGGTCCTCTCGGATCATCGCGGCCGTTCGCGCGAGCGCCTCCACTACGCCGGGGCCGAGCGAGTCCTCGAGCGCCGGCATGCAGCGGTGCCTGACGGCTGCCCGGCGCAAAAGCGACCCGTCGGCGGCGCGCACCGGCGAATCGACGTCGTTGGTGGGGTCCTCGACCCATTCGACGCCCTCCGACGCCAGCGCCCGGCGAAGTTCGGCGCGGCGAAGCCCCAGAAAGGGCCTGATGAGCGGCACGTCGGGGGCTCCGGGGCACGCGCCGACGGCGGGCATGCCGGCGATTGAGCGGGGCCCGGAACCGCGGCCCAAGCCCATCAGGACGGTTTCGGCCTGGTCGTCGGCGGTGTGCCCGCATACGACCGCGGCCCGGCCGGGCATCGACCTGGCCGCTTCGGCCAAGGCGGCGTACCTGGCCGCGCGGGCGGCCGACTCGACGCCGCCGTCGCCTTTCGATTCGACCCCCGCCACACCGGCGGACTCAAAGCCCATGGCTTCGAGCGCGCTGCAGACGCTTGCGGCCTCGTCGGCTGAGCCCTCGCGCCACCCGTGGTCCACGGTGAGACTCGAGGCGACGATCCCCTCGCGCCGGCACACGAAAACCGCCGCCTGGGCGAGGGCCATCGAGTCGGAGCCCCCGGAGACGGCCAGCAGCACGCTCGATCCGGCGCCCACGCCGGCGGCGTCGAACGCTTCCTCCACGGCGCGCCGCGTGCGGGCGAGAGCGGGATGCGGTCCTCCCATCAGACCCCGACGCGCTGAATCCACGCGCTGGGCGCGTCGATTTCCTCAGGCGTGGGAGCGTGGAGCGGATTCTCCCACACCTTGTTGAATCCGGCGTGCCCGACGGCGTCGACGACCGCGCCGACGAAGGCGGAGCCCCTGCGATATTGGGCCGCCTTGAGATCGAGGCCGAACGCCTTCGAAAGAACGGACTTCAGCGGATTCTTAGCCGCCCGACGCCGCTCCATCGAGGAGACGAGCCGCCGCTTGGACGGCATGAGCGAGAGGGGAACGGCGTTCATGACGTGCTCCGCGTGGCCTTCGAGCAGGCTCATCATGGACATTGCCTCGGCGGCCGACCCGCTTTCGAGGTCGACGTCGTCCTGCTCGAGCAGCGAGCGGAGGCGGGAGACGAGATAGTCGACGATCCACGGCGCCGCCGCGAACTGCGCGGCGTGGGTCAGCTCGTGAACCGAAATCCAGAGGGAGAGGTCGCGCCGGTCGAGCGAGTATTTCGCGGCGAAGGCCGCCGCGTTCGGGGCGACGAGCAGAAGGCGCTTCGCCAAAGGGTCATACTGGCCGAGCACCCTTGCTGCGAGCACGCTGGCCCCGAGCGCCAACTCGACGGAGCCGCAGAAATCCGCAAGCTTTCCGGTCCCTGCGGCGAGCGCGGGCCCGAGGAGGCCGCCGGCGGAGTCGGCGGCGGCCTTCGCCCACCCGGCTCTGTCGACGACGAATACCGGGATCTCCTGCGCTACGGCCGCCGCCTCGGAAAGGCCGGTGACGTCGGCGACGATCTCAGGAGCGCGGCGAGCCTGCGAGTGCAGCTGGTCCACGACCGCGCGCGCTTGGGTCGCCGACACGGACGGACCCGCGCCGGAAAGCCAGCGGGCTACGGAGCGTGACATTTCAGGGTTGATCGTCGCCATGGAGACAACCGTATCCCCGCGATCGGGCAGGCGCCATCGCCGACCCCGCCTTTTTCGCCGCCAGCGCAGCGTTCCGCCGCTTTCTAGACGGCGGCCCCTTCAGTTTCGCCCAGCTCCCTCTGACAGCTTGAGAAACGCACAGGAATCTCTGCTGGGATGTCACTGGCATCGTCGCTCAATCGTCAATTGCCGTTTTCACTCATCTTGAGGGTGAAGTTGCTCGTCAAACCTTGAATCATGCTGTTTTGTCTGCTGCTGCGCCTCGTCGTCAAAGGGATTCATGCCGCTTCCTTGCTCAATCGTTTTGTTCAGATCGTCAAGATCGGTCTGAGCCTTTGCGTCCTGTTGCTCAAAATCAGCCTGTGCCAGACGAAGATTGACTATTCCTTCCTCGACTTGCCAATTCAGATCGCGAAGCAGCTCGCACAGCCTTTGCTTCAGATCATCAAATCCTAAATGGGGGCCGTACTGTGACATTCCTATCGATCCAGGCCTTTCCACCACCGCAGACATTGACACACCGTCCAGTTTCTCGGCCGATTGATTTAGAAGATAAGTGACTTTAAGCAAATAATACGAAACATCAGAGACGGCGTCTTCTTTGATCAAAGTCACTTGGTCTTTGTCGTCCGCATCGGTAACGCTTGAATTCGCGCCGCCCCTAACAAGGCGAAAAACAGCACTATCAAAGTCTCTTCCCTGATCGGCTTTGACTAGTTGATTCGAGTACGACATGAGAGTTGCATGAACGCCCCGCTCCATCATTTCGAATCTTTCGGCGAAAGCCGAAAAGTTGTTGTGGAGCTGACTCATTAAACTGCTGTAAGTGTTGGCTTCGGCCTTAGCTTCACTCTGCATCTCCTGAAGATCTTTCGTCGCCGTGAGAATGAGCTGTGTAACCGAAATCGCTAAATCTATTCCCCCGGAAGCCGGAAGCGACAAGGCGGATATCGCCCAGTCTAAAAACTTGGAGTCCATCTCGCACGAACCGGTCTGCCCCTTAGCGACTTCTTTGAACGCCGCAGTGGCTTCGGTAATCATCTTGATGACTTGAGCTCTTGCTCCAAGAAAGGCCCTCTGTTCTGCGAGCAGCGATGCTGCATGCAGATTGGAAAGGAAGCACAAGTTCTTTACCACGTCAGGAAGTTTAGTGAAGTACATTTTCTTGAAGACACTCATAGCGCTGCCTTTGAGGTCGCTGTCGTTAACCGACAATCCCTTGATGTAGCTCCCAATTGGGCCGGGAAGAATGCCTTCCGGCGATTGCTCGTCTTCACCTTTAGCGTCAATTCCCGGCACTTTCGTTCCAGGATCGGGAAGCTTCGTGTCCCCTATATCCGCAGACAGGTTGACTATGACGTCACTCCGATAGGCTCTGAGCGCATTCGCTATGTTGTTCGGATCTGGAAGGCCCGCCCAGGGGCCGACGATCTTATCTACAGCATTCTTGACCTCGCTGAATTTACCGGCATAGTACTTATCGTCCCTGTGGTCATTCCAGTCCTCGAGCATCCCTCCCAACCCCAACGGAAAGTTGCTAGTGCTATCGCCGCCGCCTTCTCCGTCTTCACCGGGCAAAGAAACATAAAAAGTGCCGTCAGAACTTGTTTTCTCGTACTTACCGTTGACGATCGAATAACCTTCCAAACTGTACATATATGCATCGATAGCAGCGCGTTTGAGATTTCCAACAAGTTCTGCAAACTTAGCATAATCATAATCGGTCATAAGTAACCTTTCCGCCATTACCGCATCGGCAAACTAACAATGTGCTCTTCACTTTAGAGGCAACCCCCGTCACTGTCACCTTGATCGACGGGGAGGCGTTCCCTTAACGGCCAGCCTTTTCACCCTTTCCTTTCGACACAGTCAGTCAGCTGCCTTGAAACGTGGCTCAAGTTCGCGGTTGAAAGGGTCAACGGCCTGTTCGCCGCATCCGCTTTCTGACATGCTAAAGCAGCCTCAGGCGCCCGCCAGGGACACGACGAAGCCGTCGATCGCATGCCTGGCGGAGGTGAACGAGCCGTCGGGGATCCCGTCGATCAGAATCGAGAACGTCAGCAGCCTGCCGCTCTTCGTTTCGAGGAAACCGGAAAGCGAGGCGGCGTTGGACAGCGTTCCGGTCTTCGCGCGCACTTTGCCGGCCGCCGCGCTGCCGTGCATCCTGTCGTCCAGTGTGCCGTCGAGCGCGGAAACCGGGAAGCCCGACGTGATCGATTCGAGGGCGCAGCCGTCGCACGAGGCGACCTTCTTCACGATTTCGTTCAGCAGGGAGGCGCTCAGCCGGTTTTTCGGCGAAAGCCCCGAGTTGTCGTCGATGACGACGCCGGAGGCCTTCACCCCGGTCTTCTTCAGATCGGCGAGCGTGGCTCGGCCGGCGCCCTCGAAGCTCGCCGGCTCGCCCGATTTGACCGCGACGAGGTGGCCCAGGATCTCCGCCGTCGTGTTGTCCGAATGCTTGAGCATGAAGTCGACGAGGTCGCGGACGGGGGCGGACTCCACGGAAGCCGCTTCCCGCGCCTGCTTCGGGGCCTGGCTGCGGCGGACGGAGCCTGAAACGGGAACCCCGCGGGCGGCCAGCTCCCTGGCGAAGGCCTGCCCCGCCTGGATGTCGGGGTTCGCGGTGTAGGCCTTGCCGGAGTTGCGCGATTGGTTGACGGCCAGGGGGCGCAGCTCCATGACGAAGGATGCGTTGCCGCCCGTGACGCTGGGATTGCGCTGTGGCCCCGAAAAGAGCGAGGAATCGACGGCCACCTCGGTGACTCCGGCTTTGCGGGCGGCGTCGGCGGCCTTGTCGGCGAGCTCGCCGATTCCCGCCCTTCCGTTGACTGACGCGGGATTCGGGCCCCCGGCCCCGAGGAGCGCGTCGCCTCCGCCGACCAGATAGAGCGTCTTGCCCTCGATCTTCGCCGTCGTCTTCAACGTCGTCTCTGGCCCCAGAACCCGCAGGGCGACGGCCGCCGTCACGATTTTCATGTTCGACGCCGGCGCACGGGCCGCGTCGGGCTCCAGCTGGGCAATCGTCTTGCCGGTGGCGACGTCGGCCACCACGGCGGAGACGTGTCCGTGCGCCTCGGGAGAGGCGGCGAGCGAGCCCAGCGCAGAGGTGACCGCAGCGTTGTCGACCTTGGCGTCCGCGTTCCACGACGGGAGCGCCTCAGGGGCGGAAGCGGAGGAAACACTGGGATAGGGAAGCGCTTCGCTCTCTGTGGGCCGCGTGGTGAGAAAGCCCGGGGTAATATCATATGCATCGGCAACGACGTAGCCGCCGAGGGCCACAGCCAAAGCCGTCGCGAGGACCGTCATCCGTTTCACTATGCAAGTTTCGCATGGTCCGGCGGCCATCGCACGCCGGGCGACCGACGAAGGAGTGCGCACATGATGGAATTCGATGTCACCATCGAGATCCCCAAGGGCAACCGCAACAAGTACGAACTCGACCACCACACCGGCCGCATTCGCCTCGATCGCATGCTTTTCACCTCGACGCGCTACCCGGACGACTACGGATTCATCGACGACACCCTCGGCGAGGACGGGGACCCCCTTGACGCCCTCGTGCTCCTCGACGAGCCGACTTTCCCCGGGTGCGTCATACGCTGCCGCGCGCTGGGCATGTTCCGCATGCGCGACGAGAAGGGCGGCGACGACA
>ERZ772968.552-NODE-552-length-18658-cov-8.036499_pt1 | contig 18658 bp, 14 predicted proteins | sample MGYA00580674_ERZ772968 | MGnify/ENA primary metagenome ERZ772968 (study PRJEB29015, sample SAMEA2737940) | human oral metagenome | biome: human oral; feature: human-associated habitat; material: dental | place: China | collected 2138 ...
GGCGGATCGCGTCCGTGTCGTTCGTGTAGGTCGACATGATCGCGCCGTGCGGGTGTGTGTCGAAGAAGCGCAGCGGCAGCGTCTCCATGCGGTCGAACATGTCGTCGCGCATGTGCTTGAGCGCCCCCTGGGTGACGACCGCCATGATCCTCGTGTAGAGGAAGGACGCGAGCACGCCCGTGGCGAAGATCGCCCCCATCGTGAGGATGAGGCGCACGAGGGTCTCCCACACGGCATCGATGCCCTGGGCCATGCCCGGGGTGATGACCGTGTCGACGATCTGCTGCAGGAAGATCGAGCCGACCGACGAGGCGACCGACGCCACGACGATGCAGACCGCCACGATGATGAGGCGGACCCGGTAGAGGCCGAAGAGGTATGCGGTGAGTCGGCGGAAGGGGCGCTCGATGCCCTCGAGCTTCTGCGCGTTCGGGTCGGTGCGCGCCATGTCACGCCACCCCGCTTTCCGTGGTCTGGTTCTGGGATTCGTAGATCTCGCGGTACTCCCCGCCCGCCGCCATGAGCTCGTCGTGGGTGCCGCACTCCTTGATGCGCCCGTCGTCCATGACGATGATCTGGTCGGCGTCGCGCACCGAGGAGAGGCGCTGGGCGATGATGATCGTCGTCGTGTCGGGGATCTCCGTGGCGAAGGCACGGCGGATCAGGGCGTCGGTGCGCGTGTCCACAGCCGATGTCGAGTCGTCCAGGATGAGGATGCGGGGGCGTTTGAGCAGTGCGCGGGCGATGCACAGGCGCTGCTTCTGGCCGCCTGAGACGTTGGTGCCGCCCCGTTCGATCATCGTGTCGTAGCCATCGGGGAAGGCGCGGATGAACTCGTCGGCCTGGGCGAGCTCGCAGGCGCGCACCAGCTCCTCGTCGGTGGCGGTGGGGTCGCCCCACCTGAGGTTCTCCTTGATGGTCCCGGAGAACAGGACGTTCTTCTGCAGGACAACGGAGACGGCGTCGCGCAGGGACTCCAGGTCGTAGTCGCGCACGTCGCGCCCGCCGACTCGCACGGTCCCGCTGGTGGCGTCGTAGAGCCTGGAGACCAGTTGGATGAGCGTGGTCTTCGAAGCGCCCGTCCCGCCGACGACGCCCAGGGTCGAACCGGAGGGGACGACCAGGTCGATGCCGCGCAGCGCGTCCTCCTCGGCGTCGTCGGAGTATTTGAAGGACACTCCCTCGAAACGCACCTCGCCGTTGGCGACCTCTCGCGCGCCGCCCTCGGGGGAGGTGAGCGACGCGGAGTGGGTGAGCACCTCGGCGATGCGGTTCGCCGACTCGGCGGCCATGGTCGTCATGACGAAGATGAAGGCGAGCATGAGCATGGCCGTGAGGATCTGGATGCCGTAGGTGATGAGCGCGGACAACGCGCCCGTGGTGAGTTCCGTGCCGCCGGAGGCCACGATCATGCGGGCGCCGATGAAGTCGACCATCATGATGGCGGCGAAGATGAAGAACATCATCACGGGGTTGTTGAGGGCGAGGATCTTCTCCGCCTTGGCGAAGTCGGCGCGCAGGTCCTGCGAGGCGGCGGCGAAGCGCTCGCGCTCGTAGTCCTCGGTGACGAAGGACTTGACGACGCGGATGGCCGAGACGTTCTCCTGCACCGAGTTGTTCAGGGCGTCGTACTTCTTGAAGACGCGGCGGAATATCGGGAAGACCACCGCGATGACGACGACCAGGATCACCACCAGGAAGGGCAGCATCCCCAGGAAGATCAGCGACATGCGCCACGAGATGCGCAGCGTCATGATGACGGCGAAGACCACCATGAGGGGCACGCGCACGGCGACGCGGATCAGCATGCCGAAGGCGTTCTGCACGTTGGTGACGTCCGTGGTCATGCGCGTGACCAGGGAGGAAGTGGAGAAGGAGTCAATGTCCTTGAAGGAGAAGCCCTGGACCCGGAAGAACAGGTCCTGGCGCAGGTTCTTGGCCAGCCCGGCCGCCGCGGTCGCGGAGAAGCGCGCCGCCAGGACGCCGCACGCCAGCGACGCCATCGCCATGGCGACCAGCGCCAGGCCGATGCGCAGCACCGGCCCCAGATCCTCGCCGCCGAGGCGGTCCACCAGGGTGGCCATGATCAGTGGCAGCAGGCACTCGAGTGCGACCTCCCCGACTATGAACAGCGGGGTGAGCAAGGAGGCGCGCCTGTACTCGCGCAGCCTCCCCATGAGAATGCGGATGGTTTCCATCTATCGTCCCCTTCCATGCGCGGCCCTGCGGCGCGCGGTCTCTTCCGTTTTCGTCGTCTTCACGGCCCCGTGCGCTCCCGCCCCCTCGGCGCGCAGTCGTTCCCGTTGTCGTCTGTTGCGGGGCCGGACCGCCCCCGGCTGCCCCGCGGTTCCGCCGCGCGGACCCGGTCCCCGTCCGCTCCCGGCGCCCCTCGGGCAGTGCCGCTCCGGTCCGGCGCTGCGCTCCCCGGCCCCCGTCAGCGCCCGCGGAGGCGGCAGATGGTGATGACCGCCTTCTCCACGGCCCTCTGCGGGTCGCGCGAGGCGCCCTTCGTCTCCTCGTCGGCGGTGGCGATGGCCTCGAAAGCGCCCGCCAGGGAGCGGTCGGACCATCCGCGCAGGTCCCTGCGCGCCCGGTCGATCTGCCACGGCGCCATCTTCAGGGCGGCGGCGTTCCCCCCTATGGAGGCCTTCGCCATCGCGCGGAACTTCATCGCGAGTGCGGCGACCAGCAGCTGCGGCGCCACCCCCGTGACGAAGGCGTGGCGGGTGAGCGTGAGCGCTTTGGCCGCCTCTCCGGCGACTGCCGCGTCGGCCACGTCGTAGCCGCTCGCCTCCACGCGGCCCGCCTGGTAGCGGTGCACGTCCTCGACGGTGACGCGCCCGGGCACGTCGGACAGCAGCTGGGCGAGCGCCCCCGCCATGGCGCGCGGGTCGGATCCGAGGGCGTCGACGAGGGCGCGCATCGCCGCGGGGTCCATCTGGCGCCCGGCGGCGCGCACGTCCGCTTGGACGAGGGCCAGCTTGTCGCGGTCGCTCTTCAGCGGTTCGGCGGGGATCACGGGCCATTTGGCGCGCGCGACCGCCTCGACGACCTTCTTGCCCCGGGCGCTGCCCCCGGGGTGGACGAGGAACATCCACACGTCGGGCGCGGGCGAGGCGGCGTAGGCCACGAGGTCCGCGGCGAGCGCGTCGCTCATGGTCTCCAGGTCGCGGATGATGACCATCCTGGACTCGCCGAAGAGCGAGGGCGAGGCGATGAGGTCGAGCTGCCCGGGCCGGTAGGTGGCGGCGACCAGGTCGGTGCGCTCGACGTCCGGGGCCGCTTGGTGGGCGAGTGCCCGCAGGCGGTCCAATGCGCGGTCGATCAGCAGCCCCTCTGTGCCTTTGATGAGGACCACGGGCGCCAGGGAGATCTCGGTCGGGGCGCTCGTCCGCCTGGGGCGCTGGGCCATGCGTTCCTCCTCCGCCTGCGCGAACGGGTGTCACTGCCAGAAGCCTACGCCCGGGCGGATCGCGCCGCGTGCGGTGCGGACCCGCGTGTGACTCTTCACCCACCGGTGGGGCCGCCTCCCGCGCGGGCCGACGGGTCAGCGCCGCGCTCCCCGCCGGAGCGCGCGGGCCCTCACCGCCGCGTAGGCGCCCGCCCCCACCAGGTACGCGCCGACGACCGCGGGCACGGGGACCTCCAGACGGGCCCCGGGAAGGTCCGCGCACGCCTGGGCGACCCAGGCTATCCACCCGGTCGCCCAGCTGGACGCCCACGCGCACCACGCGGCGCCCGCCTGCCAGTAGGGGCCCAGGAGCGCCGCGGAGAGCGCGGCCACGGTGGCGGGGGCCACGGCGGGTTCGGCGAGGGCGTTGGCGAGCACCGCCCACGTGGGGACTGAGGGGTCCAGGGTGAGCAGCACCGGCATGACGAAGACCTGGCACGCGGCGGGGACCGCCACGGCCCCCACGAGGCGGCGCAGCGCCCTTCCCAGGGCAGTGTCCCCCCGGAGTCTGCGCGCCGACCACCGCACGGCCGCGGCCGCCGGCCCGATGACCGCGAGCGCCGCCAGGACGGACAGGGCGAAGCCGTAGGACCGCGACGCCCACGGGTCGATGATGACGGTCGCGGTGACGACGGCGCACAGCGCGGCGCACGCCTGCCCGGGCCTGGCGGCGATCAGGGCGAGCGCCGAGACCGCGGCCGTGGCCACGGAGCGGACGACGGAGGGCTCGGGCCCCACCAGCAGGAGGATGAGCGCGAGGACGGCCCCGGTGCTGAGCGCGCGGGGGATCCGCCTGCCCGGCACGGCCAGCGAGACCACGGCGAGCACGATGACGATGTGGGAGCCGGAAACGGCGGTGAGGTGGGTGAGGGAGGCCGTCCTCATGGCGTCCTCCAGGCCGGCGGGCAGGGCGCGGTCGTCCCCGATGGCCATGCCGGGCACGAGGGCGCGGGCCTGGGGGCTCATGGCCGAGCAGGTCCGCACCAGGTGGGCGCGCACGCTCCTCGCCCACGCCCACACTCCTCCGGGGCGGTGGGGCGTGCTCGCGCGCTTGACGCGCAGAACGCCGGCGTTCGGGGCCTCCGAGTAGGAGGAGGGGTCGATGGTGCCGACGACGTCGAGTTCGTCGCCCCTGGCCGCGTCCGCGATGCCCGGGCCCCGCAGGAGCGCGTAGGCGCCCGAGGGGGCGCCGTCGACGGTGAGGAGCCGGGCCCGGGCGGTGGTTTCCGCGTGGCGGGAGCGCGCGGGCGCGGGGTCCTGGACGAGGCGGACGCGGGCCGTGACCGCCGTGCGCCCGCCCCCGGGGGCGCGGGCGGGGTCGGCGTTGTACGAGTCGGCGGCCGCCCATCCCGTGGCGAGGGCGCCCAGTGCCGCCGCGCACACGATGGCGGCGCCGAGGCGCGCCGATCCCGGTGCCGTCAGGGCGTGCTTCGGCCGGGGGCAGCGGGGGCGGGTGAGGACGCAGGCCGCGGCGGCGCCCGCCAGCGCGCAGGCGATGAGGAGGCGGCGGGGGCCCGCGGGCGTGGCGCTGGTGGTGGTCGCCCACCAGCTGGCCGCCCACGCGGCGATGGCGCAGGGCAGCAGGCGCAGGTCGACCATGACGGGCGCGCGCCTGGGCTCTGCGCGGCCGGGCGCGGCGCTCACGGGCACGCCCCCGACCGGATCTTCTCGAGCAGGGCCGGGCCGATGCCGGGGACGTCGTCGAGCTCGTCGACGCTGGTGATGGTTCCGTGCGCCGCGCGGTACTGGGCGATGCGCGAGGCCATGGCGGGGCCGACCCCGTCGAGTTCCTGCAGTTCCTGCTCCGAGGCGGCGTTGAGGTTGACGCATTTGGCGCCCTCGGGGGCCCCAGCGCCCGCGGGTGCTGGGGCGGCGCCCTGGGCGGGGACGACGATGTGCTCGCCGTCGGCGATGACGCGCGCGAGGTTGAGTGATTCCAGGTCGGCGCCCTCGACGGGGCCGCCCGCTGCTTCGATGGCCTCCCCGACGCGGGATCCCGCGGGCATCGTGAGGACTCCGGGCGAGGCGACCCGGCCGGTGACGTAGACGACGGCCCGGGTGGTGCCCGCCGCCTGGGAGCCGCGTCCTGACCGGGCGCCTGCGGCGCGCGCGCCGCTGGGCCGGGTCCCATCGGGTGCGGGCGCGGCGCCCTGGGCCGCGTTGGAACGGCCGTCTTCGTCAGAGGCGGCGGACTGGGCGGAGCCGGACGACTGCACTGGGCTGCCCGGGGCCGGCGCGCCGCTGGGGCCCAGTCTCCACAGGGCGCACAGGGAGACGACGATGATCGTGACGATGACGGCGCAGGCGGAGGCGCCCGATGGGGCCAGGCGCGCCTTGCGGCCGGGGTCGTCGGCGTCGGAGGGGTCCTCCTCGACGGCGCTCGTGTAGACGGCGCGCGTGAGGGCCCGCAAGCGCCTGCGGGCCAGCCATTCGTGCACGGGTGTTCTCATGCGGCCACGGTACGGCGGCGCGCCCGCCTGAGGACAACGCGCGCCCGCCTCCTGTGGACGGCGCCCGGGTGCTGCCCCGGCCTGTGGACAAGCCCCCGATCTGCACCAAGGGCCGGAATGGCGCGCGCGATCTAGGATGGAGCGAGGAACCGCCCGGCCCGACGATGGGAGAACCCGATGAGCGAGAGCATCGCCGACCTGAAAGCACAGCTCGCCGCCGCTGAGGCCGCCGCGAAGGAGGCCGAGGCCCAGGCCGCCCGCGCCAGAGCGGAGGCGCTGCGGGCGCGGCTGGAGGCGGCAGGAACCCCCGAGGGAAGCGCCCCGGGCGCGCAGGCGCCCGCCCCCTCGGACGGAGGCGGTCCAACCGCACCGCCCACCGGGACCGGCGCTCCGACCGCCCCGGAGGACACCCCACCCGCGCCGGTGGAGAACGCCGCCCCCGCACCCGGAGCAGGCGCTGCCGCCGCCCCCGGATCCGCTTCCCCGGGCGCCGGCGCCGGGGCGGACGCCCCCGCCGCCCCCGCGGCGGGTTCCTTCGCGGCCATGATCCAAGGCGCCTACTCGTGGGACGCCCCCACGATCACCATCGGCACCCTCATCGACGGCGGCGCGCGGGTCCCGGGCACCACCGCGAAGATGCCCACCGCCATGTTCAACCGCCACCTCCTGGTGACCGGGGCGACGGGTACGGGCAAGACCCGCACCCTGCAGCTCCTGGCGGAGGGGCTGTCGGCGGCGGGCTCCTCGGTGCTCCTGTGCGACGTCAAGGGCGACCTGACTGGCCTGGCCGAGGCGGGGGCGGGCTCGGACAAGCTCCTGTCCCGCACGGCGGCGAACGGGCAGGAGTGGGCGCCCGCGGCCTTCCCCGTCGAGCTGCTGAGCCTGGGCGGCGCGGACTCGCAGTTCCCGGGCGTGCCCGTGCGCGCCCAGGTCTCCGACTTCGGCCCGATCCTGCTGGCACGCGCGCTCGCCCTCAACACGACGCAGGAGCAGGCCCTCCAGTTGATCTTCGCGTGGGCCGACTCCCAGGGATTGGAGCTGGTGGACCTGCCCGACCTGCGTTCGGTGATCTCCTTCCTGACCAGCGAGGACGGCAAGGACGAGCTGGCGGGAATCGGCGGCGTCTCGAAGGCGACGGCGGGCGTGGTCCTGCGCGCCCTGACTGCGCTCGAGTCCCAGGGAGGCGGCCAGTTCTTCGGCGCGCCCGGCTTCGACACGGCCGACCTGGTCCGCTCGGACACGGCTGGGCGCGGCGTCGTCTCGCTGCTGGGCGTGGGGGACATCTCATCCCGTCCCGCCCTGGTCAGCGCGGTCATCATGTTCCTGTTGGCGGACCTGTTCTCGACCCTGCCCGAGGTGGGCGACGTCGAACGCCCCAAGCTCGTGTTCTTCTTCGACGAGGCCCACCTGCTGTTCGCCGACGCGACGAAGGAGTTCGAGCGCCAGGTCGTCCAGACGGTGCGCCTCATCCGCTCCAAGGGCGTGGGCGTGGTCTTCGTGACGCAGACGCCCAAGGACATCCCCTCCGACGTCCTCGCCCAACTGGGTTCGCGCATCCAGCACGGGCTGCGCGCCTCCACGCCGGAGGACTTCAAGAAGCTCAAGGCCACGGTCCAGACGTTCCCCAAGACGGGCCTGGAGCTCGACGAGGTGCTCACCACCCTGGGTACGGGCGAGGCCGTGGTGACGGTCCTGGACCCGAAGGGCAACCCGACTCCGGTGACGCCCGTCGGCATCTGGGCGCCCGCCTCGGTGATGGGCCCCGCCTCGGACGGCACGGTGGCCCGCGTCAACCGCTCGTCGTCCCTGATGGGCCGGTACGCCGATTCCGTCAACCCCGAGTCCGCCGAGGAGAGGCTCGCCTCGCGCGCCGCCGAGGCGCAGGCCGCCCGCGAGGCGGAGAAAGCGCGAGCGGCCGCGGAGAAGGAGGAGGAGAAGGCGCGCGCCGCAGCGCAGAAGGAGGCCGAGAGGGCCCGGGCCGCCGCCGCGAAGGAGGCGGAGAGGTCGGCCCGCGAGGCGCAGAGGGCCGTGGAGAAGGAGGAGGCCGCCCGCCGCAAGGAGGCCGAGCGCCTCCAGAGGGAGGCCGAGCGCGCCCGGCAGAAGGAGGAGGCGGCCCGACAGCGCGCGGCCGAGCGGCGCGCGCGGGAGGTCGAGTCGGTCCTGGGCTCCGTTCTGCGCACCGCGGGCCAGGAGATCACGCGCTCCATCTTCGGCACGCGCAAGCGGTAGGGGCGGGCCCTGCGGCCCCGAGACCCCTACGGCCCTGCCGGTTAGCGCGCCGTGCAGATCGGCAGGGAGGCGCCGTCGCCCTGGGCGATGGCGTGGACGGCGTCGGCGGCCTCGCCCAGTGTGGCGACCCGCACGACGCGCAGCCCGTCTGGGACGTTCCCGACGACCTCGTCGCAGTTCGCGGCGGGGGCGAAGAACCATTGGGCGCCGTCCTCCTTGGCGCCCCACATCTTCTGCTGGATCCCCCCGATGGCGCCCACGCGCCCGTCGTAGTTCATGGTCCCGGTCCCGGCGATGACCGCTCCGCCCGTCATGTCGCCGGGCGTGAGGCGGTCGATGATGCCCAGCGAGAACATCATCCCCGCCGACGGACCGCCCACGTTCTCCAAGTTGAAGGAGATGTCGAGGGGCAGCTGCGCGTCGATGCTGAGGTAGACCCCCAGTTTGGAGCCCTCGGACCCCTCCTCCCCCGCGACGGTCGTCACGGGGATCTCGAGGGCGGTCCCGTCGCGCTGGACGGACAGCACCACCGTGTCCCCCACGGGGACGCGCGACATGATGGCGAATGGCGCGGAAGCGCTGTCCACGGGGTGGACGGCCCCGTCGGCGGTGGTGATCGCGGTCAGCGCGTCGCCCTTGGCGACCTTGCCCGCCGCGTCCGTCCCCTCGACGCCCCCCTCGATGGTCACCGAGGCGGGGACCCGCCATCCCAGGTACTCCAGGGCGGCGACCTGCGAGGTGGACTGCGAGGACTGCATCTGCGCCTGGTTGGCGCTGTCGACTTGCTCCTGGGTGGCCGTGGGCGGGTAGACGGAGTCGTAGTCGAGGATCCGCGAGCGCGAGTCGAAAGTGGCGCCGACGAGTTGGAGGAGGTTGAGGCGCCGCCCGGGGCCGCCGCTCTCGGCGACCGTCACCATCCGCAGTTGCCCGGGCCCGCCGTCCCCGGACGGGGCCTTGGCCGCGTAGGACGAGGACTGGGGGGCGTCGACCGCCACGTCCGCGCCGCTGGCGGGGTCCGTCCCGGAGATCGAGATCATGGGGGTGCCGCTGTCGGAGCCGAGGACGTTGAAGGTCGGGCCCGGGCTCTCCACGACGTAGGGGACGGGGACCCACGACAGGCCGGCGACCATGAGGGCGAGGGCCGTCCCGGAGGCGGCGAGCCTGGCCCACAGTGGGACCTCCCGGCGGCGGCCAGCCGGCCGGGTCCCGCTGGCGCCGGCGTGCTCGGCGCAGGGGCGCTGGTCGGGGGCGTCGTCGGCGGGGGCGTCCCCCGCCGGACAGGCCTCCGCCGGGCCGCGCTCGGCGGGCGCGCTGCCCGCGGGGGCGGGACCGGCGTCCTGGGCGGAGGGTGCGGTGTCGTTGTTCTCGTCCACCCGGACATTGTGGCGCACCGCTGGCCGGGCCGCACCTGTTCGGCGCCCCGATCGCCCGTTCCCTTTATGCTTTCAGCGCACACCCAGTGCGCTTCCAGCGCCCCGCCATATTGAGCCACTAGGCTGGCGTCATGAGTGACGAGTCCGATGGCACCCCGTTCGACGACTTCCTCCGCAGCCTCCTCGGCGACGAGGCGGGCGAGGAGGCCGCCCGCGCGATGCGGGCGCAGGGCTTCGACCCCTCTTCGATGCCCGCCGAGTACTCCGACCCCGCCCACCTGGAACAGGTGCTCAACCAGTTCCGCTTCATCATGAGCACGACGAGCGGCCCCGTCAACTGGGGCCTGGTCGAGGGCGCGGCGAAGCAGCAGGCGTTCACCGCGGGGGATCCCCGCCCCTCCGCGGCGGAGGCGGCGGCGGCCAAGCAGGCGATGACGGTGGCGGACCTGTGGCTCGACACCGTCACCGACTTCTCCGCCGGCCCCGCCGAGCGCCAGGCGTGGAGCCGCGCGCAGTGGATCGACGCGACACTGCCGATGTGGAAGCGGATCTGCGAGCCGGTCGCGGCCAACGTGTCGCGGGCCCTGTCGGCGGCGCTCGAGGACCAGATGGGCGAAGGGGGCGATCTGCCCGCGGGCGTCGCCGCCATGCTGGGGCAGACCCAGGAGATGATGCCCAAGCTGTCCGCCATGATGTTCGCCTCGCAGATCGGGCGCGCCCTCAGCGCGCTGGCGCAGGAGGCGATCGGCTCCTACGACGTGGGCGTCCCCCTCGCCCCGGCCCGCACGACGGCGCTGCTGCCCCACAACATCGCCGTGTTCAGCGAGGGCCTCGACATCGACTTCACCGAGGTCCGCCAGTTCATGGCCGTGCGCGAGGCCGCCCACCGCCGCCTCTTCGCCTCTGTGCCGTGGCTGTCGGGCGACCTGCTGCGCGCGGTCGAGGCGTACAGCGCGGAGATCGCCATCGACCCGGCCGCCATCGCGCGGGCGGCCGGCAGCGTCGACCCCTCGGATCCCGAGTCGATCGAGCGCGCCCTCTCGGGCGGGGTGTTCGCCATCTCCGTCACCGAGGCCCAGCACAGGGCGCTGACACGGCTGGAGACCCTGCTCGCGCTCATAGAGGGGTGGGTCGAGGTCGTCACGGCCGCCGCGACGGCCCCCTACCTGCCCCACTCCGACCAGTTGCGGGAGATGATGCGCAGGCGGCGCGCCTCGGGCAGTCCCGCCGAGGAGGTCCTGGGGCGCCTCATCGGCCTCAAGATGCGCCCCAGGCGCGCCCGGGGCGCCGCGTCGATCTTCTCGCTGGTCGCCGCCGACGGCACCGCCGCGGCCCGCGACGCGCTGTGGTCGCACCCCGACATGGTGCCGACCATGAACGAGCTGGACTCCCCCGACACCTTCCTCACGATCCGCCGGGCCGCCCTGGAGCAGGACGCCGACATCGACGCCGCCCTCAACTCCCTGCTCGACGGGACGATGGGCTGGGCGGAGGGGCTGTCCCCCCAGGACGACCCCGAGGCGGAGACGCTGCGCGAGGCGGGTTTCGCACCGGAGGGGGCGGACTCCGACGACGGGGCCCCACAGGAGCCCGGCTCCCCCGGAGAGGGCGGCGAAGGGCCGGGAGCCCCGGAGGGCGGCGGCGGAGGGCCGGACGGGACACCCGGCTCCCCCGGGCAGTAGGCCACGGGCGGACGCGCCACAGGGCACGACCAGCACCGGGCCCACAGCCGGGATGCAGCGCCCAGTCGCCGCGCCCGGACAGTCCACCAGCGCCCCGGGCGCTCCGCCGACCGAGGGGCCGCAGCCGCTCCGCGTCGGCGGTCCCGGGCGGGAAGTCGCTGCGCGCGCTCGCAGAAGCCGCAGTCGCCGCGCCCAGCGCCGGCTCTATCCACAGATCTCCCGTTTCCCAGCGGAACCCCCACCGACCGATCCATAATGGATTCACTTATGCGAATCGGGAGGAACAGCTATGAAGCTGAGAAAAGGAACTGCGGTCCTCTGGCACGGGCAGAACGCCGTTCAGATCGGATCCGACCACTACCACCACACCGTCATCGAAGGCCTCGACGACGCCGAGCGCGCCTGGCTGCTGCGGGCGTCCCTCCCAGAAGGCGGGGGCAGGCGGTCGCGCGCGCGCCCCGCAGGCCCGCCTCCCCGCCATGCGCTGATCGAATCCGCGCTGCGCCGCACCCGGTTCCTCGACGAGGGCCCCACTCCCCCGCTCTTCGTCGGGGCCGTGGGCCTGACCCCCGCCACAGTCGTCGCACTGGGGGCGCTGGCCGACGGTTTCGCGCTCGAGTGCTCCATAGAGGACTCCGGCCTCATCGACGAGGACTTCCAGCGCTTCTTCCCCTCGACCGCACTGGGGACCCTCCGCGCCCCCTCGGCGCGCAGGCTCCTCGCCCACCGGATCCCACTGGCCCACCTCCACTGCCAGTCCCAGCCCCACATCGCGATCGTCAGCGGCGACCGGATGATCGACCCCGCGCGCACCGAGGCCCTCACAGCCGTGGACACCCCCCACCTGCTGGTCACCCGGGGCGAGACGGGGTACGAGGTGGGCCCGCTGGTCCTTCCCGGCGCGACCCCGTGCCACCACTGCGTCGAATCGGCGCGCATCGCCGACGACCCCTTCCGCCTGGCCCACCTGCGCCACGGCTGCGGCCAGCCGCTGGGGGTGCTCACCGCCTCGGCCCACCTGGCGGCGGGCCTGCTGATCGCCCGCCTCGTCCGCGCCCTGTGCACGGGCGCCTTCGACTTCGCCGACCTGCCCGCGATCCACGTGGTCGGCCCCGACGGCGGCACGTCCGTGCGCGAACGGGCGCGGCCCGACCCCTCGTGCGCCTGCGGCATCGGGACCGCGCGGCCCCCGGGCCAGTCCCCTACGGCTCCGGGGGAGCAACCTCCTCCCCCCGCACCAGGGCCAGCACCGGGGCGGCGAAGCGCTCGACCTTGACGTCGCCGATCCCCTTGATGACCCGCAGCTGGGCGACGGTCTTGGGCCTGGTCACCGCGATATCGCGCAGCGTCTGGTCGGTGAGCACCGCGAAGGCGGGGACCGAGGCCGCCTGCGCCACCCCCAGGCGCCACGCCTTGAGCCTGGCGAAGAGGTCGAGCGCCTCCTCGCCGGCCTCCGCCTCGAAGCGCTCCCTGCGCTCGCGGGCGCTCTCCTTGGCCGCCTGGCGCTTCGGCTTGCCCACGCTCCTGCCCGCCGGCCACACGCCGTCGAGCAGCCGGGAGCGGTGGCGCTTGCCCCGCCCGCCCGTGGCGCGCATCCGTGCCCACGACACCTCCAGCACGTCGCGCGCCCGGGTGAGCGCCACGTACAGCAGGCGGCGCTCCTCCTCGCGGGCCGCGGGCGTGGAGGCGTACGAGATCGGGAGCAGCCCCTCGGCGACGCCCGCGACGAACACCGCGTCCCATTCGAGGCCCTTCGCGGTGTGGATGGTCGCCACCTCCACGCCCGTTTTGTCGGGCTCGACCTGGTACTGGGCGCGCTCGTCGAGCTCGGAGAGGAACCCCGCCAGATCCGAGGCGTTCGTGTCGTCCGCCCACGCCACGATCGCGGCCATGTCCGCCCACCGCTCGCGGGCGCTGCCGCCGACGGGGGCCTCCTCGCTCCAGCCGACGCCGCCCAGGGCGTCCCTGACCGCCGCGCCGACGCCCCCCGCGCCAGCGCCGTCCCCTCCCTGCTGCGCCGTGGCCGCCGTGCGCAGCGCCGACAGCGCCCGGCGCACGTCCTCGCGGCGGAAGAACGGCGTCGAGTTCGTCATCGCGACCGGGATGCCGCGCGCGCCGAGCGCCTCCTCGAACACCTGGGACTGCCCGTTCGTGCGCAGCAGCACCGCTATCGAGTGCGCGGGCGTCCCGCCCGCCATGAGCTCCGTGATCCGCTGGGCGATGCCCTCGGCCTCGGCGACGTCGTCGTCGTAGGTCCGGTAGGCGACGGGCACCCCGCCCTGGCGCTGGCTCACCAGGCGCACAGTGCCCTCGCGCTGCGCGGCCCCGGCGAGGACGCGGTTGGCGGCCTCGACGATCGCGGGAGTCGACCGGTAGTCGCGGGTGAGCTCGAGCACCCGGGCGCCCGGGTGCTTGCGCGCGAAGCCAGTCAGGTACTCCGGGCTGGCCCCCGTGAAGGAGTAGATGGTCTGGGCCACGTCGCCCACCACGCACACGTCGTGGCGCCCGCCCAGCCACAGGTCGAGCAGCCGGGACTGCAGGAGGTTCACGTCCTGGAACTCATCGACCACGAAGTTGCGGTACTGGCCGCGGACGAGGCGCGCGATGTCGGGGCGCTCCTGCAGGATGCCGCACATGTAGACCAGCACGTCCTCGAAGTCCACCACGCCCCTCTCGGACTTCGCGTCCTCGTAGGCGTCGAGCAGGCGCGCCGCCTCCGCCCCCGTCAAGTCGGCGGGCGCCTGTCGGCCAGTGCGGCGCAGGTGCGCCTCGTAGCGGTCCGGCCCCACCATCGACACCTTCGCCCATTCGACCTCCGCGGCGAGGTCGCGCACCGTCGTCCTGTCCACCGTGATGCCCAGCCTCGCGCAGGCGCTCGACACCAGTGACGCCTTGTGCGGGACCACGTCGGGCATGGGGCCGCCGACGACCGTGGGCCAGAAGTGCCGCAGTTGGCGCAGCGCCGCCGAGTGGAAGGTCCGCGCCTGCGCCCTGGGGACGCCGAGGGCGGCCAGCCGGTGGCGCATCTCGTAGGCCGCGCGCTTCGTGAACGTCACGGCGAGCACGTTCGACGGGTCGAAGGCCCCGACGGCGGCGCCGTAGGCGATCCGGTACGTGATCGCACGGGTCTTGCCCGTGCCCGCGCCCGCCAGGACCGCCAGCGGGCCCGCGACCTGCGTGGCCACCGCGCGCTGGTCGGGGTCGAGTGCGTCGAGGAGTTCGTTCGGGCTCAGGCTCATAGTCCGAATCATCCCACCTCCGCCGCGCATGTGCGTGCCGCCCGCCCCGCCCCGCACGCGGACCGGCCCGCCAGGAGGGCGGGGAGTGGGGGCGACGGCCAGGGCCAGGGCCGGTTCCGCCGGCACCCCTCAGACGCTCCGGAAGCGGGGCGACGGCCACGGGCCAGGGCCAGTGCGCCCGCGGCCCCTCAGGCGCGCCCCGGGAGCGGGAGCTCCCCTCCGTACCACTGGCGGAGCATGGCGTAGGCGATCGACGACCGGCCCGGCGCCAGCAGGCGCCCCGACCCCACGGCGTCGGCCAGCTCCTGCCGGCTGTAGAAGCCCGCCCACTCGATCTCGGCGCCGTCGGGCGCGGGCGCGGGGGACTCCTCGAGGGTGCGCGCGACGTAGCCCATCATCTGGGAACGGGGGAAGGGCCACGGCTGCGTGCCCACGTAACGGGGCTCCCCGATGCCGATGGCGATCTCCTCGCCGACCTCGCGCGCCACCGCGCGGTCGGGGCTCTCCCCGGCCTCGACGAAACCCGCGATCACGGAGACGCGGCCCGGCTCCCACGCCGCGTTGTGGGCGAGCAGGGTCCTCCCCCGGTGGTCGTCGACGCGCACGATGACAGCAGGGTCCTGGCGCGGGTACTCCAGGCGCCCGCAAGACCCGCAGCGCGCCGCCCACCCGCCGCACTCCGGCTCGAGCGCGCCCGCGCACCGCCCGCAGTACCGGTAGTCGCGGTGCCACGCCGCCAGGGCGACGCCGCTGAGCGCCAGCGCCGCGTCGTCGCCGCCCATCAGGTGGCCCACGGAGCGCAAGTGCCGCCACCGGCCCCCCGCGCCGTCCCCTCCGTTCTCGACCTCGACCGCGACCACCGCGCGGCCGCCCACGGCTCCGATGAACGAGGCCCGGGCGCCGCCGCGCACGAGCGCCGAGGCGCGGCCGGGGGCCATGCGCGCCAGGCGCACCCGCCCGGAGCCCTCCTCCGCCCCGTCGACCATGACGTGGCCGCTGGGGGCGACCCCGATGGCGGTGGCGGCGCCAAAGCCGCCGGGCAGCGGCGCGCCCGAGAGGATCCGGTCCGGGGCGAGGGAGTCGCGCAGGCCCACGCACGGGTCGACGCGGCCCCGCACGAGTGGGAGGTCGAGTGCCATGACCCCACCGTACCGCGCTGGGCTAGGCTGGTGCCCATGAGCACACCAGCGACGCGCGCCGACGGGCGCGCCCCCGACCAGCTGCGCCCCGTCTCCATCACCCGCGGGTGGTCGGGAACGGGCGAGGGCAGCGTCCTCATCGAGTTCGGAGCGACGAGGGTCCTGTGCGTCGCCTCCTTCACCACGGGGGTGCCCCGGTGGAAGCGCGACTCCGGCGAGGGCTGGGTCACCGCCGAGTACGCGATGCTGCCGCGCGCCACCGACCAGCGCTCGCCCCGCGAGTCCGTCAAGGGCAGGGTCGGCGGGCGGACCCAGGAGATCTCCCGCCTCATCGGGCGCAGCCTGCGCGGCGTCGTCGACACGCGCGCCCTCGGCGAGAACACGGTCACCCTCGACTGCGACGTGCTGCGCGCCGACGGCGGGACCCGCACCGCCTCCGTCACCGGCGCTTACATCGCGCTGGCCGACGCGGTCGCGTGGGCGAAGCGGAACGGCGCCGTCTCCCCTGGCGCGAAGGTCCTCACGGACTCCGTGTCCGCGATCTCCGTGGGGATCGTCGACGGCGCGCCCGTCCTCGACCTGCCCTACGCCGAGGACGTGCGCGCCCACACGGACATGAACGTCGTCCAAACCGGCGACGGGCGCTTCATCGAGGTCCAGGGGACCGCGGAGCACGCCCCCTTCTCCCGCGCCGAGCTCGGCGCCCTGCTGGACCTGGCGGCCCTGGGCAACGCCCGCCTGGCCGATGCCCAGCGCGCCGCCCTGTCGGGCGCGCCCGGCGAGCGCGTCGAGGTGGCGCCGTGAGGGCGCCCCGCCTCGTCTTCGCGACGGGCAACGCCCACAAGATCAGCGAGCTGGAGGCGATACTCGCGCCCGCGTGGGAGGGGTTCGACAGCCCGATGATCGCCCGGATGAGCGACTTCGACGTGGAAGCGCCCGTGGAGGACGGCGCGTCCTTCGAGGAGAACGCGCTCATCAAGGCCAGGCACTTGGCGGCGCTCACGGGGCTGGCGGCGCTCGCCGACGACTCCGGCCTCACGGTCGACGTGATGGGGGGCGCGCCCGGGATCTTCTCCGCCAGGTGGTGCGGCCGCCACGGCGACGACGCCGCGAACCTCGATCTGCTGCTCGCCCAGCTCGCCGACGTCCCCGATGCCCTGCGCTCGGCCGCCTTCGTGTCCGCCGCCGTGCTCGTCCTCCCGGACGGGCGCGAGTTCGTCGAGCGCGGCGAGGTCCGCGGGCGCCTCCTGCGCGAGCGGCGCGGCGGGGGCGGATTCGGCTACGACCCGGTCTTCGTGCCCGACGGGCACGCCCTCACGACGGCGCAGATGAGCGCGGAGCAGAAGAACGCCATCAGCCACCGCGGCCGGGCGTTCCGCGCCCTGGCCCCCGCGGTCATCGACTACCTGCGGTCCTGAAGCCGGAGCCGCGGGCGCGGCCGGGCAGGGCGGACGGCTGGCGGCCGGTCGCGCCCGGCGGTGTTCAGGGCACCGGGCCGCAGGGGGAGCCACGGGGGCAGCGGCCCGCCCCGGCCCCCGGATTGTCTGATGAATAAGCGCCAAGAGGAGTATGATAGGTCACGTCTTCTTGACCGCGACCGCGCGCGCCACGCGCAGATTCCGAAGGTGAACCCATGAGAATTGGTATTTTCAACGACGAGGACCAGATCGCCTCGCAGGCCGCCGACCGCATCATCGAGGTCTACCGGGCCAAACCGGATTTCGTGCTCGGCCTGGCCACCGGGTCCTCCCCCCTGGGGCTCTACGCCGAGCTCGTGCGCCGCCACCAGGCGGGTGAGATCTCCTTCAAGCGCGTCCGCTCCTACAACCTCGACGAGTACGTGGGCCTGCCCCGCGACCACTACGAGGGCTACGCGAACTTCATCCACCGCAACCTCGTCGACCTCGTCGACATGCCCGAGGGTGCGGCACACGGACCCGACGGCTGGTGCGATGACCTTGAGGCCGGCGCTGCCGCCTACGACGAGGCCATCAAGGCCGACGGCGGCATCGACATCCAGGTCCTCGGCATCGGCTCCGACGGGCACATCGGCTTCAACGAGCCCGGGGGCTCCCTGGTGTCCAGGACGCACGTCGGCGTCCTCACCGAGCAGACGCGCCGCGACAACGCCCGTTTCTTCGACGGCGACATCGACGCGGTCCCCACCCACTGCGTCACCCAGGGCCTGGGGACCATCATGGACTCGCGCGCCCACGTCTTCATCGCCACCGGCGAGGGCAAGGCCGACGCGGTCAGGGCCATGGTCGAGGGCGGCGTCACCCAGCGCTGGCCCGCCTCCGTCCTGCAGCACCACCCCGACGTCACCGTCCTGCTCGACGAGGCCGCCGCCTCGAAGCTCGAGCTCGCCGACTTCTACAAGGAGGTCTGGGCCAAGGAGCGCGCCGGGCGCTGACCGCGGCGGCAGTGGCGGACAGCGCGCTGAGGGCGGATCCCGAGCGCGCCGTTCCGCCCCGGTCGCCGATGCAGAGCCGCACCGGGCATCGCGGATCCCACTCGCCGCCCGCCGGCGCCGCTGCCAGCGGGCACGAGGGGGTCGCCGATCCCACTGGCGCGCCGTCCCCGCGCGACCTGACGGGGCGCGGGGACGGGCCCTACAATGGGCCCATGCGCGACGCTCTTGACGAACCCACTGGACCGGGCGGGCCCTCCACCCAGTCCTCGACCGGCCTGCTCGAACGCACCGAGGTCGAGCAGGAGAAGTCCCCCGGCGACGGCGACCGGTTCGCCCATTTCGTCCGGCGCGACAAGGCGGACTCCTCGATGGTCACGGGCCAGCCCGTCGTCGCCCTGTGCGGCAAGGTGTGGATCCCCACCCGTGACGCCTCGAAGTACCCCGTGTGCCCCACGTGCAAGGAACTGCGCGACTCGATGGGCAAGAACGGGCGCAACTGGCCCTTCTCCGACGGCGGGAAACCAGGGTCCGGCGAGTGAGCCCGGCACTGACGCGGCGCGCGCCGAACGGTCGGCTGCGGGCCTGGCAGTCGCGCGCCCTCGACGCCTACACGAGCCGCTCCCCGCGCGATTTCCTGGCCGTGGCCACCCCCGGCGCCGGCAAGACCACCTTCGCCCTCACC
>ERZ772968.557-NODE-557-length-18579-cov-12.884420_pt1 | contig 18579 bp, 14 predicted proteins | sample MGYA00580674_ERZ772968 | MGnify/ENA primary metagenome ERZ772968 (study PRJEB29015, sample SAMEA2737940) | human oral metagenome | biome: human oral; feature: human-associated habitat; material: dental | place: China | collected 2138 ...
CGGTGCACAAGTCCAAGGGGCTGGAGTATCCGCTGGTGTTCCTGCCGTTCTTCTGCGCTGTGCGCCCGGTGGAGGCGAAGGATGCGCTGCTGCGCTGGCATGACGCAGATGGCCACCTTCGACTGGTACCGGGCAGGAGCGCCGATGACGGGATCCTGGCTGCAGCCGATGCGGAACGGCTGGGTGAGGATCTGCGAAAACTGTATGTGGCGCTGACGCGGGCACGTCATGCCACCTGGGTGGGCCTGGGGGCTCTGGAGAATCTGCACCGTAGTGCGGCAGGTCATCTGCTGGGGCTGGGTGGCGAAAGTGGCGATGGCCATCGGCTGTTTGCTGCCTTGCAGGAGCAGGTTGAGCAGTGGCGTGAGGGCATCGCACCGGGGGTGGTGGCGGTGGAGGAAGCGTCGTTGCCAGCAGATGGGCACGGTGATGGGGGTATGGCACAGGCGGCCTTGTGGAGGTCCTCTGAGCGCACATCCGGGCGGGGTGCGGCTGCGTGGAAGACGCCGCCGATGCTGCCTGGCCAGTCCTGGCCGCGATGGTGGATCGCCAGCTATTCGGCGCTGGAGGTGGAAGATGTTGCAACGACGCTTTCCGCATCCGACTCACCGTCCGACTGGGGCGTGCATGAGACGGTTGTCGCGCATGGGGATGCGGAGCGTGCGAAGCCGGTGGCCGGTGAAGGATGGGAGCCGGGACGGAACGTGGCCGAAAGCGATGCACCTTATGGCGATTCGGCACTGACCGATACCTGGGCCGAGCAGCGCGCAGCCGATGCCGTGTGGCAGCGGCACCTGGTGCAGGCGGCTGAAGCTTCTGCGCTGGCGGTGGCGGATCCTGAGCAAGGCGCGGGGGGGCTCGGCAGCAGCGTGCATGATTTTGCGCGGGGTCCCCAGGCCGGTACCTTCCTGCATGGTTTGCTGGAATGGGCCGGACGCCAGGGCTTTGCCGCGCTGGCAAAGGATCCGGCACGCCTGGCCGAGCAGGTGCGCTGGCGCTTGCAGCGCATGCCGGATTGGCAACCCTGGCAGTCGCTGTTGACGGACTGGCTGGTGCGTCTGCTGACGCAGCCCCTGCCGCTGGATGCGGGGGGCGGGGATCGGATCCAGGGCAACGTGGAAGAGGCGTTGGTGGGTGCCGGGCCCGTGCCGTCAGACGGCACCTCCTCGTTCACGCTGGCCGGCCTGCGGCAGTATCAGGTGGAGATGAGCTTCATGCTGGCGGTGCAGGACATCGACCTGCCGGCGCTGGATGCCTGGGTGCGCCAGCACACGTTCAGTGGCGCTGCGCGCCCCCCGTTGCTGCCGGGGCAGCTCAACGGCATGTTGAAGGGCTTCATCGACCTGGTGTTCGAGCATGAGGGGCGTTTCCATGTGCTGGACTACAAGTCGAACTGGCTGGGCGCTTCGGATGAGGCCTATCGCGGCGAGACCATGCAGGCCGCGGTGCTGGCCCACCGCTACGAGCTGCAGTATCTGTTCTACCTGCTGGCACTGCACCGGCTGCTGAAGGTGCGACTGCCGGACTACGATTACGACCGCCATGTGGGCGGGGCGCTCTATCTGTTCCTGCGTGGCAGTGGTGCGCCGTCACGGGGCGTGTTCGCGGCACGACCGCCCCGGGCGGTGATCGAGGCACTGGATGCGGCTTTTGCGGGGCAGCGGCCGCTGGGGGCAGACAAGCCGTGACGAGAGGTGCGATGACACAACGAAGCCGAAAACCGGTGCAGGACGAACTGACGGGGGACCTGTTTGCTTCGTTGCCGGAGAAAGAGGACGTGGTGCTGCCCGCAGACGTGGCCGGCATGCTGGCGCTTCTGGCACGCTGGCATGAGGAGGGCTGGCTGCGGCGCATCGATCTGGAGCTGGCGCACTTTCTGGCAGAGGGGGCAGAACCGTCCCCGGCGTTGCCGCGGGTGCTGCTGGCGGCGGCGCTGTGCAGCTGGCAGCTGGGACGAGGTCATGTCTGTCTAGATCTGCAGGCGGTGCTGGAACAGCCGATGCCGGTGCTGTCGATTCCGGTGGAGCCCTGGCTGCAGACGTTGACGTTGGCGGACTGGCAGGCAGCCTGCGTGGCGTGCCCATCGCTGGTGGCGCAGCTATCTGCCGTGGGGGGGACGGATGAGGCATTCACGGAGGGGGCCCGGACGACGCCACTGGTGCTGGTCCAGCAGCGCCTGTACCTGCGGCGTTTCTGGCAGTACGAGCAGGACGTGCAGCAGGGCATCCGGCAGCGGCTGATGCTGCCGGGTCTGTCCGGGGAAGAAGAGCCTCGCCTGCAGGAGGCGCTGGTGGTGCTGTTTGGCGGACCGGGCAGTGCCGGGGCAGAGCATGCGGCCCATGCAGCCACCCGTTCGGTGCACATGGCCGGAATGCAGGCTGCGGGAGCGGTCGGGGACGCAGCAGCAGAGCCCGGGCGCAGGGCGGACTGGCAGCGGATTGCCTGTGCGCTGGCGGCACGGCGGCGCTTCGGGCTGATCACCGGGGGGCCGGGTACAGGCAAGACGACGACGGTGATCCGGCTGCTGGCCCTGTTGCAATGGCTGGCGCTGGCCGGGCAGGGGCAGTTCCTGCGCATCGGGCTGGCGGCGCCCACCGGCAAGGCAGCGGCACGACTGGGCAGCTCGATCAGCAGCGCCATTGACCGGCTGCCGCTTAAGGATGTGCCCCAGGGCGAGGCGATCCGGGCGGCCATTCCGCGGTCCGTCTCGACACTGCACCGTTTGCTGGGCAGCCGGCCGGGCACGCGGCATTTCCGGCATGACGCGCGCAATCCGCTGCCGCTGGACGTGCTGGTGATCGACGAGGCCTCGATGATCGACCTGGAAATGATGGCGCAGGTGATGCATGCGCTGCCGCCCAGGGCACGGCTCATCCTGCTGGGGGACAAGGATCAGCTGGCGTCGGTGGAGGCCGGTGCCATTCTGGGTGAGCTGTGTGCCCATGCCCGCGAGGGACGCTACTGGCCGGAGACGGTCGACTGGGTGGCCCGGGTGGCGCAGGAGCCCATCGACCGCGGGCTGCAGGCTGACGGGGCAGAAGATGGCACGTTGCTGGACCAGAGCGTCGGCATGCTGCGTCACAGCCATCGCTTCGGGGCGGACAGCGGCATCGGCCGTCTGGCAGCCCTGGTCAACGATGGCGAGGTGGCCAGGGTGCAGCGCCTGTGGGACGAGGTGCAGGCAGAGGGTGCGTCGGGCCAGGTGCCCGATATCGCCCGGATCGAGGTGGACGCCGAGCGTTGGGATGCGTTGCGGCAATTGGTGGTTCACGGCCGGCTGGATGGGGTGCCTGCTGATCAGGGGCCGGTGGGTTACGCGCATTACCTGCGGTGGATGCACCGGAACCGTCCGGCGGACGGCGCCGGGCAGGACAGCTTCGATAAGTGGGCGGCCGGGGTGCTGCAGGCCCATGGGCGCTTCCAGCTGTTGTGTGCGCTGCGTCAGGGAAGCTGGGGGGTGGAGCGGCTGAACCGGCAGATTGCGCTCTGGCTGCAGTCGGCGGGCTTGCTGGCGGCCAGTGAGGGGTGGTACGCGGGTCGGCCGGTGATCGTCACCCGCAATGACTACGAGCTGGGGCTGATGAATGGTGACGTGGGCATTGCGCTGGCGGCTCAGGGCGGCCGGTTGCGGGTGGCGTTTCCGGCCGAGGGGGGCAGCCGTGGCATTCGCTGGGTGCTGCCCAGCCGGCTGCAGGCGGCCGAGACAGTGTTTGCCATGACGGTGCACAAGGCGCAGGGCTCGGAGTTCGACCACGCCGCGCTGGCGATGCCGGCCGAGCTGTCGCCGGTGCTGACCCGTGAGCTGGTCTATACGGCCATCACGCGGGCACGGCACTTCTTCACGCTGGTGGGGCCGGGCAGGCTGGACGGCGTGCTGGGGCAGGCGATCCGTCGCCGGGTGCTGCGGGCCAGCGGTCTGATGGCGGGGGTCCTTCAGGCCAGGGACTGAGGCCGTGCCGGCATGAGCGCCTGGAAACGGTAGCGACGGCCTAGTAGGCAGGGGGTGCGCCGGCGGAGCGGCCCGGCCCTGTAGAATAGCCAGCTGTCCTTCTCAGGCGTCGTTCAGACGACACGAGCATTCATGGCAAGCATTGCGGTCATCATTCCCTGTTACAAGGTCAAGGCCCATATCCTAGAAGTCCTGCAGCGCATCGGCCCCGAGGTCAGGCGGGTCTATGTGGTGGATGACTGCTGCCCGGAAGGATCCGGCGACCTGGTGGAGCAGGAATGCACCGACAGCCGGGTCAGGGTGGTCCGCCATCAGATCAACCAGGGTGTGGGTGGCGCGGTGATGACTGGCTACCGGGTGGCGCTGGACGACGGCATGGACATCATGGTCAAGATCGACGGTGACGGCCAGATGGCACCCGAGCTGCTGCCGGACTTCGTGGCGCCGATCATGGCGGGCGAAGCCGACTACACCAAGGGCAACCGCTTCTTCGACCTGGAGCAGGTCAGTCAGATGCCTACCGTCCGCCTGCTGGGTAATGCGGTGCTGTCGTTCTTCAACAAGATCTCGTCGGGCTACTGGAACCTGTTCGATCCCACCAACGGCTACACGGCCATCCACCGCGATGTGGCAGCCTGCCTGCCGTTCGGACGCATCAGCCGACGCTATTTCTTCGAGTCGGACATGCTGTTCCGGCTCAACACGCTGCGGGCGGTGGTGGTGGACGTGCCGATGCACGCCTCCTACGGGGACGAGGTGAGCAACCTGCGGATCTCAAAGGTGGTGGGCGAGTTCTTCTTCAAGCACGTGCGCAACACCTTCAAGCGCATCTTCTACAACTACTATCTGCGGGATCTGTCGCTGGCCTCGCTGCAGCTGCCCATGGGAATGCTGCTGCTGATCTTCGGGGTGCTGTTCGGCCTGTACAAGTGGAACGAGGCCAGCAGCCTGGGCGTGACGGCATCACCGGGCACCGTCATGCTGTCGGCCCTGCCGGTGCTGGTAGGCATCGAGCTGATCCTGGCCTTCATCGGCCAGGACGTGCAGTCGGTGCCGCAGCGGCCGTTCCTGCGCACGTCGCGCACGCTGGAGCGCTTCAAGAACCCGTCAGCCTCCGTGACACGGGTGATCGAGGCACGTCGGATGGGAACACACACGCAGATCATGCGGGGCGAGACGGTGACCAGTTCGCCAGCTGGCGCCGAGTCGGCCGTGCAGGCCGCGGGGAACGAATCAGACGAATCACGGGCGCAGCGTTCATGACACGCGCCAGGGCATCAAGGGAGAACAACCGGTGTTGACCTACTTCTGGGCGCTGATGTGCGTCTTCGGCATGGCTGCGGGCCAGATCCTCTTCAAGCTGGCCGCCAATTCGCTGGCCGAGACCGGCTCCTTTCTGGTACCGCGCACGGCCACGCTGCTGTTCACGGCGCTGGCGCTGTACGGGCTCATCACCATTGCCTGGATCTGGGTGCTGCAGAAGGCGGATCTGGGCAAGGTCTATCCGATGATGGCGCTGGCTTTCGTGCTGGTGCCGCTGGCCAGTCACTGGCTGTTCGGCGAGCGCTTCACGCCCCAGTACTTCATCGGCATCGTGCTGATCATGAGCGGCATCGTGGTGGCGGTGCGTTCCTGATGCCTGCTACGGCGTGCCGGGCCATTCCCCCGCCAGGCAGTGGCGCTTGGGGGGCAGGCCGGGGCGCTTCTGCAGCCGGAAGCCGGCCTGGGTCAGCGCATCGCGCACGCTGCGAGCCACGCACCAGGTGGCGATGCGCGTACCTGGGTGGCAGTGGCGGGCCACCGCCTGCATGGTCCGGCCATCCCACATGGCAGGGTTCTTCTTCGGATCGAACCCGTCCAGGAACACGCTGTCGGCGCTGATGCTGCCATGCTGGGCGTGCCAGTCCTTCAGACGGGTGGCGGCGTCACCCAGCAGCAGCTGCAGCTCGACCGTTCCCGGGAGGTCGGAAAAGCGCAGGGTCAGGCAAGGCGGTTCATTCGACGGCTGCGGCACGGCAGGATCCGGAAAACCGGATGTCTGCAGCCGGGATGTCCTTCCCGGGGCCACGCTGCCCCCGGTAGATGTTTCCGATTCGGTATCGGTGTGACAGGGGGGCGCGCCGGTGGCGTTTCCCGAGTACCATGCGGCCAGTGTCGTGGTATCCGGCCAGGCATCGGCCAGGCGCTCGGCCAGCGGCTGCAGCTGTGGATCATCGGCGCTGGCACGGTGGATGTCGTGGGCGCTGACCGGATGCGCCTCGGTGCTGACGAAGCGCAGCGTGGTCGGGCGTACTGGACTGGCCTGCCAGCAGGCCCAGGCCGACAGGAAGTTCAGCCCCAAGCCGAAGCCGGTTTCCAGGATGGTCCAGCGGTCGGGGCCGGAAGGGGCCACGGCGGTGTCGGAATTCCTGCCATTGTCTAGGCCTGGGATGCTTCCCGACGTGTAGCGGTCCTGGTCGTTTCCGACCGTTTCCGGGGGACTGCCCGACCATGCGTCGGGCAGTCCGCAGCCGCCCAGGAAGACGTGTTCGGCCTGAGCGCGGGCGCCACTTTGCGTGTGGTAGCGGTCCCCGTAGCGGGGACTGAAGGGCTGGCCGTCCTGCCAGGCGACCGGGGTGCTGCCGGTGGCATCAGGTATCGTTTCCGGGGTCATGAGGTTATTCTAGTGATGCGCGAAGTCCATGGTCTGACGGCCTGTCCGATGTGCGACACCCTGCACAGGCGTGTGCACCTCAAGGATGGACAGCGTGCGCGATGCCGGGTGTGCGGCTCGGAGCTGTCCAGGTCGTCGCGCCTCAATCGGGCGCGGATGATTCCGCTGGTGCTCACCTGCCTGCTGCTCTTCGTGATGGCCAACGTCTTTCCCATCGTGGCCATCGAGCTGCAGGGTACCGTCCACCAGCTGACGCTGCTGGGCGCGGTGACGACGCTGCTGCAGTCCGAGATGTTCGCGGTGGCGCTGATGGTGTTCGTGCCCACGCTCTTCCTGCCGGGGCTGTATCTGCTGACGCTCCTGTTCGTGCTGTGGCTGACTGGGCGCGATGACGTGCCGGCCGGCGTGCAGAACCGGCTGGTGCGGATGATGCAGCAGGTGTATCCATGGAGCATGGTGGAGGTGTTCCTGCTGGGGGTGCTGGTGGCTGTCATCAAGCTGTCGTCGATGGCCAGCATCATTGCCGGTCCGGCGCTGTGGGCATGGATGGGCACGACCATTACGCTCACGGTGGTTCTCACGTTCCGGCTGCGGCGGCTCATCCGGCGCACCCACATGCCGGTGGGCGAGGTGCGGCTGCAGGATGACCAGGTGGTGTATGCCGGCCAGCCGCCGGTGCTGGAAGAGGCTGACGGGGAGTGGAAGACGGCGGTGGGCAGGCATCGCGACGCACATGACGGTGCGCTGCTGACGGCGGCAGAGTCGGCCCGGTTCTGTGGGCGCCGGCTGGGCATGATCTCCTGCCGGCACTGCGACACCGTCTGGGCTGAAGCCCGGGAAGGCGAGCGCTGCCGGCACTGTGACGCGCGGCTGTACCGGCGCAAGCCGGGTGGACTGGGCGTGACCTGGGCGCTGCTGATCACGGCGATGATCCTCTACGTGCCGGCCAACCTGCTGCCGGTGATGACCACCAGAACGCTGTTCGGCACCGATGACTCGACGATCCTGTCCGGGGTGATCTACTTCTGGCAGGACGGAGAGTGGGCGCTGGCGGCCATCATCTTCATCGCTAGCTTCCTGATCCCGCTCTTCAAGCTGGTGGCGCTGATCCTGCTGGCGCTGCTGGTGCAGTTCCGCAGCCTGTGGCGGCTTCGGGAGCGCACCCATCTCTACGACATCGTGGAATGGGTGGGGCGCTGGTCGATGCTGGACGTGTTCGTGGTGGCGGTGACCAGCTCGTTGGTGCAGGTGCCGGGCGTGGCGGTGATCAAGGCCGGTCCGGGCATTGCCGCCTTCGGGGCGGTGGTGGTGCTGACGATGCTGGCGACGATGAGCTTCGATGCGCGACGAGCCTGGGATACGCGTTTCCGGCTCGGGCTGCTGTACGGTCACAGGCGAAGGCGTGCGAACCTGGGCGTGGTTTCGGGGCGTAAGGGATAGAGCAATCGGTGCCGGCTTTTAGCGGGCGCCATGGTGTGGACAAGGGTTGACGGATGAGCAACGAGGAACGATCTGGTTCGCAGGGGCGCCCTGTGACGGCGGCCGGGACCGGCCGGGGACAGGTGCAGGGAGCTGCCGGCGGCTTTCACGACGATGTGCTGGTGCCCGAGGCGGTAGTGGAGGACAGGCGCTATCGCTGGCTGCCGTCGCTGATCTGGCTGCTGCCGCTCTTGGCGGCTTTGGTGGGGGCGATTCTCACCTATCGCCAGATGACGCAGCACGGTCCGACGATCACGGTCAGTTTCAAGACGGCCGAGGGGCTGGAGGCGGGCAAGACGAAGCTGCGCTACAAGGACGTGGAAGTGGGTCAGGTGAAGTCCATCGAGCTGGCCGACGACCGCTCGCATGTGGAAGTGGACATCGAGCTGAATCGCAAGGCCGGGTCTTTCCGGGCCAAGGACTCGCGCTACTGGGTCGTGCGGCCGCGTGCCGACATCTCGGGGGTGTCTGGCCTGGGCACGCTGCTGTCGGGGGCCTACATTGGCGTGGATGCCGGCAAGTCGGCCGAGATGGTCTCGGCCTTCGTGGGGCTGGAAAGCCCGCCGCCGCTGAAATACGACGAGGCGGGCAGCCAGTTTCGCTTGCACGCTAAGGATCTGGGGTCGCTGGACATCGGTTCGCCGGTGCTCTACAGGCGGGTGACGGTGGGGCGCGTGACCGGGTATTCGCTGGACGAGTCGGGTGACCGGGTGACGATCGACATCTTCGTGAACAGCCCCTATGACCGCTTCGTGGGCACGAACTCGCGCTTCTGGGAGGCCAGCGGCGTGGAGGCGAAGCTGGATTCCAGCGGTGTGTCGGTCCGCACGCAGTCGCTGCTGACGGTGGTGCTGGGCGGCATTGCCTTTGCCTCGCCCATCGAGGGCAAGGGCGATGCGGCCAACGAGCATACCGCCTTCACGCTGGCGGCCAGCGAGACGGATGCCATGAAGAAGCCTGACGGGCTGTCGCGCTTTCTGGTGCTGAACTTCGACCAGTCGCTGCGGGGGCTGCAGGTGGGGGCCATCGTGGATTTCCGGGGCGTGGAGCTGGGCCAGGTCCGGGCCATCGACGCCGTGGTGGACGAGAACACCAACGAGATTCACATGCCAGTGCTGATCGAGGTGTTTTCCGACCGCATGAAGCGGGGTCGCGGGCTGCAGGCCCAGGGGCCTCTGGGCGCGGGCATGACGCAGAAGGAGATGGAGGAGGAGGGCAATCGCTGGCTGCAGAACATGGTCAAGCGCGGGCTGCGGGCGCAGTTGCGGACCGGCAACCTGCTGACGGGTCAGCTCTATGTCTCGCTGGACTTCTTCCCGCAGGCCAAGCCGGCCGAGATGCGCAGTGTGCAGGGTGACCTGATGGAGCTGCCGACGGTGGGCAATTCGCTGGACGAGTTCCAGCAGCAGATTGCCGAGATCCTGGCCAAGATCAACAAGGTGCCGTTCGATCAGATCGGGCGTGACCTGCAGCAGACGCTGGCAGGCATGCGGCGCACGGTCAATGCGGCCGAGAAGACCGTCAAGGGGCTGAACGACAATCTGGCACCGCAGCTGATGGGCACCATCCAGAGCCTGAAGAAGACGCTGGATTCGGCAGACCGCACGCTGGTGTCGGCCAACCGGACGCTGGCCAGTGATTCGCCGACGCAGGAAGAGCTGCAGCAGACGCTGCGTTCGGTCTCGAAGGCAGCGGATTCGCTGCGACGCCTGACCGATTACCTGGAGCGTCACCCTGAGAGCCTGCTGCGTGGCAAGACGGGCAACTGATTTCTTTCAAGAGGAACGGATGATCATGCGTGCTGTCTTCAAGTCGGTGGTACCGACGCTGGCCCTGTCCCTGGCGGCCTGCGCCAGTTCGCCGCCGGTGCATTTCCACACGCTGTCGGCCATGGATGCGCCGGGCAATGGCAACCGGGCACAGCCTGACCTGCGCTACCGGATCGGGGCAGTCGATGTGCCGGAACGATTGAACCGCATGGATATCGTGGTCTCGGGCCGGGGGGCAGATGCCTCCCGTGCGGCGGATGCGGCTGGTGGCAAGGCAGGCGCCGGGCAGGCGGGTACGCCGACGTTTGCCACGTCGGTGACGCTCCTGGAGAACAACCGCTGGGATGCGCCCTTCGCCGATGCGCTGCGCGATGCGCTGGGCACCCGACTGGCACTGGCCGCAGCGTCCTCTTCCGCGGCAGGCGCTCAGCCCGCGCAGTTGAGGCTGTCGCTGCAGGTCTATCGCTTCGATGCCAGCCGCTCCGGTGACGTGGATGCGCTAGTGGACTGGCGGCTGCGCCGGACGGACGAGCCGGACGATACAAATGCGGCCGAGGATGATGCGTCGGCCGGATCGCGGGTGCTGAGCTGCCGCTACCAGGGCTACGAGCACGTGCAGGCTGGTGATGTGGATGCACTGGTGGCGGGCATGCAGCGGCAGGTGGTCCAGTTGGCTGACGACATCGTGGCCAGCACGCGGCCATGGCTGCGTGATGGCAAGGCTGGTTGCGTGCAGGCGGCTGGTGGGGTGTGATGGGCGAGATGGACGAGGGGTCGCTGCCGGCGCCGGAGATGCCTTTCAGCGAGCTTGATCACGCGATGATGCGCCTGGCACTCGACCAGGCGCTGAATGCGCAGCTGCATGGTGAAGTGCCTGTGGGTGCGGTGCTGGTGAAGGCGGGGCAGGTGGTCGCCACCGGCTACAACCATCCGATCGGCAGCCACGATCCGACGGCGCATGCCGAGATCCGCACCTTGCGGATGGCAGCCGAGCAGTTGGGCAACTATCGGGTGGGTGAATCTACGCTTTATGTGACGCTGGAGCCGTGCATGATGTGCCTGGGCGCGATGTTGCACGCCCGCATCAGCCGGGTGGTGTTTGGTGCATCGGACCCCAAGACCGGCGTGTGCGGCGGGGTGCTGGACCTGCCGGCCGAGGGGCGGCTCAACCACCAGACGGCGGTGCAGGGGGGACTGCTGGCCGATGAATGCGGGAGGCTGCTGCAGCGTTTCTTTGCCGAGCGCCGTGCGCAGCGCCGGGCCGATCGGGTTGCCCTGCGAGCGCAGCAGGATGAGCTGGCGCGTTGGGTGGCCAGCCTGCCGGCCCAGGAGGAAACAGGTACGTTGTACCTGGGGGAGGAAGGAAACCCGAAAGGTTGATAGTGAGTCTCCTGCGTGAAAAGGTGCAAGAATAGTCCCCTTTCCAACTCCGGCAGAAGGCCCGTGGCTGAAGGTACCGCATGACGACCCCGTGGCATCGATGCCTGCGTGGTGTGGCTGCTGTGGCGACCTGCAGGGTCCGGATGTCGATTGACAGGGGTTTTCATGGCAAGAGAGGGGATTCTTGGAGCGTGGTCACGGTTGAATCTGGTGACCCGGATCGTCATCGGCCTGGTGCTGGCCGTGGTGGTGGCGCTGCTGACCCGGCATTTCGGCGGTGGTGTCGAAGGCTGGGATGCCGTGATCGAACGCACCGGCAGCCTGCCGGCAGGCTGGCCTTCGGACGTGATGGCAGTGGCCGAGCTGCTGGGCAGTCTGTTCGTCGGCGCCTTGAAGGCGGTGGCGCCGGTCTTGGTTCTGGTGCTGGTGATGGCGGCCATTGCGCAGCATGAGCACGGGACCGAGACGAACATCCGCCCGATCCTGGTGCTGTATCTGGTGGGAACCTTCGCGGCTGCGCTGGTGGCGGTGGCCGCCAGCTTCATGTTTCCGTCGAACCTGTCACTGGAGGGCGTCAAGCACGCCACTGAGGTGGCGCCCGGCGGTATCGGCGTGGTGCTGAAGGACGTGCTGATGAAGCTGGTGAGCAACCCGATCAAGGCGCTGCTCGAGGCCAACTACATCGGCATCCTGGGCTGGGGCGTGCTGCTGGGGCTGTCGTTCCGTCATGCCAGCGAGCACACGCGGACGATGCTCAATGACGCGGCCGAGGCCGTGTCCAAGGTGGTGCGTTTCGTGATCGGCTTTGCACCGCTGGGCATCCTGGGCCTTCTTCTGGCCACGCTGCTGTCGCCGGATGGCTTCACGAAGCTGCAGCAGTACCTGCACCTTCTCCTGGTGCTGGTGGGCGCGATGCTGTTCGTGGCGCTGGTGGTCAATCCGCTGATCGTCTTCAGCCAGACGCGCCGCAATCCCTATCCGCTGGTGCTCACCTGCCTGCTGGAAAGCGGCATCCCGGCCTTCTTCACCCGCAGCTCGGCAGCCAACATTCCGGTGAACATGGCGCTGGCCAGGAAGCTGAACCTGCACGAGGATACCTACTCGATCTCGATCCCGCTGGGCGCGACGATCAACATGGCAGGGGCTGCCATCACCATCACGGTGCTGACACTGGCGGCGGTGCACACACTGGGCATTCAGGTGGACTTTGCCACGGCGCTGCTGCTGAGCGTCGTGGCCACGCTGGGCGCCTGCGGTGCTTCGGGGGTGGCGGGGGGATCGCTGCTGCTGATCCCGATGGCCTGTGCGCTCTTCAGCATCGACAACGACGTGGCGATGCAGGTGGCAGGCGTGGGCTTCATCATCAGCGTGATCCAGGACTCTTCCGAGACGGCGCTGAATTCGTCGACCGACGTGCTGTTTACGGCAGCGGTGGACCAGTCGCACAAGGCCTAGAACCAAAAGGGCCGAATAGATAGCCCCGCGGAGGTAGGGGTATCCGCCTGTCCGCACCCTGTGGCGGGCCTTGGCGGATATCCAAAAAGAAGGGGCGCAGAGCCTTGGCCCTGCGCCCGGAGCCTGGATGAAGGTGGGACCGACCGTGCCTTGCCGCCGCCTTCGCCAGGGTTCCTGGTCTTACTGGATCTTGGCTGAAGCGCGCAGTTTTTCCTGCAGGGCCTGGACCTTCTGGCGCTCCAGTTGCTGCTTCAGCTGAGGCTTGACCTGGTCGAACGGGGGCGGCTCGGCGGCGCGCACGTCGTCGAGCTGGATGATGTGATAGCCGAACTGGGTCTTGACCGGGATGAGGGTGTATTCACCCTTCTTCAGCTTGGTCATCGCCTCGGAGAACTCCTTCACGAAGGTGTCGGGCGTGTTCCAGCCCAGATCACCCCCGTTGGCGCCCGATCCGGGATCCTTCGACAGCTTGGCCAGCGACTCGAAGCCCTCGCCCTTCTTCAGGCGCTCGACGATCTGCTTGGCCTCGTCCTCGGATTCGACCAGGATGTGACGGGCCTTGTATTCCTGGGCGCCGCTCTGGGCCGAGTCCTTAACGAGTTTCTCGTACTCAGCCTTGACTTCGGCGTCGGTGACGGGCGACTGCTTCAGTTCGTTGGCGATGAGGGCGCGGATCAGCACGTCCTGGCGGATCTGTTCCAGCTGCTGCTTGACCTCGGGAGTCTTCTCCAGGCCGCGCTTGTCGGCTTCCTGCACGAACAGCTCGCGGGTGATCAGCTCGTCGCGGATCATCTTGCGGGTTTCGGGGGTGTCCGGCCGGCCTTGCTGGGCCAGGATCTTGACGAATTCATCGACGCGCGAGGAGGGGATGGCCTTGCCGTTGACAACGGCGGCATTCTGCGCCATAGCGGAGCTGCCCAGCAGCAGGCCGGCCGACAGCAGGGCGGCCGCGCCGAGGGTGCGCTTGGAGAAAAGACCGGAAGAGGATTGGGTCATATTCGGTTCCAGAAAGAAATCGGGTTGGAAGAACGAACCGTGGTCGGTCCTTTCCTAACGGGTGTGGAGCCGACACGTTGACAGGGACCATGCGTCAAACGCCGGAAGGCGCGACCGGCAAGGCGGCTGCACTCTCAGTTGCCAGGCACCTCGGCCCGGATGCTGAGTGCATGGATGCGGTGTGGCATCCAGTCGGCGACGGCATCATACACCAGCCGGTGTCGGCGCACGGTGGACAGGCCGGCAAACACCGGCGAAACCAGCGTGACGGCAAAATGCCCGGCCCCGCCGGCGGCACCGGCATGGCCTCTATGATGATGGCTGTCGTCCTGAACGGTAATGTGGGCGTCGGGAAAATGTTGTTTCAGACGTTGCAGGAGTGCTTCAGGCGTTGGTTTCATCGGACGGGTCTTCCTGAATATGGCGGCTGAGATAGAACCCCTGGGCGAGGATGAACACCAGTGTGGCTCCGGTAGTGCCGAAGAGCTTGAAGTTGACCCAGGTTTCGGTGCTGAACTGGTAGGCCACGTACAGGTTGACGATGCCCATCAACGCAAAGAATGCGCACCATCCCAGGTCCAGCCGTTTCCAGATGGGATCGGGCAAGCGCATCTGCTTGCCCATGAGCTGCCGCAGCGGCGCCTTGCCCAGCAGCGAGGCGATGCCCAGGGCAGCCGTGAAGCACCAGTACAGGATGGTGGGTTTCCACTTGATGAAGGACTCGTCGTGCAGCAGCAGCGTCATGCCGCCGAAGACGACGATGATGGCCAGCCCCACCCATTGCATGGTGTCGATCGGGCGCCGCCGGACCAGCAGCCAGCCGATCTGGGTCGCACTGGTGGCGATGGCCACGGCGGTGGCGACGTAGATGTCGGCAAGCCTGAAGGCAACGAAGAACAGGATGACCGGCAGCAGGTCGAACAGCCATTTGTTTTTCATGGGTTTTTCATGAGCAGGGCAGCAGCGGGGACAGGAGGGGATGATAAAGGATCATTCCGCCAGGGCTTGTAGGCAGGCGCAGCACGGAACGGGATGCAGGCAGATGCACTATTTGCCGTCAGGAACGGGGCTGTTGAAGGCCAATGCCCTCAAGGTCATCTGCCTTTTCCGGGATGCGAGCGCCGCGCGGGCCGCTTCAGAGGGGTGAGCGGGCGTGCCTGTCCGACAAGTGGATGGTCGCTGAGGGCAAGGCAATATTGAATCAATGCAAAAAGTAAAAATTGTTTGTTTATTTGCAACAAATATTGCGTATTGTGGCGTTAGACTGCCCTCATGAAAAGAAGCATGCTCTCCAGGCGGAATCTGGACTTCCTGCTGCATGAATGGCTGGATGTCCAGTCGCTGTGCGACCGCGCGCGTTTTGCCTCGCTGCGTCGTGACCATTTTGATGCGGTGCTGGCGCAGGCGTCGCAGCTGGCCCGTGGATGTCTGGCGCCCGCCAATCGGCAGCTGGATGAACAGGAGCCCCGGCTGACTGCCGAGGATGTCTGGACGCCGCCGGTCCTGTCCGAGGTCATGGCGGCGGTCCGCGATGCGGGATTGCTGGCCGTGTCGCAGGACCGGGCTTTGGGGGGCATGCAGCTGCCGGTGCTCATCGAGAAGGCCGTCACGGCCTGGCTGTTTGCCGGCAGTGCCGCCGCCACGGCCTATCTGTATCCGTCGCAGGCCGGCAGCCGGTTGCTGCAGCGCCATGCCGGCCGGGCACTGACGTCGGCCTGGCTGCCGCTGCTTCTGGATGGGCGAGCTACCTGCACGTTCTGCATCTCCGAACCGCAGGCCGGATCATCGCTGTCGGACATCCGTACACGGGCGGTGCGCCAGCCGGATGGCAGCTTCCGGCTCTATGGCAACAAGATGTGGATCGTCGGTGGCGATCATGCCGTGACTGACAACATTGTCCATCTGGTGCTGGCCCGGATCGAGGACGAGTCGGGTGACATCATGCCTGGGGTCGAGTCGCTGTCGCTCTTTCTGGCGCCCAAGTACCTGCCGGCCGACCCGGCGCCTGCCGGGGGCAGTTCCGAGGGGCGCGAGCGCAACGACATCGTGGCGGCGGGCATCTATCCGCAGATGGGGCAGCGCGGTGCCACCAGCTGCCTGCTCAGCTTCGGCGAGGGCAATCATCTGCCCCAGGGGCAGGCCGGTGCGGTGGCCTGGCTGGTGGGCGAGGAGAATGCCGGCATGGTGCTGGTGAACGAGGCTGCGCCCGAGATACAGATCGACATCGGGCTGTCGGCGGCGGCACTGGGTTATACGGGGTATTCCCATGCGCTGGACTACGCGCGCGAGCGTCACCAGGGGCGTTTCCCGGGCATGACGAGCCGGGCGGGCGGCCAGATTCCGATCATCGAGCATGCCGACATCAAGCGCATGCTGCTGATTCAGAAAAGCTATGTGGAAGGCGGGCTGGCACTGGGGTTGTGGTGCGCGCGCCTGATGGACGAGGCGGACACGGCCGAGACGTCGACGGAGCGAGCTCGGGCCCGTGACCTTCTGCTGCTGCTTGCGCCGGTGGCCAAGAGCTGGTCGGCACAGAACTGTCTGATCGCCAATTCGCTGGCCATTCAGGTGCTGGGCTGCTATGGTTATACGCGCGACTATCCGGTGGAGCAGCTCTACCGGGACAACCGGCTCAATGCCATTCTGGAAGGCACGCACGGCATTCTGGCGCTGGAGCTGATGCGCGATCGCCTGCTGGCCGACGATTTCATGGGCTTTCAGCGCTTCGCCCACGAGGTGGAGCAGACCCTGGGCCGGGCAGCGGCCCGCTGTGGCGACGTGCGCCACATGGCGGTGCAGTTGCAGAAGTATGCGGAGCGCTTCGGCTGGGTGATCAACCGCATGCGCCAGGAACCCGAGATGGGGCGGCGCCTGGCCAATGCCAGCATCTTCATGGAGGCCTTCGGCCACTATGTGATTGCCTGGATCTGGCTGGAGCAGGCGCTGGTAGCCGAGGTGGCCTATCTGTCGGCCTACGGGGCCGAACGCAACTTCTATGCCGGCAAGTGCCAGGCGGCGCGTTTCTTCTACCAGCACGAGCTGCCGCGCATCGAGCCACAGCTGACGCTGCTGGAACAGATGGAGATGTGCACAATGGAGATGCAGCCGGGCTGGTTCTGACGCGTGATCAGCACTCGGGAATGTCGTAGGGCAGCTTCAGAAGGCCGATGGCGGCGTTGCCGATGCGCAGGCTGGTGGCGATCATGCCGGCGGAACGGGGCTGGGCGCCGATGGCCTCGATGCGTGCTTCGAAGAGCAGCAGGAAGCGCCGTCCCACCAGCACGATGGGCAGCTCTTCCTGGTCGGGGTCCACCACCAGGTCGTTACCGGCGATGACCTCGTCGTCGGTGTCGGCCGAGAGACTGGCCACATCGATGACCTGGCCGATGGGGGTACCGTCCCATGCCAGCACGTCGGTGCCGAGTTCGGGCAACGGGCCGCTGCACATGCCGGCGAACATCCGGCGCTTGACCTTGCCCCGATATTCGCTGCGGGCCACTACTTCCTGACCGGGGTAGCAGCCTTTCTTGAAGTTGACGCCGCCCACCAGTTCCAGGTTCACCATCTGCGGAACGAAGGTCTCGGATGACGCAGCACGGATCCAGGGAATGCCGCTGGCCACGTCCAGCTGAAGCCAGTCGCTCTCGCTCATCCGGAAGCGGTGGGCAGGTTGCGAAGCGTCGGTTGCCGTGCTGTTGTCGCCCTGGGCGGTGTTACCGGAGGCGGTTTGCGTGGCGCCGGGCGCCTGTGCCGTGGCCGCCTGGTCGTCACGGACGCCTTCGGCAGCGGATCCGGCTGCCTGGGGTGTGTCGCTGGCCGATGCGCCGCTGTCGACCGGAGCGTCCGCCGTTTCGACAGCCGGAGTCACCAGTGTACGGGGCACCACCAGCAGGCTGCGGACCAGCAGGCGGTCGCTGCCCAACCGATGGCGCACCGAGGTGGTTAGCATGTCGGCGGTGGTCTCGGTGAGCGTCACATCGGGCAGGGCGGCGGTCACCACCGCGTCCTCGTGCCCGGCCAGTGCCTGGATGGCGCGGTGGGCCGGGCCCACGAAGCCCAGGACCGCGTGGTCGGCACTGGCGTCCACGATCTTGCACTTGGCGCGCAGCACGTACATGGACAGGCGCTTGGCCATGGCCGCAGCCAGATCGCGCGAGCAGACCAGCCAAAAGGTGGGAACCGCGGGCTGTTCCGGGGCGGACGGCATGTCGTGGCGGATGACCCAGAAGGTGGCCAGCAACCGTCCGTTGGGGGTGAGATAGCCGGCCAGGCGGGCATGGCCGGGCATCAGGGTGAGGATGTCGTTGCTGAACTGGCCGTGCAGGAACGAGGGGGCATCAGGGCCCTGGGCCCGGAGAACACCTTGGTTCTGCAGCAGGGCATAGGGCAGGGCGGCTTCGCCGGAAGCGGGGGTGGAAGACTGGATGTCGTTCATGGGAAGGGTGGATTCGGAGCCGGTGTGCGAGACCGTTCGCCCACAGGTGGGAGGCCAGCCGGCATACTCTGTATATCATAGCGTGTACCGTCGTTTTCTTTTGGCGCACAAGACCGCCGGATGAGTCGAATCATGCGCATGTTGGGCCGTATCTTTCTTCTGCTGCTGGTGCTCTGCCTGGGGGCGGCGGGCTGGCAATGGTGGGGCTATGCCCATCGCCAGCTGGTGGCGCCGAATGCCGAGGTGGTGTTCGATGTGCCGCGCGGCCACGCGGGCGCACGCCTGGCCGAGGTGCTGCAGCAGGCCGGTGTCGATGTCCCGTCGTGGAAGATGGCCCTGGCGCTGCGGCTGCGGGGGGATGCGGCGCGGATCAAGGCGGGCAACTACCTGGTCACCGGGCCGGCCACATTGCAGGGGCTTCTGGACGAGCTGGTGAGCGGCCAGCAGGAAAAGGGCAAGCTCA
>ERZ772968.566-NODE-566-length-18454-cov-10.143486_pt1 | contig 18454 bp, 22 predicted proteins | sample MGYA00580674_ERZ772968 | MGnify/ENA primary metagenome ERZ772968 (study PRJEB29015, sample SAMEA2737940) | human oral metagenome | biome: human oral; feature: human-associated habitat; material: dental | place: China | collected 2138 ...
CGCCTCCCAGAAGAAGCAGGCCGCCGCCGAGGCGCAGAGGCGGAAGAACTCAGGCGTCGACGCCGCCCGGCGCCGGGCGGCGGCCCGTAAGGAGCTCTCCCAGCTGGTGGCCGCATGGGCCCGCCGATCGAGCCAGCCTCACGGCGTCGTCCACAGCGAACTCAGGCGTGTGTGTGGGGGGCCGGAGGTTGCGGCGGCCTCCACCGAGGAGATCGAGAAGCGCGTCCAGACCCTGCGTCGCTGGTTCGTCGGTAGACGCTGACAAGCAGCGCCGGCCAGGAGTGGGATGCGCCCCTGGCCGCCGGTCAGCGTCGGATGGCGCCTCGCCCGTCGAGGTCGACGTGGCGGGTCGGCAGCGCCGACTCACCATCGCTCAGACGCCAGGCGTCGTAGGGGAGCTCGGCACGGGACGCCCGGTGCCGCTCCGCCGCCGTGCTCACGGCGTCCTTGCCGCGGTGCTCCTCGATGATCCGGCCCTCATTGACCAGGAGCACCTGAAGCGGCCGGGCCCCGGCCTGGCTCAACGCTGACAGTCCCTCGTCCTGCGAGCTGGAGGAGACCACCAGCTCCTCGGCGGCCGTGCCCTCGGAGGTGAGGATGCGGCCGGCCCACTTGCGGCCACCCACGGTGGACTTGCCGCCCGAGGAGAACTTGGCGACCTCCTCCATGGTGCCGTCGGCGCCCTCGCGCTCCACCAGCTTGTAGACGAGTGCCGCGGTCGGGCGCCCCGAGCCTGTGACGAGCTTGGTGCCCACGCCGTAGGAGTCCACGGGGGCCGCCCCCAGCGCCGCGATGGCGTGCTCGTCGAGGTCGTTGGTGACGGTGATCCTCGTCGACGTCGCCCCCAGGGCGTCGAGCTGGGCGCGCACCTTGAAGGCCTCGGCCACCAGGTCGCCGGAGTCCAGGCGCACCGCCCCGAGCTCACCGCCGGCGGCGCGGGCCGCCTTGACCGCCCGCTCCACGCCGGTGGCGATGTCGTAGGTGTCCACCAGGATCGTGGTGCTCGGTCCGAGGCTGGCCACCTGCGCGGCGAAGGCCTCCTCCTCGGTGTCGTGCAGGAGGGTGAAGGAGTGGGCCGAGGTCCCCACCGTGGGAATGCCGTAGAGCAGGCCGGCCTCCAGGTTGCTCGTTCCCACGAAACCGCCGACGACCGAGGCCCTGGCTGCGGCGACGGCCGCCTGCTCATGGGCCCGGCGCGCCCCGAAGTCCACACAGGGACGCCCGTGGGCGGCGATGGTCATGCGGGAGGCGGCTGCGGCGACGGCGCAGTCGTAGTTGTAGATCGACAGGGCCAGGGTCTCCAGGATGCAGGCCTCGGCGAAGGTGCCCTCCACGGTCAGCAGCGGGGAGCCGGCGAAGTAGCACTCGCCCTCGGCATAGCCTCGGATCGTCCCGGAGAAGCGGTAGTCGCGCAGGAAGTCCAGGGTCTCGTCGTTGACGACCCCGGTGCGGTGCAGGAAGTCGATCTGGGCGGGGGTGAACGTGAAGGCCTCGATGGCGTCCAGCAGCCGGCCGGTGCCCGCAACGACGCCGAAACGGCGCGACCCGGGGAGCCTGCGGCCGAAGAGCTCGAAGACGCTGCGTCGTGAGGCGGCCCCCGATGCCAGTGCTCCTTGCAGCATCGTGAGCTCGTACATGTCGGTCAGCAGGGAGGTCGAGGCCGTGGACACGTCCATGGAGGTGGTGGAATCGGCAGAGGGCGCGTAGCTGTTCACGGGAACAACCTATCGCGGCTCACCGCTACCCTGGTGGTATGAGCGCCTCGTTGCCCGTTGCGGAACCGGAGATCCTGGAGGAATCGCGCGTCCGCGCCCAGCGTCTGTGGTGCACCGTGGTTCACGACGATCCGATCAACACGATGAGTTATGTGACCTGGGTGTTCCACTCCTACTTCGGCTTCTCGCTGCCTGTGGCCGAGGCGCGGATGATGCAGGTGCACACCGCCGGCCGCGCCGTGGTCTCCCGGGGTGCCCGCGAGCGCATGGAGGTCGATGTGATGGCGATGCACGGCTACGGCCTGCGCGCCACCATCGAGCCCTTGGGCGCCGACGACGCGTCCGCGGACGGCTCCTTAGGAGGACAGTGATGCGAGCCTTCCGCCGAGTCCCCGAGGGGCTGGCCTGCGGTCTTGACGACTGGGAGCGTGAGCTCCTCGCCAGGTTGGCCCTGGAGGTGCGGGCCCTCCTTCATGCGGATGCTCCTTCCACCGAGGGGGCCGGTGAGTCCGAGACCTCCTCGCCGTCGCGCCCCGACCCGGTGCGCCTGGGGGAGAGCGAGCGGGACCGCGAGGTCCTGGAGGCTCTGGACCTCGACCTCGATCCGCCGACCAATCACGTCCACACCGGTCGCCCGAACGCGGACCCCGTCATCGCCGCCCTGCTCCCGCAGGCCTCAGAGGATCCCCTCACCGCGATGGAGGTCAGCAGCCTGACCCGTGCACGCCTACGGGGTGACAAGGTCGACCGCCTGGAGCGCCTGGCCGCCGAGCTGCGGGCGCCCTCGGGCCCAGAGGACACGGTGCTCGTGGCCCCGGGCCAGGAGTCCGACTGGCTGGGGGCGGCCAATGACATCCGGCTCGTGCTGGCCCAGCGCCTGGGTATCGAGTCGGCTCAGGACGCCGAGCGCGTTCACGCAGCCGCCTTCCATGAGGCCCCCGAGGAGGAGACGTCTCGCGAGCAGTGGTACCGGGGGACGGCGCTCGTCTACGACATGGTCACCTGGTGGCAGGAATCACTGGTATCCGCGCTGTTCGGGGGCACAGGGCCCGCATAGTCTCGCGGTGTGAATGATGCTCCGATCGGGATGTTCGACTCTGGGGTCGGTGGCCTCACCGTCGCCCGTTCTGTCCTCGACCAGCTGCCCCATGAGCAGGTGCTGTACATCGGGGACACCGCCAACAGCCCCTACGGTCCCAGGGACATCGCCGAGGTCCGGTCCCTGGCTCTGAGCATCATGGACGAGCTCGTGGACCGCGGGGTCAAGCTGCTCGTCATCGCCTGCAACACCGCCTCCGCGGCCGTCCTGCACGATGCCCGCGAGCGCTACACCCTGGGACGTGGGGTTCCGGTCATTGAGGTGATCCACCCGGCTGCGCGCACGGCGGCCCGGGTGACTCGTAACGGCAGGGTGGGCCTCATCGCCACCCGAGGTACGGTCGACTCGCGCGCCTACGACGATGCGCTCCAGGCCGTCCCCGGCGTCGAACTCTTCTCCCAGGCCTGTCCGCGTTTCGTTGCGCTCGCCGAACGAGGTGTGACCACCGGGCCTGAGGCGCTCGATGTCGCCGAGAGCTACCTGGCTCCCGTCAAGGCGGCCGACGTCGACACCCTCATCCTGGGGTGCACCCACTATCCTTTGCTGGTGGGGCCGATCTCCTACGTGATGGGGGAGGACGTGACCCTGGTGACCTCCTCGGATGAGACTGCCAAGGACGTTTACCGGGCGTTGGCCCGCAAGAATCTCCTACGCGGATCTGATGGCCCCGAGCCGCGCCACGAGTTCCGTTCCACCGGCGATCCAGATGCCTTCTCCGTCTTGGCCAGGCGGTTCCTGGGGCCGGAGGTCATCGCCGTCGGGCGCACTTCTTCCGGTCCCGGTGTTGTGGGCGCCCATGTCCCTCCTGATACGCCCTCCCTCCCCATCGCCCTTCAAGGATCTGCATGAGACTCACGATCATCGGCTGCACCGGATCCATGTCCGGTCCCCAGTCCTCGGCTTCCTCCTACCTGGTTCAAGCCGACGGACTCGATGCCGACGGCGCGTTGCGTACCTACTCGATCGTCTTGGACCTCGGGCCGGGGTCGATGGGGCAGTTGTTGCGCCATCTCGATCCCGCTGAACTTGACGCTATCGCGATCTCCCACTGTCACGCCGATCACATGGTGGACCTGGTGGGAATGCACGTCTACCGGCGCTGGTTGCCGACCGGGGCGCTGGGACCGGTCGCCTGCCTGGGGCCCTCAGAGCTGCTGGAACGTCTTCAGGGTGTTGACGGCGTGCCGCCGACCGAGCGCTACGCCACCGAATTCGGTTTCGTCACCGCCGTGCCCGGCAGGTCCTACAGCGTGGGGCCCATGGTGATCTCGCCCTTCGAGGCGCTCCATCCGGTGGAGGCCTACGGTTACCGGATCGAGGGGCCGAGCGAGGAGGATCCCTCACGGCGGGTCGACCTGGCCTTCACCGGCGACACCGACTCGTGCCAGAGCATGAGCGACATGGCCCGGGGTGTGGACCTCCTCCTGGCTGAGGCGGCCTTCGTCGAGGGCCGTGACACGGTGGGCGGAATGCACATGACCGGTCGTCGCGCCGGGGAACTGGCCGCCCAGGCCGGTGCGGGCCACCTGGTCCTCACCCACATCCAGCCTTGGACCGATCCGGCCGTGCCCCTCAAGGAGGCCGCATCCGTCTACTCGGGCCCGTTGGAGGCGGCGACGGCGGACGCCGTCTGGGAGCTGTGAGCTCCGGCGGGCAGGACCGCCCCCCAAAGCAGCGGACGATCTCCTTCACCCCGGCTCTGCCCGACGGGACGGACTGTCCTTGGATCCGGGACCGGCGGACTCGCTGGTGGCTGGTGATTCCCGCGGATTTCGTGGCCGTGGCGCTCGTGGCCCTGTTCAGCGCCGCCTCGACGCACACGATGGGGCAGGTCGTCACCGCGCTGTGGCAGGTGGCTGTGGCGGTGGTCATCGCCTGGGGCGCTACCTGGTTCCTCCGACGTCGCCACCCCGATCATCTGGAGATGGCGCTACCCGAGGGGCTCATCGTCGTGGGACTCGTCTGGGTGACCTGGACCGCGCTGCGCTACCTGACAGCAGCGTTCGACGACGGCGCGGCCGTGGCTTCCTGGGCGGTGATGACAGGGACTTTCCTCCTGGTGTTCCTGGGAGGATGGCGATGGCTCTACGGCTACGTGCGCGCCCACGATTCCCTGATCCCCAAACCGCTGGAACGGCGCCTCGCCGAGCAGGAGCAGGACGGGCGTTAGTCTCTGCCAAGGGCAGCCCCTCGACTCCTTCCGACTCCGGGGCGCTCTCTTTACGGGGTGGCAACCCGGCCGTTCATACCTTGACGCCATGCACCACTCCTCCAAGCAGCGTCGATCACATCGGTGGATCGGCGCTCTGGTCGCCGTCGCCCTCCTCATGGGAGGAGTGGGCGGATTCCTCACTTATGCGCACCGGCACGAGGGGCGGGCCCCACGAGGCACCATGCTCATGGGACAGGACGTGTCCGGAATGGACCGGCAGACCCTGACCGCGCTCGTCTCCCAGAGGGCCGCATCAGCCTCACTGACGCTGAACGTCAAAGGAACCTCCACCACCGTTCCGATCTCCCAGATCGCCCGGGTCGACGCCCAGACGACCGCGGAGGCCGCCGTGTCCGGAGCCGGATCGCCGATGGCCCACCTACGCGGCATCGTCAGGAAGCGGGAGGTGACGGCGCGGTACACGATCGACAAGGAAGCCCGTGCCGCGCTGGTATCCCAGCTGAGCAGCACGCTGCACGATCACGCGGTTGAGCCGACAGTGGCTTGGGATGAAGACGGCGGCAGTTTCACCGCCTCGCCCGGAAGATCAGGTGACGGCATCGACCCCGATGACCTGGACTCGGCCCTCGATGCCGCCGTGCGCAAGCTCTCCGATCACACGGCGCCGCTGTCGATCCGCCGGACCGAGCCCACGGTGAGCGCCGAGGAGGCGAGCGCGGTGGCACGATCGGCAACCGCACTGCTGGATGCCGAGCTCTCGGTAACGGTCGACGCCGCCGCGCACACGGCCACCAGGGCTCAGAAGGCTTCTTGGATCGATTTCCCCATCAAGGAGGACCGCATTGTGCCCATGGTCTCGCAGGACAGAGTCAAGGCCTGGGTCTCCTCACTGACCGCGGAGGCGGAGCGAAGTCCGGTCAATGCCATCAACGACGTCGACTCATCCGGGACAGTGCTCCAACTCGCCCGCCCTGGCAAGGCCGGAAGACGGGCGGGCAATATCGAGGAGGTGACGGCGGCGCTCGCCCAGGGGCTCGGTCAGGGCAGGAGCCTTAGCCAGGAGATCAGTTGGAACGAGGTTCCCCACTCCACCGAGAACCGGGTGGTGCCCAGCGGGCCGGAGCGCTTCGCCTACCAAGCCAAGGAAGGGGAGAAGTGGATCGACGTCAACCTGACCGACTCAACGCTAACCGCCTACGAGGGACAGAAGGTCGTCTACGGGCCGATCCTCATCAACCACGGTGGCGTTGGGCACGAGACCGTGACCGGCACCTACAAGATCTACCTGCGCCACCGGGCGCAGGACATGGGGTGCACTCCCGAATGGCCCTACTGCGAACGAGGCGTTCCCTGGGTGAGCTACTGGCACAAGAGCTACGCCCTCCACGGTGCTCCCTGGGTCAAGGAGTTCGGCATCGGTACGGACGAGTCCTCACACGGATGCATCAACATCCCGGTGGCGGACGCTCAGGCGATCTGGCAGTGGTCCGAGATCGGCACCACTGTGGTGACGCACTACTGACAGGACGTCCGAACTCACCGGCTCAGGATCTCCGCCAGGATCGGCGCAAGGTCGCGGAATGCCTGGCCCCGGTGGGAGATGGCGTGCTTTTCCTCAGGCGCCATTTGGGCGGTGGTGCGGCCCCGGCCCGCCGGCCCGTCCTCCCGGACGGGCACGAAGATCGGGTCGTATCCGAAGCCCCCATCACCCCGGGGGGAACGCGCGAGCCGTCCCTCCATGGAACCCTCGATCGCGGTGACCCGCTCCGATAGCCCGTCGGAGCCGGGCTGGACCAGGACCGCGGCGCACGTGAACCGCGCCGTCCGATGCGGATCGACAACATCGGCGAGCTGATCCAGAAGCAGGCGGAGGTTGGCCGCATCGTCACCGTGCCGCCCGCTCCAGCGGGCCGAGAAGATCCCCGGCGCTCCACCCAGCACATCCACACACAGCCCCGAGTCATCGGCGACCGCCGGCAGTCCGGTGGCCAGGGCAAGTGCCCGGGCCTTGACAAGAGCATTGTCGGTGAAGGACAGCCCGTCCTCCACCGGCTCTGGAACCTTGAGCGAGGCTGCCGAGATGACGGCGCCGGGATCCAGGCCCGGTACGAGCGGTTCAAGGATCTGCCTCAGCTCGGCCAGTTTTCCGGCGTTATGGGTTGCCAGGACGAGCCGGGCCCCGATGGGTACCCCGCCTTCGTCCATAACCGGGAGGGCATCGGCGGAAGAAAATGCGTTCATGGAGCATGCCCCCGTGATCAGTGAGGTTCGGGGGCGTTCGGGTCCGTGGAGAACTCCGAGGAGGACACGGTGAAGGGCTCCCCACTGGGGCCGGCCAGAGCTCGACGCTGGAGCACGCAGAGCTGGGCGTTGCCGGAGGCGGCCAGGTCGAGCAGTGCTCCCAGTTCGGAGCGGTCGAAGGGGGCGTGCTCGGCGGTGCCCTGGACCTCGATGAACCGGCCGTCCCCGGTCTGGACGACGTTCATGTCGGTCTCGGCGCGGACGTCCTCCTCATAGGGCAGGTCGAGGCAGGGCACGCCGTCAACGATCCCCACCGAGATGGCGGACAGGGAGTCGGACAGCACCGGTCTACCGGAGCGGGTCTTGATGAGCCCCCGCTCGGTGCCCCAGGCGACGGCGTCGGCCAGGGCCACATAGGCGCCGGTGATGGCTGCGGTGCGGGTGCCGCCGTCGGCCTGCAGGACATCGCAGTCCAACGCGATCGTGTTCTCGCCCAGTGCGGACACGTCGATGATGCCGCGCAGGCTGCGGCCGATGAGACGGGAGATCTCATGGGTGCGGCCGCCGACCTTGCCGCGCACGGACTCACGGCCCGAGCGCTCAGATCCGGCCCGGGGCAGCATCGCGTACTCGGCGGTCACCCAACCCTCACCACTGCCTTTGCGCCAGCGCGGAACGCCCTCGGTGAAGGATGCGGCGCACAGGACGCGGGTGCGTCCGAATGTCACCAGAACCGATCCCTCAGCGTGGTCCAGCCAGTGGCGGGTCATGGTCACGGGACGAAGCTCGTCGACGGCGCGGCCGTCCTTGCGGGTCAACGGGGCGGTTGTCATGGGGCCAGGCTACCCGGCCGTGTCTCGGTTCCGGAGCGGCCTCTGCGTCTTGGGGTACCGGCGGCCATGGTGCGAGGCAGCGGTTGGCCGGTAGCGTTCGTTGCACCATCTGTTCCAACACGGAGCCGAGTTGAAGACCGAGGAGAATGCCATGACCTATGTCAACATCACTGCGCTGACCTTCCCCGAGGGCGCCCAGGAGGAGATCGAGAGGCGCTTCGCCGCGCGCAAGCGCGGTGTTGATGCCTCGCAGGGCTTCCAGAGCTTCGAGCTGCTGCGCCCAGTCGTTGGCGAGGACCGCTACTTCGTGGTGACCAGATGGCGGACGCGAGAGGACTACGAGCGCTGGCAGGCGGCACGGCCTACCGGCGGGCACGAGGACGACAAGCGCCGGGGCATGAGCGTGGAGGTCCTCGGCTTCGAGGTCGTCCAGCACGAGCAGTAGGGCTTTCGACAGACCGACGTCTCTTGAAATCATCGTTCTTGATCGGAAGAAGCTGAGCATGGTGACAAACATCTTCGTCAGGGAAAGTGTCGATCACTACGAACCGCCCCAGCGGGCCACAGTCCACTTGGATGTGAGGGGCACAGGGCTGAACCGCGAACATGTGCGCGCTCAAGTGTCTGACGTGCTGCACCAGGTGCGGGCGCAGATAGAATCATTGCATGATAAGCAAGAGGGCCCTGTCACATGGTTCGCCGTATCGAAAGCACGCACGTGGTCATGGAAGGATGATGATGGCGTCAAATTCTCCGAAGAGGTCGGCGTGAAGGTGAAATTCTGCGATTTCTCCCGCATGGGAGCGTGGATGAATTCCGTACTGGCGTTTAAAGGAGTGCGCGTTTGGACGATAGAGTGGTCGGTGACTGAGCATCGCAAGAAGGAGCTCGAGACCTGGTTGCGTCAAAAGGCGGTGCGCTCAGCAAAAGACAAGGCGGAACAGTATGCTTCTGCTCTTGGTCTGCACGTCAGTTCCGTCAAGACTGTTGCGGATGAGGGTTTTCTGGAGAAAAATACGGCTGGTGGAATGTCAAGTGTTGTGGCCAGTCGGGGTGGCGGAGGGGTGGGATATGGGAAGGCCTCTTCTGACGCCTACCGGTTTACGCCCGAGGATGTTCGCATGAGTGCATCGATCGAAGCGGAGTTCCTGGCTGAGTAACCTATTCAACCTCTTTGTAGATTCTGTAGAGTCTGTCAGTTCTGGAATGGGTCTAGAAGGATTTAAGCCTCCTTGTTCGATGCGGCCTTTTGTTTCTAGTGGCATCGCGGTGTCGATAGGGCTGGGGAGTTGTTCCCTTGTGCTCAGACGCGTGCTCATCGTAGGGTGAAGTTGAATGTAGATGATCTCGCTTCATAGGAGGTGTGGATGAGTCATGGGTATCGATGCTGACCGAGTAAGCCGACAGACCGAGCAGCTGCGTAGTACTGGCGTGCTGGTAGTTCCAGAGTCCCCCTCCCGCCAGTGGGGAATGCTCCTGGGATGTGTCGTCTTCACCGTGCTGAGCGTCGGTTTGCTCACACTCGCCAACCAGTCGGACTCCTCGCTTCAATTCATGGTGGGCGGGATTGCGGGTGTCGTCTTCTTCGGTGTCGTCGGAATCCCCGTCGTGGTGAGGAAGATCCTCCGTCGCAGCCGGCTGGTCGTCACTCCCGGAGGGCTGCGTCTGGAACGGCGCTCCGGCCAGTCCTATGTTGTCAACGAGTCCGCGCGTTGGACGGACATCGCCGAGTTCTTCGGGGAGCAGATCAGTTCCGGAGGCGGCCCCAGGGCGTAGTTGGTGACCGGCTACGTTCTGACGCCGCAGGGACAGCGGGCCAACGAGCTGGTGGACCGGGGAACCCTGCGAGAGGGGCGCGTGTACCTTCCGGCGATGTTGGAGGGCAGAAGCGGAGAGCTGCTCGCCGTGCTCCAACAGGCGTACCGGCACTACGGCGGTAGTCGGGCAAGCGACGTCTGGAACGGACCGGGGCGATAGTCCCACAACCATCAGGGCCGTGTGTGCCGCGACGACGGCATAACGACGTCGGGTCCATATATTTGTGCGCGAGAAGGGATTCGAACCCTCACGCCCGAAGGCACCAGGACCTAAACCTGGGGCGTCTACCAATTCCGCCACTCGCGCTGCAACGCATCCACTCTACCGACTTCAGCGCGAACTTCCGAATACGGCGGCCGCCGCGCCCGTACTGAAGGGAGCCGAGTTCAGCGTCTCCGGGGCCACGGGGCCTGCCGGGTGACCGGCTCTTCAATCAACGCCGAGCGCAGCCCGTAGACGCTTGACATGCCCTGTCGCCCGGACGTTGTACTGGGCCAGCGTCACGGTTCCGTCGGGCGCCACCACCACGGTCGAACGGATGACGCCCGTGTAGACCTTGCCGTAGTTCTTCTTCTCGCCCCATACGCCCCAGGCCTTTATCACAACGTGGTCGGCGTCCGACAGCAGGGGGAAGGGCAGGTCGTGGCGGTTGGCGAACTTGGCTTGAGCGCTCACCGGGTCAGGGGAGATGCCGACGACGGCGTAGCCGGCCGCCTTGAGCCCCTCCATGGAGTCCCTGAAGTCGCAGGCCTCCTTGGTACAGCCCGGAGTACTGGCCTTGGGGTAGAAATAGACGATGACGCCCTTGTCCGTGCCGGCGAGAAGGTCGTTGAGGGCCACGGAGCGGCCGTCCTGGTCGAGTAGGGAGAATTCCGGGGCGTGGTCACCGACGGCGAGCTGGGTCATAGGTCCTCCTTGGGAGCCTGGGCGGATGCTCTCATCCTCGCATCGTTCCTGGTGCCTTCGGCAGTGGATTCGGCGAGTTACTTTCGTGATCTGGCGAACGTTGTTCTCAGTTCCATCGCATTGTCCGGAACCTCCGGCAGCCCGGTTCGGCATCATCGCGAGGACGATGGTGGCGAACCGAATGATGAGGTCGGGGCGCGCCGCAGCGAGCCCCGACCTCATCGAATCAACTATCTTGTGCGCTGCGCCCCGATCAGGCGGCCCGGGAAAGCGACTGCCGGGATGTCCTCTGAGCTGCGTCCAGACGTTCCAGCGCACGCTCAAGCCGGGACGGTGAGGCGGTTGCTCCCAGCGAGGCGAGCTCGGTGCGCGCGGCGAAGAGCTCGCGGTCGGCACCGTCATGGGCCTCGGGGGTACCGGCCGCTGGCTCGGCGGTCAGTGCGGTAGTGGTGTGAATGCTGTGTGTCATACGTATTCCCTCGACTTCCTTCGACGTCGTCGGCCCATGAGGGCCTGGCCGCAGCGGGCGGTGCGATCAGGCATACCTGTACACCGATGTTCTGCGGGCAAGGACTTCTGGCGGCGCGGCCGGTTGGGACGGCCGCACTGTGTTCGCGAGGGGAGCGGGAGTCGACGAGACAGCGGATTTCGAGCGTATCTCAGACCCATGCCGCAGGCGGGTGCGGACTGATCGCCTGCGTGCTTGTGCTGCAGCGCCTCGGAACCATTCCGAGTACGCAGTCGCCCCTCGTGGTACACCGCCAGGGACTTGAACCCTGAACCCGCTGATTAAGAGTCAGCTGCTCTGCCAATTGAGCTAGCGGTGCTCGGCCTTGGTGGCCGCGTCCTCCAGCCTGATGGGCTGGGAGACTCGTACACCGCCAGGGACTTGAACCCTGAACCCGCTGATTAAGAGTCAGCTGCTCTGCCAATTGAGCTAGCGGTGCTTCACCACAACGATGTCATTTGACGTGCTTCGCCGGGCGACGGAGGAATACTCTACGGATGGAGGAGGGGCTCGTCCAGCCGGAATCCACGAAACCAGCCTATTGTGTGGCAAGTCTCAGGGGCTCTCGGACGGGTGCAGTTAACTTTGAGTCTTCCAGGGGGCTGCCCCGTTCAGCTCGGCGGGCGGTTCTCTCGATCCTGTCGGCGACGGCGGACATCGGCGGCGCGGATGCGGTCCCGTTTCGACGCCGTGGATCGCGGGCGCGTCTTCGGCGGCGCTTTGGCCGACCGGCCTCGGCCCGCTTTCCCGGCTCGCCCGTCCTTGCCGCTCATAGAGCTCCCGTTCGCCGTCGTATCCTCGATACGGCCGGTACGCGACCACTGTCGGTACTGGTTCAGGGTGACCGTCTGTTCCTCATCGAGGCGGCGCCACAGGGGCAGATCGAGTTTCTTGCGATCGCGCACGCGAGTGCCGAGGGTCCAGCCCGCCAGCATCACCAGGGCGACCACTATCCCGCCCCAAACGCTGCTGCGACCCGCACGAGCGCCGGTGAGCATGGAGACCGTCCCCGCGAGCAGGCCCGCAACGATCATGGTCACGACGACGATGGAGGCCATCGACGCCCAGTAGCGCTGGTTGGCGGTTCCGAGTGGCTTGCGGGGGGCGGCGGTCATCCCAACATTGTGGCACCTGCTCGTGTGCGTTCCCCCGATCGGCCCGATCAGGGTCTCTGCTTCGTGTGGGCACGGGTGCGGTTGGGCGTCACATGCCGGCGGCTCTCGCCGAGCCGCCTTGCGCGGTAGCGTGGGCCACATGAGCGACCCGATCGTGACGCTGGCGACTTGCGCCGACTTCCCAGAGCTTGACGACGACGACCGCGGCCTGCCCGATGCTCTGCGTGCGCGCGGCATCGAACCGAGGATCGCTGTATGGAACGATCCCGACGTCGACTGGGGCCAGTCCGGCACGGTCGTGCTGCGCAGCGTCCGCGACTACGCCGCCAAGGGCAACTACTCCAACTTCCTCCAGTGGGCTCGCTCGGTGCCCAGGCTGACCAACCATCCCGACGTCGTCGCCTGGAACTCGGACAAGCACTACCTCACTCGCCTGGGCGAGTGGGAGGTACCCATGATTCCGACGACCTGGCTGGAGCCGGAGGCGGGCTACTCCAAGCATCAGGTCCACACGCGCTTCCCCGCTCACGGCGACTTCGTCGTCAAGCCGGCCATCTCCTCGGGCGGGCGCGGAACGGGGCGCTACACCGCCACCGACGCCTCCTCTCGGTCCGCCGCGATCAACGATGCCATGCACCACCTGCGTCGCGGGCGGACCGTTATGGTCCAGCGGTACCTGGAGGAGGTGGACCGCAAGGGCGAGGTCTCCCTGGTCTACTTCAACGGGGTGCTCTCCCATGCGGTGGAGAAGGCTCCGATGCTCCACCCGTCCTTCAAGTCGACAGATGAGATCCATGAGGAGATCGTCACCGCGCGGGAGCCCAGCGAGCAGGAGTGGCTCTGGGGTGAGCGGGTGCGCAAGGCCATCCATGCGCTTATCAAGGAGGTCTCTGGGCGCGACATACAGTTGCTGTTCAACCGCGTCGACGTCGTCGGAGACGGTCGGGGCGGCTTCTACCTCATGGAGGTCTCACTGATCGACGCGGGCCTCTATTTGGGGGCGGCCCCGGAGGCACTGGACAACTTCGCCGATGCCATCGCCCAGCGCGTCCTGTGGTGAGCCGCCCGGCGCCATGCTCGCCAGGTCCGGGTATCCTTCTGGCGGGTCGCCGCCCCGGCGACCGGGAACGGTGAAGGGAACCGGTTCATGCGCACACTGCTGAACATCATCTGGGTCGTCTTCGGTGGGCTGTGGCTCTTCCTCGGCTACCTCCTCTTCGGCCTGATCGCCTGCCTGCTCATCGTCACGATCCCCGCGGGCGTCGCCTCCTTCCGCATCGCCTCCTACGTACTGTGGCCCTTCGGGCGCGAGGTGGTGCCCGCGCCCGGGGCAGGTGCTATGAGCGCGATCAGCAACGTCATCTGGTTCCTTGTCGCCGGGCTCTGGCTGGCCATCGGCCACGTCACCACCGCAGCCGCACAGGCCATCACTATCGTCGGGATACCGCTAGCCGTGGCCAACATCAAGCTCATCCCGGTCACTTGTTTCCCCTTCGGCAAGCAGATCGTCGAGTCCAGCTAAGGCCTTCCAGAACGACGGCGCATCCGGTAGCCCGCCTTCAAAGGCCGATCCGACGGTTGGCCCCCCAGTAACCGACGTAGCAGACCACCAGGAATGCGGCGGTGATTCCCAGGGCTGGCCGCTGCTCGGAGTCGAAGACGATGAGAAGGCAGGATGCCGCCGACAGCGTGAGCGCCGCGATCGACACCCAGGGGTACCCGGGAGCCCGGTAGGCCAGGTCGTCAAGGCTGCGGCCCCCGGCGCCCCAGCGCCGTCGGAAGGACAGGTGGCAGGCGGCGATGACCACCCACACCAGGACGACGGCGAGCCCCGAGACGGACACCAGGACCAGATAGACCGTGGAGGCCGCATAGGCCGAGGTCAGCAGGGCTGCGAGCCCGCCGACCATGGACAGGCCCATCGCCAGTGCCGGCACCCCGAAGCGGTTGGTACGGGCCAGAACCTTGGGCAGAGTGCCCTCGTTGGCCAGCGACCACAGCATGCGGGTCGAGGCGTAGAGGCCCGAGTTCGCCGCGGACAGGATGGCGGCCAGGATGACGACGTTCATGAGGTCCCCGGCGTAGGGCACGCCGATCCTGGATAGGACCGTCACGAAGGGACTCTCCTCGACTCCGGCCTCCTTCCAGGGGATCAACGCCGCGATGATGACGATCGAGCCGATGAAGAAGATGACCAGGCGGGCGAGCGTCGCACGGATCGCCCGGGGGATGGTGGTGCCCGGGTCCTCCACCTCTCCCGCCGTGATGCCGATAAGCTCGGTCCCGGAGAAGGCGAAGTTGACCGCCAGGATCGTGGTGAAAACGGCGCCGAAGCTGTTGGGGAAGAGCCCGTCCCTGTACAGATTCGTCAGTCCCAGCGCTGCGCGATGGCCCTCGTAGGGCAGCAGGCCGATGATGGCGGCCGTGCCCAGAACGATGAACAGGATGATCGCAACCACCTTGATCCCCGACAGCAGGGTCTCCGCCTCGGCGAAGACCTTGACAGAGACCATGTTGAGCACCAGGACCAGGGTGATGAAGGCGGCAGCCCACACCCATACGGGAACGCCCGGGAACCAGCCGTACATGATCATGGCGGCGCCGGTGAACTCGCTTCCCAGGGCCACCGTCCACGTGAGCCAGTACAGCACGGCGGTCACGAACCCGGTGGCGGGCCCCAGGTACTGACGGGCATAGACGTGAAAGGCTCCGGTGAAGGGCATCGCCACGCTCAATTCCCCCAGGCACATCATGACCAGGTAAACGATGACGGCGCCGATGGAGTAGGCCAGCACAGTTCCCAGCGGACCGGCCTGATTGATCGTGTAACCGGTGGACAGGAACAGCCCCGTACCGATGACTCCGCCAAAGCTGATCATCATGAGATGACGCCGATTCATGCGGCGCTCCAACGCCGTGACATGACCTTGTCGGTCGGCGGCGCCGGCTGGCGAGGTGGCCGACGTGCCGGCCGCCTCACGAGATTCTTCTACGGGAGCCATGATCGGGACGCTACCGGTACCTCCGGGAACCATCCGATACCGTGTCGCAATGCGAACGTCCTCGGCATCCACCACGTCCTTCGGGCGCAATCCGGTCCGGCTGTCCGATCTTCTGTCTCGCGGCCCAGTCGTCCTGGATGGAGCGATGGGCACAGAGCTGGACTCCCGCGGCGTCGACACCCATGACGCACTGTGGTCGGCCCTCGCTCTCACCACTGCCCCCGAGGCCGTGCGCCAGGTTCATACCGATTACCTGGAGGCCGGTGCCCGCGTCATCACCACCAACACCTACCAGGCAACGCTTCCGGCCCTGCTGCGGGCGGGGCATGACGCTTACCTCGCCCGGGAGGTCATCGCGGCTGGGGCCCGTCTCGCCGGGGAAGCCGCTCGTCGCTTCGGGGCGGAGCACCCCGAGGCGCAGGTGCTCATCGCCGGCGGACTCGGGCCCTACGGCGCCTACCTGGCCGACGGCAGCGAGTACACCGGCCTCTACGATGTCGGAGCCCTTGACGCCTCGGTATTCCGGGACGTGCACCTGCCCCGTGTCGAGGTGCTGGCGGGGGAGGGGATCGACCTGTTCGCTCTGGAGACCCTGCCGCGCCTGGACGAGGCGCAGGCGCTGGTCGGCGCGGTCGAGGATCTCGCTGCCGAATCCGAATGCTGGGTTTCCTTCCAGGTTCGGCCCGATGGCGCCCACCTGGCCGACGGCACCCCGCTCGCAGAGGCTGCGGCCTGGGCCGCCGATCAGGAGACGGTCGTCGCCGTCGGCGTCAACTGCGTGGCCCCCGACGTCGTCGCCCGGGCGCTGCCGGTTCTGCACGAGGCCACTACCAAACCGTTGGTGGCCTATCCGAACTCAGGCGATCTCTACGACCCGGCGACCAAGACATGGAAGGCCGGGGAAGAAGGGGACGGACTCGCGGCCCTGGCGCCCTCCTGGGGTGCCTCCGGGGTCCGACTCATCGGCGGCTGCTGCCGTACACGCCCGGCACAGATCCGCGAGCTGGCCCACGCCTTAGGCGCGTAGGGTAGCCGCCTTAGGCGCGAGCGACCCCCTGAGATACGGGATGATCGGTTTGCCCATCGTTACTCTAGTGCTAGAGTAAAAGTATGACCTCCGACGCCGACATCGTTGTTCTCTCGCTTCTTGCCGAGCAGCCGCGCCACGGCTACGACCTCGATCGGACCATCGAGCAGCGCGGCTACCGCCAGTGGACCTCCCTGGCCTTCTCCTCCGTCTACTACGTTCTGAAACGACTGGCAGAACGAGGGCTCGTCGAACCCGACGACGGTTCCACAGGACGCCGCACCGTCTTTCGCATCACCGACGCCGGCCGGCGTGAGCTGAGCGAGGCCTCCAGTGAACGAGTCCTCACTCCGGCCCCGCCCACCGCGGGTGTGCTCCCGGCGATCTGCGCCTATCCCCGGCTCAGCGCCCCCGAGCTCATGGCCTCGCTGTCACAACGCGCCGAGGCGCTCCAGGAGAGGCTCGACCAGCTGCGCGGGCTGCGCGCGCAAGTTGATCAGGAGCACGCCCTGGCCATCTTCGACTACGAGATCCTGCGCCAGGAAGCGGATCTCACCTGGACCCGCACCCTTCTGAAGAAAGCAGACAGTGATGAGGACTGACATCAAGAAAGACCGCAAGGACCTATATCAGCCGGCAGCGGCCGACTTCACGGAGGTGGACGTACCGGCCATGACCTACCTGGCCATCGATGGTCACGGCGACCCCAACACCTCGCCCGCCTACGCCGCCGCGATCCAGGCTCTGTACGCGGGCGCCTACGCGATCCGCTCCGCCCTCAAGAAGCGCACTGGTGACGACTTCGTCGTCGGGCCCCTCGAGGGGTTGTGGACGAGCGCCGACAACTCCGCTTTCATCGCCCGCGACAAGGGAGAATGGGACTGGACCATGATGATCCCGCTGCCCGACGCGGTCTCGTCGCAGGACGTCGCCGAAGGCCTTCACCAGGCCTCGCGCAAGAAGCCCGAATTGCCGATCGGTGAGCTCCGAGAACTCCGGTTTGCCGAGGGCAGGTCGCTGCAGATCCTCCACGTGGGCACCTACGACGATGAGGCCCCCACTCTGGCGCGTCTGCACGACGAGGTCATGCCGAGACTCGGGCTCACCTGGAACGGCCCGCACCACGAGATCTACCTCAGCGACCCCAGGCGCGTGGCGCCGGAGAAGATGAAGACCGTCCTGCGTCAGCCGGTCAGGTCCGAAACCGCCGCCGAGGAGGCGGGCTAGCCCTGCTGCGGGCCCACGGACAGCAGGTGGACGACCGCGCGCTCGTCCCGGTCGCACTCGGCCAGGTCCACCAGGGCCGTCAGGCGCCAGTCGTGGTCGCCATCGGGATCCTCCAAGACCTGCGTGGCCAGCCACACCTGCCGCCCGGAGGCCTCCAGGGCGTCGCGCAGGCGCTCACTGACCCCGGCAGCGGCCAGTGCCGTCTCATCGGGGGCCTCATCGAGCGGCGCCAGCGAGATCGCCCGGGCCGAGGTGTCCGTGCCGATCCAGTCGTATTCGTCCCAGTAGCGGCCTAGTACCTCGTCCCAGCGGTCCTCGCCCCAGCCGGAAGAGGCGTCCAGGCGCCCCAGGGCCTCGACATCGTCGCGCGCCATGAGCTCTACGCGCCGGAACATCTCCCGGCGCACCGCGACCCGGAAGGCGTGACGGTTGCGGGTGAAGGCCACCGTCCCGTCCTCGCCCGCGCCGAAGGCCCGCTCCACCCCGGATGAGTCGTCCGCGCCGGGACGGTCGCCCTCCAGCAGGCCGGCGACTTCGCCCGCCTTGCCCGCCTGGGCCTGGCCGAGCGCCTCCCACTCATCGAGCAGGGAGGAGTCGACGGCGCGCACGAGCGCCCCCAGCCAGTCGATGAGCTCGACCACCTCAGGGGTGCGGTGCTCCTCGGGCACGACCTGGCGCAGTGCCCGGTAGGCGTCAGTGAGGTAGCGCAGCACCACGCCCTCGCTGCGGCCCAGCTCGTAGCGGGAGATGAGGTCGGAGAAGGTCATCGCGTTCTCCACCATCTCGCGCA
>ERZ772968.569-NODE-569-length-18402-cov-9.574971_pt1 | contig 18402 bp, 14 predicted proteins | sample MGYA00580674_ERZ772968 | MGnify/ENA primary metagenome ERZ772968 (study PRJEB29015, sample SAMEA2737940) | human oral metagenome | biome: human oral; feature: human-associated habitat; material: dental | place: China | collected 2138 ...
CCTCATCCACACCGGACGCCTCAAAGACCACCTGACAACAACCACCTAAACCAGCTGACAAGCCCCACCTACAACACCCTCAAACACGAAGAGCCCAATTACTCTGATACCCAGAGATTGGACTGCTGGGTGTTTTTCGGACAGTGCTTGTTTTGTGTTTCAGGCTGCCTTCTTCAGGTCCAGGAACTCGCTTTCGGCCTCGTCGGGAGTGCGATACCCTAGGGCTGAGTGAAGACGAATGCGATTGTATCTCAGCTCGATCCACGAGGCAATATCCTTGATCGCCTTGTCCTTCGTTGGGTATACCATCCGGTACACTCTCTCGTTTTTGAGCGTAGCGTTGAACGACTCTGCCCAAGCGTTGTCCCAGCACGCTCCCGTGCGCCCTACCGAGGGGCGAATGCCATAGGAGTTGAGGTGGTCCAGGAACTTCTGGGACGTGTACTGGCTCCCCCTGTCGGAGTGAAAGATTGTCACGCCCTTCTTGATCGGGCACCTGCGTGCTGCCATGTCAATGGCCTGGCACACCAGGGATGTGTGCATGTGGTCGGCCATCGCATAACCCACCACCTTTTTCGTGCAGCAGTCCAGAACCGTCGCCAGATAGACGAATCCGGTCCACGTCCTGACATAGGTGATGTCCCCGCACAGCTTCTTGCCGGGCTCATCTGCTGTGAAGTCCCGCCGGAGCAGGTCGGGCCGCTCATCCAGGTCCTTAGCCGGCACGGTAGTTCGGACCTTTGCCCGTGGCTGCGCGGCCTGCAGCCCCAGGTCACGCATGATGGACCGGACCGTGGAACCGTCCGCCCGGACCCCGCGCCGCTCCAGGACCACCTGGATACGCCGGTAACCGTAGGTGCCATCGGAGCGCTCAAAAACGTCCTTAACCAGGATGGCCAGCTCCTCCCTCCGAATGGACGTCTGCGACTGGGGCCGGTCACGCCAGGAGTAGTACCCTGATTTTGACACCCTGGACCACCGGCACATTGAGGAGATGGGATAGTGGCCTTCTTCGCGGTTAATGAGCTCGTAGCGCTCGGTCACGGTCGTTCCTTGGCGAAGTCGGGTGGCCCGGGGACCGTGGTCCCCGGGCTCCCACAGAACCGTACGTGACAGTCTCCCGTCATACGGCTCTTGTCGTTCTGGTGTCACCACACGGGGCCAGGCTCGGTAACCCAGGCCCAGTGTGCGAAGTAGTTTGGCGCTTTCTTGACGCCTGTGTACCACTTCCGCATGGTTCTGGCCCAGCTGGCCCGCAGTCTGCGGTACTTTCCCCTGAGCCACCGGACCAGGTAGGAGTTGATTCTCCTGAGCAGGGGGTAGAGCGCTGACGGATGGAAGGCTCCGTAGTAGCGCATCCAGCCTCGCACCACCGGGTTGACGTGTGCTGCCAGATCACTGACCGTCGCTGTCACCCATCGGTGCAGACGCCAGGAGCGTACTGTGGCGCTCATCCGTTTCAAGGCCGCCTTGGACACTGCCGGGGAGAAACTCCGGAACAGTCCATGTCGCCCTTTGACGGTACGCTCACGGAACTCATACCCCAGGAACGTGAACTCGGTGTGCTCCCATGAGCCAGTCCGGTTCGCGTCCTTGCAGTACACGATCCGGGTCTTGCGCGGGTGCAGCCTTAGCCCCACCTGCCTCATGCGCTCCGCCACCGCGGCCAGCACCGCCCGGGCCTGTTCCAGGCTCTTGCAGTGGATCACCACATCGTCGGCGTAACGCTCGAAGACAACCCCCGCAAAGTTCCGGGCAAGCCATGCATCGAGCGCGTAGTGCATGAACAGATTAGCCAGAACCGGCGAGACCGCCGACCCCTGAGGAGTACCCCTCCATCGCTCAGTAAGCGTCCCATCGCCCTGCTGCGCAGGCGCCATAAGCCAGCGCCGCACGTAGAGCATCACCCACGGCAGGTCGCACACCGTCTCCACCGCACGACACACCAGGTCCCACGGCACGGTGTCGAAGAACGCCTGGATATCCATGTCGATGACCCAGCTGCTCTCCCAGCACCGCCTCCTGCACGCCGCGACCGCATCGATCGCGCCGCGTCCGGGACGGTAACCGTACGAGCCCTGGTGGAACACCGGCTCGGCCCTGCGCTCCAGCACCAAGGCCACCACCGTCTGCGCCAGACGGTCAGCGACTGTCGGCACACCCAGCACCCTGATGCCTCCATCAGGCTTGGGGATCCGAACCTGACGCACCGGAGGCGGGAAGTAGCTGCCCGAGGACATCCGATTCCAGATCTTGTACAGGTTCGCCTGTAGATCCCTCTCGAAGTCCTCGATAGCCGCCCCGTCGGCCCCGGGCGCGCCCTTGTTGCTCCTGACCCTCTCCCAAGCCTCCACTACCAGAGCCTTGGGAATATCGAACGCCTTACCCGCCGTCTTCGACGGCCTTGGCGCCACCCCTACCAATGACACTGACCCGCTCATCCCAATTCCTCCCAGAGACCCTGGTTGACCAGCACGAACACATCACGAACGACCCAACCCCTTCGCTCCGCCCCCATTACAGAAGCATCACCACTACTACGAGTCGGTCCGCCGGCGCCCCACCCGCACCCAACCCAGCAGGCACGACAGCAAGGCGCCTTCTCCTGTTTCACGCAGACGCAGCAGACCGGGCTCACGCCGCCTTCACGCCGGGCACCGCCTGACCAGCAACACGGACACACCGCCAGACTCATCCCAGGGCACCTTCAAACCCCAGTTCTGATGCCATCCAAGCATTTCGACGCTTCCACAGCGGTTCACTCACGTTCGTCTTCCCGGCCCCCACCTGACATCCGCCCACGGACGCCTTTTCCTTGAACGCTCACCACGACGGTCTTCAGCCAACGCAGCACAAGGCGGTTTGAAGCCATCATCCGCACAACGACTTCGAGGGGCCACAACCCTCATCATCTACGCAACACCATCCAGAAACTACAGAACTACATCCACAGCTCCCTTCCGTTCAGGACACACGAAGGCAGCTGCTTTTTTCGCCGAACTCGTTCTCCCCACGCAACTCACGAACCTCTGCCTTGAGTTTTGCTATCTCGGCTGACTCGGAGGCCTTCTTACGGTCCTGGTCGGTGGCATGATCTTTTCTGTACCTGGCGACCCAGCTACCCACCGTCTGGGCCACAAGATCGTACGAGGCGACCGAGGAGATGGTGCGTTCCTTCTCGATGACTTCACGCACCACCTGCGCCTAGCAGCTCCTCCGAGTATTTCGCTGCTGGCATGGGATCTATCCTATCGACTCACGGGAAGAAAAACTCCCCCAGTCCGAGAAACACCACGCACCCCAACCTTTAAAACCATTATTTCGTTGTGATCCAGGACTGAACCGAGCCAGCAGGTGACATCGTCAAGGGACCAGACCCGCGGAATGGTAGAGGTTGAGACGGTGGGGATGCTACTGCCCTGACTTCGATTCAGATACAGTTGTTGACGGGGCGCCTCCTGGTGCATCTGGCGACGTCAACGTCGCAGTTGACCTGTCAGGAAACGCCGGCATCAAATCCGCCCCAAGGCCCGGTACCGGCTTACCTTGACAGACCCAAGGCACCATCGACAACGCCAAGTTGCGCAGGCCGACTTTAAGATCCCCATTGAACTGAACTCTTGGGTAAAACGAGACAAGAATGAAAGAATCGCCGCACGTAATAATAGAACTACCCCCTCCGTCCTTTCCGAGCAATACCTCCCCAGTGGCCGCGTCAACCCCAGGTACAGGAAATACTTCCCTAGATAACGAAGCGCGGTAAGCCGCCGAAAGATCATGAACATCTACGCCCGTCAGATTCCTTCCATAGTGAGAATAGAATACCTTCATTTTCTTTGAGCCACCGTAACCGAAACACCGAACATTCCTCACCATCCCTTCCTCGCGAACCATGGTCGACTGAAAGGACAGACCTTCTGACACCAACTCCACCGAACTGGTCGGCACCCCAGGACAAGCCGCCCCAACCTCAGACGGGGCAACACTACTCGGCACCACAACAGACCTCGAGCCATTCAATAACGAACAACCAGAAACTGATGCAATCGCACACATGAGGGTAACAAGCAATCGACCTGGTCGCATTGATATAACACTCCCCGTTTAAGGTTGATAAACAACACAAAAGAAAGCAGACTGCAGCCTATAGTCTGACCCGTTGGCGCCATTCAATAATGACACATTGGGCAGTCGAAGTAAATTTCTCACTCATATTTCCTGACGTTGGTTGCATCCACATGAGCCATGGCAACAAAACTCGTCCGCTATCCTAAAGCAGCGTCATAGCCACCATCGTAAGCGCGATTTCTATTTTCTTTGAAATCTGCGACGCCAGAATGCGCCTTCTTGGCAGGATTACTCCCATCAGGATCCGCATCTTGAGGCAACTCATCCATTAAGTGCTTTAAAGCCTTCCGCTGATCCGAAGAGAGCCTGGCCTTCTCTGTGGGGTGCACGTCATTCGGGTTAACTTTGAGTTCACCATCCGGACTGATAATCGAACGGATACTCGTTCCAACGTTATCCTGATAAATTCGCTTCCGTTCTTCTTGCGTGTATACATTCTGAAGAGTCGACAATGTCTGAAACTCAATGTTTGCCTGGCGCCCATTTTCTTTAACCTTTTCAGTACCGTTAGAGTCACCAAACAACTCCGCAATACCAGACGAAGCCCCTTTTGATGCGGCGCTCTTTCCGAAATTCATGGCGAACGTTGATACGCCTTTGAGTGCTGCACCTCCAGCCTTCGCCTGCGGAAGCGGAATTGCATTAATCGCCATACCCGTCACTTCCGCAAATGCGCCAACTCGAGCATCCGCATCGCCCTCGTTTAAGCGAGTCTGCCGAACAATGGAACCAGAGGTAAAGCCACGCAAGGCCGCTTGATCATCTAGAACGTTCATAAGCACGGAACCATCTTTTCCAGCGGCATCCTGCAACTGCGACTTATTAAAAGACTCCTGCATCGATGTGTATCTGGCGATAGCAACGTCATCCTGACCAATTTCACCGAGAAGATTCCGCAAAGCATTTTGATGAATGACGGGTTGATAGTTCATACCCTCGCTGTTTTGACCTCGAGCCCACGAGTTACCCGACACCTGAGTAACCCAGCCATCCGAATTATCTCCGTCAGAACTTGCTGCGGTCTGAACAGCGTAAGGATAACGGGCCAGAGCTATAGATGCCGCGTTCCTACCTTTTTCCGTAAGAGTCATATATGGGTCTACAATCAGATCAGCACCATCTACGGAAGTAGACCTATGCTCGGCATTCTCTCCGATTGTGTTCAAAACAGCAGCTGTAATGGCTGCGTGCTGAGCGCCTCCTCCAGAATCATCCATGCCTCGGACGGCGTGCTCTGCTGCTAGCATAAGCCAGTCCTCTTCCCACTGATCAGTCCAAGTTCCTGAAAAAACCCAACCGTCCACGGTTGCCTTTTTAATTAAAGACTGTGTGCGTTCAGCAGTCTTCTCAGTGTCAACCTTTCCATCGCTGGTATGCACAGTAAGCCACTGTTCCGCTGCATCCAGATTCCCAGTCATTGCATGAACGACACCTTCAAGTTCACTAGCCTTAGGGTGCACGCCATATCGATCATCAACTGCTCCCTTAGACTTGAAGTTCTCGAGCTTTTTAGCAAGTTCCAACAAGAAGGTGTCGTTATAGTCCAGCCCTACGGTTTCATTGCCGCCGTCACCATCTACATCTTGCTCACGAGAAGCCGAGAGCATTGCATTAAGAGACTGAACTCGAGCATACTTTCCCTCTTCCTCGGCATAGTGAGTCAACCTATCTGCATAGTTTTTAGCTTCAGTCTCATCCCAACTTTGAGAGCGAGTTGCAAGAAGATGTCCCAGTACACTCGCTATATCTTTCCCCGGATTCTTGTCAGTGCTACCATAAGGAGATCTACTCAAGATGTCGAGGGGAATGTCGAGGAGGCGAGCCGGACCAATTTCATCAAACACAGCGGCCGCATATGATGGGTCAGTCTGATAACGCTTCATTCTTGCCAAAAGTGCTTCATACTGCTCTGGTGTGTAGTTTTCTTCGGTGTATTTCATAAGCGTTTTTGAGTCCAGCACACCCTGGCCCCACGCATCAAATCCTGAAATGCCTTTCTTATCAACCGATTCTGGCACATCAATCGAGATAACCCCTGTAGTCTTGTCGCGCTTGCCGATCCCACTCTCGTTAATCTGAATGATGCGGTTCATGCGGTCAGTAATCCATTGATGTCTGAGTCTAACATTTCTTAACTCATTGTTGATGTCACTATAGAAAGACTCTGCTTCCGGAGAAGGCTTCCCGTACTCATCGCTCTTATCGCTAATGGTTTCTCTTGAAGAATCGCAACTTACATAAATTTTCATGATCCTCTTGAGCTGTTCCTTAAGCTTAGTTTGGTCCATTCTTATTGTTACTTTATTTTCAGTCATGTCGACAGACCCCTAACCTCACTTAGTGTTCATTTATGCATTGCGACAGACCCGCTCACGCAGATGACGTTGATAGGCTACTTCGTCTCAGCCTCCGCAGTCGATGTTTGACTACTTAGCGTGTCATGCAGTGCGATGAATTTGTTTTTTAAAGCAGCTATATTCTGTTTTGTAGCCTCAGCTTGTTCCTCGGCCATCTTCCCGGACCATGTTCCGTCGTCACAAATTGCTTTTGCGATATCCTGCTCCGGCGTCAGAACATGACCTCCGTCAGTGAATTTCAAACGTTTGTTCTCAGAAGCGACGAAGTCTCGCATTTTCTTTAGTTTTTCATGTTTTTCCACTTGTTTCTCCAACCTCGATGAAACTCAGTTCGTGAAACCTACTCACCCAGCGCTCGTCGTCACTACATTTCTGCACTCCAAAATTTAACGAACCAACGAACCGCTACGTCATTAAAAGAACCTCGAATCCGTTCACTTGTCATTGATCTTTCGGAACCTGTACCCAGGTCCAGCCGGTGGTGCTGATCTGGACGGCTCTTCCTTTGGGGACGGGTCCTCCGATGGATCTCGGGAGTCGGGCCGAGAAGTGGGAGCCGTCGTCGGATCCTCGCGGCGCGAGGATGAGCCCGGTCCTGGTCTTCCTGGCGGTGGCGACAACGCCGCGGTACATGCCTCCGATCTCGTCGATGCCGCAGGCCACCAGGACGCCCCCATGGTGGTCGCGGCAGGCCTTGATGTGCTCCTCAATCCTCGGATTCATGTTGTGGTCGTTCGTCAGTGTATCGAAATCATCCACCACAATCACAGTATTCTCCACATCCTCCTCCAACAGCCTGCTCAGATCACCCGGCCCCGCATCCATCCCCAGAACCCCCAGCACACTCGGGTTGTTGGCGAACTCCATCAGCGGGGACTTACGCGGCAGCACCAGCACAATCTTCCGCCCATTCTCCAGGAGCCGGTTGGTAGCGAAGTGCAGCGCCGTCGACCGCCCCGAACGCCGCGGACCGGTCACAAGGAAGGCGTTACCAATGTCCTCCAAGGACACCGGCAACAGACGCAGATCATCACCACCCACAGCGAAGGCGATCTCACCCGCCTCCAGAGCGGGCTCAAGCTTGAGCGCCTCCTCGGCAGAGATCGCCACAGGCAACTCATCGACATGCCCCGGACGCAGAGCGCGGTCAATGACACCCCACCTCGCGTTGGCCTCCTCGCCCGCCCGGTGAACCGCCGCCACCTGCGCCGTCCCCGCAGAATCATCGGTCAACATCACCAACTGAACCTCACGAGGCCGCTCCCCCGACCGGAAGGCCCGCCCCTGCGGCATGGACAGAGGAACATCCCGAGCACGCATAGCAATCAGATCGAAATCCTCCGGACTGGGCATACGCAGCACCAGACGATCCTCCAACATCATCCCAAACCGCCCCCGGAACACAGTCCGATCCCCAGCAATCACCACACGCAACCCCACCGCCGGGCCCTCACGCATCAGCGTCTCCACCATCCCAGGAATCGCCCCAGCGTCAGTGTTCTCAAAAGTCGCCATGAAGTTATCCCACCGGTCAATGAGCAGCACCAGATACGGCAGGCGCTCAGACGGCGGGGTAGCGGCCCGCTGCTCAGCCACCGACGCGTAGCCGTGCGTGGCCAGATACTGCTGACGATAAGCCACCTGACCACCCAGCAACGCCAGCATGCGGCGAATCCGGTCCGCCTGGTCACGCGTGACCACCGCCCCAAAATTCGGCAAACCCACACACGGAGCCAAAGCCCCATTACCCGCATCAATGCCGTAGACGTGCACCTCAGCGGCGGAGGCCGTCTGCGCCAGGGCCACCGCGATCCCCCGCAGCACACTCGAACGCCCCGAACGCGGAGCCCCAGCAATCCCCAAGTGACCAGCACGCGTGTAGTCCCACGTCATGGGCCGCTGATCCTGCTCACCGGGCAGATCCTCCAACCCCAACGGCAACGCCGGCAAGAAACCCGCCACCCGCGGATCAGACCCACCCAGGCCGCCCGCACCCCCAGTGACCTGGGCCGCCTCCATGCCCTCCTGAACCTGCGCCAAGGTGATGAGCTCCGGCAGCGGCGGCAACCACGGACTGTGCGGATCAGGCCGCCCCGTCGCCGTATGCGCCGCCCCCATCGCGGAAACCAGAGTGGCCAGATCAGTGGGAATCGTCGCATCCTCCTCCATATCCGGCGGCTTCATCTCCGGACGGGAAAGCTCATCCAACGTCAGCGTCGCCGCCCGCACCGCCGCCTGCGGCAACGCCCCACGGGGCCGTCCCCCCACCCGGGAGGACTGGAACTGGCGCAGGCTCGCATGCCCCAGCCGCGCATAGGCGCGCCCCGGGATCGACGGCGGGATGTAGGCCGAGTTGGAGGCCTCGATGACGTCCTGTGAGTCGTTCTCATCGGTGACGCGCAGAGCGATGCGCAGGTTCGTGTTCGACTTGATCTCAGCCGAGACCACGCCCGCCGGCCGCTGGGTCGCCAGCACCAGGTGCACCCCGAGCGAGCGCCCACGCCGGGCGATGTCCACCAGCCCCGTCACGAAGTCCGGCAGCTCAGACACCAGGGCCGCGAACTCGTCAATGATGATCATGAGCCGCGGCATGGGCTCATCGCCGGGCTGCATGGCGGCCACGTAGTCCTCAATGTCCTTCGCGTCCGCCCCCGCCAGCTGGTGCTCGCGGCGGCGCAGCTCGGCCCCCAGGGACTCCAGGGCCCGGGAGGTGAGGTGCCCGTCCAGGTCCGTCACCATACCCACCGTGTGCGGCAGGCGCGCACAGTCCTTGAAGGCCGCGCCGCCCTTGTAGTCCACCAGCACGAACGTCATCGAATCCGGCGTGTTGCCCACGCACAGGGAGGCGATGAGCGTCTGCAGCAGCTCGGACTTACCCGAACCGGTGGTCCCGGCCACCAGGGCGTGCGGCCCGTCGGCGCGCACATCCAGCCAGAAGTGCCCCTCGGCGTCCTCACCGATGACCGCCTTCGTCGTCCGGCTGCACCGGTCCCAGGCCGCCAGCACCGCCTCCGCATCCGGATCCGGCATCGGCAGGACGTCCAACAGCCGGGAGGAGGTCGGGATCGTCGAGTCCGCGCCCGAGGCGGAGACGTCGTGGATCGGCGCCAGCGCCCGGGCCACCCGCTCGCACCAGCCGCTCGGGAGCAGGTCCAGGGTCACCCGCTCGACCTCGTCCACATCCGTCTGCGACACGCTCGCCGCCCCCACCTCAGCGGTGACCACGGCGCGGCACTCCTCGGGCAGGGCCGTGCGATCCCGGTCGATGCACACCAGGTGCACCCCCGCCGCCGGTCCCCGGCGCAGCACGGAGATGAGGCCCGGGCGCAGACGCAGGCCCCGGGCGCCGTCAAGCACCACGAGGATCTGCTCGCCCGGCCCCGTGGACGGGCCCCGCTTCTCCGGGTCCAGCCGGCGCTCCACCAGCTCGGAGATCTCGTTGATGCGCCGGGCGATCGTCTCATCGTCCAGTCCCACACGCGCCCGGGCGCCCATGCCCTCCAGGTTGCGCAAGTGGGGCAGCCACCTCGTCCAGGCCCAGCGCCCCGCGCGATTCTCACCGCGCACCGGCTCCACCAGGAGCACCATCTGCAGCTCGGCCGGCGAATGCAGCACCGCCGCCTGGGCCGCCAGCCAGTCGGCGACGTCGTGGCGCCGCGTGCCGCACACGCCCACCACGCCCAGCTCACCCAGCGGCACCCGCACCGGCACGTCCGGCGCCGTCCACCGCAGCGGCTCCTCATGCTTGGCGCGCTGAGAGTCCTCGATCTCCACGTCACTGGGCAGGTCCGCCACCCCCACCCGCAGATCCAGCCAGTCCGGGTCGGTGGGCCGCCGCTCCCACAGCTGGGCCCGCGGCCCCGTGGCGCGCAGCAGCAGCTCGGCCGCATTCGGGTGGTCCCCGCGGCGCACCCCCCGCTCCGCGGTCAGGGCCTTGAAGGCCGCCTCCTCGGTGGCCTCACGCTGATCCTCGTACTTGCGCAGCCTGTCCCGGAAGTCCTTCTTCTGGTTCGAGCGCCCCTGGATCTGGTTGGCGATCATCATGATCGGGGAGAACACCATGAACATGAGCGAGTAGAGGCGCCCCGTCACGAAGTACATGCCCGCCCCCATGATCAGCGGGGAGATGAGCATCGCGAAGGGGAAAGGCAGTTTGCGCTGCTCGTCCGGCTTCGTCGGCAACGCGAACTTCGTCTCCCGCACCGGCCGGGCCAGACGCGGCGGCCGGTTGAAGTTCAGGGTCGGGGCGCCCGCTGTCGGCGAGACCACCGCATTGGCCTCCGGCACCGGCCCGATCGACAGGAGCGTCTCCCCCACCGTCAGCAGTGCGTCCGGGGACCAGGCGGTGCCGTCGACACCCAGGGGCCGGCGATCCAGTTCGAGGTAGTGACGCACCCCGTCCGGCTCCAGCGTTTCCCGGTTGGAGAGGATCGCCTCGGAGTCCAGGCCCTTCTTCCTGGCGCGGCGGCGCTTGCGCGCCTCCTTGCGTCGACGGCGCCTGGCGGCTCGTCCCTTGGCCTCCTGCTCCTCGCCGCGCTCCGGGGCGGCCAGGACGAGGGGGCCCGGCAGGGGACGGCGCCTCGGCAGCGGCATCGGCAGCTCGCGCTGGGCAACCTCCGGCACCGGGGTGATCGTCACATGTCCCCCGACGGCGACGGCGAGGTCGGCGACCCTCCCCTCCACACCCTCCAGGACCACGTCGCAGCCGGGCCCACCCAGGGTGTAGCCGCCCAGGCTCAGGCGGTGGACGGCGCCGGTCCCCTGGCCGGCCACCACGCGCAGCTCGACGACGCCCATCGGTTCGACGTCGTCGCGCACCGGCCCGCCCAGGCCCAGGAGCATGCCGTTGCGGACCACGTCGACCAGGTTGTCCGCGGGGGCCAGGCGCCGCTGACCATCCCACACGCCCATGGGGGGCGCACCCACCTGCTCGCCGGCGTTGACGACGAGCCGCAGGGCCGCTCCGGGGGCGCTGCCCTCGACGGCGGGCTCCAGACCCGCCACCATATCCCCGACCGTGGCGTCCTCGGGCGCCACGACCAGAAGATCGCGGGCGGCCGCATCGGCCTCACCGGGCCGCAGGACACTGATGAACAGCTGCACGCCTGCGCCTCCTTACGCGGGGCGTCGGGCCACGGACAGCCCCGGTGCCAAGTCCTCCACGAGTGCGGCCGTGGCCGGGTCGACCTGGGCCAGGTCATCGGCACCGGCGGCCGACAGGAGCCCGTGCACCTCCCGCTCCAGCTCGCCGCGGCCGCGCCGGGCCGCCAGGCGCAGGCGGTCGCGCCACAGCCCCTGGTCCAGGTCCACGACCGCCAGGCCCGTGGCGATCGCCATCCCCGCGCCGTCGGGGTCGGTGTCCCCGATGAGCTCGACGACGCGGTGGGCGGCGTCCACCACGAGGGCGTTGTACTGGTGGGCGGCGCGCACGCGCGCCATCCAGGTGTAACAGCCCTCCTCGGCGCCGGCCACCATGGGGCCGCGCACCAGGCGCAGGGCCTCGATGAGCAGCTCGACCTCGCGCTGGGGCGGGCAGCCGCGGGAGGAGGCCAGCAGTGAGCGCAGCACGTCCCAGTCGACGACGACCCCCGGCCCCATGACGAGGCGCCCCTCGGCGTCCTCGCGCAGGTGGGGCAGCCCCTGGGCGTCGTGGCCCAGCCAGGCGCGCAACCGCTCCACGGTGCCGGCCACCACGTCCGCGGTGGCTCCCAGTGGCCAGAGCATGGTGCCCAGCACGGCCGGGCGGATGCCCTCGGGGTGGAGGGCCACGCAGATGGCGGCCTCGGTGAGGATCGAGCGGCGCTCGGGCTCGACCGCGCCGGCGGCCTCCACGAGCGTCTGCCCCAGCACCTGGATGCGCACGTCGGCGGTGCGCAGGGCCGCGGTCATCATCGGTGGCATGGGCGGGTCGGGGATCGGCGGGCGCGTGCCGTCATCGGTCACCTGGGTCGGGCCGAAGAGGTACGCCAGAGCCAGGACCTCATTCTCGGTGGCGCGCGTTGCCCGCACCGCGACGCCCAGCTGTTCGATGCGGGCGGTGCCGGAGGCGTCGACGTCAATGGTCCAGCGCGCCCGGCCGTCCCCACCGGTGCGCACGACGGCGTAGTCGCCGCCGGGCGGCAGGCTCGGCGTGGCCTCTCCGTTGCCCACGAGGACGAAGGTGGTGGCGGCCCCGGGGCGACGACCGGTGATGACGTCGGCACGGCCCGGCAGCGGGTTGCTGGCCAGGAGGGCCTCCGGGGACTGGATGCGCCCACCGGCCACCTCGCGCAGCGTGGTCGACAGGCCGGCGCCCACGACGACGGCCTCCTGGGACCAGGGATTGGTGCACAGCTCCAGGGCGAAGGCCGTGACCACCTCGGCGGCCATGGCGGGGTCACCGGTGACGGCGACCTCGCCGTCGGCGAAGGCCAGGTCGATGAGGATGTCGGCGCCACTGGCGATGCGGCCCACGGTCACCAGGCCCGGCAGGAGGGAGCCGTTCGGGGCGGGGGCAGGCTCCTGGCCGGCGCGCATCACCCAGGTGAGGCCCTCCTCCTGGACGCGCCAGGGGGCGGGGGCCTCAGGAACGGCCTGAGCCAGGCGCAGGTAGCAGGCCTCATCGTCGATGGCGACGGCGTAGGGGCGTGGGCTGCCGGGGATCGAGTCCAGGGAGCGCAGGATGGCGTTGAGGCGCTGGGCGCGACGCTCGTCGGCGCCCACTCGCAGGAGCCGCTCGAGCTCGCCGGGCCCCTCATCGAAGGCCCCGCCGGAGAGCTGGCGCCGGCGGCGCACGAGCACAGAGACGAGGGAGGCCGCCAGGAGCGCACCGATGGCAGGCATCTGGACGGGCGGGACGTCCCGCAGGGTGGAGGCCAGGCCCTGGTCGATGCTAGCGCCGGAGCTCGCCTCGTCCGGGTTGGGCGTGGCGGGGGCAGGGGTGGCCGGTGCCGGTGCCACCGGCACGGCCTCGACCCGGGGCACGGAGGTGGCCTCGTCGGGCATGACCATGAGCCAGCCGGGCTGGACGAGCCGGGCCAGCTCCAGGGAGCCGCCGTCGGGCTGGGCGCGGCCGGCATTGAGATCGTAGATCCGGGTGTAGGCGCGCCCGTCACCGAGGTTGCGCTCGGCGATGTCCCAGAGGTTGTCGTGGTAGCGGCCCTCGGGCGGCTGGACCACGTAGACGCGCTGGCCCACGAGCTGGGAGCCGAGGGCGGGGTCGATCTCGACGCCGCCGACCATGTAGCGCATCTGCTGGCTGCCGTCGGGGTTCTGGGCAACGCTCCCGGAGGTGATCGAGGCGCCCGAGGCGTCGGTGGTCTGGGTGGTGGCGCGGGCGGAGTCCTGGGCGGCAGCGACGGCGGGGGTGGGCTCCTCGACCACCGGGGCGGCCGCGGCGGCCAGTGGGCCGCTGACGGCGCCCAGCAGCAGCACGGAGGCCACGAGCCGACGTGCCAGGGCCTGCACCCCGCCGGAGAAGGGGACGTGCCCGGGGACGCTGCGGCCACGAATGGCGGAGACGGTCTCCACCAGGGTGCAGAAAGTGAACTGCATCCAGGCCAGCCAGATCACCCAGATGAGGACGCCCAGGAGAGCGTCCACGGAGATCGCCTGAGTGAAGGTGTCCAGCCCCAGCTCGGTGGGGATGGGGGGAAGGCCGATGGTGGCCAGCAGCAGGACCGGCAGTCCGATGATGACCAGCATGAGAAGGACGGCGGACAGGAGCGATTTCCACACTGGGGGGCGCGTGCTGCGCACCGGGGCGCGGAAGCGTTCGGGTCCGGCGGCCTGGGCTCGTTGAGCGGCGCGGCTCACTGATCCTCCTTGAAGATACCGACGGCGTTGCGGGCCTCGCCGGTGACGGTGACATGAATGGATGTGACGCCGACGAGACGCAGCATCGTGGTGGGGACGTCACGCTCGACGGTGACGGCGACCCCTCGCGCGGTGACGTCGACGGTGGAGCTCTGGGCCAAGCCGCCCTGAGCCAGGTAGGTGCGGGCGGCGGAGGTGGCGGCGGCGCTGTCCACCGAGACGGTGGCGCCTCCGCGCACGTCGTCGGTGGACAGGTGCTGGGCGCCGGCGCGGGCGGCCTGCTCGGCCTGATCGGCCAGGGTGGCGCGGGCGTTGAGGACGCGGCCGCCCTCGATGCACAGTCCGGCCATGAGCATGAGGACCGCGGCGATGATGACGGCGTAGACGGAGACGGCTCCGCGCTCGCCGTCGTGGCGGAGCCGGTGGCGCACGGAGGTGGCGATCCGGTTCATCGGGTTCCCCTCCATCTGTCGACAGGTGCGGTGGAGTTCGCCGTGACGGTGGTGGCGCCGGGCAGGAAGACCAGGCCCAGGTCGGACAGCTCGACACGGCAGCTGACGGTGGCGGTGACGGTGCCGCCCCTGCCGAAGCCACCGACGTCGACTCCCCCCGAGCACCGGGCGTTGGCGGTGTCCGCGGCGGCCAGGCTGCGGCGGGCGGCGGCGTCGGCATCCCCGGCGGAGCGCTCGATGGAGGCGGCCCGGGCGGCGTCGCGGGCGGCGGCCTGGACCATGCCCTCGGCGGAGACCAGGCGGCCCCCGGCGACGGCGATCATGACGATGAGCAGGAGCACCGGGACCAGGACGATCATCTCGACGGACATGCTGCCCCGCTCGGCAGCATCGGCGCCGCCGGCGACAGGGCGCAAGCGAGCACGGAGCGCTTCGGCGGCGAGGCGGGCTCGGCCGCCGGTGACGGCCCGGGTGGTGGTCGGGGCGGGGGTCACGTGTCCTCCCGGAAGGTCTCGCGCTCCGAGGTCACCGAGGCCCGCACCTTGGGGGCGAAGCCGGCGATGATGTCCATGGACTTGCCCGTCACCTGGACATTGACCTGGTTGCCGATCACGACGACGTCCACCGACACGTCGGTGAGCGCCTTGCCGCCGACCCGGTGGGCGTAGGCCTCGCCGTCGGTCTTGGCGGCAGCGATGGCGGAGGAGTCGGCCGAGCCGTTGCGGACCTCGCGGGCGACCTCCCGGGCGGTGGAGGTCGCCACCTCGTTGCCGTACCAGCTCAACGCGACCTGCACGGTGAGCAGCACGATGAGCAGGAGCAGCGGGAAGAAGACGAGCAGCTCGACGCTCGAGGCCCCAGCCTCCGAGCGCAAGCGTCTCGTCATCCCTCTCCGCAGCGACTGCATGATGGTCATTCCTCTTATCAGGGGGCCTAGCCGTTGCCGCCACCGTTGCCGCCGCCGTTGCCGCCACCGCCGAGCTCCGGCACCTTGAGGTTGGCGGAGGCGTTGTTGACCATGCTGTAGATGGCCCTGCCGACGACGGCGGCCAGGACGATGAGGAAGCCGGTGATGATGACCCACTCGACGGTCGAGGCTCCCTTCTCCTCCGACAGGCGGTTGCCGACCCGCTCGCGCAGGTCGCCGGCGAGCATCTGTAATGTGCACAGCATCTTGAGCATGCTTTGTCCCTTCCTTGAGAGAAACTGGGTGATGAAGGTGTGGACGGTGAATCGTCGCAGGCTCTCAGTCAAGCGACCGGTCGAAAGGCAGTCAACTGGTTCGGGGAGGTTCTCCGTTCACGGGGCGGTCAGGGTCAGGAGGCCTTGAGGGGTTTACACGGATCCGATGATCCCGGTCAGGGCCGGATAGACGAGGAAGACGATGAAGCCCATGGCGACGACGAGCTGGGCCACGAGCATGGACTCGGAGTTCTCCCCGGCCTTGCCCTCGGCGTCGGACAGGTCGCGGCGGCGCATGCTGGATGCCCGGGCTCCCAGGGACTCGCGGATCTTGGCGCCGTCCTCGGCCACGAGCGCCAGGGCGGCGGACAGGTCTCGCAGCTCGTCGATGCGCAGCTGCGTGCCCAACCGGCCCAGGGCCGCCCAGGGCGTGTCCCCGCGCAGCCGGGCGATGTCGAGCGCGTCGCGGATGCGGAGCATGGCGGGGTCGTCGGAGAGGCTCGAGGCGGCGTCGAGGGCCTCGGGGACACCGCGCCCCGCGGACAGCGACATGGCCACGAGGTCCAAGTAGGAACCGACGACGTGCCGGAAGTCCCGGCGAGCCTCGTCGGCATCCTTGCGCAGGCGCAGCGTGGGCAGCAGCAGGCCGACGAGCCCGAGGGCGACGCTCAGCAGCAGGGGCACGGACCACCCCAGGGGCGCCCCCATGACCTGCATGAGACCGACGACGAACAGCGGCGCGGCGAAGCCCCCCAGCCCGAGGAAGACCGACATCACCATGTGGCGCTCCAGGGAGCGCCCCACGACGGCGAGGTCCCCGCTCAGGGAGGACAGGTCGATACCGGTGCGCCGCACGAGGGAGGTGATGCGCAGGCTGAAGGTGTCCACCCACTCGGGGGTGTCCGCCTCGGAGGGGTTGAGGCGCCGCACGTCCTCACGCATACGACCTTCGTCGCGGCGGGTGTCCAGCTCGGCCAGGGCGGCGGCGGGCTGAGTGGCGGGGGGCGCCAGGATGAGGATGAGGGCGAACAGGCCGGTCCCAGCGAGCGCACCGCCGACGAGGATCCAGGTGATCATGCGTTCTCACCTCCGGCCGGAGCAGAGACGGTCAGGAAGCGGCGCGGCAGCTGGACACCGGCCAGACGCCGCATCCAGAGCATGCCGACGGCGAAGAGCGCCACGACGACCACCAGCACCAGCTGTCCCTGCACGCTGGAGTAGGGGGCCACGAAGCTCCGGTTGAAGACGGCCAGCCCCAGCATGACGACGATGGAGAAGATGACGACGATCTGCGCGGAGCGCCGGGTACCGGCGCGGGAGGCGGAGACGCGCTGACGCATGTCGAGCTCGGAACGGGCCGTGTCCGCCAGGGCGCCGAGCAGCTGGCGCAGACCGGGGCCGCGCAGGCGAGCGTTCATGATGAGGGCGGAGACAATGAGGTCCGCCGTGGGGTCGTCGAGGTCGTCGGCGAACTGGCGCAGCGCCGTCGGCAGGGGGACCCGCACGCGCATGCGGTCCGCCAGGAGGGCCAGGTCCTCGCGGAGGACCGGGGCGGCGGCGTAGACGGTGGCGGGGATGGCCTGCTCCAGGCCCACGGCACCGGCGATGGTGTCTCGCAGTGACTCGGACCAGGTGGCCAGGGCCTCGATCTTGGCGGCGGCGATCTTCTCCTGCTTGGCGCCTCCGAAGAGCAGCGGCCACACGATGACGAGCACGCCGGCGGCGACGGCCAGGACGATCCAGCGGGTGAGCAGCAGGATGCCCAGGCCGACGACGAGGCAGGCGATGAGCCGACCGGACAGGCCCTTGAGGCTGTCACGCAGGGAGCCCGAGGAGCCGGGACGGTCGGGCAGAATGTCGACACCCATGAAGAAGCCGACCAGGAGGAAGAGCCCTCCGCCGACGAGTGCACCGGCGAGGATGGCGACAGTGGCGGTGGCCTGGTTCATGCGTAACCACCCCGGTAGGCGGCGGCCGGGTCGTAGCCGGCGTTGATGAGGTCGTTGACGCAGGAGATCGGCGCGGCCGGCTGGGCGGTCCCGGTCCCGTCGTCGGCGAAGACCTCACTGGACAGGACCCGCCCGTCGACGCCGTTGACCTCGCGCACGGAAGCGACGTAGCGTCGCAGCCCCCCACCCTGGGAGAAGCGGTTCTCCCGGGTCAGGAAGATGACGAAGTCGACGGCGCCGGCGATGAGGAGGTTGGTGGCGTCCTGGGGCAGGTGCTCGGCGGACTGGATGGCGTAGGTGGCGATGCGGTTGAACACCTCGGAGGAGGAGTTCGCGTGGATGGTGGACAGCGAGCCGTCGTTTCCCTGGCTCATGGCGTTGAGCATGGTGACGATCTCATCGCCCAGGACCTCACCGACGATGACCCGCGAGGGGTTCATGCGCAGTGAGCGCCGCACGAGGTCCGCCATGGAGATCGCACCGGAGCCCTCGGAGTTGGGCAGGCGCTCCTCGAAGGCGACGACGTTGGGGTGCAGGTCG
>ERZ772968.570-NODE-570-length-18400-cov-11.336113_pt1 | contig 18400 bp, 17 predicted proteins | sample MGYA00580674_ERZ772968 | MGnify/ENA primary metagenome ERZ772968 (study PRJEB29015, sample SAMEA2737940) | human oral metagenome | biome: human oral; feature: human-associated habitat; material: dental | place: China | collected 2138 ...
GGATTTTTGGTCGGGACGGAGTGATTCGAACACTCGACCCCTTGCACCCCATGCAAGTACGCTACCAGACTGCGCTACGCCCCGACAGACTCGCAGTATAACAGCATCTTTTCCTGAAACGCAAATCCGCGGGCCGGTTGTATGTTGTTTCCTGTTGCGCCCACACCATGCCTGGCTTGTCTGGGTCTGGCCACGAGGAGCAGGGTCGGCAGAAGCCCCCAAAGGCCTCCAGAAGCGCAGACTACAGGCAGGGAACCAGGACCCTGAAGGCCCCAGGTGGCAGGCCTCAGTGCAGCACCGAGGCTCCACCCACCGTGTTGCCAACCGAAGGTGGTGGAGCGCTGGGTATCGGCGTACCCTGCAGCGGGCGCAGGGTGGGCTGGCGCAGGTGCGCGGTGGATGGGGCCTGGCGCTCGAACATCTCGGCCAGCGGCATGGCCTTGCCGAAGAAGTCGCCCTGCAGGTACGAGACGCCCAGATCGGTCAGACGCTCGTAGATGGCCGCATTGTGGACGTGTTCGGCCACGGTGCGCAGCTTCAGGCGTTTGGCCACCCGCACGGTGGAGAGGATGATCTCCTCGTCGATGGGGTTGGTCATCAGGTTGCGCACGAAGGAGCCGTCGATCTTCAGGTAGTCGAGCGGGAAGCGCTTCAGGTACTCGAAGGTGGCCAGGCCGGTGCCGAAGTCGTCCAGCGCGATGCCGAAGCCCTGGGCCTTCAGGTCGTCCACCAGGCGAGAAGCCGCCGCCGGATTGCGGATGGCCTCGCTTTCGGTGATCTCGAAGACCACCTTGGCGGCCGGAATGGCGTTGTTGGCACGCTGTTCGCGGATGAAGTCGGCGATGGTGTCGTCGCTCATCGTGGCGCCGGCCAGATTGATCGAGCACTTCCAGGTCAGTGCCAGTGCCTCGGGATTGGCGGCCAGCCACTCGAAAGCCAGGCGGATCACGCCGCGGTCCAGCGGCACCGACATCTGGGCCTGTGAGGCCAGCGTAAGGAATTCGGGCGGACGGATCAGCTGACCGTCCTTGTCGCGAAGCCGTGTCAGCACTTCGTAGGAACGCATCTGCGACGGCGCCTCCGGGTCGATCAGCGGCTGGGCATAGAGTTCGATCCGGTCGTTGCGGATGGCGTCGCGGATGTGCTCGATCTTCTTTTGGTGGGTGCGGCGCGCATCGATCATCGTCTGCGACAGCGGCTCGACGAAGAGCTGCGGGTCGCGCACACTGGCGGCGATGGCCTGGGCATCCGACAGGGCTGACAGGCAGTCCTCGCTGCTGATCTGCGAGTTCGGATCGAGCAGCAGCCCGCCAATGTGGCACTGAAGCCGGATGCTGCCATGCTCGGTCTGAAAGACCTGGCCGCTCAGTTGCGTGTAGATCTCGCGTGCCACGGCGCGCACCTGCGCCACGGTCTCGGCATGGATCAGCATCGTGTAGCGGCCGGCTGACAGGCGCGCTGCCAGCTGGGTGCCGTTCTGCTGGATCAGCAGCTGCGCCGTCGCCTGTTCCAGCTGCATGGCCTCCACCGTGCCGCACAGGTCGTGGATGGCATCGTAATTGCTGATGTAGAGCCCGATCAGCCCGTAGCGGGGCCGGTTCGGCGAGGCCAGCCGGTCGGTCAGCTCGGCGATCATGCCCCGATCATTCAGCAGGCCCGTGCTCATGTCCTGACGCGCCTGGCGCGACATCCGCACCAGGGCCAGGCTGCGATCGGCCGCCAGTGCCTGCAGCAGCTGGGCGGCCAGCACGGCGCAGCACAGCAGCAGCGACACGCTCACCGCCTCGCCAAAGCCCATGCCATGCGCATCGGTGACGGCGTAGGCCCGGCTGGCCAGCAGCGGCAACCCGGCCAGCAGCAGCGTGTAGGCGTCGGCCCGGCCGGTGGCCTGCGAGGCCGCGGCCCAGATCATCGGCACGAAGACGGCAAACAGCACCAGGCCCGCATAGTGGCCCTGACCCAGCCGATGCAGCACGTAGGCCAGTGCCGCAATGCCCAGAACCACCAGCACGGTGAGGATGCTGAAGCGCGGGCTGGCCCCATCGGCTGCAACTTCCTCCTCATCGGCCGTCAGCCGCGCCGGGCGCAGCAGAGCCAGCAGCGCGGGACAGACTAGCAGCATGCCCAGCACATCGGCCAGCCAGGCCGACAGCAGCAGCTGGGCCACGCCATACTGATGCAGCGGGGCAATCTGGAAGATGTGGATGAGGCCGCCGAAGAGCAGGGCGTCAATGGGCGCCGAGACCAGCAGGCTCATGGCTAGGAAGCGGCTGACCGAGTCCAGCCGGTACTCGGGCGGCTTCCAGTCGGCCAGACGTCGCAGCAGGCGGATCGCCTGCCAGGGGCCCAGCATCGAGGCAGCGCCCAGAATGAGTGCGTAGCGCGGGTCCTGCGCGGCCGCCAGCGCCCACAGGCCCGCTCCGGCGGCGGCCACCGGCAGCCAGCGCAGCCCGTGGTACCAGGCAAAGGCAAAGCCGACGGCTGCGCTGGGCCAGATCAGCAGCTTCCAGGCCGAACCGGCCGAGATGAGCTGCGCCACCGCACACAACAACAGGGACAGGCCGGCAGCGTGCAGACAACGCACGGCCAGCGGCAGATGCTCGAATTGGGCGAAACGCTTCACACGGGTCAACCTTCAGCGCGACGGACTTTCATGAGGATCTGTCGCGAGAATACCCGGAGGCTCGCCATAAGCCATGGATTTCGTGCCCGCGTCGTAGATTGCGAGACGAGTACGTCGGGTTGGCACAACACCGCGCCGGCAGGGTTCAGTGCCGACCGGCTGACTCCGGGCGCAGGCCCCCGTCCAGCATGTTCAGCACGCCCATGCCGGGAATGGTTAGGTCAGCGGGTTTCTGGTTGTTCGGGCAGGCGCCAAGCCAGCGCGCCTCGGTGTACTCGCGGTCTTCGCGCCGGTTGTTGGCCAGCGGCGGCGAATAGAGGATGACGGTATCGATGCGGTAGTGCGACTGGAAATCGCCCGTGACGGTGGACTGGCTGACGATGGTGGAGCGACTGTCCTTGCAGGTGGAGTCGGCCACCCAGTTGATGCCTACGCGCTTGAAGGCCCCGAGCTGGCAGGCTCCGCGCTTGCCCACCTTGCGGTCCAGGTGGTGTTCGGGCGTGTCGGTCTGGTCGCCCACGCACAGGCGCACGGGCGGCAGCCCCAGCTGTTCGCTGGCGCTACTGCGGATTTCCCACAGCCCCGGCTTGCGGCGCGGGTAGTCCAGCCGTCCGGGGCTGGCAATGCTGTTGGGCGGGACAATCAGCTCGCTGTCCAGCGCCTTGCCCTCGGAGGCCGCCTCCGCCGGCTCGGTCCAGGAGGCCAGGGCCATGATGGTGAGCAGGGCACACAGGGCGGCAGCCGTGCCCGTGCGCAACGGCTCCGACGGGGTGACCAGGGAGCTGTGCGTGTGCCGGCGGACAAGGGCAGAAAGCATGGACTGGGCAGGCGGATTCACAAAGCCTCGGATGACGGGGTCGAGAGTGAGCGCCCTGGTGATCGGGCGCCCGGCGGGACCATGGTAATCGGTTGTGAACGGCTTGTCCTCGATAGACAGGTTATGCAGACATGCCATGTGTCGATGGCAGGATGGGCCACCCCGTCGTTCCTGTGGCAGCTGGCCGCCCCCTTGAACCGCACATGCCCCGTCACGAAGCTGCAGCACAGGCAACACAAGGCGCTTCATGCGATCTGCGGCACCCGCCACGGCGCGTGGCGCTGCAGGGGAGCGGCATCATCTTCTTGCCACCGGTGTGCGATCAGTTGCTGCTCATCGCCTGCAGCTGGCTGGGGTGCACGCAATCGTCCACCAGACGCTGGCCGCTCTTCTGGTTCATCAGCATCGACTTGTTGCGGATCTGGATGAACAGCGTCTCGCCGCGCACGTCTTCCAGACGCAGCGCACCGGTGCTCGAGAGCACGGGCTTCATCAGCCACTGCTTGCCCTTGAAGCCCAGATCCACATAGCCGGGGTACTGGGTGCTCTTGTCGATACTGACGGTCTGCCGGAACTCGCACTGGCTGACGCCCAGGTTGACCCGGTCAAAGGCAGCCATCTGCTGGCTGTCGGCCGCCTGCACGGCAATGGGCGCCAGCGCTGCGGCTGCGGCAGCTGCATGACCGGCCTTGGCATGGGTGGAACGATGCTTGGCTGCCTTGCTGCCCTTGGCCTTGGCGGCCTTCTTCGTGGTGTGCGTGCTGTCGGTGGCGGCCTGTACGGACGGTGGCGACATCAGCATGCCGGCGGCAAGGACCACGGGCAGGGCGGCAAGCAGCGACAGGCGGCGGGCGCCGGCACGCGCGGTCAGACGGTGTTGGGAGAAGGAGGAGCTCAGATCCATGACAGGTTCCAGATGATTCAGACTGCGACCGGCAGCGCGGCCAGGACATCGGCCGGTCGGTCGAAGCCCGGCCTGGCGGGTCTGGCTATCGTCGTCACGGCTGTTTTTCCAGGAGGGTGAATGTCAGGTTATCGGGACCCACACCGTGGGCGCCGGGGCGGATGATCGTGCTGTCCCGCCACACCTTCATCGCGCATGCTGCCCAGGCAGGGGAGCATGCGATGGCGAGGCGCGGAGAGGACATTTCGGTCAGGACGCCCATGGCGTGATAACTGACGGCCGAGAACCAGTCAAGGCAGGGAGACATTTTGTTCACCCCTGCCATGACCCGTTACAGGCGTTGTGCGATATTGAACACTTTCTGATCGCCCGATGCCTCGGAAAGACGGCGCGCAACCGCCCTGATCATCACATTGCGCGGGAGGTAGATGGCGTAGGCTGGGGGCCGAGGCGGATGAGCTCCTGGGACGCGCTCACGCGTCGCCGAAGAACGCGGCCTGCACGTCCGGGGGAAGCGGCACACCGGTACGCCATGCCTGCTGGAGCACGTGCCACCAGTAGCGGTAGCTGGCGCGGTCGTGCAGCTCGTCGGCGTGACGGATGGGCCCCCAGTCGGCTGCCTGCGCGGCCAGCAGGATCTCGCCGGCCCGCCGGATATCCTGTGCGGGCGGCTGGAACGCGGCAATGATCGGCTCGACCTGGCGGGGGTGGATGCTCCACTTGCGCTGATAGCCGAAGTCCCGTGCGGCACGCAGGGCATCCTCGCCTGCTGCGGTGCCGTCGCCGATGGCCAGCGTGACGCTGTGTACCGCCACCTTGCCATGGGCATGGGCTGCCAGCGAGATGTCGGTCAGTGCGCGGGCCAGGAGCGGATGCTCGAACTGACGTGCGCCATGCAGCGCGTCGGCGCCGATAGCCCCCTCGAAGCTGCTCACGTAGTCCATCAGCCCGAAGCACAGCGCATGCACGCGCGGATGGGCAGCGATGGTATGCACCTCGGCCAGTGTGGCAGGGCTTTCGATCAGCACCTGGAAGGGGATGGGTGTGTGCAGCCCCAGGCGTGCCTCGTGCTGCTGACACAGGGCATGGGCCGTCTCGATCTCGGCCACGCTGCGGACCTTGGGCAGTGTGAGATAGGCCAGCCGATGTCCGGCATAGGTCATCAGCGTGTCCAGTTCGGACTTGAAACAGGCATGGAAGACCGGGTGGGTGCGTGCACCCACCCGGTCAAAGCGATTGTCCGGAGAATCGATGGCCTGGGCCATCCGCAGGGCATGGCCCAGTTCGTCTCCGGCCGGTGCGCCATCCTCGCAGTCAGCGGTGATGTCCAACACCGGGCCCAGTCGGCCCTGCAGGGCCAGCGACTTGGCCAGCAGGGCCGGACTGCCGCAGTAATGGTCGCAGACGGGCAGCACAGGCCGCCTGACGCGTTCCCGATACAGGATGGATCCGGGGGAACGGGGCGCGGCCCGGCTGCTCATGGGGCTCAGCCCAGCAGGTGCTTGACGCCGTTGCGCTCGCCTTCCAGCTCGTCCAGCGTGGCGTTCATGCGCTCACGGCTGAAGGCGTCGATGTCCAGACCCTTGACGATCGTGTACTCGCCGTTCTGGCAGGTGACGGGCATGCCGTAGATGACGCCTTCAGGGATCTCATAGTCGCCCTGCGAGGGAACGCCCATGGTGACCCACTTGCCGTTGGTGCCCAGCGCCCAGTCACGCATGTGGTCGATGGCCGCATTGGCCGCCGAAGCAGCCGACGACAGGCCACGTGCCTCGATGATGGCGGCGCCGCGCTTGCCGACCGTCGGGATGAAGGTGTCCTTCACCCAGGCCTCGTCGTTCACCAGCTTGGGCATGGCATCGCCATTGCTGGAGGCAAAGCGGATGTCCGGGTACATGGTGGGCGAGTGGTTGCCCCAGACCACCAGCTTCTCGATGGAGTCGACCGTGCGGCCGGTCTTGGCGGCCAGCTGCGACAGGGCGCGGTTGTGGTCCAGGCGCAGCATGGCGGTGAAGTTCTTGGCCGGCAGATCGGGGGCTGATTTCATCGCGATGTAGGCATTGGTGTTGGCCGGGTTGCCCACCACCAGCACCTTCACGTCACGGCTGGCATGGTCATTGAGCGCCTTGCCCTGGACGGTGAAGATGGCGCCGTTGGCTTCCAGCAGGTCCTTGCGCTCCATGCCCTTGCTGCGCGGACGGGCACCCACCAGCAGTGCATAGTCAGCGTCCTTGAAGGCAACGTTCGGATCGTCGGTGACGACGATGCCGGCCAGCAGCGGGAAGGCACAGTCTTCCAGCTCCATCACCACGCCCTTGACGGCTGCCATGGCGGGGGTGATGTCCAGCAGCTGCAGGATGACGGGCTGGTCTTTGCCCAGCATGTCCCCGTTGGCGATGCGGAACAGCAGGGAGTAGGCGATCTGGCCGGCGGCGCCAGTGACGGCAACACGTTTCGGAGCTTTCATGATGGAAATGTCCCCTGTGAGGTTGGAAAAGGTGATCGTGAAAGATGTTACCGCAGACTCTTTCCGGGCAGCCTCGGGAGAACCCCAATGGCGCTGCGTCACACAGGTGCTTCCGGGTGCCTTGTGAGGAACATTGCCCGGCCGGAAACGGGAAGGGCGGGCGTCCGCGCGTGGCCTCCGCTCCCACCGACATGAAAATATGTTTTGCAATTCTCGCCCGTGCCGGGGATTGGGAGTAGCTTTGCGCCAGGAGGAGAAACATGTGAACGAACACCTGCTCCTGGCTCGTCGTCGCCAATTCGCCACGGACTGCAAGCAAGGGCGTTCAGCGTTCAAATTCCTTGATCTTGCGCAGCCTTGCAGGGTGTGGTCGCGTTGTTCGGGCACAAAAAATGCGTAACAATAGGTCATTATCCCTATGGTCAGTCGGGTTGTACCGCCCGATACTGGTCACTGACCCGGTTGCGGGAAGTCGTGGCACCTCCGCCAGGTCGCTCCTGTGGCAGGTGATCGTGACTCATCGGAGGCGGCATCCGGGCCTTCTGCAAGGAACGGACCCGGGCATGGCAGTGCCCATGACCGCTTCCCGGACCACTGGCATGGAAAGCACTCTCAGGCAATAGAGGACTGGAGGATCGTTATGACAGACACCAAGGCCGGCAACGGCACAGAAGTGGTCAACATGGGCGTCTCGATGGCGCCCGGCCACCCGGGAGAAAATCCCGAGGCACGGCGCGCCAGGCGGGCAGCCGTCAAGAAACCCACCAACGTCGGCCTGGACCAGTTGCTGGGTCATTATCTTCCGGCCATGGCGCCGGCTGCGCAGGTTTCCATCCTGCACCGTGCAAGCGGGGCGCTGATGTTCCTCATCGGCATCCCGTTCATGCTTTATCTGCTCTCGCAGAGCATCACCTCCGAGTCCAGTTTCGAGGCCTACTCGGCCGTGGTCCATTCCTGGCTTGGCAAACTCGTTCTTCTGGTGCTGATATGGTCGTTCTGTCATCACATGGCTGCGGGATTCCGCTTCATTGTTCTCGACATGCATTTCCTCACCGAGAAATCCAAGGCCATGTTCAGTGCGAAGGTCGTCCTGGCCGTCAGCCTCACGTTGACCGTCATCTTCGGCGGCATGCTGCTCCTTTCCTGAACTGCTTTCCCTCATCCCTTTCGTCATCAAGGTTCGACATGACCATTCAGCGAATCGTGTCCGGCGCCCACTACGGCCTGCGCGACTGGCTCGCCCAGCGCATCACGGGCCTCATCATGGCGCTCTACACCATCTTTCTGCTCTGTAGCGTCTGTACGCTGCCCCAGCTCGACTACTTCTCCTGGTCGCAGCTCTTTCAGGGGCAGTTCATGAAGGTGGCCACCATGGTGGCCGTGCTGGCGCTCATCTACCACGCCTGGGTCGGCATCCGCGACCTGTACATGGACTATCTGAAGAACACGCTGGTGCGCCTGGTGCTCGAAGTGGGCACCATCGTGCTGCTGACGGGCTACGCCTCCTGGGCAGCCTTCATCCTCTGGAGAGCATAAGGACATGGTCGACTATCTGAACAAGCTCTCCAACAGCCTGCCGCGCCGCAAGTTCGACGCGGTCATCGTCGGTGCCGGTGGCGCCGGCATGCGCTGCTCGCTGCAGCTGGCCGAGGCCGGCTACAACGTTGCCGTGCTCTCCAAGGTATTCCCCACCCGTTCGCACACGGTGGCGGCACAGGGCGGTATCGGTGCCTCGCTGGGTAACATGAGCGAGGACAACTGGTACTGGCACATGTTCGATACCGTCAAGGGTTCCGACTATCTCGGTGACCAGGACGCCATCGAATTCATGTGCCGCCAGGCGCCCCAGGTCGTTTACGAGCTCGAGCACTTCGGCATGCCGTTCGACCGCAACCCCGACGGCACCATCTACCAGCGCCCGTTCGGAGGCCACTCGGCCAACCTGGGCGAGAAGCCCGTGCCGCGCGCCTGTGCGGCAGCCGACCGTACCGGGCATGCACTGCTGCACACGCTTTACCAGCGTAACGTCAGGGCACGCACCACCTTCTTCGTCGAATGGATGGCGCTGGACCTGATCCGTAACGCCGAAGGCGACGTGCTGGGCGTGGTGGCCCTGGAAATGGAAACCGGCGAGGTCATGATCCTCGAAGCCAAGGTGACGGTGCTGGCCACCGGGGGCGCAGGCCGCATCTGGCAGGCTTCCACCAACGCCTACATCAACACCGGCGACGGCCTGGGCATGTGCGCCCGTGCCGGCATCCCGCTGCAGGACATGGAGTTCTGGCAGTTCCACCCCACCGGCGTGGCCAACGCCGGCGTGCTCATCACCGAGGGCGTGCGGGGCGAGGGTGGCATCCTGCTGAACAAGGACGGCGAGCGCTTCATGGAGCGCTATGCGCCCACGCTGAAGGACCTGGCACCGCGTGACTTCGTGTCGCGCTCGATGGACCAGGAGATCAAGGAAGGGCGCGGCTGCGGCCCGCACGGCGACTACGTGCTGCTCAAGCTTGATCACCTGGGCGCCGAGAAGATCCTCAAGCGCCTGCCTTCCATCCGCGAGATCGCGCTCAAGTTCGCCAACGTCGATCCCATCAAGGAACCCATCCCGGTCGTGCCCACCATCCACTATCAGATGGGCGGCATCCCCACCAATTATCATGGTCAGGTGGTGGTTCCCAAGGGCGACAACCCGTCCAACGTGGTCCGTGGCCTGTACGCCATCGGCGAATGCGCCTGCGTGTCCGTGCACGGCGCCAACCGTCTGGGCACCAACTCGCTGCTCGACCTGGTGGTGTTCGGCCGTGCCGCCGGCAACCACATCGTCGAATCCGGCTTCAAGAACGAGAAACACCAGCCGCTGCCCGTCAACAGTGGCGACTTCTCGCTGGCACGCGTGGCCAAGCTTGACGGTTCCACCTCGGGCGAGCGGGTGCAGGACGTGGCCGGCGACATCCGCCGCGACATGCAGTCGCACTGCGGCGTCTTCCGTACCTCGGCGCTGCTCTCCGAAGGTGTGGGCAAGATCCTCAGCCACGTCAAGCGTGCCGAGGACATCCACCTGCGCGACAAGTCCCAGGTGTTCAACACGGCCCGCGTCGAGGCGCTGGAGCTGGCCAACCTGATCGAGGTCGCCAAGGCCACCATCATCTCGGCCGAGGCCCGCAAGGAAAGCCGTGGTGCCCACGCTCACAGCGACTATCCGCAGCGCGACGACGAGAACTGGATGCGTCACACGCTCTGGCATTCGGAAGACAACAGCCTCACGTACAAGCCGGTGGTGCTCAAGCCGCTCACCGTCGAGTACTTCAAGCCGAAGCCGCGCACGTTCTGATTCCGCATCCTTCCCATTGAGCATTGCGCGTCCGTGGCCTTCGGGTTGCGGACGCCGACCGACAAGGGCACAAAATGGCCAATACCGATCGTCGGAGAATGAAGTTCTCCATCTACCGTTTCGATCCGGACAAGGATCAGAAACCCTACATGCAGGACATCGAGGTCGAGCTGCTGCCGACCGACAAGATGCTGCTGGACGCGCTGATGCGCATCAAGGCCGAAGTGGACGAAAGCTTCGCCTTCCGCCGTTCCTGTCGTGAGGGCGTCTGCGGTTCCGACGCCATGAACATCAACGGCAAGAACAGCCTGGCGTGCATCACCAACCTGAAGACGCTGAAGGAGCCGGTGGTTCTCAAGCCGCTGCCGGGCCTGCCGGTCATTCGCGACCTGATCGTCGACATGACGCAGTTCTTCAAGCAGTACGAATCCATCAAGCCGTACCTGATCAACGACACCCAGCCGCCCGAGAAGGAGCGCCTGCAGTCGCCCGTGGACCGCGAGGAACTGGACGGCCTGTACGAGTGCATCCTGTGCGCGTGCTGCTCCACGTCGTGCCCGTCGTTCTGGTGGAACCCCGACAAGTTCGTCGGTCCTGCCGGCTTGCTGGCCGCCTACCGCTTCCTGGCCGACACGCGCGACCAGGCCACCAACGAGCGTCTGGACAACCTGGAAGATCCGTACCGCCTCTTCCGTTGCCACACCATCATGAACTGCGTCGATGTCTGCCCGAAGGGGCTGAACCCCACACGGGCCATCGGCAAGATCAAGGAACTGATGGTCCGGCGGACCGTGTAACGAAGCCTGCCGCCGCAGGGTTCCTGTCCACAGGGCGTTCCTGGCGGCCTTCCTGTCCAGCCCCGTCGTGTCCGTCGTCCGATATCCGGGCGACGGTTCTTTGTGCGGGCGAGGTGACAGGAGGCGCTGCCGGGACGCTTCTGTCCATTTTCGCCCCCCAGGGCGTGCCAATTGGGGAAAGTACCGATGTCCGGCAACAATCACATCGCATCGCCCGAGGCAGACGACGAAGCTGCCGCCCGTTTTCGCCGACTGCGCTGGCGCACCCGGCGCGGCCTGCTGGAAAACGACATCCTGCTCAATCGCCTGCTGGACAGCCGCGCCAGCCAGGGCTTTCTCGAATCCGAACTGCAGGCGCTCGATCAGCTGCTGGACCTGACCGATCCTGTACTTCTGGACCTGATCCTGGAGCGCAGCCAGCCCGAAGACGATCTGGACACGCCGGAAATTCGGGCGCTGTTGACCGAGATCCGGGCGCTCTGAGGGAAACCCCTGTCCTCTGAGGGAAACCCCTGTCTCCTGCATCTTGCGCTTAAGGGCTAAGATTCGGTGACGGAGCGCAAGCCGGTAGGCGCAATCTCCGCCTTGCAGTGCGCCGACTGCCCTCATGGCCCGGCCCCTGTCCTGATATCACTTTGGAAGGAAGACAATGACAACCGCCAAACCTGCCTACACCGCATCGCTGTCGTTCTCGGATGGTTCCGCCGGCACTGAGTTCCCGGTCTACAAGGGAACCATGGGGCCGGATGTCATTGACATCCGCAAGCTGTACGCCAACACTGGCAAGTTCACCTTCGACCCCGGCTTCATGTCCACCGGGGCCTGCGAATCGGCCATCACCTTCATTAACGGCGACAAGGGCGAGCTGCTGTATCGCGGCTATCCCATCGAGGATCTGGCCCAGCACTGCGACTACTTGGATGTCTGCCACCTGCTCCTGAAGGGCGAGCTGCCCACGCCCCAGGAGAAGGCCGACTTCGACTATGTCGTCACGCACCACACCATGCTGCACGAGCAGATGGTCCGCTTCTTCAGTGGCTTCCGTCGTGACGCTCACCCGATGTCGGTGCTGGTGGCCTGCGTGGGCGCACTGGCGGCCTTCTACCACGACTCGCTCGACATCACCAAGGAAGAGCACCGCCACGTGGCCTCCATCCGTCTCATCGCCAAGATGCCGACGCTGGTTGCCCTGGCCTACAAATACTCCAACGGTCAGCCCTTCGCCTATCCGCGCAACAAACTCAGCTACACCGCCAACTTCATGCACCTGATGTTCTCGACGCCCTGCGACGAGTACGTTCCCAACGAGGTGCTGGTGCGTGCGTTGGATCGCATTCTCATCCTGCACGCCGACCACGAGCAGAACGCCTCCACCTCCACGGTGCGTCTGGCCGGTTCGTCGGGTGCCAACCCGTTCGCCTGCATCGCGGCCGGTATCGCCACGTTGTGGGGCCCGGCACACGGTGGCGCCAACGAAGCCGCACTTCGCATGCTGGAAGACCTGCTGGCCCAGGGCGGTGTCGAGAGGATCGGCGAGTTCATCAAGAAGGTGAAGGACAAGGAATCCGGAGTCAAGCTGATGGGCTTCGGCCATCGCGTCTACAAGAACTATGACCCGCGTGCCAAGCTGATGCAGGAAACCTGTGCCGAGGTGCTGACCGAGCTGGGCTTGGAGAACGATCCGCTCTTCAAGCTGGCCCGCAAGCTCGAGCAGATCGCGCTGGAAGACGATTACTTCGTCTCCCGCAAGCTCTACCCGAACGTGGACTTCTACTCGGGCATCGTCCAGCGCGCCATGGGCATCCCCACCAGCATGTTCACGGCCATCTTCGCCATGGCTCGTACTGTGGGCTGGATTGCACAATGGAGCGAGATGCTGGGCGACCCCGACCAGAAGATCGGTCGTCCGCGCCAGCTCTACATGGGTCAGACCAAGCGGAAGATCACCACGCCGTCCACCAAGCTGGGCACCCACAGCTGGGAGTCCACGCCGCACTGAGCGACCCCATGGGGCAGGGCGCGTTGCCGCAAGGCTGCGCCCTGACAGACCCTGACAGAAAGAGAAACGGCACCCTTGAGGTGCCGTTTCTGCTTTTCAGGGGCCAGGGACTGATTCTTCCCCTGTACCTGGCGGTGCGGGATCTGTCCCCATGTTCTGGGCTGAATCAGGTCCATGTAATATGGCAGGTTCCCGGTTTCGGAATGCCGTCCGGAATCGACATCCCCCTCTTCAATACTATCTATCGAGGATCATTCAATGGCGGCCTATGTCATCTTCATTCGAGATGAAATGAAGGATCAAACAGCCTACGATGAGTACCTGCGGCTTGCTGTTCCGACACTTGCCCCGTTCGGGGGTGAGATTCTGGCGGCAAATGGTGCACATGCAGCGCTCGAAGGGCCGGACTTCGATGGTTCGGTGGTGCTGCGTTTCCCTGACATGGCCTCGGCAAGAGGTTGGTATGACAGTCAGGAATACCAGCCCTTCAAAGCCATTCGTCTGGGTGCTACCGTGGGGCGCGCCGTTCTGGTGGAAGGGCTGAATTGACGTTTCACGCCCGTATGGAGGCCTGTGGCTGAAGGTGCTCCGAACGAACATTGACAGCCGTCGTCCCGTTCAGCCTCATCCCGTGAGGGCAGCCCCTTGCTGCAAGAAGGGGCGGTCATTTCACCTCGGCAACTGGAATTCCCCGCTGTTGGCCAGCAACACCGCGTGGTCGGCCGCTTCCTGCAGGAAGGCGGCATGCTGCTGCTCGAAGCCCGAGACCGGGCTCATGCAGTCGGTCAGCAACACGAAGCGTTTCAGGTTTTTGGCAGGCAGGTGGGCAAACAGATCCCGCACGGTGTAGGCCACGCAGTGGCTGCTGGCTTCCCCGGCAATCACGACCTGATCGGCGGCGGCAATCCGCTCCAGCAGCGGCGTGTTCAGCTGCGTGCTGGGGTCCTGCGGGTCGGGCACTTCGGCCTGCAGGGCGCTGTAGTGTTCGGTGTAGGGGTTGGTGCCCTTGATGGCCGACATGACGGCGCGCTGGCGTTGCTGTTGCCAGCGCTCCAGGGCCCCCAGGACCGCATGGTGGATGCCATGCCCCCAGCTGCCCAACTGACAGTGCACGGGCCAGACCATGTGTGTGTAGCGTCCCCGTGCTTCAAGCGCCTCCAGGTAGTTGAGCGCATAGGCCTGCAGGGCAGGGTCGGCCGTGCGAAACTGCCCCGAGCGCACCGACGCGGCGGTGATGGTCGTGAATGCGGCCACCTCGTCCCCCTGGCCCGTACGCCAGCAGTCCGGATGGGCAATGTCGAAGTACTGATGGGAATCCAGCGTCACGACGATGTCGTCGATCCGGTCGGCATTCTCGTCCAGCCAGGAGGCCAGGCGGCGCATGTCGGCATGGGCGCCGGATACGGGCAGCGACGGAAAGATCAGCTGACCGGAAATGCTGTCGGTCCCGGCTGGCAGGTCACAGAAATCGTTCTGCGGGTCGACGATCAGTACCAGGGTGGACGGATTCATGGAGTCCCTTTCGAGTCCCTTTCAAGTAGACCGGCGATTGTAAAGTATGCCGATTTCTCCCGGAACGTCTTTCATGGCCCGATACGACGACCTTGCTGCCTGGGGACGACCCGGTGTTCCTGGCCAGTGCAGGGAACGGCACCACGGAAGATCAGGAAGGCGCGAACGACCGGACGCCCTGGAAAGAGAAAGGGGCCCCATGATGGAGCCCCTTGGATGGATGCCTGCTGAATCCGCTTTCCCGGAAGGGGACAGGCCCAATGGCCTGCCGCAGGATCGGCAGAGGAATCAGCCCACGCCCAGGACAGCCCCCAGGATGTGCACCATCACGATCTTCAGGATCGTCATCGACGGGAAGATCATGGCATAACCGATATCGGGCTTGTCGGTGCCCAGCGTTCGGCTGGTGAAGGCAATGATGGCGGGGTTGCCGGTGGCGCCCGACATCACGCCAGCGGCCATGTCGAAGGGCAGCTTGAAGACATGCAGGCACAACAGCAGCACCACCAGGCTCAGCACGGTCACGAAGACGATGCCCACCAGCAGGTACACACCGCTGTGGGTGACGGTCTGCACGAAGGTCTCGCCCGAGGCCATGCCCACCTGCGCCAGGAAGAGCGACAGGCCGAAGTTGCGCAGCGCCAGGTTGGCAGGTACCGGCATCGTCCAGGTGATGCGGCCGGTCTTGCGGATCTTGCCCAGGATGAGGGCCACCAGCAGCAGGCCGGCAAAGCCCAGCGAGAAGTGGCCCAGTCCCGGCAGGTAGATGGGAATGGCGCCCAGCCCCAGGCCCAGCGCAGCCCCCAGACCAATGCCGATGAAGCTGATTTCGCCGCTGGCGCGCACCGAGTCGCCAAAGACGCGCCGCAGGTCAGGGATGTGGTCGATATGGGCCAGCACGCCGATCTGGTCCCCGACCTCCAGCGTCAGGTCCAGCGTGACGCTGATGTCCTCGTCGACGCGCCGCACGTGCAGGAAGCTGGTTTCGAAGTCCAGCATCCGCTTGACCTCTCGGATGGTCTTGCCCGCCAGCTTGGTGTTGGAAACGAAGAGCCGCAGATAGTCCAGCTCGCCGTGGCTGCGCCGGAAGGTGTCGCCCACGTGCTGGCCCAGCATCTTCTCGGCCTCGGTCATGCGCTCGGCGTCCACGCCGGTGATCAGCACCACGTCACCCAGCTGCAGCGGCCCGTGCACCTCGGCCGAATGGGCCTGACCGTCGCGATAGACGGTCGAAGCTGCTACGCCCTGAGGCAGCCAGCTGGCCAGCTCCAGGAGGGTCTTGCCCACGACGTAACTGTTTTCCACGCGTACCGCGTGCATCTTCAGCGAAATGCGCTCCTGCGGCGCGATCCGTGGACGGAAGAAGGCGTTGTACAGGCCGATGACCAGGATCGGGATGGCCACACCGAATGGATAGGCCACCGAATAGCCGGTGGCCGGCAGGTTGTTGCCGGTCAGTGCCATGGCCGCCTGCAGCGAGGAGGTGCTGGTGCCGGCGCCGGCGAAGACGCCCAGCGTCTCGGGCAGCGAGACATTGGGGAAGAGCCAGACTGTGGCCACCGTCATGAGGGCCATGATCACCACGCCGATGATCGAGGCAGCGTTGGCCCGCAACCCCACCGGACTGGTCAGACCGTCAAAGAACTGCTTGCCATAGGCCAGGCCCACCCCGTACAGGAAGAGCAGCAGCCCCAGCGACCCGAGCGCCGAGGGCATGGCCGATGCCGGGGCGAAGGCGCCGACAGCCAGTGCCACGAACAGCACGGCCCCCGAGCCCAGCGAGAAACCCTTGATGCTGACGGCGCCTACTGCGTGTCCCAGCGCCATGGTGGCAAAGAGTGCCAGCATGGGCTGGTTGGACAGGAAATTCGCCAATTCCGACATGTGGCCCCTCCAAGGCAGGCAAGCATGTCAGCATTGTGAACTATTTTCAAAAACGGCGCCGTCGAAACCGAGGCCGGCCGGGGGCAACCGGCCGGAACAGGGTATCAGCCCAGCGTGGCGAAGAGGTCGTTGAGCGCCTCGGCCATCGTCGGGTGCGTGAAGATCTGGTCCTTCACATAGCGGGCCGGAATATCGTGGTCGATCGCCATCTTGAAGAGGTTGATGACCTCATGGGCCTCGGCGCACAGCAGCGTCACGCCCAGGATGCGACCCGTATCGGCATCGACCACCGCCTTGAGCAGCCCGTCGGTCTGCCCCAGCACCTTGGCCTTCGGAATCGCCATCGCCTTCATCGAGGCCACCCGGATGTTGCGGCCGGCGGCGCGTGCGGTGCTCTCGGTCATGCCGATGTGGCCCAGCGGCGGCTGCGTGAACACGGCCGTCGGGAAGACGGCACGGTCGGCGCGGCTGCGCTGGCCACTGCCCAGCAGCTGGTCACGCACGATGCGGTAGTCGTCCAGCGAGATGTAGGTGAACTGCGGGCTGCCGGCCACGTCGCCCATGGCCCAGATGTGCGGGGCAGCGCGCAGGTGGTCGTCGGTCTCGATGAAGCCGCGTGCGTTGGTGCGCACCCCGGCCCGCTCCAGCTGCAGCCCGTCGGTATTGGGGCGACGGCCAATGGCCAGCAGCACGGCATCGGCGTCGAAACGCCCGCCATCCGTCACCACCGTGGCCTGATCCTTGCCCTCGGCGCTCTTCGTTTCCTCGAAGTGCGTGATCTTCGCGCCCAGCACGATCTTCACGCCACGTGCTTCCAGAATGCGGCGCATCTCGTCGGCAATGTCGCGGTCCTCGCGCGGCAGGAAGGTGTCCAGCGCGTCGATGACCGTCACTTCCGTGCCGAAGGCCCGGTACATGAAGGCAAATTCCAGACCGATGTAGCCACCGCCGACGATCACCATCCGCCGGGGATGGGCCTCCAGCGACAGCACGCCGGTGCTGTCATGGATCCGGGGGCCGTCCACGCCAGGGATCTTCGGCACCACCGGCAGGCTGCCGGTATTGATGAAGATGCGCTCCGCGCGGATGGCGCGCTCCCCCTGCTCGCCGGCGTCACCCACGGCGCCGGTGACGATCACGGTGTTGGCATCCTCGAAGCGTGCACGGGCGTTGATGACGCGCACCCGCTCCATCTCGTCCAGTTTGGCGAAGTTGGCAGCGCGCAGCTTCGGGATCAGGCCATTCTTGGCCTTCATGGCCGCCGCAAAGACGTCGGCCCCTTCGGTGGCGCAGGCAGCGCGGCGCTCACCTTCCACCAGCAGTTTCTTGGACGGGATGCAGCCGATGTTGATGCAGGTGCCTCCGTACATCTGGTCGGAAGCTTCTACCAGAATCACGTCCTGGCCGTGCTTGGCCAGGTCAGCTGCCAGCGTCTTGCCGGCCTTGCCGAAACCGATGATGAGGTTGGTGGTCTGAAGCGTTTGCATGATTATTTTGCCTTGATTGAGTGCGTGTCGGCCATGCGGTCGAAAATGGGCGGACGGGGAAGGGGATGCGGTCATCTCCGCACCACGGGCGCCACGGTGAAATAGTCTTTTACACTGCAAGAACTGCTTTTGATTTAATTATTCTATAACTCCTGACAAGTCCCTTCTGACATGTTCTGACGTTTCGGCGCCTTGCAGCCACCGTTCGTCCGGTTCCGTCCCCTGAGACAAGGTGATCGTGCGCATCCGTCAGACCCCGCAACACCCGGCCCGTACCCCCATCTGCACATCCGTCTTCCGGGAAATTTCGCCGGACGCCGACGCCTGCGGGAAAATAGGGCACACAACCCCACCAGACAGGGAGTTCGCGTGGACTACAAGGATTACTACAAGATCCTCGGGGTCGAGAAGACCGCGAGTGCCGACGAGATCAAGAAGGCCTACCGTCGGCTGGCACGCAAGTACCACCCCGACGTCAGCAAGGAGCCGGATGCGGCCGAGCGGATGTCCGAGATCAACGAGGCCAACACGGTGCTGTCCGACCCCGAGCGGCGCGCCGCCTACGACCAGCTGGGTGAT
>ERZ772968.571-NODE-571-length-18379-cov-13.546496_pt1 | contig 18379 bp, 14 predicted proteins | sample MGYA00580674_ERZ772968 | MGnify/ENA primary metagenome ERZ772968 (study PRJEB29015, sample SAMEA2737940) | human oral metagenome | biome: human oral; feature: human-associated habitat; material: dental | place: China | collected 2138 ...
TGTTGACGAAGGAGCGCTCGGTCGTGTCGTAGCCGATGCCCCAGCGCAGGGCGACATCGACGATGCAGGTGCGCGTCACTTCCACGGGACGCAGGTGACCACTGCGCCTGTCGAGCTGCTGGACGGTCTCGGTGTAGGTGCCCTGTCCGGTCAGACGGAAGGTGTCGGTCACGGAGCCGTCGGTGGCCAGGAAATCGACGAAGTCCGCGGTGCCGCCCTTGGCGCGGAAGACCTCGGCGCTCTCGGCGGCGTCTTCTCCCAGGACTGCGGCCTCCAGCAGGTCTCCCGGGGCCTCGGTGGCGCTCTTCGCCGCGGCGCGCATCGCCAGGTCATCGGTGGTCTTCGAACCCGACGACGACGCGTGCTCGGAGCGCGCGGCCTCATCGGCACTGCGCTCATCAGTCAGGGACAGGGTCAGTCCGGGTACGAGGAAGCTCGTCTGGCGCAGGCGGGCGCGCAGCGCCGCAGCATCGTACTCGGCCGGAGATGGAAAGATCTGAGGATCAGCCCAGTAGCGCACGCGAGTTCCGGTGACGCCGCGCTTGACCTTGCCGATCACGCGCAGCTCGGAAGCCTCGGTGTACTCCTTGAAGGGCGAGGCGAGGCTCGCCCCGCTCGGCGGATCGGCGAAGACCCCGGGTACGCCGCGACGGAAACTCATGGCGTAGGTCTTGCCCCCGCGGTCCACCTCGACGTCCATGCGGGCGCTCAGCGCGTTGACGACGCTCGCGCCCACGCCGTGGAGGCCTCCGGCCGCGCCGTAGGACCCTCCCCCGAACTTCCCACCGGCATGGAGCTTGGTGTAGACGAGCTCCACGCCGGTCAACCCGGAGGAGGGCTCGATGTCAATGGGCACGCCGCGTCCGGTGTCCCGCACCTCAATGGAACCGTCGGCATGGACAACAACATCAATGCGGTCCCCATGGCCTTCCAGCGCCTCATCGACGCCGTTGTCCACGATCTCCCAGACGCAGTGCATCAGCCCCCGCTGGTCGGTCGAGCCGATGTACATGCCGGGACGCTTGCGCACCGCCTCCAGTCCCTCCAGTACGGAGAGGTGGCGAGCGGAGTAGTCGCCGCGGGTGGTCTTGTTCTCAGAAGAGGGCACGGCCGGACTGTAACGGATCATGGTCGAACAGGTGTTCCTCCGCGCCGCGACCGGACCTGTGGTCTTCGTCAGCCTCCTCCGGCATCAGCCGGCTCCGGTACGCGCACGGCCGGCAGACCGAGCTCTCGAGTTCTCGAGGTCCCGAGTTCCTGAGGTCCTCACAGTTCTCAACGGCTATCCGGAACGAGCCCCTGTACAGGCAGAGCCGGACTGACACGGGCACTGCCGATGCCGCGATTCGTCTTTCCCAGGCGGAAACGCACCTTGCCCTTCAAGACGGTGCCGGACACGGCCCGTCCGTCGACGAGCGGCTCACCGGGGAAGAGCGTGAAGGTCCATATGCTGCCGAGGTCACTATCCGGAACGACGCCGTGAGGGGACTGAAGCAGACGCGCGCCCCACAGCTGACGAGTCATGAGCCGTCTGGTGTCAAAACCATCGATCTCGAAGTCCTGGCGCTGGGCAGCGCTGATCGTCTCGTAGCTCCCAGCGGAGATACCGCGCTCGGAGACAGCGGTGATGTACAGCCTCCAGCCCTCCAGTTCCAGCGCTCCGCCCGACAGATTCACTCCAGGCCCCAGTGCGGGATCTACGAAGTCCTCTCCGAGCCCGGAGTTCTGCCCTTCCCGAACCTGACGCGGCAGAGCCCCGCGCGTGTCAAGTCGATCAGGCACCGGCACCACCAGCAAGCCGTACTCCACTTCCTCGGCGAAGCGGTAGCGGCCGAAGCGCTCACGAAGCCGGTCGATCGACTCGCCCGCCCGCGCCCACTGCTCTTGGCTGATGCCGGCGGCGACAACCTCGACCGGCGAGGTCAGCCCGGCTTGATCCAGCAGGCTTCGCAGCGGGCGGTTGGACACCCAGCCCGAATGCTTCAGGCGGTTCATCTCCCGATCCCGTACCGCGCGCCACTCACTGTGTCCGGCGTATCCAGTGCCCTCAGCACCCTCAGTGCCTTCAATGACCTCGACGCCCTTGACGTCCCCGATGTCCTCAACGCTCTTGCTCTCGGTGCTCGTCATAACGACACACTACGGCGATACGACCGTGAGTGTCCGGAGCACAGGCGCCGACTGCAGCCGATACAGCAGACACAGCAGATACAGCCGACCGGCTCGGATCGACGGCGCCGCGCGACCACTGCGCATGTTCCCCGATGCGCCCTGGGCGAAAGCTCGTGCGCCTGGGGCGGAAACGAGCTCCTCCGAGTGATAAGCGCCCGGGGGCATGGTGGAATGCGAGCCATGAGCACTATCAGCACCTCCGCCGCTCTCCGGGCGGCGACCTCCCTGGACGAGCAGCGCTCCTCCGCCATCGACGCCTCCGCCGAGCGCCCCTTGACCACCGCCGACCGCTGCGACGTGTGCGCCGCCCAGGCATACGTCCGTGTCGTGCTGCTGACTGGAGAGCTCTTCTTCTGCGCTCACCACGCACGCGAGCACGGCGAGAAGCTCAAGGAGGCCGCTCTGCTGTTCCAGGACGAAACGGCAAACCTCATGGCGAGCGACTAACGCGGGGGACCAATCAGTCCAACCCTGTCCACCCCTGTTCGACCCGGTCCATACCTGCGCATTCCCGTGCATGACCGCGGCAGGCCCACGGCATGCCCATACTCTCCCCCTCATCCCGGTTCTCCTGGTTCGCAGCCTTCTGGTCTCCCCTCCAGGCCCCGCATTCGATGTCACGAGTCGGTGACCACCGCTGCCCGCTCAGGCATCCACCATGTTGTTGTTCGGTTTTTTTCGGGTTCTGCTCGGGTTCTGCTCGGGCATTCATGTCCCCGGGCCTGTGTGCCCGGGGACGTCCGAGGTGAAGCGCCTCTTAGCGGCAGCGGCGTCGTTCAGGGGAACGACGGTCACCTCCTGGCCGAGCAAGGCCGCCAATGCGTCGCGCACCGCCCGAGTCACCTGTGACGTCAGCGGTCCATGCGGTGGCGCCACCTCAGCCCTCAGCGCACCGTGACGCCACTGGTGCACACTCCAGACGGCCGCCCCCTGACTCTGAAGGACCTGGACAAGACTGACTGAGGGAATCCAGGTTCCATCACCATGACGGTAGCGGACAGTAGCGCGCCCCTCCAGCCCCACGATGACGGCCTCCGTACCTCCCGGCGCATCCGGAGCCGCACGTAGTTCCAGAGCGCCGGTGTCGCCGGTGTCGTAGCGCAGAAGAGGCAGAAGAGGGTTGGTGGCGCTCGTGATGACGATCCGTCCCCGCCGGCCCGGGGCGACGGCCAGACCATGCTGATCCAGGATTTCCACGTGCACCGGCAGAGGGGCGACACGGTGACCGCATCCGTCGGGGTCGCATGCGACGATCTCGGTCTCGCCCAAGGCGTAGACATCGAGAACGGGGGCCTTCCAGGTATCAATGAGCTCGGAGCGCGCCGTATCTGTCAGGTGACTAGCACCGCTGACCACCGCCACTGGGCTAAGGCCCGGTTCACGGCATGCCAGGGTCAGAAGAGGCAGGGGGGAGCCGGACAGGACAAGCGGATCGTGATGCGCCCACCAGTCGTGCTGATGAGTCTCCTGATGCCACGCGTCCGGGTGGAGATTGACGCGGGCCATGAGAGCACGCTCGGCATGCGCGGTGAGCAGAGATGCGTAGGTGAAGGCACTGGTCTGGTCCACGACGTTGGCCAGGGCGAGGCGCTCACCGGCCTCATCCACATCCCAGTGCAATCCGAGTCTTTCCAGCCACCAGTGCAGGATCACGATGTCTGAGGCGAGGCCACGGGGGTGGAGGGGGATTCGTAACGAGGCCCCGGTGGATCCGGAACTCGTTCCTTCCAGGATCCGGTCCAGTTCTGCGTCCATGGGGACAAGGTCGCCGAGTTCCCGAAGATCTCGACGGTCCAGCACCGGCAGCTCCGACAGCGCCGGGTGGGCGCCGATATCTCCGTTGCGGCGCAGCCTTCGGTAGAAGGGGACCGTCTCAACAGCACGCACGGCCAGGGCATCGACCCAGGAGCGCGGGCCGGTCAAGGAGGTCTGGGCATAGGCTCCGCGACGCACGTCAGCAGCCAGCACGGCCAGCAGCGCCTGATCGGTCCGAGTCAGACGGTCACCGCAGGCATGCGTCCAGGCGGGAGCCATCGGCTCCTCGCGCAGCGCGGCCAGGGCCGCAAGCCCTGATGCGCTCACAGTGGGCCAGCGCTCAGTGTCGGGCAGGACGGCCGCATTCATAGACGCGTACTCGGCGCGCGCAGCCGACGTCATCCCTGCGGTTCCCGACGCCGCAGGCGCAGCGCCGTCAGCGGACGATTGAGAGCGCGTGCTCTCAGGTCTCAGGCGCCTGGGATCGGAATCACCGGGCTGCCGAAGCCTCTTCGACTCGCCACGATTGCGCAGCTCAGTCATTCCGCTCATCGCCCCGTGTAATGGGATGCGGACTCACGAGCACGCGCCTGCGCGATTCGGCGCTCCACTTCACGACGGTGCTCGATCTCGGCCCGCAGGCTCATCGTGGTCTCCTGGCGGGCCAGAGTCGAAATCTCTTCCCATCGATCCGCACTCTGATGGGGATTCTCCCCGGTAGCGCACAGGCCCAGACCGGCCAAGAACGTACGGCAGACCTCCTGCCTCACGGACTCAGAGGACGGCCAGGTGGAAGGAGGCACGAGAGTAGCGACCAGCAGCTCCAGGAAGGCCGTCATCCGTCCCACGCGCTCCATCAGAATCACGCCTGGCGGTCGAGGGGGCTCCTGATCGAGAAGCTCCCGCAGGAGCAGCGCAGCCAATGCGCTCACCTGGCAGCAAGCCGCCGGATCTGGTGCGGACACGCCCATGGTCAAGATCCTCAAGTGCTGAGACAGGCGAGAGCGCTCGATCTCCAGCGCCCCTCGCAAGCCCTCCGGCTCATGACCCGCATCTCTGAGAACATCCGCGAGCACAGCACGACCGTCGACCCGGCTGTCCAGAAACACCGGGTCGCAGTGAGCCAGGGCATGGGTCAGGCGGGCGAGATCGGGAAGAGGCGAGTCGGCCCGGATGGGCCACGGCGCTGCCAGAGCGCTGTCGACCACATCCCGCCCGGACAGGAGGTGCACTGCCGTCGCCGACTGCTCCACGCCGTCCTCAGGACCGGCTGCGGAGCTGACGGCACCCGGACGCCGTGAGGGCTCCTGCCCTGCCTGCTCTACCTGCCCTGTCAGCCATGTGCAACTCATCGTGGCGCCTCCCAGATGGCTCGTGCCAGGGCGGCGCTGAAACGGCGCACCTCATCAAGATTGCGCACGCTGTGAACGGCATATCCCCCGGGCAGCCGCAGCTCCTTGACACGCCTGGGGTCGGTATTGAGCAGGAGCGTGCCTCCGCCCCCGGCCGCTGTGAGCGCCCGCACCGCGATTCCCTCTTCATTGCTGGTGTCCGCGCATTCATCTGAGCGGTGGTCCGCGAACATGGAGACCACGCCGTCGTCGGAGACGACGGCGATGTGGCAGGGCGCCCGTCCGGCCCCATCCGCTCGAGCGGCCAGATGCGTGCGGGACAGGATTCCCAGCGGGAAGGATGTGGAACCGCCGAAATGAGCCACAATGGCGGCCAGGACCTCCTGCGCGTCCTGGGTGAAGCCATCCGTGCCGGCGATCTGCTCGGGACCGGACCAGGTGGTGGCCTGAACGCGAGCGCCGCTGCGCAGCGCGGACAGAGCCAGGATGGCCCCCGCTAAGGCCACAGGCGACAGCCGTACGGCGGGATCGGGCATGGAGCCGGAGGAGTCGAGGTAGAGATCGAGGTTCGTGGGAACCATGTGCTGGTCCTCCCCCGGATCGCGCTCGAAGTGGCGACGGCGAGTCGTCACCCCGGGCACCACCCACGGCGAGGCCGCCATCGTGGCGGACCAGTCGATATCGGCAAGGTCCTCCCCGGTCTCCCAGGTCTCCAGGTTCCCCATGAGGGGGTCGTCTCTGCCGGCCCGGCGCACGGGCGGCAGACGCACGAGATAGGGAGCGGCGGACTCCTGATAGTAGCGGGAGGCGATCTCCAGTGCGGGCATGTCGACACCCAGGCTGCGGGCCACGGCGGAAAGATCCGCGGGCTGAATGTCCTGAGACCGGCTCCCGGCGCCCTGAAGCGCAGCACCATCATTATTGTTCTGCGAATCCTCAGGTGCGCGCGGGGCCGAAGGGCCGGCGCCGAGCACGAGCGGATCCTGCACGGGATGGATCACCGGCTTAAGAAGATCGGTGTCGCCGATCACGGAGACCGGCAGCTCTCCCGCCCCGGTGACGCCTCCGCAATCGCGCCCCGATCTTCCTCTCCCGGACATCCGCAGGCGCTGTGAGCGCTTCTGCTGGAGGTCCTCGTCCATGATCATGGGCCGCAGGAGTGCGGCGAAGCCGGCCGCCCCCTGAACCGGCGCGGAGGCGTAGACACGTGCCAGACGGGCCATGAGCCGCGCTTCAGCCTCTCCCGCAACCCCCTGACGGTGCAGGGTTCCGGGCACCAGTTCCCAGGCGATCTCGTAGCACCGCAAGTAGGTGGGCCACCATTGCGGCCCGGAAGCGTCAGGAATCTCCCGCCCGTGGGATTCGGTTTCCTGCCGGTCCCAGCACTCACTCACGGCCTCCAAGAGGGAGATCATGGACACGCCTCGATGGCGCTGAAGCTCATCGTTGATGAGCAGGTCGCACCACAGGTTGGCGACCATGCCCACCTGCTCATCGCAATCGATCAGACCGGAGCGGACGCGCATGTGAATGCGGGCCGCGGTGGTCATATCCCCGGGTGCCAGCACATAGTGCCCTACTTCATGTGCGAGCAGCGCCAGAACAAGTTCCTCCGGACCGGCGGATCTGGCAGCAGTAGTACCCATGAGCGGTGTTGCGCGCCGCAGGTTCACATGAACGCTCATGGTGCGCAGATCGATCCAGGCCAGGGCGTCCTTCGACGATTTCTCCAGGAGCGTGGGCCGGTGGAGGCGAGTGATGGGGCTCCAGACGAGCTGCGCCCGTGGCCACACGGTCTCGGCCATGGCGAGCAACGGCTGGTGCGAATCCGTAGTGGAGGTAGTCATGGGATGCCCCGAACGGCACGCTGGTCGTCAATGCCCTCGGAGGGCGGACAGATCTCCACCAGGTAGGAGTCTCTCAACACGCGTGCGCAAGCATGGTCGGGTGCCAGCCCGATGGCTGAGGCGCCATCGCTCTGAGAGGTGTGGGACTCGCGAGGGCTCGGTGGGCAGTGGTCAGGAGCCAGACGCACAGCGGCGGTCCCGTGCACGTCGGCGAGGAGCGCCCATGGCGCATCATCAGCCCACAGCCACCAGGCCTGATCCGTGGCGCCGATAAGACGCGGTGGCGACACCCAGGAACCGCCGAACCCGAGAAACCCGCCCGTACGTCGCTTAGGGGCAGTCATGCCCGGCCAGAACCAACGATCAGCCAGGCAGGCTGCGGACAGCGCGGCGGGGTCTCCCGCGAATGCGCATCCGCTGGTCAAGGGAGCCAGAACGGCGTGCGGACTGCGGGCGAGAATCTGCAGAGCGGTAGCGCGCAGCTGAACGCTGCCGGTTCGCCATGACGCGAGGGCGGCGAGTTCCGTAGCCGCGACGGCGGTTCCCCGCGTCGCGGACCGTCCCGGTTCCTCCAGGGCATGCGCCAGGGCGAGCCACATCTTCCAGGCCTCACGCGAGCTGCCGCCGGGAGCGGTATGGGTGAGAACAGTGACCAGAGCCTCGGGCTCGGTCCGCCATCGGGAGACGAGGTCGAGAGTCCCTGCCAGGCGCCCCCAGACGGGGTCCTCTGCACTCGGGCGCAATCCGGCCAGCCGGATCAGGGATATGAAGACAGCTTCCACCGCACCGGGGCCGGCGTCCGACACCTGGGAGCCCAGGCGCAGCGCCGTCGGCTCCAAGTCCGCGAGGCGAGCGAGTACCTCGGTATCCGCGCCCACCGCAGCTGCGCGGTCGGTGCGCGCCTGATGCAGCACCGCATTGGCCGTTTGACGGTGCCCGGTCAGAAAATTCCTCCACCGGGTCACGAGCCGGCTCCTGTAGACGCGCTGGAATCCCATTCCAGCCAGGACAGGTAGGCGGAGTAGCGCTGGTGGGCGTACTTCAAAGCCATGGCATCGTCGGCCACATGGCCATAGAGCTTGCCGCTGGCACCGAGGGAACGGGCCAGGGACTCGATGCGGGCCAGGCGGCGACGGACCTCGGCGTGCGTCACTCCAGTCAGCCCCTGATGCAGCTCGGCAAGGACCTCTCCCACAGGATCGTCGGTATCCAGGCCCGCGGCGTCATAGGCCAGACATGCGGTATCCATGAGCCCGCGCAGCCAGGAGACAGGGTCGTGAACCAGCAGACGGCCCTCATCGGAGGCGAACACCGGGGAGTCGAGATTGGGCTGGATCTTGTCGCGCAAGACGAAGGGCAGCACGGCGCGCAGGTCCTCCAGGGCAACATCGCTGTGGCCCCGGAAGAAGGCCATGGCCTTGGCGTAGGTGATGACGGCGTTCATGGCCCGCACACTCATACCGGACAGGGTCTGGTCGGCCAGATCGGTCAGACGGTCCCGGCCCGTGGAGCGGCGCAGGAGCCCGGTCACATCACCACCTGTCAGGCGAGCCGTGTCCTTGCTGCGGTACTCCAGCTGAGTGGCTGCGTGCTCGCAGACCTCGAGCTGGGAGGCGAAGAAGGCGAGGCGCCGGAGCACCGCCTGGGGCACGCGCACGGATCGGATCTGAGCGGAGACGGCGTCATGCTCGGCCGCGGAGAAGACCACCTCGGCCGGGACATGCCGCTCAGGGTGGAAGTCTCCCTCCCGGCGCTGAATGAGCCCGGGCAGAAAACGAGGATTGAAGGGCAACGCCGCCACAGTGATGTCGATACGGTCCCGCAGCGCCTCGACCACCTGGTAGGTGCCGCCTCCAGCATCGTCATTGGCGGTGAGATACCAGGCGGCATCACCGGTCTCGTAGAGCTGGTCGTAAACCTCGACGTAGCCATCGGCCAGGACCGTCAGAAGCGCGGACTGCGTACGGGTGGGGATGCGGTTGTACTCGTCAATGATCTTGACACGCATCCCCAGCCAGGAGCGCCACGCCACATCGATGTCCGCCAGAGACTCGGCACCCACGAGATCGCGCGGCAATGGCGTTCCGAACATATCCGTCACCGACAGCTGAGGGTGGCCGTGCTGCATGCTGCGACGCACCTGCTCAACGGGGTAACCGGCGAGCACGCCCATGAGAATGGCGGAGGTGGTCTTGCCGCGTCCGGGTCCTCCGATGAGCAGACAGCGGCCGCGCACCGCGAAGGTGAGCAGGGGCATGAGAACGAAGGAGGAGTATGACGGGGCGGTGGGCAGGTGAAGAGCGGCGCCGGTCTCCCCCAGATTCACAGTGGTGTCGGGCGCCCCATCCCCCATTTCGAATTCGATGTCGTAGTGCGGACTGATGATGGCCTCGTTGACCATCCAGTAGTAGGCGCGACGCAGTTTCTCATCCAGTGCCGTGCTCGTATTCGCAGTGCCAAGGGGCGCCGCGGAGGGGAAGACATCTGCGACGTCCAGGGAACCCGGGGCCGGCCCCACCGGCCTGGCGGGCTCCAGCCCGGAGGCACGGGGATCCGTGGGACTTGAGGGAACGTATCCGTAACCCATCAGCACTCCTCAGGGGCATCGGTGAGGACGTCGTCGTGCGTCCCGGCCGCGGTCTTCTCATGCTCGGCGCCGACGCGCAGCCCATCGCTCATCGTGCTGGCGCCGACATGAGCCTCCGACAACGGCGGGCTCATGGGCCTGGGCTCGGCTGCAAGCTCGTCGATGAGGGCGATGGCTTCAGCCATGCGCTCCTCGTGGCTGCCCCGCAACTCCACCCAGGGCACGGGACCGGCCGCAAGAGTCCGGCGGAAGGACTCCTGCATGTCGTGGCGGATATGCTCGCCATCGCGCAATCCGTCCTGGACGAACGGAATCTCGTCCCCGGTGAGCAGATAGAGATCCGGGCGACGGGAAGCGGCCAGAGCCTCCACGCCGGCGGAACGACTGCCCATATACCGCTCATGCCATAGAGAGGTGGCCAGGACATCGGTGTCGGTGATGAGAAGTGGACGAGCGGTGAGTGCAGCGGCCTCGTCCTCCCACTGGGCCTGGACGCGGGCCACAAGATCGAATTCGGCGCTGGCCCAGGCGGCATCCAGGCCTCCGGGGCGCTGTCGGCTCCACTGGCGTCCGAACTCGGGCACCTGCGGCAGGCGATAGTGGTCGCTCAAAGCGCTGGCGAGGGTCGTCGTACCGGTGGACTCGGCGCCCACCACCGCGACGCGCCGTACGAACCACGCGCGCACCGGGGCGGGCAGCGCCCACCAGTAACGAGCCGGGTCGGAGCGTATCTGCCTCCCCGAGACCGGCAGGGCCTGCCTGTCCGGATCGACCTGCAACCACGAGGCGCCCAGCCGGGAGGCGAGCTCGGCTCCGTAACTGTCCGACGTCGCCACGGCGTCAACAGGGCCGTCGGCGGGGTCGAGGAGGGAGAGCATGACCGCCGTATGAGCCTGCCAGGCCGTCGGGGACGCATAGTCCACCGGCTCGTCGTCGACGCCGGTGACCACCCGGGCGCTGGGCAGGCAGACGCGCAGCCAGTCGGCGCGGAGCTCACCGGAGACGGATTCAGCACTGGAAGCCAGAACCTCAACGGTGACGCGTTCACAACAGGCCAGGGCTTGGCGGATGAGGGACAGGTGCCCCGCATGAGGCGGATAGAACTTGCCGATGACAAGTCCGTGACGGTAGCGGGGAGCCGGGACGGCTGCCGGCTGCGCGCTCACGACTCGTGCTCCTCGACCAGCCTCGAGACGGGCGCCGGCGCATCGGGATCGTCCGGATCTGCCGCTCCCTCCTCACGACGACGCAGCTCACGCCGCCAATCGCGCACCCCGACCAGGCACAGGGCGAGGAAGAGGACGTAAAGGAGCGCCGTCATCCACAGCCCCGTGCTGAGATGCATGACGATGGTGAGAACATCGGTGAAGATCCAGAAGTACCAGTTGGCGATCCATTTGCGTCCCAGGGCGAACTGGGCGGCCACCGACGTGGCGGTCGTAACGCCGTCGAGCACGGGCGACGCCGAATCGCCGGTCCATCTCAGGATTTCTACAAGCACCGCAGCGCCCAGTGCCGTCAGCACGAGCAGTGCGGGAAGGGCGAGGCGCGCGGGCTTGTGAATCCGCAAAGGACCATCGCCGTGGTTCCCGCGCAGCCACCACCACCAGCCCATGAGGCCGAGCACTGCGAAGAGCACCTGCAGCAGGGCATTGGCATACAGGGCGTTGCGCCAGAACAGGATGAGAAAAACGACGTTGTTGGCAAGCCCCACGAGGAAGTTCCACACATTCTGCCGGACCGCGAGCCACACGCAGGAGGCGCCAGTGAGGACGCCGAAAACCTGCACCCAGTCGATCGTCGCCATGAACGCATACTACCGATCCGCGAAACGGCGGCCCCGGGACACCAGGGTCTCGGAGCCGCCGGACTCCTCGGGCGCGGGCGCCCGCACATCAGTCAGCCTGCCTCAGTCAGTCCAGATAGTCGCGCAGTACCTGGCTGCGAGAGGGGTGGCGCAGTTTGGACATGGTCTTGGACTCGATCTGGCGGATGCGTTCGCGAGTCACCCCATAGACCTTGCCGATCTCGTCCAGTGTCTTGGGCTGGCCGTCAGTCAAGCCGAAGCGCATCGAGACGACGCCCGCCTCGCGCTCCGAGAGCGTATCGAGCACGGCGTGCAGCTGCTCCTGCAGAAGCGTGAAGCTCACGGCATCCGCCGGAACAACGGCTTCGGAGTCCTCGATGAGGTCGCCGAACTCGGAATCGCCATCCTCGCCCAGGGGTGTGTGCAGAGAAATCGGCTCGCGTCCGTACTTCTGGACCTCGACGACCTTCTCCGGAGTCATGTCCAGTTCGACTGCCAGCTCTTCCGGCGTGGGTTCACGGCCCAGGTCCTGGAGCATCTGACGCTGCACACGCGCCAACTTGTTGATGACCTCGACCATGTGGACGGGAATACGAATCGTACGGGCCTGGTCCGCCATGGCCCGGGTGATGGCCTGACGGATCCACCAGGTGGCATAGGTCGAGAACTTGTAGCCCTTGGTGTAGTCGAACTTCTCCACCGCGCGGATCAGGCCCAGGTTGCCCTCTTGAATGAGGTCGAGGAAGAGCATGCCGCGCCCCGTGTAGCGCTTGGCCAGCGAGACCACCAGGCGCAGGTTGGCCTCTAGCAGGTGATTCTTGGCGCGCTGGCCGTCCTGGGCGATCCAGTGCAGCTCACGGCGGTATTTGGCCTCAAGGTCATTGCCCTGCGCCCCCAGCAAGTGCTCGGCGTACAGGCCGGCCTCAATGCGCTTGGCGAGCTCGACCTCCTGGGCGGCATTGAGCAGCGCCACCTTGCCGATCTGCTTGAGGTAGTCCTTGACCGGGTCCGCGGTGGCCCCGGCGGTCACCACCTTCTGCGCCGGCTCATCGGCCTCGTCGGAGTCGGAGACCGTGAAGGAGCCGTCCTTGTCCTTGTCGGAACGGGACTTCCTCCCGGATCTCTTGCCCGCCGCCTTCTCGGCCTGCTCGCGTCTGATGCGATCGAGTTCGCCGGTCAGGGCCGCGATGGAGGGCTGCATCTTGATGCCCTTGATGATCCAGCCGCGGAAGATGAAGCCGTTGCTCGTCAGGAACTCGCGGGCGACAACAGGATGCTCCTCCTCGGGGATCACGAAGCGGGGCACAGGACCATGGCCGTAGGGGGCCAGGGTGATCGGCTCCTCAAGCGTGCCATTGCCCGCCAGTTCGAGCCCCTCGACGGTGGTGCGACTGCGCACGTAGAGGGTCGCGCCAGGTGCGAGCCTGACGCCCTTGAGAGCCGCGGCGGTGTTGAAGGGATTGCGCTTGGTGCCGTCGCCGTTCTCCTTCAGGCTCACATCGAGGTAGTAGTCCCGCAGCTCGGGAAGGGGCTCATCGTCATCCTGCGCTTCAGAGTCAGCCGGCCCATCAGCCGTGACGCCGTCCTCATCATCCGAGTCCTCGTCCTCGTAGTCGTCGTCCTCGGTGTCGTCATCGAGATCGTCGAAATCGAGATCATCGCTGTCCTCGGGAGTCTCGTCAATGTCATCAGCGCGCTGTGAGCGCTTCCGCGTAGCTGTGGAAGAAGGCACGGAGTTCCTTTCGCGTGGGCGGACTGATCAGGATGGGGCGAGCGCCGGTCGAGTAGGTGACGCACTGACACGCTGGCGCACGTTGGTGGCCGACGCAGCAGGCAACCCTCCAACTATAGCGTTTATTCCCACCGTCATCTCAGCGGCATCGGCATCAGGGACGCCGCCCGCAGCTCCGCCGAGCTCAGCCGGGTTCGACCGGGTTCGACCGGGTTCGGCCGGGCTCCGCCCAGTTACGCTGATCACCATGAATGGTCTCTCCCCTTCCCTTCGGGCGGTGCGCGCCGCTGTCGGCATCAGGCTCGTTCAGGTGATAGACACTCATCGAGGCCGATGGGCCGACTTGAGCCCCGCCTCCGACGAACTGTTCGATACGGCCGATGCTCTCGTATCCTCGGGCAAGCGGATGCGTGCAGTGCTCGGCGCCGTCGGTCTCGCGCTGGGCACGCCCGGTGCGCAACCGCATAAGCGGAACCGGCTCATGACTGGCACCACCGCCTCTCACCTCGGAGCGGCGCTCGAGTTCTATCAGGCCAGCGCCTTGGTTCACGACGATGTCATCGATGCGGCCTTCACCCGTCGCGGACTGCCCACGGCGCATCGCCAATATACCGCCCAGCACGCCTCTTCGGGCTGGCGCGGTGACGCGACAACCTACGGGAACAGCGCGGCAGTGCTGCTGGGCGACCTGCTCATGTCGCTCGCCAGTGCCGAGATGGGCGCCGCCGTCAGACCGCTCGCCGAGAGCGCCCAAGCCGCGTCCGTCCGCGATGCCTTCGACGCCATGACCGCGGAAGTCGCCGTCGGACAGTTCCTTGATGTGCGCAGCGAGGTGAGCGCCCTTCCCGCCCCCGAGGTTGATGCCGCTGCCGCAGGGCAGGCGATGCTCGACTCGGCGCTGGCCGTGGTGCGGCACAAGTCCGCCCGCTACTCGGTCATGCACCCGCTGCTCATCGGCGCGCTTCTGGGAGGCGTCACGACGGACAGCTCTCTCTACGCGGCACTGCGGGTGTTCGGCGAGGAGATCGGCATCGCATTCCAGCTGCGCGACGACGTTCTCGGCGTCTACGGAGACCCCGATCTGACCGGTAAACCGGCGGGTGATGACCTGCGCGAGGGCAAGCGGACGGTCCTGCTGGCCATGGCATGGCAACGGACAACCCAAAGCGGCCGGGCCCTGCTATCCCGTGTTCTGGCGAATCAAGATGCCTCTCCCAGTCTGATCGCCGCCGCAGCCGATCTGATCCGCGACTGCGGCGCCCTGGCCGCGCACGAGGAGAAGATCCTGACCCACACCCAGGCCGGCATCAGCGCTCTGGGCACTATTCCCCTGGAGGCGCTCGACGAGGCCGGTCGCACTGATCTTCTGGCTCTGTCCCAGGCCCTGACAGCGCGCAACGCCTGAGGCTCAATCCTCGAAAGAGGTCACTTCACGCGGAGCCGGCCCGCCAGTCGGTCTACCGTGTCCGATCTGCGCCGTAGAATCTGGTTGTGGTCAAGGATCCCCTCACCGGTCGCCTGGTCGACTCTCGCTACGAGATCGTCGACCTTGTGGCGCGTGGCGGAATGGCAACCGTCTACCGGGCATACGATCGCCGGCTCGACCGCGTCGTCGGGCTCAAGCTCATGCATGCCCACCTGGCCGACTCCCCCGACTTCGTCGCCCGATTCCGACGAGAGGCCCGCGCCGCGGCGCGCCTGTCGAATCCGGGAGTGGTCGCGGTTTACGACCAGGGCAGTCTCGAGGGCGTCGCCTACCTGATCATGGAATACGTCGAGGGACCGAATCTGCGCGATCTCATGGCGGCCGGTCCCTTGTCGGTACGCGAGGCCCTGGGACTGACCGCTCAGATCCTGCGTCCGCTGGGCGCCGCGCACCGCGCGGGACTGGTTCATCGCGACATCAAGCCCGAGAATGTTCTACTCCCGGCGGACGGCTCAGTCGCGAAGGTCGCCGACTTCGGACTGGCCCGGGCCGTTACTGAAGTGACACAGACCACCACGGGCAATGTCCTGGGAACGGTGGCCTATCTCGCTCCCGAGCTGATCACCTCGGGCTCCTCCAGCCCCTGCGCAGACGTGTTCTCCGTAGGCGTCATCATCTATGAACTGCTCACCGGCGAGCAGCCGTTTATCGCCGACTCCCCCATCCAAATCGCCTTCCGCAACGTCCACGAGGACATTCCCCCGCCCTCGGCCCTGGCCCCGGACCTGCCCGCCGACGTGGACGAACTCGTATCCGCCATGACGCGGCGCGACCCGAAGCAGCGCCCCCAGCACGCAGACGAGGCATTGGCCCTCCTGCGCAAAACGGCCGCGTCCCTGTCCGAGGACCAGCTGCTGATCAAACGCGGGGGCGGAGCCGGCTCGGTGCGCACCCAGGATGTCCTCGCCGCCAACGCCGAGGCGGCGCGCACCGCCATGGGAGCCCAGTCCCCCGAGGAGATCGGCAACCCTGACAAACCCGACGCCGACGACGCACACAGCATCCACAGTGCTGTCGGTGCTGTCGGTGCTGTCAGTGCCGACAACCCTGACAGCACTCACAACGCCGACGGCACTGACAACGCTGACAACAGGGACTCCGAGACGACGCCAGGGGCGGGACTGCGCACGGTGTCGCTCCCGATCGGATCGATCGGGCCGGGCGCCCAGGAAATCGGTGACGGCCACACCCAGCACCTGGCGCGCGAGGAGCTGCTGCATGCCGACGACCAGGTCACTGCTGCGGTTCCACGCAAGGGCATCCGCCGGGTCCGACGTCGCGCGGTCCTCGGCGGAGCCGCAGCCGTGCTCCTGGGAGGCGGCGGCTGCTACGCCTGGTACGTTCTCAAGGGGCCCGGGCGGTCCGTTCCTGTTCCCGAGATCGTCGGCAAGACCTCCGAGGAGGCCCAGAGAGCCGTGGAGGATGCGGGACTGATCTGGGCGGCGCCCACGCGCGATTTCTCCGACACGGTTCCCGATGGTTCGGTCATCTCCTGCGAGCCGAGCCCGGGCGACAGCGCGCGCCTCAATCAGGAGGTCACCGCCGTGGTCTCCCGCGGTGTTGAGCAGAAGAAGGTCCCCGATGTCGTGGGCAAGACTCAGGAGGACGCGACCAAGGCCATCACGGACGCCGGTCTGACTCTGGGAGCGATCACCCAGGAGTACTCCAGCTCCGTGGCCTCGGGGCAAGTCGTCTCCTCCGACCCCGCGGCGGGGACGAGCGTCGCCCACTCCTCAGCGGTGGCGATCGTCGTCTCCAGAGGGCGCCAGACCGCGACCGTGCCCGACGTGACCGGTATGAACGTCGATCAGGCCAGAACTACTCTGGAGGCCGCGGGTCTCAAGCTCGGCACGCAGACGCAGGCGTTCTCCGACTCCGCAGCCTTGGGCACGGTCGTCTCCTCCAACCCGGCGGCCGGCGCGAACGGTGTTTACAACGGGGATTCTGTCGCCGTGACCGTCTCGAAGGGACCGGAGAATGTCACGGTTCCAGATGTCAATGGGAAGAGCGAGGAGGAGGCCAAGAAGGCCCTGGAGGATCTGGGGCTCAAGGCGGAGATCAACAAGCGCCTTGGCGGCCCCTTCGGCACCGCTCGGTCAACCGATCCGGCTGCCGGCACCAGCGTCAAAGCAGGTTCCAGCGTCAAGATCAACATCTTCTGAGCTCGGGGCTCCAGGCGCATCGCAAGACCACTCCCCCACCGGACCGCCGACCATGAGAGCCGCAGGCCGCACAAGGGTCAACAAGAATCAACGGCGCAGCATCTCGGCGACCTCGAAGGCCATTTCCAAGGACTGCTGATGGTTCAGGCGTGGGTCGACGAGCGTCTCGTAGCGCCTGGCCAGGGCGGCCTCGTCGATGTGCTCCCCTCCGCCGAGGACCTCGGTGACGTCATCGCCGGTGAGTTCGACGTGAATCCCGCCGGGCACCGTCCCCAGCGCACGGTGGACCTCGAAGAAGCCGCGGAGCTCGTCCATGACGGTGTCGAAACGGCGGGTCTTGTAGCCATTGTCGGAGGTGATGGTGTTGCCGTGCATGGGATCGGTGACCCAGGTGACCGGGCGGCCGTCTGCCGTGATGGCTTCGATGAGTGCGGGTAGGGCTGCGCGAATCCGGTCGGCGCCCATGCGGGTGATGAGCATCAGACGGCCGGCATCACCGTTCGGGTTGAGGTGGTCGACGAGCGCCAGGAGCTCGTCGGGAGTCGTCGTCGGCCCCACCTTGACACCGATCGGGTTATGGACGCCCTCCAGGAGGGCGACATGGGCGTCCTCCGCCCCACGCGTGCGCTCCCCCACCCACAGGAAATGGGCGGAGGTGTCGTACAGACGCCCTGAGCGCGAGTCCTCCCGGATCATGGCGTCCTCGTACTCAAGGAGCAGGGCCTCGTGAGCGGCGTAGAAGTCAACCTGTCGAAGCGCCTCGAAATCGACCCCGGCGGCCTCCATGAACCGCATGGCGCGGTCGATCTCCTCGGCGAAGGACTCGAAACGCGCGTAAGTCGGATTGGCTGTGAAACCGCGGTTCCAGGAGTGGACCTCTCTCAGATCCGCGTACCCGCCCATAGTGAAGGAGCGGATGAGGTTGAGAGTGGTGCCGGCGCGCAGATAGGCGTCGAGCATGCGATGAGGATCGGGAATACGGGCGTCCCGGGTGAAAGCGTGGCTATTGACCGAATCCCCGCGATAGGCGGGCAGGGTGACGCCATCGCGCGTCTCGACGTCCGAACTGCGGGGTTTGGCGTACTGGCCGGCCATGCGCCCCATCTTGACCACGGGGGTGGAGGCGCCATAGGTGAGTACGGCGGCCATCTGCAGAATGGTCTGAAGCTTGAGGCGGATGTTGTCAGCCGTGTTGTCGGCGAAGGACTCGGCGCAATCGCCTCCCATGAGCACGAAGGCCCGGCCCTGGCTGGCGGCCGCCATCTGGGCGCGCAGGGAATCGACTTCGCCGGCGAAGACGAGCGGAGGTCGGGCGCGCAGGTCCGCACTCACTGCCCTCAATACGGCCTCATCGGGATAGGCCGGCTGCTGGGCGGCAGGACGGCGACGCCAACTGGCAGCGGTACGGGGGGCGGTCAACTCGTTCATCACGCGGGCCAGCATAGGACAGGCCTCATACAGGCCTCATCATGCCTCCTG
>ERZ772968.572-NODE-572-length-18379-cov-3.064997_pt1 | contig 18379 bp, 16 predicted proteins | sample MGYA00580674_ERZ772968 | MGnify/ENA primary metagenome ERZ772968 (study PRJEB29015, sample SAMEA2737940) | human oral metagenome | biome: human oral; feature: human-associated habitat; material: dental | place: China | collected 2138 ...
TGTCGGGGGCTCCTTCCTTTATGTGAAAGAGCTGCTGACCTCGACGGGGGCGGCTCTTTTTTGTGCCTGCGTCTCATTATACGACAGAGTACGGTAAAATAGGGCATGGAAGGGAGGTGGGCTGTGACGAGGACAAGGGAACTGCGTCAGGCCAAAGGATTGACGATGGCGGGGCCAAGTCGTGAGACGAGGAGGCACCCTGGAGGATGCCGAAGATGCGATAATGCTTCTCACGCCGTCCCGGCAAGCTTCAGGGTCTTTCCAAGCCTTTTGTCCAGTTCCTCCCGCAGAAGGGGCGCGCTCTCGAGCTGAGGGTCCGTCTCGAGGAGTCTTCTTGCCTCGTCCCTCGCCAGGCTCAGAAGCCTCCGGTCCCGAACGAGATCGGCCACGCGAAAGTCGGTGACTCCGTGCTGGCGGACCCCGCAGACCTCACCGGGGCCTCTTTGCTTCAAATCCTCCTCGGCGAGGTCGAAGCCGCTGGAGATCCTGAGCATCGTCTCGATGCGACCCCTCCCCTCAGGAGAGGTTTCCCTTCCCTCCAGCAGAATACAGGCGCTGTCCGCGCGTCCCCGGCCGACGCGCCCCCGGAGCTGGTGCAGCTGGGCCAGTCCAAAACGCCCTGCGTCCTCGACGATCATGAGGGTGGCGTTCGGGACGTCCAGTCCCACCTCGATGACCGCCGTCGCCACGAGCAGGTCCGTCTTGCCCTCGGAGAAACTCCTCATGATACTCTCCTTCTCCCCCATGGGGAGGCGGCCGTGCAGCATGGCGATCCGCACTTCGGGAAGCGCACTCGAGAGGCGGCCGAAGCGGGAGACGACCGCTCGGGGTTCTCCCTGCTCCTCGTCCTCGATGAGGGGACAGACCCAGTAGACCTGCCTTCCCCGGCGGATCTCTTCTCGGACCAGGTCCAGAAGCGTTTTCTCCATCCCCGCACTCATGCGGATGGTCTTGATCGGCGCGCGCCCGGGGGGGAGCTCGTCCAGGATGGAGACCTCCAGGTCCCCGTAGATCGAGAGCACCAAAGTCCGGGGTATCGGCGTGGCGGTCATGACCAGGACATGCGGTGCGGAGGCTTTCGCGATCAGGGAATTTTTCTGCAGCACGCCGAAACGATGCTGTTCGTCCACGATCACCAGTCCCAGCCTGGCGAAGCGCACCTCGTCCCCAAAGACGGCGTGCGTACCGACGATCACCTGAGCGCCCCCGTTCCGGATGGCCTCTGCCGCGCTCCTCCGCTCCGCGGTCCTCTGCCCTCCCGTCAGGAGCACGGTCTCGATGCCCTGAGACCCCAGCATCTCCTTGAGGTTGAAATAGTGCTGCTGAGCCAGAATCTCGGTCGGCGCCATGAATACCGACTGGACCCCGGAGTCGGCCGCCGCCAGAATCGCCGCCGAGGCCACGAAGGTCTTTCCCGATCCCACATCCCCCTGAAGCAGGCGGTTCATGGGCGTCCTGGAGTTCATGTCCCCGAGTATCTCGGCGACGGCGCGCCGCTGCGCGCCGGTCGGCTCGAAGGGGAGACCGGGTCCCATGAGGGCCTGAAATTTTCGGCCTGGCCTGATGGGGACGGCGTGTCCGGAGGCCGCATACGTTCTGCGGCGCAGCAGAAGTCCGATCTGAAGTAGAAAAAGCTCGTCGAAGGCCAGACGATTCCTGGCCCTCAGCCAGGAATTCCTGTCCCCCGGGCAATGAAGTTCCCGAACGGCAGCCGGCAGGGCCTTCATTCCATGGCGTCTCCGGAGCGAGTCGGGAAGAAAATCCGTCAGTTCCCCCCCATATGATTCCAACACGGTACCGACCAAGCGCCTCGTCCACCTCTGGGAAAGGGGGGCCGCAAGAGGATAGACGGGGACGATCCGCCCCACCGAAGCGGTTCCGTCTCCCTCCAGAACCTCGAATTCCGGATTGGTCAGCTGGAGGCCGCCGCGATACTCCACCCTTCCGTACAGGGCCAGCCTCATTCCGGGCCTGAACCGGGACCCCAGCCGAGGGTTGTTGAACCACACGGCCCTTACGGTGTGGACCCCGTCGGTCAACGCTATGGAAAGCGGTCCGAAACGATACCCGGCAGGCCCTGCGGGCGAGGCGGCAACCTCCGCGACGACCGCGGAGAAGGTATCGGGTTGAAGATCGCCGAGCGGGGTCAGCGCACGCCGGTCCTCGTAGCGTCGAGGAAAGAAAAAGAGCAGATCCTCCACAACAAAAATGCCCAAGCGAGCGAACGCTTGAGCCCGTTTCTCCCCCACTCCGCGGAGGAAACGAATTGAGGATGCCAGAACGCTCATGTTACGACGATGGGAGCTACCTCCACCCGACGTTCGGCAAAACGCACACACTTTCGGCAGGAAACGCCCCCACCTTACGCAACGTCCCCTTCCCCGCCGACCACCAGGGCATTGATGGGGTCGGCCTCAGCCTCGGAAGAGGATTCCGATTGGTCCACGACCTCCTCGGCCGGAGCATCTTCTTTCGAATCCGTTGAATCCGTTGAATCCTCTGCCTCGAGGTCCTCCATTTTTCCGGCCATCTCCAGCTCGAATTCCTGTTGGGCCTTGTCCACAACCTGCCCGAAGTCAATCAACATGGAAACGGCGGCCCTCAAGAACTGCTGCTTTTGAAGGTTCAGAAAATGCAGCTGTTCCCTGATCTCCTCCACTTCCTCCGAGATCTCGGCCTTGCGTCGCTCGGCGTCCTGTTGCAGGCTGTCACATTTTTGCCGGGTCTCCTGGAGGAGATCGGAGGCCTTTTCCCGCCCCCTGGCAAGCATTCTCTCAACCTGTTCGGATGCCTCGGCCAGGTCCCGTTCTCTCTCCCGCGCCAAGGTCTCGCTCTGCTGCTGGGCTTCCTGAAGAATGACGGAAGCGGCCGCGCGAGCCTCGGAGAGTATCTTCTCGGTTTCTTCGGAGACCTCTTTCTTACGCTGATCGATCTCCTGTTCCAAGCTTTCCCGCATCTGCTGGGTTTCCTGAAGCATGTTCGAAGCCGCCGCACGCGCGTTGGAGAGGACCTGCTCGGCCGATTTCTCCGCCTCCTCCAGGCGAGACTGCGCCTGGAGGTCGATCTCCCCCAGCTTGGAGTTGGCCTCGGCGATACGCGTTTCGGCCTCCTGGCGAGCCTGAGTGAGGATCTCCTCCGTCTGCAAACGGGCTGCCTCCTCCATCTCCTTCGCGCTCTTGCGAGCCTGAATCAGTGCGTCCTTGATCATGTCCGTCATGGACTCCTGCTTCTGAACGAGATCCTCGAGCTCCTGGATGCGCCGTTCACTCTCCTCCAGGCGTAAAGCGTAAGTCTCGATATCGTCCGCAACCTGATTCAGAAACTCTTCAACCTCCGGAATGGCATAGCCTCCAAAGGAAACTTTTTTAAAGGCCCTTACCTCAACGTCCTTGGCGGTCAAAAGATCCGGCATTCCCAAGTTCCTCCTCAGCCCATTCCTCAAACATACCTTCATGCGGTGTAACGACGTAAAGCGCAGGCTCGATGTACTCCATACGGCCCTTATGGGCGAAGGCCACTCCTCCCATAAAATTGATGAAGGGACGCCCTTCCTTCTCGAAGCTCTGAGGATCCAGATCGTGAAGATCCAGAAGGATCATCACCCCGTCCAGCAGGGCATCCCTGAGCTTGAGCTTGATCTCCTCGGAGGGGACCCCCTTGAAGAAGACCATCCTCAATGGACCCTGACCGGACCGAGCCTCATCCCGCCGCCATGCCTGAGACGACTTTTTGGCGGGTTGGGGCTTCTCGCCGTAATGTTCCTCGGATTCGTCGTAGTCGTCGTCACCGTAGAATCCCAAGATCTGCATCAGTTTCCTCACCAGTCTACTCCTCCTCGAACAGGATGCAACCTTCTGTTCGTTGCTTCCGCCCTAAACTATAACATGTATTGGCAAAAAAATCACAAAAAGGTTAACGGGGCCCAAAAAGTGCCGTCCCGATGCGAACCATCGTGCTGCCCTCCAGGATCCCCCACTCGAAGTCCCCGCTCATCCCCATGGAGAGGACCGGCAGTTCCCGGCCGGAGGAGGAACGGGCTCGGTCCGAAAGCTCCCTCAGGGAGGCAAAGGCCCTCCTGACCTGCGCTTCGTCGTCCGTCAGCGGGCCGATAGTCATCAATCCCTGAAGGTTCAGGCGCGGTGAGTTCAGGACATGATCTAGGAGCTTCGGAAACTCGCCGGGCTCGATCCCCGTCTTGCTCGCCTCCCCGGCCGTGTTGACCTCGATCAGCACCGGAAGGGAGCGATCGAGCTCCATGGCGATACGATCCAGCGTCGAAGCGATCCCTATGGAGTCCACCGAATCCACGCTGTCGAACATTTCGACGGCGCGACGGGCCTTATTTTTCTGGAGGTGACCGATCAGGCGCCATTCCGGGCCTCCCTCCCCGCCCCATTCCTGTTTCTTCGAGAGGGCCTCCTGAACGCGGTTCTCGCCGATGGCATCGATCAAGGGAGCCGCTTCACGCATCTCCGCCACGGTTCTTGTCTTGGTCACCCCTACGAGCCGAACGTCGGACCCCTTCCTTCCGGTATGTTCGGCGCAGCGGGCTATCCTTTCCCTTATCGCGGAAATCCTCTCCTCGAGAGACATGCTTGCCCTCCTTCTACCAGAGCCTGATGACGCCGGACAGGTTCTTGTCGGCATGCAGGATCAATTTGTTCCCGGGCGCCACGCCCCTGGTGATGAAAAAATGTCCGTGGTCGGCGGGAAACCCCTCGACGTCCTGCGATAAAACCCGGCTTCCCTGCACGAGAAAGACCACATTCCTGCCGTCTCGGGTCACGACCGCCGTATCCGGAAGCATCACGCCCTGGAGATCCCCGGCGATGACGCGGCAGGAGAAGGCACGGGAATGCAGGACGGAGGCAGGGAAAAAAGGCAGACGCAGGCAAACCTTTATTTTCTGTCCGGAAAACTTCACTGCGACGATCTCCGCTTCCCGCTCCTTCCCCTCCGGGTCGAGGCGAATCCTTAACGAGGCTTTCTTCCGCCGCAGGCTGAGCGCAATGGACGGACTGTTGTCGAGATAAGCGATCCAGCGCAGAAATTGCGGTTGGGGCACGAGCTTGCCGATCGGCGCCCCCTTCCGCAGCTGGGTCCCGTTCTCCAAAAGAACGGCCGACCTGAAAAAAGGAAACGGCGCAAACTCCGGCCAAAGACGCGAGTAGACCCAATGCCCCTCCTGTCCGTCCAGCGCCGGGAAAAAATAGCCCGGAGCGGGGACCTTCACGGCTGCTCCGTCCAGGGCCGCCACGACCTCCCCCTTCGATACCCTTCGGGGAAGCGGAGAGAGGTACGTGAGGACACCGTCCCTGGGGGCGTAGACGAGCTGCTCGTCCCACAGCAGAATCCCATTCAACGGCTGCTCCTCGATATAGCCGACGGCGAAGGCCTCGATGATTTCAGGGTGAAGCAGCCGATAGTTTTCGAGCCAGATGAGGTAAACTTTGCCCACCCCGACGAAGATCAGCAGAAAGGCCGCATAGTAGACCAGCCGTCCGAAGAGCCCGTTTCCCCCTTCCGCATTTCTGCCCTCCGGCTCCATGGCCTCCTCAGCTCCTCTTGTCCCGAACCAGCTCGGCGAAGGCATCGTGGCGGTGAATGCTCTCCGCGCTGGTAACCGATATATCGTACCAGACGATCCGGTCGTCCCGGTCGAGGGCCATGGCGAGCTCCCGCGCGAGGTCCTCGACAAAACGGGGCGTTTCGTAGGCCCGCTCGGTCACGAACTTCTCGTCCTCCCGCTTCAGAAGGGTATAGAGCGGGGTCGAGGAAGCGTCCTCGACCGTGCGGATCAGCTCCTCGAACCAGACGAGACCGGAGCTGCGGACCTTCAGGCGGACGAAGGCGCGCTGATTGTGCGCCCCCACCCTCGAGATCTCCTTCGAACAGGGGCAGAGCGTCTGCACGGGGACGCCGACTCCGACCTTCATGTCGAATTCGCTGCCGCGGCTGATCCCCTCCAGACTGGCCTCGTATCGCATGAAGCTCTCGATGCCGGAGACGGGGGCCTTCTTACGGACGAAATAGGGAAAATCGAACTTTATGGAGGCCTCCGAGGCATCCAGCTTCGAGCAGAGATGCTCGGCCAGCACCCTGAGGGTCGTCAGCGAGACCTTACCCTTGTACTCCTCCAGGGTTTCGATGAAGCGGCTCATGTGGGTTCCCCGATACTCGTGGGGAAGCAAAACGCTCATCGAGACCGACGCGATGGTCGCCTGCGTTCCGTTCAGCGGGTCCATGACGGTGATGGGATAATGGACGTCGCGCACCCCTACGCGGTCGATCGCGATATTGCGCAGATCCCTTTCCTTCTGCACGTCCTTCATGGCCGTCCTCGGTCCCCCATCCGGCCGGTCCGGTCCGACGCGCTCAGGACGACGCAGCTGGTCGCCGTCTCCCAGAGCCAGACCTCGTGCAGGCGGCAGTTGGACCGGGAGAGCGGAGCCTCTATCTGGTCCCATATCCATTGGGAGATATTCTCCGCCGTGGGCTGCGGGATGATGTCATTGATATAGGTGTGGTCGAGCCGTGATACGACACGCTCCCTGACTGCGGCGGAGAGCTCGCAGAAGTCGAGGATCATTCCCTCCGCATCCGGCGTTCCCTCGAGAACGACGGCCAAACGATAGGTGTGCCCGTGCAGGGCCTCGCACTTCCCGTGATATTGAACGAGGTTGTGCGCCGCATCGAACGTGAACTCCTTGCGAAGTAGCATGGTCGCTCCTTAAAAGAAAAACAAATCCGGATAAATTCGAAAATCATTCCCGAAAACAGACGAGAACGGCTTTTCAAAAGTCCTCTTCTTCAATGAAAAAAAGCCTTTTTTTCATTGAAGCCGCTTTCGCCTCAAATTATACATGATTCCACCGAGCCGCAGGGCTTGGCGGGACCGTTCATGTCTTCCAGCGATTGTGCATCCAGAACCACAGCTCCAGCCTCGGGGCAATGATCTCCTCCAGAGCGCGGTTCACCTCCAGGGTCAGCAATTCCGCCCTGCGGAGCCTGTTTCGCTCCTCCGGAACGGGCAGAGGAGGAAAGAAGCGCACCCTGTGTCGGAAGGGAGCCAGGCGGTAGATTCCGACCGGGACGATGGGGACGGAGGCCAGAATCGAAAGCACGGCGGGCCCTGTGGTATTGGTACATTCGTGTCCCATGAAGGGCAGACGTACCCCCCCCAGCCAGGAGATGTCCGCAAGAAGGGCAATATGTGCGCCCTCCCTCAGGAGGCGTACGAACTCCAGGGTGGAGGTATCCTTGGGCAGCAGGCCTATGTCGCAGCGCTCCCGATACTCCCGGAGCAGATCCGAGATGCCGCGGTCATGGATCTCCTGCGAGACGATATGAAAGCCGGGGCCTCCATCGCGTTTGCACACCTGCGCGTACCAGGCCGCGAGGAGCTCCCAGTTGCCGAAATGCGCACTCAGAAAAAGGACGCCCCTGCCCTGCGACCGGCATTCTTCCACCCAATGGAGTCCCTCGACCTCCTCGACCCAGCGCAAGGCCTGCCGGGGGTCCCGCTGCAGGACCATGAGCTCCGTTACGGTCCAGGCCAGATGCCCGTAAAGCCTGTGCCGGATGCGGGCCCGCCACGCACGGTCCTTATCGGGGTACACGAGGCTCAGGTTGGATTCGATCCGTCCCTTACGGGGGGCGAGGACACCGAGCGCGGCCCCGAAGAAGGCGGCCGTCGCCCGCGCCCTCCAGCCGGGTGCGGCCAAGGCCTGAAAACGTCTCAATATCCAGGATGCAGCGGTCAAACGCTCCCCTCCAGCACCGAGCGGTACATCGCCTCGAGGGAATCCGCGCTCTCCGAAGCGGAGTAGCGGGTCTTGATCATGTGCCGGGCGGAGATGGCCAGGGCCCGCCCACGGTCGGAAATAGCCTGGCTTATGGCCTCCTTCCAGGCTTCTTCCCTGTCCTCTCCGACGGAAAAATAGCCCTCGTCGCCCAAGAGGGAGTGAAGATAGGGGGTGTCCGGCCCCACCACGGCCAGCCCCTGCATCGTCAGGGCGGCGGCGTGAAGGGCCTCCGAGGGGCCGTCGCCTGAGATGAAGCAACCGCTCTTGGCCGCCGACGCACCGACGCGTCCCATCCCCAGGTCCACGACCGGACTGTTCAGCGCCGCAACGGCCTCGCGCAAAGGGGCGCTCGCCGACGCCAGCTTTACGTAGACCGCACGGGAACCATCGGGCGGAACGCCGGCGGACTCCTCCGTATGAACGAGGCGGGACTCGAAAGTCGGCTTGACGACGGTCTCCCCATCGTCGGCCTGTTCCGTGAAGATGCGGGAGGGATGTCCTCTCCATGCGGGATCGGGGAGCCAGGACGTATGCACGGTCCGGGAGCGTACCCTCACGAGGCCCCACCAGCGGGGAGCCTTGCCCCAGAGGTGCCAGAGAGCGCCTGCCGAGGAGAGGATCAGCCGCATTCGTTCCAGAAGCGTCAAGGCCCTCCAAGAGAGGACTCCGTCGAGACAGAAGTCCGTCGTGCCCCCGTCCGTGTAGATGGACAGGCCGACGCCGCGGGCCCTCAGCGCGGCCCCCATGTTGCCGATCATCGCCCGTTCCCAGGGGTGGGCGATCTTTGATGCATACCAAATGCAGGGAACCATCAGTACCTCCGTAACACTCTTTTGGGGGAGTCCTCAAAAGCTGGAATCTACGAGAAGGCGACCAGATGGAACCGCTTGCGCCCGATCCGGACAAAAAGGTAACGGCCCCTTCCGAGCTCCTCCCGGGACACGGTCGCCCCCTCGTCGGAGGCCCGCATCCCGTTCAGGGATACGCCGCCCTGTCGGATCGCCCTTTTGGCCTCTCCCCGGCTCTCGAAGGCCCCGCAGACCGTGAGCACGTCCAGCAAGGCCGCGGGCAGGTCCAGGTCCACCTCGGCAAAGGGAACCTCCTCCCGAAGGGCCGCATAGGTCTCCTCCGTTAGATCCGTGAGGTCGGACTCCGCATCGAAGAGTACGGAGCTGGCTTTGACGACGCTGAGGGCCGCGCCCTCCCCGTGGACGAGCTGCGTCACCTCCAAGGCCAGACGGCGCTGGGCCGCCCGCTCCTCCGGCCGGGCCGCATGCCTCTCCATGAGGTCCCGAATCTCGTCCAGCGGCAGGAAGGTGAAGAGCTTGAGGAGGCGCTCCACGTCCCTGTCGTCCGTGTTGAACCAGAATTGGTAGAACCGGTACGGGCTGGTCCGTCTGGGATCGAGCCACACCGCCCCCGCCTCGGTCTTGCCGAATTTCGTCCCGGACGCGGTCAGCAGGAGCGGCTGGGTCAGGCCGAAGACCTCACCCCCCATGGATTTCCGGACATAGTCCGACCCGGCCAGCAGATTCCCCTGCTGGTCGTTGCCGCCCATCTGGAGACGACAGCCATGGGTCTCGTACAGGTGCCTGAAGTCCATGGCCTGGAGCAGGACGTAGGAGAACTCCGTGTAGGAGATGCCCTTCTCGGGGTCCTCCAGGCGGCTTCGCACGTATTCCCTGGCGATGAGGCTGTTGACCGAGAAATATTTGCCGACGTCCCGGAGGACCTCCAGAAACGAGTGGGAGGAAAGCCAGTCGTAGTTGTTGAGCAGCAGCGCGGAATTCGCTCCGCAGTCGAAGTCGAGGAAGTGCGCCAGCTGGGGGCGCACCCCCTCCACGTTGCGCCGTACCTCCTCCACCGTGATGAGGTTGCGCTCCCTGCTCTTCCCTGACGGGTCGCCGATCAGTCCGGTGCCGCCTCCGGCCAGCGCGATGGGACGATGCCCCGCACGCTGGAGCCATGCCAGCGCCATCAGGGGGATCAGGTGGCCGACGTGCAGGCTGTCCGCCGTGGGGTCGAATCCGACGTAGGCCGTGATCATCCCCTCGTCCATGACCTCGCGCAGCCTGTCCTCCGCATTGCACCATTCCACATAGCCACGGGACTGCAAAACATCAAAAGCCTTCTCCGGCATCTCCGCACTCCTCCCACTCCGTCCCCGTTATTCTTATCGTATCCTGCCGGGGCGAAGCGTTATTTTCTCCAATTTTTATCCAGAATTATAGCGAGAAAACGCCATTTTGTCCCTTGGACTCCAAGACGATTCCGCCTCCGAAATCCAAGGGATAAACATCGAAATTTCAAAAAGGAAAACGGGGTTTTTCATCCCGCCCTGATCGCCCTCACGGGGCAGGCCCTGAGACAACGCATGCAGCCGACGCACGCAGCCCCGTCCACCTCGGCGGCCCTCCCGGGGAGCGTCCGCATCGCCCCGACGGGGCAGACTTTCCCGCACCGGCCGCAGGCCGTGCAGGCCTCCTTCCGAACGTGAGCCTTGAGTCCCGCTACGGACATTCCTCTCGATCAGGGGAAGAGCTGCAAGGCAGGGGACGATCAGCCCTCGCGCCGGGGGCTGTAGTCGATGGCGCTGCCCAGCTCGGAGAGCTTCTTCGGGGAGTGTACCGCCGAGATGTAGCGCACCGTCCCGCTCTTGCCCCTCATACATATAGAAGAGGTGTGGATCCGCTGCCCCTGGTAGCTCACGCCCTTCAGCATATCGCCGTCGGAGGCGCCCGTCGCGGCGAAGAAGACGTTGTCCCCCTTCACCAGGTCCTCGAGCGTCAGGACGGTATGCCGCGTCAGTCCCCGGGCCTTGCCCTTCGCCTCATCCTCCTCGTTGCGGAAGTAAGGGCGGCACTGCATGTTGCCCCCCAGGCACTTGACCGCACAGGCCGTGATGACGGCCTCGGGAGAGCCCCCGGAGCCCAGGAGCAGGTCGGCCGTCTCATTCCAGCAGGTGGTGAGCGCCCCGCTGACGTCCCCGTCGGGGATCAGACGGATACGAGCGCCCAGCTTGCAGACCTCCTCACGGATCGCGTCGTTGCGGGGGCGGTCCAGCATCACGACCGTGACGTCCTCGACCGCCTTGTTCTTGGCCTTGGCCACCCGGCGCAGGTTGACGTGGACCGGCGCTTCGATATCGATGAAGTCGGCGGCCTCCGGCCCCGTCACGATCTTGTCCAGGTAAAAGAGGTCCTGGGGACTGAACATGCTGCCACGGTCCGCCGCGGCGACGACGCTGATGGCGCCGCCCAGGCCGCAGGCCATCAGGCGCGTTCCGTCGATGGGATCGACGGCGATGTCGACCTCCGGACCATCCCCGCGGCCCAGTTCCTCCCCGTTGAAGAGCATCGGCGCCTCGTCCTTCTCCCCCTCGCCGATCACGACGACGCCCTTCATGCTCACGCTGTTGAGCATGTAGCGCATAGCCTCGACGGCGGAGCGGTCCACATCGTTCTTGCTGCCCCGTCCAAACCATCGGCCGCTGGCCATGACCGCAGCCTCCGTACCACGAACCAACTCCAGAGCCAAATTCTTATCCGAAGCGAAGAGCGACATAAACATCAACCTCCCTGCAATACGGTCTCGAAGAATCCTCCATCCGAGAAAATGTCCTTGAAGCGCAATCGACCGGCGGCGTCGCGGAAAGTCCGTTCCGCTCAAGTTCACTTTGCAGTAAAAGCGGAAAAAAGTCAAGCCCGAGACGGGGCTCGGGCCTGACCTGATCGGCTCAAAGGTAAGAGGTCCGGAAGGGAGGGGAATCAGCCGCGGCCGCGGCCCCCCATGGTCAGGGCCATGACAGCCTTGGCCGTATGCAGACGGTTCTCCGCCTCGTCGTAGACAATGGAATGCGGCCCGTCGATGACGGAGTTCTCAACCTCGTTGTTGCGGTCCGCAGGCAGTGCGTGCATGTAGACGACATCGCGATCCGCCGTGGCGATCTTCTCCTCGGTGCACTTCCAGGAGCGGTGCGCCATGAGTTTGTCGTCGACCACCTTGACCGCCCCCGTCGTCGTCAGGCCCGTCTGGTCGGTCACCCAGTTGCCCCAGTTCTTGGGGATGACGATATGGGCGTCCTTATAGGCATAGGCCTCGTCGTCCGTCACGGTGACGCTCCCGCCGTAGCGCTCCGCATTGGCCCTGGCCTCGGCGATGACCCAGTCGGGAAGCTCCCAACCCTTGGGGTGCGCCAGCACCACATCCATCCCGAAGCGCGGGAAGAACAGCACCTGGGACAAGGGCACGGAAATCGGCTTCTTGTGGCTCTCGGCATAGGCCCAGATGATGGAGACCTTGAGCTTTTTGGTCGTCCCGAACTTCTCCTGGATCGTCATCAGGTCGGCGATGGCCTGCATGGGATGATAGAGGTCGCACTGAAGGTTCATCACCGGGACCGGGGCCCATTGCGCCATCTCGTTGATGTACTTGTTGCCGTAGCCCCAGTTGCAGTACCGGCAGGCGATGGCATGTCCCATCCGTCCCAGGATGATGGCGGTGTCCTTGGCCGACTCGCCGTGGCTGACCTGCATGGTACTGGTGTCCAGGAAGTGTGCGTGTCCGCCCAGCTGGGTGATGCCCGCCTCCATGGAATTGCGGGTACGGGTCGACTGTTCGAAGAACATCAGAAAGATCGTCTGGTTTTTGAGCGATTCGTTAAGCCGCCCCAAAGCAAAGTCCATCTTGAGCTGCATCGAGACCTTCAGCAACGTCTCGACCTCGTCCTGGCTCCAGTCCCGAAGCGTGACGAAATGCTTCCCCCTGAACAATGTCTGCACTCGAAATCTCTCCTTAAATAAATGGTGAATAATATCTCGATCCCCGGTCCGTCCCGATCAGAGGGCCAGCCCCGTCATCCGGTTGAAGGCGTCGATCTTCTCGTCGATGACGTCGGCCATCTTGTGGACGTTGGTCCAATAGTCCCGGTCGTACCACTGGGCGTTCAGCTCCTCGGATGTCTTCCCCTGCTGTTCGACCCATGTGTAGTACTTCAGGTTGTGAATGCGTTTACGGTCGTAATAAGAGAGTTCCGCCATGCCGTCGATCCCCATCCCGAGGACGTAGCGGTTGTGATCGACCGCAGCCTGGACCTGGGTGTAGGCGCCCATCTTCGCGGTCATCTCCTCCAGGCGGGAACCGTACATCTCCATGGAGTCCGTGAAGACCGTGACGATGACGTCGTTCTCGTCCATCTCGTAGTACCTGGCCATCTTGATCGCCATGGCGACGTTGGCCGCTCCGGAGATGCCCATCAGGTTCAGGCGCTCGATGTCCGCCTCCTTGACCCCGATGCTCCTGAGGTACTTTTGCCCTTCCGGCTCGTTGCAGATGCGGATCATCGCCATGCAGACGCTGTCGTCGATCGCGAAGACCACGTCGGTGTTCTTGACGTTGTGGACCCAGGGGACGTGCTTATCGCCGATCCCCTCGATGCGGTGATCTCCGAACCCGTTGAGAAGCAGGGTCGGACACTGGAGAGCCTCCCCCACCCCGAACCTGAAGGTGGGAAAGACCTCGCGCAGATAGTCGCCCGATGCGGTCGTTCCGGCGGACCCGGACGTCACGACGACGCCGGCAAAACGGTCCCTCGCGCCCTTGACGTCGTTGAAGAGTTCCTCCATGGCCCGTCCGGTCACCGTATAGTGCCACAGATGGTTGCCCAGCTCATCGAACTGATTGAAGATGACCGCCTCGGGGCGCGTCGCACGGATCTCGGCGACCTTGTCGTAGATCTCCTTGACGTTGCTCTCCGTACCGGGTGTGGCGATGATCTCGCCCGCCACGGTCCTGAGCCAGTCGAATCGCTCCTTGCTCATCCCCTCGGGAAGGATGGCGACGGACTCGCAGCCCAGGAGCTGGGCGTTGTAGGCTCCTCCGCGGCAATAATTTCCGGTGGAGGGCCATACGGCCTTGTGGCGCGTCGGGTCGAACTGCCCCGTCACGAGGCGCGGGACGAGGCAGCCGAAACTCGCCCCCACCTTATGGGCACCTGTGGGAAACCACTTGCCGCAGAGGGCAAAAATTTTTGCCCGTACCCCGGTGATCTCGTGCGGAACCTCGAGATAATTGACCTTGCCGTAGAGCCCGCCGCTCTTCTGGGGCTGGTTCTTCCAGGTGATTCGGAAAAGGTTTGCGGGATCGACATCCCAAAGCCCGATCTTTTTCAGTTTTTCCTTGATGCCGGTGGGGGTGTGGGCTTCGGGATCCCGCATCTGCTTGAACGTCGGGATCAGGACATTACGCTTTTTAGCCAGCTCCACCGTATTTTTCAGATTCTCCTGATTCATCGTCAGATCGATCATATTGTTCCTCCTCCGTCCTGATGGAACCCGCCTTGTTTCCCGGGGTTCCCGCTATACCAGATCGGGATAGACCGGAAACTTCGCGCACAGCTCCCGGACCTCAGCCCTTACGGTTTTTATCAACGACTCGTTTTCGACGTCTTTGGAGATACGGTCGATCCACTCCGCGATGCGCTTCATCTCCGGCTCCCTGAAACCGCGGGTCGTCACGGCCGGGGTCCCGATGCGGATGCCGCTGGTGATCGTGGGCTTCTCCGTGTCGAAGGGGACGGCATTCTTGTTGACCGTCAGTCCCGCCTCGTTCAGTGCGTGCTCCAGCGCCTTGCCCGTCAGCTTCTTGCTGCGCAGGTCTATCAGCATCAGGTGATTGTCGGTTCCTCCGGACACCAGCTGGAACCCGTACCCGACAAGAGCCTCTGCCAGCGCTTTGGAATTGGCCAGGGTCTGCCGCTGATACACGGCGAAGGACGGCTCCGCAGCCAGCTTCAGGGCCACGGCCTTGGCCGCGATGACGTGCATCAGGGGCCCGCCCTGCATTCCCGGAAAGATCGCCTTGTCGAGGGCCTTCGCAAACTCCTCCTTGCACATCACCATGCCGCCGCGCGGGCCGCGAAGGGTCTTGTGGGTCGTCGTCGTGACGAAATCGCACCACGGCACGGGATCCTTATGCAGCTTCGCCGCGACGAGCCCTGCTATGTGGGCGATATCGAACATCAGATAGGCCCCGACCTTCTTCGCGATCCTGTGGAAGGCTTCGGCGTCGATCTCGCGGGGATAAGCGCTGGCGCCGCAGACGATCATCTTCGGCTTGTGCTCCATGGCCTGGCGCTCCACATCGTCCATGTCGATGCGACCGGTCTCCCTGCTCACGCCGTAAGAGACGAAGTTGTACAGCCTGCCCGAGAAGTTGACGGGGGCACCGTGGGTCAGGTGTCCGCCGTGAGAGAGGTTCATGGCCAGGATGGTGTCTCCGGGCTGCAGGACGGAGAGGTACACGGCCATATTGGCCTGCGAGCCGGAATGGGGCTGGACGTTGACGTGATCGCAGCCGAAAATCGCCTTTGCCCGGTCGCGCGCGATGTTCTCCGCGACGTCGACGACCTCGCAGCCTCCGTAATAGCGCGCGCCGGGGTAGCCCTCCGCGTACTTGTTGGTCAGGACCGATCCCAAGGCAGCCAACACCGCAGGGGCAACGACGTTTTCCGAAGCGATCAGCTCGATGCCCTCCTCCTGGCGTCGGCGCTCGCCCGTATACACCTCGTAAATCTCAGGATCCGTCGCCGCGAGAAACTCCTTTGCCGTCTTCATCGTATAACCTTCCTCTCGATCGTCATGAGAACTCAGCAAAAAACTCAAATTTCATTGTTTTCTCTCCTGCTTCGGACCGCAGAAGAACACAAACGGGGTTCCGCCAAGCCAAAGCCTTTCTTCAAAATCTAAAGCCCCAGCTTGCTTTCGAGCTCAGCCAGATCCGGGGCGACGGACAACGCCGGGGGCACCGATTTCTGTGCGTTGGCGATGTCCTTGAGGCCGTTCCCGGTCACGACGACCGCCACGCGGTCCCCACTGCTCAAGGCCCCGGATTGGGCCGCCTTGCGGAACCCGGCAAAGGCCGTCGCGCCTGCGGGTTCGCCGAAAACCCCCGTGGAGCGTGCCAGTTCGGGAATGGCGGACAGGATCTCCTCGTCGGTCACCGTGAGCATGTCTCCATCCGTCCTGCGAACGGCTCGCAGCGCCTTTGCCCAGTTTCGGGGGGAGCCCACGGAAATGCTGTCCGCCAGGGTCGCGGCCCTGGTGAAGGTCACCTTCTCGGCTCCGGCCTTGAAGGCCTCGTAGATCGGCTTCGAGCCCTCGGCCTGGACGCCGAAGATGCGGGGCATCCTCTCGGTCAGCCCCAGTTCCATCAGGTCTCCGAAACCCTTGTAAAGGCCCCCGATACAGCATCCATCCCCAACGGAGATGAATACCTTGTCCGGGACATCCCAGGCGAGCTGTTCGGCGATCTCCATCGCGCAGGTTTTCTTGCCCTCCACAAGATAGGGGTTGATCGCGCAGTTGCGGTTGTACCAGCCGAATTTGTCGATTGCCGCCGTCGCCAGGCGGAAGGCATCGGCGTAGTCTCCCTTGACGAGGAGGACCGAAGCGCCGTAGACCAGGAGCTGCGTCACTTTGGCCTGTGGGGCCCGCTCGGGGACGAAGATCACGCTCTTCAGCCCCGTCACGGCGGCGAATCCGGAGAGGGAGCTGGCCGCATTCCCCGTCGAGGAACAGGCGACGACGTCCCGCCCGAGGTCGAGCGCCTTGGCGACGCCGACCGCGCTGGCACGGTCCTTCAGGGACCCCGTGGGATTGCGGCCGTCGTCCTTGATGAAGAGCTCCCGCACTCCATAACTTTCCGCAAGGCGCCTGGCTTTATAGAGCGGGGTCCACCCCACCTGCAGCGGTGGGATGGAGGTATCCCGGATGACGGGCAGAACGGGTCCGTACCTCCATAAGGACGGCGTCGAATCCGCCTCGAGGGAGGCCCGGTGAAGGGACTTCTTCAGACGAGGGTAATCGTACAGGACATCCAGAGTTCCGTCCAATCCGCATTGGTCGCAGGTATAGGGAGCGGTGGAGGGCTCATATTCCTTTCCGCAGAGCACACACTTCAGAACCGACGGCTGAGACATGGGGAACCCCCTATCCGGAATTCATCTTGGAGACATCAATGAAGCATCGGCACCATTATATATGTAAATCCTGATAATGAGGCTACTTCGACCTCATGACTTATGCTTCAGCGGACAAAGGATTCCGGCTGGACATGCTTTTTTGCCATACCGTCGCTGTCAAACCATTCTCGAGTCAGAGCACGCAGAGTTTTTCCCAGCAGAATGATGGAGAGGACGTTCAACGTCAGGATGATGCCGATGCCCAAGTCCGCAAACACGAACGCGGATTGAATATGAGCGATGCAGCCGGCGGCGATCACTGCAACGAAGATGGCCTGAGAGAGCCATGAGACAATTTTGCTGTTGAAGATCTCCAGAGATTGAATTTTGACGGTCTCTCCGATGCCGATAATGGAACTGAGGGCAAAGAGGACGACTGCGACGATATAGCCCCAGCGGCCGACGGAACCCAGTACGGAGATCAGTGCGTCGGAGGCGAGGAGAGCCCCGCCGCCCGTCTGCCAAACTCCGGAGAACAGCACCATAAATCCCGTCAAACTGCATACGACGATGGTGTCGATGAAGGTTTCGAACACGGCCCACATCCCCTGTTGAGCAGGATGGTCGATCCCCTCGGCCTGTGAGTGCAGGATGGCCTGCAGCCCCAAGCCGGCATCATTGGAGAAGACGCCGCGTGCCAACCCCCAGCGAACCGTCGCGCTCAATGCCGAACCGGCAAAGCCTCCGACGGCCGCTTGTCCCTCAAATGCCCCCTTGAAGATTGAGGAAATAACGCTGCCGACGTTTCCGAGGTTCGCTCCGATGACGATCAGGGAACAAATCAGATAGAAGAGGGTCATGAAAGGCACCATTTTGTCCGTCACCTGCACCAGACGCCTGAATCCGCCGATGAGGATCAGTGCCGTCACGGCCACAAGCACGACACAGGTCCCTATAGGGGGAACTCTGATGGTGTCGAGAGTGTTCGTGATGGTGCTGGAGTGAACGGCAGCGATCAGGATGACGGCAACCAGCATGCAGAAGCCCACGATATACGCCAGCAACCCACTGTGCAGTCCGTCCCGGATGTACATGAAGGGACCTGACAGGTAGCCGGAGCCCTTGGGATTACGTTGACGATAGTTGCATGAGAGGGTCACCTCACCGAATTTAATGGCCATGGCCACAAAACCGCAGACCCACATCCAGAACAGAGCGCCCGGACCTCCCAACGAGATGGCCGAGGCCACTCCCACGATGTTGCCCGTGCCGATGGTCGTGCCTAAAGCCGCCGTCACTGCCTGGGCCGGGGAGACCCCCAGTGCCCGTTTACGGGCCTGCTCCTCCTTGTCGAACAGAGAGAGGAGCGTATGCTTCATGATGAAGCCAAATCGTGTGAATTGCACTCCGCCGATCAGAAAAGTGATGATGACGCCGCCTCCGATCAAAACGATCAGGATTGGAATACCCCACAGCCAGCCGGTGAACGCAGATACGGCATCGTAGATTTTCGCTGGATTGATCTGTTCCATGACTTGACCTCCTTAAAAAATGTATCCTTCGAGCTATATCTCCCGGATCAGAGCCGCATAGACCTTGCACGCTTCCTCTATTT
>ERZ772968.576-NODE-576-length-18317-cov-8.998631_pt1 | contig 18317 bp, 16 predicted proteins | sample MGYA00580674_ERZ772968 | MGnify/ENA primary metagenome ERZ772968 (study PRJEB29015, sample SAMEA2737940) | human oral metagenome | biome: human oral; feature: human-associated habitat; material: dental | place: China | collected 2138 ...
CCTCGATGGTGAGGACTACGTGTTCATGGACAACACCACCTACGACCAGATCCACGTCTCCGCCGATGTCGTGGGGGAGGCCCGCTTCTACCTGCTCGACAACCAGACCGCGACCGTCGCGTTGCACGAGGGAACGCCCCTGTTCATCGAGCTGCCCGCCAGCGTGGAACTGGTGGTCACCTACACCGAACCCGGCCTGCAGGGGGACCGGTCCACCGGTGGAACCAAGCCCGCCACACTGGAAACCGGCAAGGAGATCCAGGTCCCCCTGTTCATCACCACCGGCGAGAAGATCAAGGTCGACACTCGCGACGGATCCTACATCTCCCGGGTGAATGGCTGAGACCGTCCGCTACGGCACCCAGACCAAGGCCCGGCGAGTTGCCCTCGACATCCTGTACGCTGCCGAGCTGCGGGGTCGGGGCATCGTCGAGACCTTCATCGAGGCCAGGGACCTGACTGCGATCACCGTGCGCGAACTAACCACGAGGATCGTCCACGGCGTGGCCGAACACCAGGAGGAGATCGACGCGCGCATCTCGGCCGCCCTCGACAAGTCCTGGACCTTGGAACGCATGCCAGCCGTCGACCGCAACCTGGCGAGGATCGCGATCTTCGAGATGGATCACACGGACACCCCCGGGCCCGTCGTCATCGCCGAGGCGGTGCGGCTGGCGCAGGAACTGTCCACCGACGGCTCACCCGGTTTCCTCAACGGCCTGCTGAGCAAGGCCCTGTCAACCAAAGAAACAAACTCCTGACCCCTGATTTGGAGCGATCATGAATCCCCTTCCCGCGCTGCTGGTTCTGGAGGATGGGCGTTCATTCCTCGGGAGATCCTTCGGAGCGGAGGGAGAGGCCTTCGGGGAACTGGTCTTCTCCACCGGGATGTCCGGCTACCAGGAAACCCTGACCGACCCCTCCTATCGGGGCCAGGTGGTACTGGCCACTGCCCCGCACATCGGGAACACGGGCTGGAACGACGAGGATGATGAGTCGGCCCGAATCCAGGTGGCGGGCTACGTGGTGCGCGACCCAGCGCCCCGGCCGTCGAACTGGCGCAGCCGCAGAAGTCTCGACGCGGAGCTCGCGAATCAGGGGATCGTCGGGATCTGCGACATCGACACCCGGGCCCTGACCCGCCACATCCGCTCCCTCGGGGCGATGCGGGTCGGGATCTCGACCCGCGAACTGAACCCGGACAGGCTGCGCGCCAAGGTGCTGGAGCAGCCCGTGATGGCGGGCGCCGACCTGTGCGGTGAAGTCTCCACACCCGAGGCCCGGATCGTTCCCGCGGTGGGGGAGCGGCGTTTCACGGTGGCGGCCGTGGACCTCGGCATCAAGGGCATGACCCCGGCGCAGATGGCGGGCCGCGGCATGGAGGTGCACGTCCTGCCCGCGTCGACGAGTTTCGAGGAGATCGCCGCGCTGGAACCCGACGGGGTTTTCTTCTCCAACGGCCCCGGCGACCCGGCCACCGCCGACGGCCCGGTGACCGTGCTGAGGCAGGTGCTCGCCGCGGGCATCCCGTACTTCGGGATCTGCTTCGGCAACCAGCTGTTCGGGCGCGCCCTCGGGTTCGGCACCTACAAGCTGAAGTTCGGACACCGGGGCATCAACCAGCCGGTGTTGGACCGCACCACCGGGAAAGTCGAGATCACCTCACAGAACCACGGGTTCGCCGTCGATGCCCCCCTGGACCGGGTGGTGGACACCGAGTTCGGGCAGGCCAGCGTCTCTCACACGGGCCTCAACGACGACGTCGTCGAGGGCCTCGAACTGCGCAGGGACGGGAAACTGGTGGCATTCTCCGTCCAGTACCACCCGGAGGCCGCGGCAGGGCCGCACGACGCCAACCACCTCTTCGACCGCTTCGCCGACCTCATGGAGAGTGATCGTGCGCATTGAACACATGAGGGTCAGGAACTACAGGGTACTTCGGGATATTACATTCAAAGACCTGAGGCCCTTCACCGTCGTGATCGGCTCCAACGGCAGCGGAAAATCCACTGTTTTCGATGCTTTCGCCTTTCTTCATGAAGCTTTCACGGTGGGCCTTAGAGGAGCTTGGGACAAACGGAATCGAATCGATGCCATTCGCAGCCGGGGCTCTGAAGGGTCCGTCGAGTTTGAGCTGAAGTACCGCGTTGACGTTGACGGGCAGAAAAGGCAGACGACATACGAAATCGCCATCGACGAAGAGGGCGGGCAACCGGTTGTACAGCGCGAAGTTCTCCGATGGACCACCGCGCGAGAATCAGGGCGTCCTCGAGACATCTTGAGATTCGAACGTGGAAACGGAAAGATCTACAACGAGCAGACATGTGAATACGAGGATGAAGCCTTGGACTCCCCTGATCTGCTGGCGGTCTCGGCCCTGGGACAGATGCAACGTCATTTTAGGGTCAAAGCGCTGCGCAATTTTATTCAGGGATGGTACCTGTCGTATCTGACCGCGGATAACACCCGTACCACACCCACGAGTCGGCCGGAACCGAGGTTGAGCCAGACTGGGGACAATCTGGCCAATGTAATTCAATACCTTCAGGAAAATCACCCGAGCACCTTGGAGGCGGTTTTTGATGTACTTGGTCGGCGAATTCCTCAGCTCGAGAGCATTCTCCCCAAATTGCTCGAGGATGGTAGACTCCTGCTACGCTTGAAGGATCGCCCGTTTGACGATCCCGTCCTCGACCGTTTCACAAGTGACGGTACGCTGAAACTTCTTGCTTACCTGACCATGCTTCACGATCCGGCTCCTCCGACAGTGATTGGTATCGAGGAACCAGAGAACCAGCTGCATCCAAGCTTGGTGCCACCGCTGGCCGAGGATATTCGTGAACTCTCGGGGCGGTCCCAAGTTTTCGTCACCACGCACTCCCGTGAATTTCTGTCGGTGGTGGCTCCGAAGGAGTTGTGGATCATATCTCGTCATGATGACGGATATGCGAGGGTGCACAGAGTGAGCGAGGATGAAAGGGTCATGGCCATGTTGCGCAAGGGAGCCTCGTTGCCTGAGCTATGGGCCGAGGGTTACCTGCATTCTGCCGACCCCAAGATGGTGTGATCGAATGACAGGATCCGTTGCGCATGTCGATTTCTTGGTGGAGGGATACTCGATGAAAATATTTCTCGAGACGATTCTCCCCGAGATCCTGCCAGGCGATCTCGTGTTCGAGGTTTTCGATCTTGGCAGTAAAAGTCAGTTCCTGAAGAAATTCCCCAAACGCCTCGCTGGCTACTCCTCGTGGATGCCGGATGAGTATCGCGTCGTTCTTGTGGTGGATGCCGACCGGGATGATTGTCGCGAGCTCCGAACCACGATGCTCACCGAGATTGAGAAATCTGGTTTGACGGTGACAAGTTTGGGGTCATCATGTCAGGGTCAGGTTCTTCTCTGCATAGCGATTGAGATGTTGGAGGCTTGGTTCTTTGGTGATGCCAGGGCGATAGGAGAGGCATATGGAAAAAAATTCATGAATCTCCGCAACAGAAGAGGTTGTCGTCAACCGGATGAGATTCGAGATCCGGCTCGTCGTTTGGAAAGCATACTGACAAATGTTCCGAAACATCAGGCCGGACTGAAAAAAGTAGACCTCGTTTTGGATGCGACCCCGCATATGGATATTGAAAACAACACGTCGAACAGTTTCCGCCGGCTCCGTGACGGAGTTCGGTTCCTGATCAATTCATCCCAGGAGAGTCATGCCCCGTCGAACTGACATCTCGTCGATCCTTGTCATCGGCTCCGGCCCCATCATCATCGGTCAGGCCTGCGAGTTCGACTACTCCGGTACCCAGGCCTGCCGAGTCCTGAAGGCCGAAGGATTCCGGGTGGTCCTGGTCAACTCGAACCCGGCCACGATCATGACCGATCCCGATTTCGCGGACGCCACATACATAGAACCGATCACCCCGGAATTCGTGGAACGCGTCATCGCCCAGGAACGCCCCGATGCTCTCCTGGCGACCCTGGGTGGTCAGACTGCGCTCAACACCGCCGTCGCGCTGCACGAGAAAGGTGTCCTGGAGAAGTACGGTTGCGAACTGATCGGCGCTTCCTTCGAGGCAATCCAGCGTGGTGAGGATCGAGAACAGTTCAAGGCCATTGTCGAATCCCTGACCGACATTCCCGGTGGCGCCCCCGAGGTTGCCCGTTCCCGGATTTGCCACAGCTTGGAGGAGGTGATGAACGCGGCCGACGAACTCGGTTATCCGGTGGTGGTGCGTCCCTCCTTCACCATGGGAGGGGTCGGCTCCGGGTTCGCCCACGATCCGGAGGAGCTGCGACAGATCGCAGGAACGGGCCTGGCGGCCAGCCCCGTCACCGAGGTGCTGATCGAGGAGTCGATCCTCGGCTGGAAGGAATACGAACTGGAGGTCATGAGGGACAAGGCCGACAACGTCGTCATTGTCTGTTCCATCGAGAACTTCGACCCGATGGGGGTGCACACTGGTGACTCCGTGACGGTGGCCCCGGCCATGACCCTGACGGATCGTGAGTACCAGCGGATGCGCGACGTCGGAATCGCAATCATCCGCGCGGTTGGGGTGGACACAGGTGGATGCAACATCCAGTTCGCCATCAATCCTGACAACGGTCGCATGATCGTGATCGAGATGAATCCTCGCGTCTCACGAAGTTCCGCGCTGGCATCCAAGGCCACCGGTTTTCCGATCGCGAAGATCGCCGCCAAGGTTGCGGTTGGATACACCCTTGATGAGATCCCCAACGACATCACCCGGGTCACCCCTGCCTCCTTCGAACCTGCTCTCGACTACGTGGTGGTCAAGGTTCCTCGCTTCGCCTTCGAGAAGTTCCCATCCGCGGATTCCACTCTCACCACCCACATGCAATCGGTCGGGGAGGTGATGTCCATCGGTCGCAACTTCACCGAGGCTCTAGGCAAAGCCATGCGCTCCACCGAAACCGGCACCGGCTTCTGGCTCGGGCAGACCACTGGAGACCTGGAAACCCTGCTGACGGAACTGAGCCGCCCCCACGACGGGCGGGTGTTGAAACTGATGAGCGCCCTCGATGCGGGTGCCACCGTGGAACAGCTCCACGAGGCCACCCGGATCGATCCTTGGTTCCTCGACCAGATCGCCCTGATCCAACAAGCCGGTGCCGAAGTGCGGGAAGCGGACCACCTGTCCCCGGAACTGCTGCGCCACGCGAAACGCCACGGCCTGTCGGATGTTCAGATAGGCCGTCTCAGAGGACTCGATGAGAGCGTCATCCGGCAGCTCAGGTGGGCCCTGGACATCCGCCCGGTCTACAAAGCAGTCGACACCTGCGCCGCCGAATTCGAGGCCCTCACCCCCTACCTGTACTCCACCTACGAGGAGGAATCGGAGGTGCCGGCGCGCACCAAACAGGCGGTCCTGATCCTGGGCTCCGGGCCGAACCGGATCGGTCAGGGAATCGAGTTCGACTACTCCTGCGTGCACGCGACCATGGCGCTGCGCGACGCCGGGTACGAGGCGATCATGGTCAACTGCAACCCCGAGACCGTCTCCACCGACTACGACACCTCGGACCGGCTCTACTTCGAACCGCTCACCGCTGAGGACGTCCTCGAGGTCTACCACGCCGAGACTCTGGCCGGTCCCGTGGCCGGGGTCATCTGTCAGCTCGGTGGTCAAACTCCCCTGAAGCTCGCGCAGACCCTGAAGAACGCCGGGGTGCCGGTCGTCGGCACCCCGCCGGAGGCCATCAACCTCGCCGAGGACCGGGGTGCTTTCGGGAAAGTGCTGGCGGATGCCGGGTTGCCCGCCCCGAAACATGGAATGGCCGCATCGGCTGCAGAGGCCAAACAAGTCGCCTCGGAGATTGGGTATCCGGTACTGGTGCGGCCCAGTTTCGTGCTGGGTGGGCGTGGAATGGAGATCGTCTATGACGACGCCGCCCTGGACCGCTACATCGCCGGAGCCACGGAGGTAAGCGACGGCGCCCCTGTACTGGTTGACCGGTTCCTCGATGACGCCGTCGAAATCGACGTGGATGCCCTGTACGACGGCGAGGAACTGTATATAGGCGGGGTGATGGAGCACATCGAGGAGGCTGGAATCCACTCTGGCGACTCCGCCTGTTCGTTGCCACCGATCACGCTGGGCGACGAGATGATCGAACGCATCCGGAGTTCTACTCGTTTGATCGCCGAGGGCGTCGGAGTGCGTGGCCTGTTGAACATCCAGTACGCCCTCCAGTCCGACATCCTCTACGTGCTGGAGGCGAACCCACGGGCGTCCAGGACGGTTCCCTTCGTCTCCAAAGCAACCAACACCTCGCTGGCCAAGGCCGCGGCGCGGATCATGTTGGGAGCCTCGATTCGAGAACTTCGTGACGAGGGCCTGCTACGACCTGTCGGTGACGGTACCAACGTTTCCCCCGGTTCTCCTGTGGCCGTCAAGGAGGCAGTGATGCCGTTCAACCGGTTCCGCACGGCCTCGGGTGCTTTTGTCGATACTCTTCTCGGTCCCGAGATGCGTTCCACGGGTGAGGTGATGGGCCTTGACCTCAGCTTCGGCACCGCCTATGCCAAAACCCAAAGCGCTGGAGGGTTCCCGGTTCCCAGCGAGGGAACTGTGTTCGTCTCCATCGCGAACCGGGACAAGCGCCACGCTATCTGGCCCATCAAACGCTTGGCGGACCTGGGATTTCGGATTCTTGCAACCTCCGGAACCGCTTCGGTGCTTCGCCGCAACGGCGTCGCCGTACAGGAGGTGACCAAACTCAGCCAACGCGCGGAAGGTGACGCTGCGCCCTCCATTGTCGATCTGATCAAGAACGGCGGGATCGACCTGATCTTCAACACCCCGCAGGGTGCCAGTGTCAACACGAACCCACGGAAGGATGGCTACCTGATACGCGCGGCCTCGATCTTGGCCGATGTCCCGTGCATCACCACGGTCCCGACGATGGCGGCGATCGTGCAGAGCATCGAATCGAAACGGGCCGGACACCTTGAGGTCCGTTCCCTCCAGGACTGGGCGGCCCGGTCATGACGAGCCTGTTCACCCGGGCCGAGCTGGCCGCCTACCAGAAGCTGCTGCGCCCGATCCTGTTCCGCTGGGCCGGGGGCGATCCGGAGGCGATCCACGAGGCCATGATCTCCTGGCTCGGCCACGTGCCCGCCACCCGCTCCGCCCAGGTTGCCAACCCCGTGACTGTCGCAGGAATCGAGTTTCCGAACAGGATCGGGGTGGCCGCGGGACTGGACAAGGACGGGGTGGCCGCCGCGGCCTGGGCGCGATTCGGTTTCGGCCATGCGGAGTTGGGAACCGTGACGGGGCAGGCACAGCCCGGCAACCCCAGGCCTCGGATGTTCAGGGCTAAGGCCTCGCGGGGAGTCATCAACCGGATGGGATTCAACAATCGCGGTGCAGATGCCCTGGCTGATCGGCTCCTGAAGCTCGGGGTACAGCGTGGCAACCGCAGACTCGGCATTCCGCTCGGCGTCTCGATCGGCAAGACCAAGGCCATCGCGCTGGTGGACGCCGCCTCGGACTACCTGGCCTCCCTGGATGCGCTGCGGGACCACACCGATTACTTCGCCGTGAACGTCTCCAGCCCGAACACCCCCGGGTTGCGTTCCCTCCAGGCCGCGAAGGAATTGGAACAGCTCCTGGGATGCATCATCGAGTCGGCGTCACAGGGAACTGATCCTGTTCCGGTTTTCGTGAAACTCGCTCCCGACCTGGAACCCAGTCGGTTGACCGAGACCCTTGCTGTGATCCGCGACTGCGGCGCGGCGGGAATCATAGCCACCAATACCACCCTGAGCAGGGAGGGCCTGGATGTGGCCGACGCACACCTGGCCGGTGAGGAAGGAGGACTCAGCGGCGCTCCCCTGACCAGCAAGGCCCTGGCGTTCGTCGAACGAGTGGTGTCTGAAACCGACCTCCCAGTAATCGGAGTCGGGGGCATCATGTCGCCGCGTGATGGGGTGCGGATGTTCGAGGCCGGGGCCGTGCTGCTCCAGATCTACACGGGATTCATTTACGCGGGTCCTGCCCTGGTGCGGGGCCTCAACGACCTCCTGAGGTGCGCATGAGCTACGCGAGAAGACTCTCGGAAACAGTCAGGCAACGCGGGAACCTCTGCGTCGGCATCGACCCGATGCCATCGGTGCTGGCCGCTTGGGAATTGCTGACGGATGTGAAAGGGCTCGAGGCTTGTGCTCGGGGAATCGTGGAGGAACTGGGGGAGTTGATTGCGGTGTTCAAGCCGCAGTCGGCCTTCTTCGAGGCCTTCGGTTCCCCCGGCATCGCAGTGCTGGAACGGGTGCTGGCGGACATCCGCGAGACCGGGGCCATCAGCCTGCTGGACGTCAAACGGGGCGACATCGGCTCTTCCATGACCGGGTACGCAACCGCCTACCTGGAGGATGGGTCACCGCTGGCTGCGGACGCCGTCACGCTCAGCCCCTACCTCGGGGTGAGGGCGTTGCTGCCTGCGATCGACCTGGCCGTCATGCAGGGAAGAGGGGTCTACGTTCTGGCGCGCACATCCAACCCGGAGGGAGCGAGGATCCAGCATCATGCTGCCCAGGTCGTGATCGACGAGATCACCGGGCTGAACCCTGAACGGGATCATGCGATCGGACTGGTGGTGGGCGCCACCCACAGTGACCTGGGCTGCGACCTCACCGGTTTTAACGCCTCGATCTTGGCACCCGGAATCGGCGCCCAGGGTGGCACCGTTGAGGGTTTGGGGACAACTTTCGGATCAGCCCTGCGTCACGTGCTGCCAACCGCTAGCCGTGAAGTGATCGGTGGGGGCCGCGACGAACTTCAGGGTCGGGCCACGAGGCTGTTAGAGAAGATGGCCTTGATCGCTTCTTGACGATTTCACGGTCATTGAAATCCTGATTCTCCTACTTCCAAGACACGGGAAGAGTAGATTTGTCAAGCAGGGGCATGTGTCCCTGCGAGGCCGGTCACTAATCCACGAAGGAGGACCGATGGCCATTCCGCATCTGAGCACCGAACAGCTCAAGTCGGCACGCGCCGCTGCAACGGAAGCACGGAGAGCTCGAGCCCAGCTCAAGGATCAGGTCAAGTCTGGTGCCCTCACACTTCCCCAAGCCCTTGACCGGGCGGCGAAGGACGAGGTCCTTTCCCGCGTGAAGGTGGTGGATCTGCTACGCGCCCTACCTCGCGTCGGGGTGACGCGGTCCCAGGAAATTATGGAGAGCCTCGACATCGCCCCGAATCGTCGTATCCGTGGCCTCGGTCGGCATCAAATCGACCGGTTGAAGGAGCTCTTCTCCTAGAGGGTTTCCGGGCCTTTGGGAGTTCTCGTCAGGAGGGGGTGGCGTGTGAGATGCCGATGAGGGGATCCGTACTGTGCCATCTTCCTTTCACGGAGCATCTAGGATCGTTGAGTGCGTTCACCCAGAAAACCTTCGGTTTGGATCATTTCCGGTCCCAGTGGCGTCGGCAAAGGCACCGTGTGTGCAAGGTTGCGCACGTTGCGTCCAGGCATCTACATTCCCGTCTCCCTCACTACCCGAGAGCCACGACCGGGGGAAGTCGACGGGGTCAGCTACCACTTCGTTTCTGAGCAACGATTCCAGGAGAAGGTGGAATCCGGGGAACTGCTGGAACACGCGATTGTTCACGGTACGCATAGCTACGGCACACCCCGCGGGGAAGTTGCTGATGCGATCGCATCGGGCAGGGACGTGCTTCTGGAGATTGATCTCCAGGGGGCACGCCAGGTGAAGCGAAACCTCCCCGAGGCACAACTCGTGTTCATCGCACCACCCTCCTGGGAAGAACTCGTCAGGCGCCTCACGGGCCGAGGCACGGAGAACGCATCCCAGGTGGAACACAGGCTCGCCACCGCACGGGTGGAGTTGGAGGCCCGGGAAGAAGCGGATTTCGTGATTGTGAACGACCGAATCGAGGACACCGCCCAAGCTTTGATAGTCTTGATGGGCTTGTGACCGCAAGCCATCACTCGACCCTGCAGAGGTAGATCTTGAGCACCAATCCTGAAGGCATCACCAACCCTCCGATCGACGATCTGCTGGACAAGGTGGATTCCAAGTACCGACTGGTGATCTTTGCAGCCAAGCGGGCACGGCAGATCAACGCCTACTACTCCCAGCTCGGTGAGGGACTCCTGGAGAACGTCGGCCCGCTGGTTGGCGTCGCCCCCCAGGAGAAACCGTTGTCTGTCGCTTTGCGCGAGCTGCAGGGTGATCTGCTCCAGTACACCCAGGTTGATCCGGAGGCCGAGGCCGCAGAGCGTGCCGCCGCCGAGTCCGACCCGGCTTTCGCCTTCGTGGATCCGTTCGCAGAGCTTGACGCCAATTCCCCCTCCTGATCCACACAAACTTTTCGAGAAGGAGCAGCCTTGAGTCGCTTGTTCACGTCCGAATCGGTCACCGAGGGACACCCCGACAAGATAGCCGACTCCATTTCCGACGCCGTTCTGGATGCCCTTCTTGCGGAGGACCCCATGGCACGGGTGGCGGTTGAGACACTGATCACGACCGGCCTGGTGGTGGTTGCAGGTGAGGTGTCCACCACCGCGTGGGCTGATGTGGCGACTCTGGTGCGGCAACGCATCCTGGAGATCGGGTACAACAGTTCCAGGGTAGGTTTTGATGGAGCCTCGTGTGGCGTTACCGTGGCCATCGGTTCGCAGTCGCCTGACATCGCCGGCGGCGTCAACGATTCCCTTGAGGTTCGCAACCACGAGGATGGAGATGCCGCCAGTCGCCAAGGAGCTGGCGACCAAGGCCTGATGTTCGGGTACGCCTGCGACGAGACCGAACAGCTGATGCCCTTGCCCATCCACCTGGCACACAGACTTGCGTTCCGCTTGACTGAGGTTCGCAAGCAGGGCTTGCTCGGCTACTTGCGTCCCGACGGCAAGACCCAGGTCACTGTCCGCTACGAGGACGGGAAACCCGTCGGCATCGAGACCGTCGTGGTCTCCACGCAACACGATGACGGCATCTCCCTGCCGGACGTGATGACTCCGGAAATCAACCGCGAGGTCATCCTTCCCGTGCTGGGTGAGTACGGGTACGACGGAGCAGCTGCCCGGATCTTCGTGAATCCCTCGGGCAAATTCGTGGTCGGCGGCCCGATGGGAGATGCGGGTGTCACGGGGCGAAAGATCATCGTTGACACCTATGGAGGCATGGCCCGTCACGGCGGAGGCGCGTTCTCTGGCAAGGACCCCTCCAAGGTGGACCGTTCTGCTGCCTACGCCACCCGCTGGGTGGCCAAGAACGTGGTGGCCTCCGGGTTGGCCGAACGCTGCGAGGTACAGGTCGCCTACGCCATCGGTCGGGCGCATCCGGTCGGCTTCTACCTGGATACCTTCGGAACTGGGAAAGTACCCAACGAGCAGATCGTGGACGCGGTGAACACTACCTTCGACCTACGGCCCGCCAGCATCATCGCCGACCTCGACCTGTTGCGCCCCATTTACCGGCAGTTCTCCACCCTCGGGCATTTCGGACGCACCGAGGCGGACGCTACGTGGGAGCGCACCGATCGTGCGGAAGCGCTGGCGAGGGCGGTGAAGGGCTGAGCGTGTCGGCCACGCTGTTCGAGGTTCCGACCGCCGAACAGGTCGCCAAGGTGGCGGTCGACGTCCCGCTCGCGCATCTGGATCGCCTCTTCGACTACCGCATTCCCGGGAAACTCCTTGAGGATGCCCGCCCAGGGGTTCGAGTCAGCGTGCCCTTCGCCGGGCAGGTGGTGGATGGGTGGCTGGTATCCATCGGCGTCCCGGAAACCAGCGGGAAACTCGCCGATCTGCGTTCGGTTATCTCCCCAGAACAGATCTTGACTCCGAGGCTTTTTGACTTGATTCGGGCGGTCGCTGACCATTACGCGGGAACCTGGTGGGATGTTGCACGCCTGGCGATCCCGCCCCGCCACTCGAAAATCGAGAAGCAGGAACAACGTGCCTGGCCGGTCCCCAGGCCCGGAGGAGCAGCAGAAATCCTGCCGGGTTTCCCGGGAGGTTCCGAACTGCTTACGGCACTGTCGGAAGGTGGCGCTCCGCGTGCCTTCTGGCAGGTTCCGTGCGTCGCCGGCCCGCAGGGGGATCTCACCGGAGGGGTGCTGGAGGCTGTTTCGGCAACCCTGGCCTCGGGACGCGGGGCACTGGTCCTATTCCCAACGATTCGGGGCATGGAGGCCGGCGTCGCCCGGCTGGAGCGGCTCCTGGGACAGGGGTGTGTGGCGCGGCTCAGCTGGGAACTCAGCAGAGGGCTGCGTTACGAGAACTACCTGGCGTGTTCGCGCGGCCGGGCCAGGGTCGTGGTGGGAACCCAGTCGGCGGTTTTCGCCCCCCTGTCGGACCCGGGCTTGATAGTGGTGATTGACGATGGCAACGAGGGGCACTGTTTTGAACGGTTCCCCCGTCCGCACGTGCGTTCGGTAGCGATGATTCGGGCCGTTCAGGAAGGCTGTGCACTGCTGCTCGCCTCACATGCCCGCTCCTGCGAGGCACAGGGGCTGATCGAGCGTCAATGGCTCCGAGAACTGTCCCTGCCGCCACGGGAGATGCGCCGCATTGGCCCGGCTCTCCGGTCGGTGCCCGGGACCCAGGAAAGCAATCCTGGTGGGATCCGGATGCGGCTTCCTCGCCAGGCCTTCGAACACCTGCGGATCCGGTTGGCCTCCGGGCCGGTGCTGGTCTCCGTGGCTCGGGCCGGGCATTCCACGGGGCTTCGCTGTCAGCGTTGCCGTGGGAGGGTGACCTGCCCCAGGTGTGGTGGTCCACTGGTCCGACCGGCGCGAGAGCGGCTGCTCTGCCGCCTGTGCGGGCACACTCCGGTCAGGTTCGAGTGCACCCGATGCCATGCCACCGGGTTGCGTGCCCCGATCGCGGGGTCGGAACGCACGGCGGAAGAACTGGGGAAGGCTTTCCCCGGGGTGCGGGTGATGAACTCCTCAGCGGAGCGGATCCGCTCTGGGGTATCGGAGGAACCAGCGATCGTTGTCGCGACCCCTGGGGGGGAGCCCATGGCACCAGGCGGCTATGCGGGCGCCCTGATCCTCGATGCGGAGCTGGCCCTGTCGCGTGCGGATCTGCGCGTCAGCGAGGAGACTCTGCGCCGCTGGTGCCAGGTGGCTTGTCTCGTGCGACCCGCGGTTGACGGGGGAGGACTTCTCATCGTCGGGCCACCGGAGGAATCTGCGGTCCAGGCGCTGCTCCGGGCCGACCCCGGGGGATTCGCCGCCCGGGAACTTGCCGATCGCGCCGCCGCCGGCCTGCCCCCTGCCGTTAAGGCGGTTCAGGTTGGTGGCGATCCGGAGGCGGTGGCGGCCTTCTTGGACAACGATCCGTTCACCGGTGCCGAGGTTTTGGGACCCACACTGGTGCGGGAGGAACCCGACCCGGAGGCCATGTCCTTGCTGCGCTGTCCTTTGGAGAAGGGCCGTGAACTTGTGAGCGCGGTAAAACATGCGGCCGCCATCCGGTCGGCCCGCAAGGAGGGTGGCCGGTTGTTCCTGCAGGTCGATCCGATGACCCTCACGTGAGGAGGAAACCATGAAACTGGTGTTCGCGGGCACCCCTGGAATTGCCGTGCCAAGTCTCGAGGCCCTGGTGGGTTCGAGACACGAGGTGGTGGCGGTGGTCACCCGGCCGGACGCTACGGCGGGCCGGGGACGCCGGCTCACTTCGTCGCCGGTGGCGATCCGGGCGGCGGAACTGGGGCTCGAGGTCCTCAAACCCGGCCATCCCCGGGACCCGGAGTTCCGGTCCCGGCTGAGGGAGTTGAACCCGGATGTGTGTGCGGTGGTCGCATACGGTGCCCTGCTGCCCACCTCGGTCCTCGAGATCCCGACTCACGGCTGGATCAACCTGCATTTCTCCCTGCTGCCCAGATGGCGTGGAGCGGCCCCGGTGCAGCGGGCCGTGATGGCGGGTGATTCTGAAATCGGGACTTCCTGTTTCCGTATTGTCCGGGAACTCGACGCGGGGGATGTCTACCGGATCGCTGCTCGCCCCATGCCGGACGCCACCGCGGGAGAGCTTCTCGAGCTGCTCGCGATCTCAGGGGCGGCCCAACTGGTCGAGACCATCGACGCCATTGAGGCGGGCGAAACCCCTGTGCCCCAGGAAACCGACGGGGTGACCCGGGCCGCAAAGATCACGGTGGAGGAGGCGCACGCGGATTTCACCCGACCGGCGATCGAGGTCCGCAATCACATTCTCGGTTGTTCCCCGGAGCCGGGCGCCTGGTGCGAACTGAACGGAAAACGACTCAAGCTGTACCGGGCGCGAATCACCGATGCCCAGTTCACTCCGGCACCCGGAGAACTGTATGTGACCAAACGCCAGGTTTTTGTCGGGGCGGGTGACGGTGCTCTCGAGCTGCTGGAAGTCCAGGCCCCGGGCAAACGGCGAATGGCGGCCATTGACTGGGCTCGTGCCGGTGCCGCGTCAGGGAGACTCGTGTGAGCGGGGGTATGTCTCCCCGGAGGGTCGCGTTCGACGTGCTGAGGCAGGTGAGCGGTGAAGGCGCCTACGCGAATCTGGCGCTTGCCAAAAACTTGGCTCGGGCGGACCTGGAGACCAGGGATGCAGCCTTCGTCACGGAACTCGTGGCCGGTACCTGCCGCCTGCGGGGAACCTATGACGCGATCATCGAATCCGCCTCGGGACGAGGTTTGAAAACCATGCAACCCGCAGTGGTGGACCTGCTGCGGCTGCTCGCGCATCAGGCGCTGAACATGGCCGTGCCCGCGCGGGCTGCCGTCGACACCACAGTGAAACTGGCCCGTGAGACCGTCGGGCAGCGGGTCACCGGCCTGATCAATGCTGTCGGGCGTCGGATCACCGCCCATGCCCTCCGGGAATGGGTGGAGCTGCTGAGCGCGGGCCTTGATGAGAACGGCAGGCTGGCGGTGGCTACCCATCATCCCCGCTGGATTGTGGCGGCCTACGAGAAAGTGCTTCCAGAAAACGAGCTCGCCCAGGCTCTGGAGGCCAACAACCTTGCGCCGAAACCGACCCTTGTGGTGCGTCCCGGACTCGCACAGGTGGAAGAACTCGCTCCCGCCGTTGCCACCATGTACTCGCCGTTTGGGGCGGTTCTCGACGGGGTTCCGGGTGATCTGACGGCGGTCAGGGAGGGCCGGGCCGGCGTGCAGGACGAGGGATCACAACTGGTGTGTCTGGCCCTGGACCGAGTGAATACCCCAGATGGACCGTGGCTGGATCTGTGTGCCGGGCCCGGTGGGAAGTCCGCTCTCCTGGCTGGACTGGCCAGGCGACGGGGGGAGTACCTCGTCGCCAACGAAGTAGCGGTACATCGCGCAGAACTCGTTGAAAAGGCCTTGGCGGTCTACCCGCCTGGAACAGTGAACGTCATCTGCTCTGACGGGCGTGACTCGGAACCGGTCAGGGCGCGTCGCCCCTTCTCGAGGATCATGGTGGACGCTCCTTGTAGCGGCCTGGGAGCGTTGCGGCGCCGCCCCGAGGCCCGGTGGCGCCGGACACCGGACGACGTGGCGGAACTTGTCTTGTTGCAACGCGCTCTATTGGAAACAGCCATCGGTCTACTCGTTCCCGGGGGAGTGGTCGCCTACGTAACCTGCTCACCCCACGCGGACGAGACCACCGGCGTTGTCGAGGCGGTTATGGCAGATTGTCCGGACCTGAAGCTCCTGGATGCATCGTCCTTGCTGCCTGAGGTGCCCAATACCACTCGACGTGGGTGCGTGCAGCTGTGGCCCCACCGCCACGGAACCGATGCCATGTTCTTGGCGCTGCTGCGGGGCATGTCCTGAACATCGCTAGGCTTCGGACATGCGCATCACCCCGAGCATCTTGAACGCTGACTTCGCACATCTCTCCCATGAGATCGAACGGATATCTGGGGCGGATGGGGTGCACGTGGATGTCATGGACAATCATTTCGTGCCGAACCTAACGATCGGGCTTCCCGTGGTCGAGTGTCTGCGCAAAGTGACTGATCAATTCCTGGATATTCACCTGATGATTGAGGATCCGGACCGCTGGGCCCCGGCCTACGCCGAGGCAGGGGCGGAGTCGGTGACCTTTCACATCGAGGCGGCCCACGCCCCGATCCGGTTGGCTCGGGAGCTGCGCGCCCGGGGGGCGAGGGCGTCAATGGCTCTCAAACCCGCCACCCCGATCGAGCCCTATGCCGAGATGCTCGACGAACTGGACATGGTGCTCCTCATGACCGTCGAACCCGGTTTTGGCGGGCAGAAATTCCTCGACCTCGTGCTGCCGAAAATCCGTCGAACCAGGGAACTGATGGGGGATCGCCCGCTCTGGTTGCAGGTCGACGGCGGGGTCTCGGTGGAAACGATCGGACGCTGTGCCGAGGCGGGCGCTGACACCTTTGTGGCTGGCTCCGCGGTCTACAACGCCCCTGACCCAGACGCCATGGTGCGGACATTGCGCGAGCTGGCCGGTGCCGCGTGCCGCTGCTGATTCAGCCCGGGTCACCACCCCGGTTGCGGAGATAGCGTTCGAACTCCGCAGCAATGGAATCTCCGGTGGCACCCTCTACATCGGAGGCATCGCGTGCCTCCTCCAGTTGCTCGATGTACTCGGCCACGTCAGGATCCTCCGCGCTCAGTTCGTCAACGGCCTGCACCCACTTACCAGCCTCACTGAGCAGGTCACCGGCTCCAAGACTGGTGCCCAGAACCTGTTCCATGCGGCTGAGCAGGGCGTGTTGGCCTTTCGGGTTCGGGGGAGTGGCGACGTAGTGGGGAATGGAGACCCACATGGATGCGCTGGGGAATCCTTCGGCGATCAGCATCTGGTTGACCACCCCCGTGATCCCGGTCGGGCCCTCGTAGGTGAGTTCCTCGATGGCCAGGCTGCCCCGCAGCTGTGAGTCGTAGGTGTACATGGCAACGGGGAGGGGTCGTGAGTGCGGGGTGTCGCTGAGCATCGCTCCCAGCAGCAGCACCATCGAAGGGTTGTAACGTTTCAGTCGCTGGACCAATTCGCGGGAGAAGGTTCGCCACAGTTGGTTGGGCTCAGGGCCGACCACGATGATCAGATCCCGCTCTGGAAGACGCACCTGCTGAAGGCTGATGTGGGGCCACTGGATCCAGGGGCCATCGGGGGAGCGGCGCAGGATCGGGCGGGTCACCTGGAAGTCGAAATAGCGTTCGTCATCAATGGTCTCAAGCTCGGACGACGGGTAGTGCTCCATCAGGTGTAGTAACGCGTCGCTGGCCGCGTTGGCCGCGTCGTTCCAGCCGCTGAAGGCGATCACGACGGCCGGGTTTTTGAGGTCCTCGGGCCGGGGGTGCTGCATCCTTCCAGTCTATTGGCCCTGCCGGTGACCTCAAACCGGGCGGGCCGACAGCGATTGACAGGGGTGTTGACCGGGATTTATGCTCGCCAAGGAGTTTGGGGGGATCAACTCTGTTGCATGGGGCATTCCGTCAATTTCCGAACAATGTTCGACGCCGAGCCGGAAAGGCGCCCATGAAATTGCTGAAACGCATCGTGTTCGGCATGCTCGCCGCCCTTGTCACGGCCGTCAGTGGCATTGTTCTCATCCCGCGGCCGGCGCAGGCCGACTACGCCACCGGCGGCCGAGGCTATTTCGTCAAGTCCGTGGTCTGGGCCGAGTGGGGGAACAAGGGCGACATCATTCCCGCTTCGGGGCTCACGAAAACCCAGTACACGCAGGTCGGCAGCACAACGCTCGCTCTCGAATGCACTTTGTCACAACCGGATTCCGGCAGTGGGTACGGATACAATCAGAACACCACGCTGGATGTCTGGACCGCGGGAAGCTGGCGGAAGGACGGTTTGGACGACCTCTACAACCGTGGCGGCACGGGCACCAACAATCGGATGACCAATGCCATTCACACCAAATATGCCAAGACCACGGTCAGTTTCAAGGTTTCCTGCTCGGCCATCGTTTCCGGCCCGGGTTTCCCAGCGGGAGGGCAGCGTGTTCCGGTGGACGGAATGGTTGTGGCCGATGCCGAGTCCAGCGATCCGAATCCCGACGAATACATCAAGGTGGAAACCAGCAGCAATGCCCAGTGGCGGGTCCTGGACCGGATTCGCGACAGCGGTTGCACATCGACGACGCTGGCCCAGCAAAGCACATCGGGAGGATCACGAACCCTGACGCTTCTCCCGGGAGGCGTGACCTGTCCCAACACCGGCCCCACCGTCGCCATGGTTGCCAGCAATGTCTCCGAGGCAACCATCACGATGTTCGGTCAGGGACAGGCGGCAGCAGCTGTGGGCGCCGTCATCAACCTCGACTACGGCGATGCCCCCATCAGCTACGGAGCCGCAGCCGCGCAATACCTGACGG
>ERZ772968.577-NODE-577-length-18316-cov-21.644269_pt1 | contig 18316 bp, 16 predicted proteins | sample MGYA00580674_ERZ772968 | MGnify/ENA primary metagenome ERZ772968 (study PRJEB29015, sample SAMEA2737940) | human oral metagenome | biome: human oral; feature: human-associated habitat; material: dental | place: China | collected 2138 ...
GATAGAAAAAGGTCAGCAGCAAGGTCTGGATATGGGCACCGTCGGTGTCCGCATCAGTCATGATGATGATCTTATCATAGTTGGCATCCTCAAGGGTAAAGTCTGACCCAACACCTGCTCCAATCGTGTAGATCATGGTGTTGATTTCTTCGTTCTTGAGAATGTCAGCCATCTTAGCCTTAGCAGTATTGATAACCTTACCGCGCAGGGGCAGGATGGCTTGGAACTTACGGTCACGGCCTTGCTTGGCAGAGCCACCGGCAGAGTCTCCCTCGACCAGATAGAGTTCGTTCTTAGCTGGATTCTTGGACTGAGCCGGAGTCAGCTTACCAGACAGCAAGCCCTTGTCTTTTTTATTCTTCTTGCCATTCCGGCTTTCGTCACGCGCCTTGCGGGCTGCTTCTCTGGCATCTCTGGCCTTGATAGCCTTGCGGATAAGATTGGACGCCAGTTCACCATTTTCCAAGAGGAAGAAGGTCAGCTTGTCAGAAACGATGGAGTCCACGGCCGGACGAGCCAAAGGGCTGCCCAGCTTGTCCTTGGTCTGGCCTTCAAACTGGAGGTGTTCTTCTGGGACCAGGATGGACAGGACAGCAGCCAGACCCTCGCGGTAGTCTGAGCCTTCCAGATTCTTGTCCTTTTCCTTGAGCAGGCCCGTCTTTCTGGCATAGTCGTTCATGGCCTTGGTGATAGCGGTCTTGAGTCCCGTCTCGTGGGTACCGCCGTCCTTGGTGCGGACGTTATTGACAAAGGATAGGATATTATCGGCGTAGCCGTCGTTGTACTGGAGAGCCACCTGAACTTGGAAGCCGCTCTCCTCGCCCTCGAAATAGAGGACAGGAGTCAGGGTTTCCTTGTCTTCATTGAGATAGCTGACAAAGTCTTCGACCCCGTTCTCATAGTGGAACTCTACTTCTTCGCCAGTCCGCGCATCGGTCAGCGACAGGCGGACATTCTTGAGCAGAAAGGCTGATTCTTTAAGCCGCTCCGCAATAGTATTGTACTTGAAGTCCGTCGTTGAAAAAATCGTATCGTCCGGCATGAAGGTCACTTTGGTCCCAGACTTGGACTTAGGTGCCGTGCCGATTTTCTTGAGCGTGGTGACTGGTTTTCCGCCATTTTCAAAGCGCTGCTTGTAAACAGCCCCGGCACGTGTGATTTCCACTTCAAGCCAGCTGGACAGAGCATTGACAACAGAGGAGCCTACACCGTGGAGACCGCCCGAGGTCTTATAGCCACCTTGGCCGAACTTACCGCCGGCATGGAGAACGGTGAAAATGACCTCGACCGTGGGAATACCCATAGCGTGCATGCCGACCGGCATCCCGCGTCCGTGGTCAGCAACGGTTAGACTGCCGTCCTTGTTGATGGTCACATCGATCCGGTCACCGAAGCCTGACAGGGCCTCATCGACAGCATTATCCACAATCTCCCAGACTAGATGGTGGAGTCCCGCTCCGTCGGTCGATCCGATATACATCCCTGGACGTTTGCGGACTGCATCCAACCCTTCTAATACCTGAATGGCATCGTCATTATAATTGTTAATATTGATTTCCTTTTTTGCCACAAGGAACCTCCTGCATGATAGTCATCCTTATTATCTTACAAGTTTTTGGTAAATTTTGCAAAGCTTTTTTCTACAAAATACCCTTTAAAGGCTGATAGAATCTGGATTTTAAGTGATTTTGGAGAAAGGTAGCCTAGCTGCAAGCGTCAGACTAGACAATTCACTTAAAATATTCTTATCATAGTCCTTTGTCCACATTCCAAATCATGGTATAATAAAATCATGATGAACACGATACTTGGATTATTACTAGCATATTTATTGGGCTCCATTCCGACAGGTTTGTGGATTGGACAGATTTTCTTTAAAAAGAACCTGCGCGAATATGGCAGTGGCAATACTGGCACGACCAATACTTTCCGTATCCTGGGAAAGACGGCCGGCACTGCCACTTTTGCCATTGACTTTTTCAAAGGTACACTGGCAACGCTACTGCCGCTTTTCCTGCATATTGAAGGGATTTCACCACTGATTTTTGGCCTCTTGGCTGTGATTGGACATACCTTTCCAATCTTTGCTGGCTTTAAGGGCGGCAAAGCCGTGGCGACCAGTGCAGGAGCTGTTCTGGGCTTCTCACCCGCTTTCTTTGTCTATCTGATATTGGTCTTTGTGACGACTCTCTATCTGGGAAGTATGATTTCCCTCGCCAGTGTGATTTCTGCAAGCGTGGCTATCCTGTCTGTCTTGATTTTTCCTGCTTTAGGCTTTATACTACCTAGCTATGATTTCCTCTTTACCCTGATTATCATTCTCTTAGCGGCTATTATCATCCTTCGTCATCGGGATAATATCCAGCGGATCCGAAATAAAACTGAAAACCTAATCCCTTGGGGCATCAACCTGACCAAGCAAAATCCAAAAAAATGAGAGTGGGACAGAAATCGGTAATTCGTTAGAATTCGATTTCGTCGTCCCACCTCCGCACAGTTGAGTAGGGCTGTAAAAGCTGATGAAATCAGCGTAGTAGAGCCCACTCAACCACTGCGTCTTGCTCGACAATCCAAAGACAATTGAGAGGCTAGGACTTTTGTCCCAGCCTCATTTTTTTAATCTTTTTGAGTTTTTTTCAGGCTTGATACGCCTAAGGTTCCCAGAACCAGTCCGAAGAGGGAAAGAAGGATAGGATTCTTGCTTCCTGTTTTCGGAAGAGTTCCTTGTTTGCTTGCTACTTCTGTCGGACGAACCTGTGCTGGAGCTTGATAAGTCGCCTTATTAGCTGCTGGCTGAGCTGTATTTGGCTTCTCAAGAGAAGGTTGTTCTTGTGGTTTTGCCTCGGGCACAACCGGATGATTAGGTTGGCTTGGAACCACTGGATTGCTTGGTCTTGTTGGAACTGTTGGATTAGTTGGGTTGGTAGGATTTGCTGGGTTAGTCGGATTGGTTGGGTTTGCTGGATTGCTTTGTCCAGGCTTAGAAGCGGCATCTTTTGGATCAGTGCCCTGCTGGATTTCTTCGATATCTGTGTAACCATCGCCATCTGTATCCTTGCTAGCAGACATAGAAATTGTGCGAGAATTTGGATTAATTGCTGCATAGGCTGTCAAATCTGCACTTTCCAGATACTCTGCAAAGGCCACGTCCATAGATGGACCTTCCTCACGCGCACCACCCAGCATGGTATAACCATCACCACCTGCTGCTAGGAAGTCATTGGTTGTCAGGTAATAGGTCTTAGCCAAGTCAAGGGCTTCATAAGTACCTGTTTCTTTGTTTTTGATTTCAATGCGAAGAATCCGTTTCTCTGCTGGCAGAGTTGTGTCATAGTAAACTTTGGCACCAGAAACTTGCAAGAAACCGCCGCTTGGCTCTAGCAATGGTTGGCCGTTTTCATCCAAGACAGGTTTCCCATCTTTTTCTTGCAGGATTGAGCCCAAGGATTTGGCAAACATATCTGCGATATTCTGACCTGTTACCTTGATTTGAGAAATGGTATTTCCAAAAGGCAGAACAGCGATGACATTTCCCTTTGTGATTGGCTTGTCTTTGGCAATGGTTTCCCGTAGGCCACCACCGTTGGTCACAGCCAAGTCTGTTTTGTTGGCAAAGCCTGTTTGGCCGTATTTGTATAGGGCATCGGCCACCACATTCCCCAGATTGGTTTCTCGAACGCGGACATTTTCACGGTCCCCGTTAAGCTCCACAGGACTCTTGGCAACGATTACCTTGGCATTTTCTGCATCGTATTTTTCCTTAATCTTCTTAACCATCTCTGCTACAACTGGGTCTGGACTAGCTTTTTTAGCTGTTTCAGCCGGGATTTGCTGAGGATTGCCCAGAAGTTGGTTGGCCTTGAAAGTAACTTTACCGATATTGTGCAAATAGCTACCAGTCTGGTTGTAAGTCACATTTTCACCGTAAGTAGTGGACTCTACTGTGTGAGAATGGCCGTCAATCACTGTAACGCGCTTGCCCTTCAGCTTAGCATTTTTAGAAAGGGCTTCAGCCAAGGTAGAACCGCGCCATTCAACTGGTGTCGTAGTATCCACACCCAAGTGAGCCAGAACGACATAGTTTTTGTAAGTCTTGCCTTCAGCTGCTGCACGTGCTTCAACTTCGTCAATCACCCGATTAACCTCTGTGATTGGATCCGCGAAAGTCACACCTTGAATATTTTTGGGGTGAGTTTTTGTGGCTGTCTCAGGAGTGGTGACCCCGATCACGACAAATTCATCACCTTCTACATTTTTATCTTTGTCCACAATAGTTGATGCTTGGAACACACGGGCGTTGTTGGCATAGGTATTAGCACTGAGAAGGGGAAAATTGAGAATTTCTTTGTATTTTTTGGCTTCATCCAAACCGAAGTCAAATTCATGGTTGCCGACCGCCATAGCGTCATAGCCGATTTCATTGAGGATTTTCGCGCGCTCTTCCCCTTTGGAGCTGTTAGAAATTGGCAGACCTTGGAAAGCATCTCCTGCATCTACGACCAGCGTTTGAGGATTTTTCGCACGTTCTTCCTTGATAACTGTTGCAAGTTTGGCATCTCCGATAACACCTTTTTCTTCGACGATACGACCGTGCACATCGTTTGTATGAAGGATGGTAGCTTCAGGCAAGCTTGCGTCGGACGCTCCTGATACATCTTGAGCATTAGCTGCGATGGCCGCATTAACACTAGCTTCATCGGCAGAAACTCCACCTGCTTGCGCCAAATCCGTTTCAACCGGTTTTTGAGCTGGTTCGTTCACATTTGCCACAGCAGTTGCTGGCTGAACCTCATCCGCAGCAACTTGATGGTCCAAAAAGGCAGGTGCCAACAGAACCGTCGACAAAACAGGTAAAATAAGATGCTTCTTTTTCATAAATAAAAGCTCCAGTCTATATTTTTTCTACTATTATACTGTTTTTATTGTAAAAAGGGAATGCTATTTCAGGCTAATCTTTTTTCTGATAAAAAAGAGGCTGGGACAAAAGTCCTAGCCTCTCAATTGTTTTTGGATTGTCGAGCAAGACGCAGTGGTTGAGTGGGCTCTACTACGCTGATTTCATCAGCTTTTACAGCCCTACTCAACTGTGCGGAGGTGGGACGACGAAATCGAATTCTAACGAATTACCGATTTCTGTCCCACTCTCTGACTTTATATGAATACCTACTAGGCTTGGAAGACGATTTCTCCATCGCAGATAGTATATTTGACTTGGCCTTTCAGCTCTTCGCCAACAAAAGGTGAATTAGCTGCCTTGGAGGCAAAATGATCGGAGACCAAACGGTCAGCCTTAGGATCGAAAATAGTGATGTCAGCTGGGCCTTCTTCGGCTAGAAAACCAGCATTAAAATCGTAGAGACTAGCTGGATTGACTGTCATCTTTTCTAAAAGCTCCATGAGGCTAAGATGACCTGCTTCTACCAGATAGGTCAGCCCTAGAGAAAGCGAGGTCTCAAGACCAGTCATACCAGACGGCGCCTTGGTAATATCCGCCACATTTTTCTCGTCGGCATGGTGAGGTGCATGGTCCGTCGCAATGACAGAAATGACACCAGACTTGAGCCCTTCGATAACGGCCAGACGGTCCGATTCTAAGCGCAGAGGCGGATTCATCTTAGCATTGCTGCCCTTGGTCAATAGCAATGCTTCTGTCTTAGAGAAGTGCTGAGGTGCTGCTTCAGCGGTGACTTGAGCACCTAGCTTCTGAGCGAATTCCACTACCTTTACACTCTCAGCCTTGGACAAATGCTGGATATGCACATGAGCCTTGGCATCATAAGCAATCATGACATCGCGTGCAATCATACTGTATTCGGCCACACCTGTCGCGCCACAGATATGAAAATGCTCTTTGGCGATATGCTCATTGAAACCAAGGATGCCGTTGAGATTAGGATCTTCCTCATGCAAGCTGATAAAAGTATCGTTTTTACGTGCTTCGATCAGGGCTTGGCGGACAATGCCAGCGTTGGTCAGCGGAATACCGTCATCAGAAAAACCTACTGCACCAGCTGTCAAGAGCGCTTTAAAATCTGTCAGATGCTGCCCATCGAAATTCTCAGTAATGGTCGCGACCGACTTGATATGGATATTTTCGCGACTAGCCGACTCCAGCACTTCCTGCAGAGTTTCAACCGTAGAGATGGTCGGATTGGTATTGGCCATCATAACAACTGTCGTAAAGCCACCCGCTGCCGCTGCCAAAGCTCCTGTGTGAATATCTTCTTTATGGGTCTGACCCGGCTCCCGGAAGTGAACGTGAATGTCAACCAGACCGGGAGCAACGACCAAACCACTAGCATCTAGAACTTGGGAATCAGCCGCTTCCAGATTTTGGCCGATTTTGACAATTTTCTTGCCCTCCACCAGCACATCGCACACTTGATCCAGACCAGACTTAGGATCCATTACACGGCCATTCTTGATTAGTAGCATTTTCTATCTCCTTTATTCGTAAAAATCGACCTGCGTGTCGAGCAGTTTATCACCATCATAAACAAATTTAGCTGAAAAGAAGGGCTTATCCTCCAGCAGCCATTCAACAAAGGTATGATCCCCTTCCCAAGTTGGTTTAGATAAAACCTGATCGTAAGGCACCCATTCCAGCGTCCCTTCATTGCAGTCAATCAGTTCCCCCTCAAACTCCGTCACCTTGAAAACATAGGTGTACCAGTCCAAATTGGGAGTAAACTCTGGAAAAGTGATGATGCCCTTGAGGACAGGCTTGACCTTTAGGCCCGTCTCCTCTAGAATCTCACGTGCAGCACATTCCTGCGGGGTTTCTCCTCGCTCTAGCTTACCACCGACTCCAATCCATTTCCCAGCATGAACATCATTGGGCTTTTTGTTGCGGTGCAGCATGAGAAACTCCCGCCCATTATCGATATAACAAATTGTTGCTAACTGAACCATACTACCTCCTAAGCTAACCAATCAATAGGTTCCAAGCCATTAGCCACTAAAAAATCATTGGTCCGTGAAAAGGGTTTGCTGCCAAAGAAGCCACGGTAGGCAGACAGCGGACTTGGGTGAGCCGACTCGATAATCAAATGTTGCGAATTGCTTATCAAGGCTTTTTTCTTGCGGGCGTAAGATCCCCAGAGGATAAAGACAACTGGATCCGACTTTGCATTGACGACCTTGATAATCGCATCTGTAAAAGGCTCCCAGATTAAGCCGGCATGCGCATTGGCCTGGCCAGCAGGCACTGTCAGACCAGCATTGAGCAAGAGAACACCCTGCTCAGCCCAGGAAGTCAAATCATGCGACTCTTTCACTCCGATATCATCCGCTAGTTCTTTGAGAATATTCTGCAAAGAAGGCGGAGCTGGAATGTCATCAGGAACCGAAAAACTCAAGCCCTGCGCCTGTCTCGGTCCGTGGTAGGGATCCTGCCCCAAAATAACCACCTTAACATCCGCTAAATCTGTCGTCTGAATCGCATTAAACACCTTTTCCCGAGATGGGTAAATGGTTCCCGAAGCATACACTTCGTCTAAAAAATGATTGATTTTTGCAAAATAACCTTCTGGCAACTGCTCCTTAATCAAAGCGTGCCAAGCTGAATGCTGCATATCTGTCTCCTCTCATTTCCTACAATTGGATATTTTATCGAATCCACCTAAGTGCTCTTCTGAGTTCTGCTACTCCATTTTCCAGAAAACAGCGACCGTGAGCCAGAATAATTTTTTCTGGTTTCCATGCTAACATCTGCTCTAGACAGTCCTTGGCTTCTTTTTGATGACCGATAAAGGTCATACGGTAGTCAATAGGAGTCTGACCGTCCGGAGCTGCAACACGAACTAATTTATAAGCCTTGCTGCGAAGCGGACTTGGAAAACGCTCTGCTTCAAAATTCTCGATCAAATCCGTCAAAATCAAGGTTTGACTGTCCTTGTGAAAAAAGACAACTTCCTCAATATAAGCACTTCCCTTGAAAACCAACTGATCTATCTGGTCTGCCCAAGCTTCATGAGCCTCATCCGTCAGCTTTTCATCAAAAGAGACTGGTATTTTCTGCTTGGCTGCTCTCTCTTCCACTCCTGGGCTAGACCAAGCAATTGCCTCAGGATAACGCTTCTTCCAGTCAGCTATATAAGCATAGTGAATCTTATTAGGTGAAACGAGGTGTGCGACTGGTCCCAAAGCGTCCAACTGGTCAAACAAGGCTTGATTTGGCTGGATTGGTGAATGACACCAGAGCTGCCCATTTGCTAACTTGATGACCGTCATGCGGGTAGAAAAAGGCAACTTTGTCAGCACCGCATCCATCTCAATCAAATCACCGTCGACAATCCAGATATTCTCGGCAATAGGCTTCAAGGTATAAAGCGGTTCATAGATAGGAACAGGTCTTGTCATTTCAAAGAGTCCTTCTTTCTAGTCCAAAAATAATATTTTCCTAGAGCCTGTGGATATTGAGCCAATCCCACAGCTGACAGAATCAAAATCTGTGGCAAAAATTGAATCAAATAACGAGTCTTCCCTCCCTCAAAAATTTGCAAAAAGAGGAGGCCGCCAAAGACTGCCAAAATTAAGAAATTCAAGGAATCGTTTGGTCGGTATTTCCAAAGGGCAAAGACAAGACCCAAAGCCATAATAATCCAAACCGCCTGCTTGAGCAGCGAATAAAATCGAAAACTATCCTTATCAGAATTGAGGAAAAAGTCACGGATAAACTGAACAAATGCATTGTCTTTTGTGAACTCATAAAGCGGTGAAATATAAGGTGTCTTTTCATTTTCAACACTGCGATAGAGCCAACCCAAGTTCCCTTCAGCAACCGTCAAAGAGTGTTTATAATACAGGTGCTGTAGAAAGGTCAGCGGAGTGTATTCTTTCAGACGACGCTTGATTTCTTTGATGACATTTTCCTTGGCAAACATACCGTTATTGTAGTCAGCCCGCTTATCAGGTTCCACGTATTGCAAGAGCCCTTCCTTCATGTCTTCCTGATCGTGACCGATATTGGTTAGGCCCAGATTGATGAAAAGCAGTGGCCCTTTGGCCAGCCCTTGGCCTTGGATGATCGGCACTTCTGTCTGGTGAGCCAGACTATAATGAAGTGGAAGGTAGCCTGCTGAAAAGCTTAGAGCAAAGACCGCTGCAGTCAAGAAAAACTTGTTCCAGTTTTGTCTCAAAAACAAAACTCCAAAAACAGCAATCAACAGAATCATCACTGTCGGACGAATCAAAAAGGCAAGACTGGTCAGAATCCCTAATAAAAGGCTTCTAGAAATGATTTGGCGACTATTCCCCTTATTTTCCAACAAACTCAGAGCCAGAAAAATCTGTAGACTAATCAAAGGCAGGGGAGGAATGTCCGTGTACATGGACATGTAGTAAGGCGAAAATCCGACCAAGGCCACATAAAGGCTAAAAACCGCATCTGCTGTAGCCTGCGAAAAGTATCGCTGACAGCCTTTGTAGAGGATCCAAGACGCAATATTGACGTAAAAAAGATTGAATCCCTGCATAATCCAAAGAGCTACTTCGCCAAAGAGATTAAAGAAGAAACGCTCATAGAGAAAGAGGGGCAGATTATTAGGATTGCGCGTCAGGTAGCTGGAAATAGAGGACTCCTTCAGGTACTTAAAAGCCCCTGTGAAAACCACCGCTGCATCCCGTCGAATCAAAAGCTCAGCTGATAGGAGCATGATGAGCTGAAAAAGGAGAGCTGCTAAAGCAATGGCAAACTTGTGCCTCATTAGAAAATGATAAGACTTTTTAAGCTGAAACCGATAGCGATTCGCTAGGATTGCCAAGACTCCAAACAAAATCAGAGCCAAACTGCTCAACTGCGACACATGAAAAATAGCTGTAAACAGCCAATGAAGACTCAATACCAGCATGATTTTTTGTAGAATCAAAAAAGTGATATGATAAATCTTAGACATGGCTTTATTATAACAAAATCAGGTACTTTTTGCTATTTTAAAAAGTGGGCAGAGGCCAAGTAGATCCTAAAAAGGAGACAGGAACATGCTAGTCCCGCCTCCTCGTACCTTCTTAATTTTGCCAGTTTTCTTGATCATCTTTGAACTTCTTCAGCAAAGTCAATCCTTCTGCATTGATGTAGCCTTCTTGCTCAGCCAAGTGGATAAGTTCTGTGTAGTTTGATAAAGTCACCAACTTCACGCCTGCATCCGCAAAGTTCTTATCCGCCTTTGGCAATTCGTAGGTGAAGATAGCTGCAGCACCGATTACATCGGCTCCTTCACGCTTGGCTGCCGCAATAGCATCCAAGACAGAGCCACCAGTGGAAATCAAATCTTCAATCACAACCATCTTTTGACCAGGAGCCACTCGGCCTTCAATCTGATTGCCCGCTCCGTGATCTTTTGGTTTGCTACGGATATAGGCAAAAGGCAGATTCATCTTGTCGGCAATGATAGCACCGTGAGGAATGCCCGCCGTTGCCGTGCCCGCAATCACTTCCACATCAGGAAATTCAGCACGAATTTTTTCGACAAAGCCATTTTCGATCAAGGTCCGAGTTTCTGGGTAGGCCAAAGTCACTCGGTTATCTGTGTAAATCGGTGATTTAATCCCAGAAGCCCAAGTAAAAGGCTCCTCCGGTTTCAAGTAAACTGCTTTGATTTTCAACAAGTCACGTGCAATATCGTTGGCTAAAGTCATTTTTCACTCCTTATAAATCTGTTTTTAAGCTATTCGTTTCGTTGACGGTTTCATTTGAAATTCTTACTTAGCTATTCCACTGTTTCTTAATTTCGTGATAAGCATCCCAAGGATTTTCAGCCTGAATAATCGGGCGACCAACCACAATATAATTGCTGCCAATCTGGTGGGCTTCCTGCGGTGTCATAACCCGCTTTTGGTCACCGATTTCAGCACCAGCCGGTCGGATACCTGGTGTCACGCAAAGAAAATCGTCCGCCGTAGCTGCCTTGATGAGCTCAACTTCCAAGGCCGAGCAAACAACCCCATCCAATCCAGCCTCCTTGGCCTTACGGGCATAATTAACAACCGATTCTTGCACGGTTGTTTGGATATTTTGGCAGTCGCGCATATCTTCTTCGCTAGTCGAAGTCAACTGGGTCACCGCTACTAGTTTCGCATTGTCACCGAGAACTTTCTTGGCCTCTCGCATCATCTCAACGCCGCCAGCTGCATGAACCGTCACCATGTCAACCCCAAATGTTCCCAAAACAGACATAGCTGAACGCACGGTATTAGGGATGTCGTGCAATTTCAAATCGAGGAAAATACTATGTCCCAAGCCTTTCAGATAATGCACAATTTCTGGACCAATGGCATAAAAGAATTCCATGCCGATCTTGACGTACAGTTTTTCATCTTCTGGAAAATGCTCCAGAAAGTTTTTGACATCATCAAAAGATGGAAAGTCTAGGGCGATAATAGGACGTTCTTCACGCATGCAGTTCTTCTCCTTGCTTGTTACTTACTATAAAGATGATTACAATCACAGAAAAAACCTTGCCCGAGAGCAAGGTTACACGAAAATGTGGCAAAATCTGCCATTTTAAACGTATGCGCCTTAGAGCCTCTCTGGACTTCTTTAAAGGTTTTATCTTAAACATTCTATAATTTACTGGGAAGTTTGTCAAGAGAAAATCAAGCTTAAAGTAAATTTTCTCTGACTTCTTTCCTCAAGCTTTCTAAGCTTTCAATGCCGTATTTATCCATAACTTGCGGCAAGTTTTCTATAATGTTAGGACAGGCATAAGGGTCGGTAAAATTCGCTGTTCCGACGCCGATAGCTGATGCACCAGCGATAAACATCTCCAGCGCTGCCTCTGCCGAGTCAACTCCGCCCATGCCAATGATTGGTAGTTTGGTAAACTGCGCAACCTGACGAATCAGCTTGAGTGCTACAGGAAAGACAGCTGGACCAGACATGCCACCTGTTCCATTAGCAATGATCGGCCGCTTCGTTTTCAGATCGAAACGCATTCCCACCAAGGTATTGATCATGGTCAGACCGCTCGCACCCGCATCTTCTGCCGCCTTGGCCACTTGGGTAATGTCTGCTACACTAGGAGTCAATTTGACATAGACTGGAACTTGAGAGGCAGCAACTGCTGCTTTTACCGCTTCATAGGCTAGCTCAGGGACTTGTCCGATTAAAAGCCCCGCATTGCCATGGTCCACATTGGGGCAGGAAATATTGAGCTCAATCGCCTTGACATTGGGAGCTTGGGAAATTTTTCCAGATACATAAGCATATTCTTCATTGGAAAAACCAGCCACATTGGCAATAATCGGCAAGTCTGGATAGTGCTGAGCCAGCCAAGGAAGTTTTTCAGCCAAAACGGCATCGACCCCTGGATTTTGAAGACCGATAGCATTGAGCATGCCAGCTGGCGTTTCAGCCACGCGGGGCGTTGGATTGCCAAAGCGGGGATGTTGCGTCGTCGCCTTGATCATGATAGAGCCCAGTAGATCCAAGTCATAGTATTTGGCATACTCTTGACCGAAGCCAAAACAGCCTGAAGCTGGAATGATTGGATTTTTCAGCTCTAATCCTGGCAGAGAAATTTTCAAACGATTTTCAGTCATTTCCTTATCCTCCTAAAGCACGATAGTCCCAGTCTCAAAAACTGGACCGTCTTCACAAACCCGCTTATTGACCGCTTCATCCTGACCTGCTACATGAACGACACAAGCATAGCAGGCGCCCATGCCACAAGCCATCCGAGACTCCATCGATAGATAGGCATGTGGATGATCGTGAAATTTCCGATCCACATACTGGAGCATGCCGGGCGCTCCACAAGAATAGACCGCAGCAAAATCTTCTGTCAGCTCATCGACAATGGTTGATACATAGCCTTTTTGACCATAAGTCCCATCATCTGTAGTGATAAACAAATGACTGCACTCACGAAATTCTTCTTCCAAAATAACCGCAGATTGATTAGCAAAGCCTAATACTGCTGTAACCTGGGCACCCTTAGCATGCAGTTCTTTAGCCGTTTGCAAGAGAGGAGGCACACCGATACCACCACCAATGATCAAGACCTTATCGCTCTTTTCTACCGGAGACAAATCAAAACCATTGCCCTGAGGCCCCATGACATCGAGGTAACTACCAACAGGAAGCTGAGAGAAAATGGCAGTCCCGCCACCTTCGACCCGATAAATAATCCGGCAGATTTGCCGCTCCCGATCAATCTCCGATATGGAAATCGGGCGTCGCAGGAGCTTGCTATCATCTGGCACTCGAATATGCAGGAATTGCCCGACCTGCATCTGGCTCACCATCTGGCCTCTAAGGCGCATCGAAAAAATCTGAGGCGCAATTTCTACTTGCTCCAACAGCTCCATCTGCTCCAGCATAATCTTGCCAAATCTCTTTTTACAACTGTCACTAACCATGACAACCTCACTTTCTACAAGAAAAAACCTCGCCGCTGCAAGGTTTCGCAAAAAACGAGGCAGTCAAATTGCCCCTTATACCGTTTTCCCTACCTTGCAGCCTCACTGGACTTGTTTAAAGGTTAAATTGTAAACATTATATCGTTAGCGACAAGGATTGTCAAGATAGAAAAAACATAAGATCTTTCAAATGTTCTCTCAGGAATCACAATCTTACCAGCTCTTGTCAAATTCACTATTTGCATTTGCCAGATAAAAACGGCCATCTTCCTGCCTCTTAAAAGTCAAGGTTACTGAATCATATTTTCGTTCTATGTTTCGAAAGTTTCTATAATTGGCCTGTAGTGATAAGGGGCTATTGCTCATGCCACTTCCATAAATATTAAGTTCTGAAGGAAGTCCAAAACGCTCAACAACCTCTTGATAAGTCATCCCACCTTTGCCATACTGGCTATCACCTATTTTTAATGTATCCATATCTTCTGGCTTCCACTTAAAGACAAATTCGTCTTTCGTCGCTGAAGGATAGTTACTGTCATCTAAATATACTGCAATTTTACTTATCAAATAATAGTTCTTGCCATTCGAATCAGGGTCATAAAAAACCAAACTGATTTCCTGAGGATGTCCTGATGAACCATATCTCGGAACATCTATAATTCTTGTCTTATAAGTTAGTGTCAATCCTTTTGTAGCAAAACTCACAGCTGAACCCTTACCGTATTTCGCAATGACCTCTTCTAAAGTTGGACTATTAGTCCCCCCATTTTCCACCTTGAGCTCTACAAAATTATCCAATGTCCAATTAAAAGCAAACTTCTCTTCATCTTCCTCAATAATTTTCTTTTTCAGTTCCTTTTGTTCTTGGGTCAATTTTGATTCATCATCATTTTGCTGACTAGCCGAGCTATCTCCACTAACTGACGAGGCTCTATCGTCATATTTGTACTTCAATTCAGCTTTATTAGGAACCTGTTGCGATAAATAATAGAAGCCAAAGAACAAAGCAAAAGAGATTGCCAAACAAAGAAGGGTAAAAGCCAAGCTAATTCTTTTTTTCTCCTCCTTCATCGTCATCATTCTGAGCTCTTCTCGTTTTAGCTTTTGTTGACGATAAAGGTCTTTTTTGATCTCTCTAAACGAATGAAGATCACGTTTTTTCTTACTACTTCTCCTCATTTTCCTCCTCTTTCTTATCGATTTAGTTTACTCACTTTCTTTCGACACCAAACGCCATCTACCATCTCCTTGCTTGTAGAATTCTAAATGAACTCTTTTCAATTGTTCTGGATTTTGCCAAGAATCTGGATTAACATAATCAACCTGCATCTTCAGTTGATTGTCGTCTCCAGAAATCTTCTGATGTAGAGGTAAGCCAACTTTTAAAACAATCTCATCATATGGTGTACCTTTGGCTGTTCCTTCTCTAGCACCAATAACAAGACTATCGATGTATGCTTGCGTCCATAAAAAGGATCTTTTAGGATTGTTATCCACCTGAATTTTATCACTTGAAAGACTAAAATGGTATTTTGAAATAAGCTTATAGACACCATCAAATTCAGCAAAGGTTAAAGATACATAGCCCATACTACCATTTTTCGATTTCCAGATAAGGCGAATATGTTTTTGAACTTTATGATTTGGCAAAAAATCAATCCAGGCCCCACCTTGAACTGGTTTCCCAAATTCCTTTAAAACATCTTCCAAGACGGCTCCGCCCTTGTATTTGTTCATGGGAAGCGCGACTGCCTTTTCAACTGTCCAAAGAAAGGGACCGCTTTTTTCTGGAGAAACAATAAGACTTTTAGCGAATTGTTCTGCTTCAGCTTTCTCATCTTCCAAACTATTTGATGACGAACTAATCTGGCTAGACGGAGTTGGCATCTGCTTGGCTTTGCTTTTTCCTGATAGAGAAAGTGTCAAAAAAACTGTTCCAATGATAGAAAATACAACAATAGCTACTACCATGAACGGCAAAAACTTAGACTTATGGGTTTCCTTTTCTAGCTCAAAAGCAATATCTTCAAACGAATCTTCTTGTCTCTTCATCACTACTCCTTATCAGTCTAAAAACTTATCATATCATGAATAGATCGAGATTGCAAAATGTACTTCAGTCTGTTTATACAGAAGAAAGCCCAAATTCCCCGTCTTTTCTGCTTGCTTTGGCTACCTAAGGAGAGCATCAATCTCCCTATCTTTCTCTTCTATCGATATGACTAGTAACTGTCGTCAACCGAAAGACGCCATCTTCTTGACGATGAAAGATTAAATGAACCCATTCATTATCATATCTTTCATCTGAAGTTAAGTATTGGAGTTCCAAGCCAATATGCTGCCTATCAGCCGCATCCAAGTGAGAAATAACAACTTCTGATTCTCTAGGTAGACCAAATAATTGAATGATTTCTTCGTAGGACATGCCAGGATTGCCTGTACTCTCGTCACGAACTTGTAAACCAGCAATTTCATCCTTGGTCCAGAGATGGGGACTATCTCCTTGAGACAACCTTGGATAGGCCTCATCGAGAATATTCGCGCTCTTTCTAATTAGATAATAACCTGCTCCATCTTTTTCAAATGTTAAACTTAGATGACTATGACGGCCTTGAATAATCTCACTTGCATAGCTTAATTCAATATTCCCATTGCTCTCAGTATAAAGAAAGCTCGAAGCCTTGCCATGCTTTTCAACGATTTCATCCAGAGAAATTCCTTTTTGACCAGCAGCAGTATCCTTTATTTGCAGATTGATGATGTCATCAGTTGTCCATGTAAAACGATGGTTTCCTCTCTCTAAAACTTTCTCTTCTAACAGAAGCTCCTCTGATGACTTTTGACGAACAGATGAAGACATGCTGCTTCGCCCAAGTCCCTCATAAGCAGATTTAAGCCCCCACATGATCATCACCTTTCCAAGTGGAATCATTAAGCAAATTGTCAGAAATACTATAAAAATAGTAATGGGTAGTCCTACCAAACGATTTTTATAGTCATCATCTTTGGCCATATCGCCCTCCTTATTTCCTTCATTTTAGCATAGGAAACTTTAGCAGGCAAACATTTTCTAAACTTCTGATTTATCAGGAAAAAATCCCCAGTTTGTGATAAAATAGACCTATGAGAATTCAACAATTACACTACATTATCAAAATCGTCGAGACAGGCAGCATGAACGAGGCTGCCAAGCAACTTTTTATCACCCAGCCTAGCTTGTCCAACGCTGTGCGAGATTTGGAAAATGAAATGGGCATCGAGATTTTCATTCGCAATCCTAAAGGAATCACCTTGACCAAAGACGGCATGGAGTTTCTTTCTTATGCCCGGCAGGTGGTTGAGCAGACTCAGCTTCTAGAAGAGCGATACAAAAACCCTGTCGCCCACCGTGAGCTTTTTAGCGTGTCTGCCCAGCACTATGCCTTTGTGGTCAATGCTTTTGTTTCCCTGCTTAAAAAAAGCGATATGGAGAAATACGAGCTTTTCCTGCGTGAAACTAGGACTTGGGAGATCATTGACGACGTAAAAAACTTCCGCAGCGAAATTGGCGTCCTCTTTCTCAATAGCTACAACCGTGATGTTCTCTCTAAAATGCTGGATGATAGCCATCTGATTGCGACCCACCTCTTCACAGCACAGCCCCATATCTTTGTCAGCAAGTCCAATCCGCTGGCCAAGAAAAAGCTGGTACAACTGTCAGACTTGGAAGATTTCCCTTATCTCAGCTATGACCAAGGGACTCACAATTCCTTCTACTTTTCTGAGGAAATTCTCTCTCAGGAGCACCATAAAAAATCTATCGTAGTCAGCGACCGTGCAACCCTCTTTAATCTTTTGATCGGTCTGGACGGCTACACGATTGCGACCGGTATTCTCAACAGCAACCTCAACGGAGACAATATCGTCTCCATCCCTCTGGATATCGATGACCCAATCGAGCTGGTCTATATCCAGCACGAAAAAGCCAGCCTATCTAAGATGGGCGAGCGCTTTATCGAGTATCTGATTGAGGAAGTACAGTTTGATAAATAAGCCCAGATACTATAATAAAACAAGAAGCAAGGAGAAGGAATGAAATCAAAGCATACAGTTAAGATAGTTTTAACATTTCTTATCCTTACATTCATTGTCTATTTCAATATTCATCCTATCCCTACTTTGATTAAGTCTGTCCCAACTATCGCTATTATTGATAGCAACAGTGGCTTGTCTAACACTGAAAATTCTGTGAAAAGCTTAGAAGAAGCTGGAGATAGTTACTATGTGAAATTTAATATAAAGGAAAATGACCTTTATTCTGGAGTAGATTTTGAGTTGTATGATGACAAAGGTTCACAAATACCTATTAAAGAATTCAAAAAGAACTCGGATGGGACTTGCGAGGTCTGGTTTTTAGGAGAAGCAGCAAAAAAATATCAACTTGTATATAACAACCAAACTAACGATAAGGAATACAGTGTTGACTTTCATACTCCTACCCAGAATTCAGACACTGAAAATCCAAGCCAAGTTGTTGAAACATATATAAAGAAACACCTACAAGACGATGTTACAGCAGCACTCTACGATAATATTATCGACCAATCCTCTCTCACCACTGATATATTTTCCAACGTAAAACCATACTACACCCCTTCAGATGAGGAGAAGAAAGCCATTTTTCAAGCCTTTTGGGATACTTATATAAAGGATTGGAAAGATTGGAAAGTTGAAATGACCGAAGCTGGTTCTTCTAGCCATTCTTTCACGATCACTTATCATTGGGATGAACCAAACATGGAAGAACTAAATAGAAAAATTGATGAAAGAGAAAATCAATTAAAAAAAGAGCTTGGTAATAATTACAAAGCAGTATTTCAGAAAATAATTGCTGAAATACCAACGATTATAAAAAATACCCCTCCTGAAAAAAATAAGGAGAAAAAAACTAATCGTATATACTTATATAAAGATGAGT
>ERZ772968.580-NODE-580-length-18293-cov-11.042055_pt1 | contig 18293 bp, 14 predicted proteins | sample MGYA00580674_ERZ772968 | MGnify/ENA primary metagenome ERZ772968 (study PRJEB29015, sample SAMEA2737940) | human oral metagenome | biome: human oral; feature: human-associated habitat; material: dental | place: China | collected 2138 ...
GTTAAGCACGCCGCCAGCGTTCGTCCTGAGCCAGGATCAAACTCTCCAAAAAAACCAAAAAACAAACCACACACCAACCCAAACAACCAAAAAAGCCACCAAGATCAGCACGCAGCCCATTCCAATAGCCCAGAAAACCAATCCAGACCCAAATCAATACAAACAACCCACCCCACCCCCCTCAGCCAGCCACAACACCCCCCAACCAACACAGCCAGAAGACACCACAACCAACCAAAAGAAACAAGGCAAGCCAAAAACCAAAAACAAAACAAAATGGCACAAAAAACAAACACACTATCGAGATCTCAAACAACACACCCACAAAAGAAACGCCAGCCGGACTGAATCCCAACCAACACACCTCTCAAGGCACCGGAAAATTTTAAGCAGATCAGGCTTTTCTGGTCAAGCTTCAAGGCCTGTGACCCTGGTCGCCCGACCTTTATCGCTTTCAGTGGTGTTCCACCACAGATCAACAACCTTTTCCGGTCGATGCCGCCGTCCGAACCAAGGTTCATCGCGGCAGCGAGGAGAATGTTAACCACCAAAGAGGGCCCTCCGTCCACTCCGATCGTCGTGATGTGTAGCACGAGGCGCACGATTGCCGACGACAGGCGCCGAGCGTCACTGAGCGAGGCGTTCGCCGTTCGGGTCTCGGCTCATACAGGCTCGTACGAGCCCATACGGACTCATACGGGTGAGTCGTCCCGGGTGTTGGCGCCGCCATCCGAACCGGTCGAACCGGTCAGCCAACCGCCCCTGCCGAGCCATCCGACCCATCAGACCCGGCCGATCCGGAAGAGGCGAGCGCTTGATCGAGGTGGCTTTCGAGGGCGGTCAGCTCATCATCCGACAGGCCGGGCAACGGGTCATTGCTCCGGATGCGCTCCAGAAGCACCCTGCGCAGCCTGGAACCGGAGGGGGTGAGGGCGAGGTAGCGCATCCGGCGGTCAGTGGGGTGCGGCCGGCGGACGATGTATCCGGCCTTTTCGAGCTTGTCCGCGACGAAAGTGGTGTTTGATGGCTCGCACACGATTCGGTCGGAAAGCTCCCGCGTCGTCAGCGGGGAGCCCAGATGACGCAGGGCATTGGCCTGAGCGAGCGTGAGCCCCAATTCATCAACGGTACGACGGACAGAATTATCCAGGAGCTGCTGGAGCTCATGTACCCGCATTCGAAGACCTTGGGTACGGTCCTCGTCATTCGCCATAGGATGATTCTAACTGAACCCAGCTCCATCCCATCATCGCAGGGAACCCCGGCAGCACCCGCCTGGGAACCGAGAAGCGAGTTCCGGGTGCTGAGCGCCTTCGTCGAGCACTCACGCCGCCCGATTCATGGAGCCGGCGGGCTCCGTCTCACCGGCCGGCAGCCTCTTCTGCACCGGCAACCGGTTCTCGCGTCGGGAATGCGGCGGCGCAGGCGCAGGCGTAGCAGACGACGGCAACGCCCAGGGCCACCGCCCCCGAGACGTACCAGTCGTCGGTGGACTGGAGAATTCCGGCGAAGACGGCGACGCCCACAAGAGAGCCGATATTGCGGTTGAGATTGAGCATGGCCCCTGCGGTTCCGGTATCGGTGGCCGCGACAGCCGCCATCAGGGTGGCGGTCATAGCCGGGGAGACGATTCCCAGACCGAGGTTGGCGACTCCGACCGCGGCCGCGATGAGCCAGACGGGGGTGGCCTCCGTGAAGGTCAGGGCGAGGACGAGCATCGCCAGGGCGGCGATGCCCATGCCCGCGATCAATGGGCCGCGGGTGCCGGTCCTGGTCGCGACGCGGGCGAAACCGAGATTGCCGATGACGAACCCGATCATCATCGGAAGAAGCTGAAGACCCGCTTCCCGCACGGAAGCTCCCCGGATGGTCTGAAGCAGGTAGGAGATCAGGAAGATCGTCCCGTACATCCCGATATTGAGCAGGAACCCGATGAGATTCGCAGCGTTGAACCGCCGGTTGCGCAGCAGCCGAGCGGGGTAGATCTTGCGTGAACTGCGGCGCTGCCACAGGCCGAACCCGATTCCGCAGACCACTGCGAGGATGATTCCGCAGACGACGAGGGGATCGGTCCAACCACGATCCGGCCCCTGCATCAGCGCGTACGTCGCGCCGAGCAGCATCGAAGCGAGAATCGAATGCCCCGCAACGGGAATACTCCGCCCGGACTCGCTCATCGTCGACGGAAGCGCGATGCGCCCCAGAATGATCACGGTAATGCCGATGGGAATATTGAGCCAGAACAGAACTCGCCATCCGCCCACCGCGACCAGCAGTCCTCCGATCGCCGGGCCGAGTCCGGCAGCCACCGCTCCCATGGCCGCATATAGACCGATCATGCGCGCACGAACGCGCTCCTCGGGGAACGCGGCCATCAGCAGAACCAACGAGGCGGGCTGATACAAAGCGGCGCCGAGCCCCTGAAAGAATCGGGCGGCGATGAGCATGGGAGCATTCACCGATAACGCCGAGGCCACCGAGGCCAGGATGAACACCCCCACTCCGGCCAGAAATATCCGGCGCGATCCGAACTTTCCGGCCAGATCCCCCGAGATCAGCAGAAACATCGCGAAAGCCAGCACGTAGGCGTTGACGACCCACGCGACCCGGCCGACTCCCGCCCCCAGACTCCGTCCTATGGTCACCGTCGCGACATTGACGATGGTGGCATCGAGATTGGCGATCACGAACCCGAGCCCCACGACGAGGACGACCAGGCCGGTACGGGAGGCGCCCTCCCACCCTCGACTACGCGCAGTGGCTTCCATGAAACACTCCATATAGTTCAAGCTGTTCTAGTTCTAGCTTGATGGATATTACCATGCGAATCCCATCGATCACATCCGCATCGCCCGATCCACCCGATCCGACCCGGCCCATGACCCGCATCCAGTCAGGATCCGACCAGCACCCGATCTGGCCTGCGTTCAGTCAGTCGCCACGACCATGCACCGAGACCATGCTCTCGATTGCCGCGATGCGCATATCGACGAAGGCGCCGAAAACGGCATCACTCGTCGGCGGCGGCAGGGCAGCGGCACGCCGGGTCAGCGGCGCCGCCACTTCGGGCAGGGCATCGAGCCACGGACCGGGAACCGGCCGCACAACCGCCTCGCGAACAGCGGCTTCACCGCGGTCGTACCGGTAGTCGACGGCGAGCGCGAACCCGAGGACGTCGATGAGGAATGCGCTTCTGGCAGCCATCGCCTGCTCGAGGGACAGTCCGATGTCCACGAAGAAGCCGAGCATGTTCTCCGTCAGAATCACGCGATTCGGATCCACCTGCGCTGGAGTGAGCGTCTCATCGAGCGCGATCAGCAGGGCGCGGGGGAATTGTCGATACGCATCTCGGGCCTCCCGATAGGCCGCGCGCAGCGAGTCCCGCCAATGCGCGGGATCGAGGTGCGGGACGGGGATCTCCCGCATCATGAGCGCCGCCACCGCATCGACGACGTCCTGCCGGTCTCGCACGTGGTTGTAGAGCGCTCGAGGCGTGACGCCCAGATCGCGCGCCAGCCGGTGCATCGTCAGCGCCGGGAATCCCTCACTCCCGGCAATGTCGAGCGCCTTGCGCACGATGAGTTCACGGCTCAGGACCGCACCCGCATCCCGCGCCGGCCTGCCCCGCCCCCTCCCCGTCGCCTTCGATTCCGCACCCATCCACTCATTCTAGGGGCCGACATCGGCCTCCGCAGATTAAATACACGACTATTGATTTAATGTCCGCGCCCGTCTACCTTCGGCCAGGTGAGCCTTACCCGACAGCCGGCGAAGCTGCCGGCGACTCTCGCCGATGCCATCCGAACGCACCGCGCGGGTCTTCTCGTCTCAGCCGTGTGTGCGGTGATCGGAGCCGCGTGCTCCCTCGCCCCCTACATCGCCGTCTACGCCGTCACGGTCTCCCTCTTCGTGAGAGACGATCCCGCGAGAATCCCGGCGATCGTCGTCTGGACCGCGGCGGCGCTCGTGATGCGCGCCGCCGCCCACGGCGCCGCCACCCACGTGGGCCACGTGACCGCCTACCGCGTGCTCCGCGACCTGCGGCTCGCACTGGCGCGCAAGCTCCAGAGGATGCCGCTCGGCGCGGTGCAGTCCAGGTCCAGCGGCGAGATGCGGAAACTACTGCACGATGACGTGGAGCAGATCGAGGAGGCGCTCGCCCACGGAATCCCCGACGGCGCGGCCGCCGCGGCAGTCCCGGTCACGACGACCATCGTCCTGTTCGCCGTCGACTGGCGGCTCGCCCTCGTGGCGCTCCTGTCGCTGGTGCTCCTGGTCGTTGTCTCCGGGACCGGCATGGCACTGGCCAAGAAGAACGATCGGGCCCTGACCGAGCACTCCCTGGTCCTCAACAAGACCGTGATGGGCTACCTGCAGGGGATCAAGGTGATCCGCAGCTATCTGCGCGCGGACTGCGATTACGACCGTGCCCGAGACGCAGTAGTGCGCGGAGCGGAACTGCACAATGCCGCGACCTCCGGTCCGGAGCTCTGGCTGGTGGCCGCGATGAATGTGGCGACGGCGCTGGCCGTCGCACTCCTCCTTCCGACAGCGGGGCTCGGTCTTGTCTTCGGTGAGGTGGATCTCGGCACCGCCGTCCTGTTCCTGATCCTGGGGATGGCCTACCTCACACCGGTGATCTCCCTAGTGGCCACGCTCGCCACGATCCTGGTCAGAATCCAGTTCTCAGCCGGCGCCGTGCGGGAGCTCCTGGCAGAGGACGAGCTGCCGGAACCGAACGAGCCCTGCCTGCCCGATCGCTTCGACGTCGAGTTCGACGGGGTCGTCTTCGGCTACCGCGACGACCAGGTCACGATCGCCGGTGTCGACCTGCGGATTCCGGAGGGCTCGACGACGGCGCTCGTCGGCGCGACCGGCAGCGGAAAATCAACGCTCGCCCGGCTGCTGGCGCGGTTCTACGACTGCCGCGAGGGCTCGATCCGGATCGGAGGCGTCGACGTCCGCGACATCGCACCGACGGATCTTGCCCGGCTGGTGGCGTTCATCCAGCAGGACGAGTACATCTTCGAGGCATCTCTGCTCGGGAACATCCGCATCGCCCGCCCGGATGCGAGCGATGCGGAGGTCGAACGAGCCGGACGCCACGCCCAACTGGATGAGTTCGTGGAGCGCCTGCCCGAGGGCTGGCGCACCGGGCTCGGTGCGGGCGGCGCGGACCTGTCCGGCGGACAGCGCCAGCGCATCGCCGTCGCCCGGGCGCTGCTCAAGGATGCCCCCATCATCGTGCTCGACGAGGCGACGGCGTCCCTTGACGCGGCCACCGAGCGGCGCACCCTCGCGGCCCTCGCGGAGCTCACCCGCGACCGCACCGTGATCGCCATCGCGCACCGCCTGTCGACCATCGCCGGCAGCGACTCGATCGCCTTCCTGGCCTCGGGCAGGATCGAGGCGGAGGGGAGGCACGAGCAGCTGCTCGACCGCCATCCTCCCTACCGCGCGCTGTGGGATGCCTACACGCGATCGGCGGGCTGGCGGCTCGAGTCGGCAGCACGACCGGCGCGCCAGGTCTCGCCCCAGGACGGGCCGGAGGGCGACATCGGGCCTGCGGAGGATGCGAGCGCGATACACGCGATAGGCGCAGAAGACAAAGAAAACGGAGACGGAGACCCGACAGGCACAGCTGGCACAGCAGGCAACGAAGGCACAACAGAGAAGACCGATGTCGGGAGCATGGGATTTCTCCGGCAGTGGCGCACGCTCTACGGGGACTGCTGGCGACCCCTCCTGAGGCGGGGGCTGATCCGGCTCATCATCGAGTCGATGTTCCGCGGCGCGCCGTTGATCGCCGTGCTGGTCGCGGTGCTGGCCGCTATCGGCGCTATGCCCGGCCTGCCTCTCAGTTCCGGCCTGATCTGGACGGCGACCGGATGCCTGATCATCGCATTGTCGGCGCGGATCGTCGCCAACGCCTGGAGCAACCACCTGGTGTGGCATCTCGCGGCGCATGCCAAGGCCGACCTTCAGCTGTCGATCCTCGACCGCCTTCGACGGGTCCCACTCGGCTTCTTCCAGCGCATCGACAACGGCCGCCTCAGCACGCTCATCACCAGCGACGTGCCGATGATCGATTTTCAGAACGTCCCGCAGCAACTCATGGGATCCGTGATCCAGCCGATCTACGCGCTCATCGTGCTCATCGTCATCGACTGGCGCCTGGCCCTCGCGGCGCTGGCCGGCGTCCCCGTTTTCCTGACCCTCACGGTGTGGAGCGACCGCATCTATCATCGCGTCTTCGCTGAACTGCATCAGGCTCGGCAGGACGCGACCGCGACGATGCTCGAGCAGGCGCGCGGCGCCGCGGCGCTGCGGAGCAACCCGGGTTCGGCGATGGCCACGCGTTACGAGACGGCTGTGCACAGGCTCGCTGATGCGAGCACTGCGATGTCAGTGAAAGCGACGCCCGCCACCGCTCTGGGCTCCATCGCAGTGGAGTCCGGGCAGGTCATTCTCATCGTGATCGGCTCCGCGCTGTTCACAGCCGGTTCGGTGAGTGCGGCCACACTGCTCGTCTTCCTGCTCCTGTCCCTGACGATCTATCAGCCCATCCAGGAGTTGAACGCGCTCGCCGGCTACCGCCGCAACCAGCAGCAGATCGCTGCGAAGATCGGCGAGATATGGGACGCCCCCACTCTCACTGAGCCGTCAGCGCCGGCCTTACCGACAGGATCGGCGATCGAACTGCGCGACGTCGTCTTCGGATACCGCAGCGGCGAAAAAGCGCTGCGCAATGTCTCAATGCGCGCGGATGCGGGACGCATCACAGCGCTCGTCGGCACCTCCGGCTCCGGAAAGTCGACAATCGCCAATCTCATCTCGCGCCTGTGGGATGCTGACGCCGGCAGCGTGAGCATCGGCGGAGCGGATGTCCGCGACATCGGCAGTGCTGGAGTGCTGCGCGCCGTGACAACGGTGTTCCAGGACGTCTACCTCTTCGACGACACCGTGCGCTTCAACCTCGCCCTCGGCCGCCCCTCGGCATCCGACGACGAGATCTGGGAGGCGCTGCGCGCCGCGCAATGCGACGACGTGGTCGCCGCTCTCCCCAACGGCCTCGACACGCTGCTCTCCGACGGCGGAGCGGACCTGTCCGGCGGACAGAGCCAGCGCCTCGCGATCGCCCGGGCGCTGCTGAAGGACTCCCCGGTCCTGATCCTCGACGAGGCCGTCGCCGCCGTCGACCCCGCCACGGAGGACCGCATTCAGTCTGCGCTGTCCTGTCTGGCGGCCGGGCGCACGGTCCTCGTCGTCGCACATCGGCTCGCCACGGTTCGGCACGCGCATCGTATCGTCGTCGTCGACGGCGGCACGATCGCGGGCAGCGGTACGCACGAGGAGTTGCTGCGCAGCTGCCCCGAGCACCGCCGGCTCGCAGAGGCGCAGGGGATCGGCTCGGCCGAGTTCTCCTAACTCTTCTTTCTCGGCATCGGGCGCACCCGAGTGTGCTGTTCCCGCCATTCCTCCCTCCTCCCGCCTCCCCCGATCCTCTTCCACGAAAGCAGCCCATGACCCCAACTCGCTCGACCGACACAACAGGCGCAGCAGACACGATCAGCACAGTGGACCGCCGCAAGAGGCTGATGCTCGTCGCCGCGCTCTACTGCACGCAGAACCTGAGCCTCGGCTTCTTCACCTGGTCGGCGGCGGGCTCTCCCTCATCGTGTACGACGCCGTCGGTTGGCAGGTCGCCGTGCTCCTCCTCGCCGCCTTCAGCCTGCTGCCGCTGCCCTTGATCCTCGGCTGGCAGGAGGGGGCGAGCACCAGCGGGCTCCCGGAGCCGCGCGCCACCCTCCGCTCCGCATTGGCCTTCTTCTCGCGCAGCGCCGTGCACTGGTGGTGCCTCGCGCTGATTCCCGCGTACACGCTCGGTTTCACCATGGCCTACAGCCTGGTACGGCCGATCCTGGTCGATGCGGGCTGGGACGAGAGCCGCATCGGCCTCGTTGTGGTGATCGGCGGCAGCGGCGTCGTCGAGCAGCGCTTCCGCTGCGACCGCGATGCGAGCCAGCTCCTCGTATCCGGCCCCGTCTCTGGCCTGAACCGACATGCCCTGGATCAATGCCGCGATCGTGCGGGAGAGCCCGGCGATATCGGCCGTCTCAGGCAGATCGCCCTGCTCGACTGCGTCCGCGATGCGGCGGCGCAGGCCATCAAGGGCGTGATTACGTTCCGCCCGGCAGATCGCCGCGGCGGCCTCGGCGCCCTGTCCGGCCGCGAGCTGACCGGTTGAGACGAAGCAGCCTAGACCGGGCTCGGTGGTGAACTCGCGGGCCGCGCGATCGAGGTATTCGACGACCGCCTCGATCAGCGGGGCACCCGGACGGATGCCGAAGCCGTACTCGTCCTGGTACAGCCGCACCGCCCGTTCGAAGAGGCGCTCCTTAGACTCGAACGCCCGGTAGAGCTGCGGCGCGGTCAGCCCCGTCGCCTCCTGCAGCACGATCATGCTCGCGCCCTCATAGCCGCGCTCCCAGAAGACCATCAGGGCACGATGCAGCGCCTCACCGGGGTCGAATGTCCGGGGTCGCCCCGCCCTGCGCATTGTTTCCATAGTGACCGCTACGATATCTTGCACTCAATTACGTATCGATCATTACGGAGGACTCATGGCCCGCTCCACGGCTCTTATCACCGGCGCATCCCGAGGCATCGGCGCCGCCACCGCAGTGACCCTCGCCCGGGATGGCATCCCACTCGTCGGCCTCCACTACGGCCACGACCGGGCCGCCGCGGAGGCGACGGCAGAACGCGTTCGGACACTTGGCGCGGCTGCAGTGCTGATCCAGGCCGATCTCGCCGAGGGCGAGGCCGCCTCCGCCAAGATCGCGCAGGAGTGGACGCGCTCGGTGAGCGAGCACGGCTTCGCCGGCACCGACGTGCTCGTGAGCAACGCGGGGATCAACGGGGCGCAGACGCTGACCGAGCTCGACCCCGGAACATATGCACGAGTGCAGGCGATCAACCTCACCGCACCGCTCTTCCTGCTCCACCACCTCGCGAGCTCCCTGAACGACAACGGACGCGTGATCGCCGTCTCCACCGGCTACACCCGCATCGCGGCGCCGACCCACCTCGCCTACACCGCCTCCAAAGCGGGACTGGAAGGAGTTCTGCGCGCCGTCTCGCCAGAGCTCGCAAGGCGGGGAATCACCGTCAACTCGGTTGCGCCGGGCATCATCGACACCGACCTCAACGCCGACTGGATCAACGCGCCGGGCGCCCGAGCGGGCGCAGCCGAGGTATCCGCATTCGGCAGGATCGGCACCCCGGAGGACGTCGCCGACATCATCAGCTATCTCGCGAGCGATGCCGCCCGGTGGATCACCGGGCAGACGATCGACGCCACGGGTGGGTCGAGACTTTGATCGGTCGGCGGGCAAGCATGATGAGCTGATTCAATTCGTCGAGATCTCGGCGCGGGCTGTGGGGCGTTGGTGGGTGTGGGGTGGTGTTTATTCTCCGCGTCTGGAGCGGTGTCGAGGCGGTGTCGAGATCGGTCCGGTTCCGCGTCGAGATCGGTCCATCTCCGGCTCGAGATCGGTCCGGTTCCAGCTTGGGGGGCGTGGTTGTCTTGGGTGTTGCACATGGAAGACCGGGGCCCTTGCGGGGCGGGGGCTGGTTTTTATTGGAATCACGGTCTTTTCCGATGAGCGTTGTGTACGGCGGTTGAGTTCCCATGTGCAATGAGGGGGGCAACGCACATGGGAGCGAGGACGTGGTCGCTACTGACATTACTTTTCCGCATGATTCCGCTGTTTTTGCTGACGCGAGGCGCACGCAAGTGTGCAACACCCACCATCCCGGCCCACGAGGGCATCAGTGGAGCCGGCTCACGGCGGTTCGGCCTGACTCATACGGCCTCCAGCCCCGAAACATTGCACCCCGCACCGGAGTACGACCGATCTCGACGCGGATTGCTACCGATCTCGAGCCGGAACCGGACCGATCTCGAGCCGGAACCGGACCGATCTCGACGCGGAATACGACCGATCTCGGCACGGGTTGCGACCGATCTCGAGCCGAGCCCGCCAACACGCCCGCATAAAGTCGAGGGATCGCCCATCAGACAATCTCGCGGGTGATCTCCTCGATGCCGTCGGCCAGTTCGTCGAGGAAATCGGCACCGGCATCCAGGGGGAAGAAGTGCCCTCCGGGCAATACCTTCATTACGAATCGTCCGCTGGTGAACCTGGACCACCGGGACAGCATGCCGGGGGTGACGGTGGGGTCCTGCTCCCCGGCGAACGCCAGTATCGGGCAGGAGAGGACGGTCGAGGCGTGCCGGAAGTCCTCGTGCAGCACGTAGTCGCGCTGAATCCCCGTGAGCAGGAGGTTCATGATGTCGTCGTCCGCGAGGATCTCCGGAGGCGTGCCGCCGACGGCCTCCAGCTCCTCGCGCAGAGCATCCAGACCCATCGACGACCGGTACTCCCCCTCGATCGTCTCACCGGGGGCCTGCCGGGCGGCGATCACCACCGCCTCGGGAGGAGTCCGGTGGATCTCCTGCAGGCAGGCGGCCGTCTGGTAGGCGAGGGCCGCACCCATCGAGTGGCCGTAGAGGGCGAAGGGCGCACCGGCCGCCAGCTGGAGAATCTCCCCGGCGAACTGCCGGCAGAGCTGGGAGAAGTCCGCTACCCAGCGCTCCCGCATTCGGGTAGCCTTGCCCGGCAGTTCCACCGGAATCGCATTGACCCGAGGGGCGGCGCCGACCCAGCCCCGGTAGGCGGAGGCATTGCCGCCCGCGTGGTGGAAGCAGAAGACGAGTAGCCCCCCGCCCCGTTCCGCCACGAACGGGAAGGCGCCCCTCCTCACCATGACCGTCATCTCGTGTCCTCTCGCTTGCAGGAGGCCGCCGGGGTTCCGCCGAGTCCGACCATCAGCTCGACCGCCGCATCGAGCCCCGGGTCGGCCGACAACAGTTGCGGCATGGTGCGCGCGGCCTGGTCGTACCCGCCGCTGACGAGGTCGGCGACCCCGGCTCCCAGGGCCCGCCTGGTGAGCTCACCGCGCTGGGCGTCGATGTAGGCGGGACCGGCACCGTTTCTGCGCACCGCCTGCGCATGGAACTGCTGGTCGCCGCCAAAGGCCACCGTCAGACACGGCAGCCCTGCGCGCAGGGCCGCGCCCGTCGTGCCGAGCGACCCGTGGCACAGCACCGCCCGGCACCGGGGCAGCACCACGGTGAACGGAACCCGGTCAACGGTGAGGAGCCCATCGCTTTCACCAGACCCTTGATCGGGGTCCACAATGATCGCGCGCAAGCCCTGTTCGACCAGGACTTCCCGCGTCCACCTCCACAGATCCCGCAAGCGGTCGGAGGCGACGCTTCCGAAACTGACCAGCAGTGGCGCTTCGCCTCGCTGCAGGAAGTCCTCGACGTCCTCGCGGAGCGGGGGCGCCGGATCCGGGCTGAGCCACTCGCCGGTGACATGGACATGCGGACCCCAGGCAGGGTCCGGCGGGTTGAGGCCGGGGCTGAACTGATAAATGGTCTGCGGTGACCCGCGTAAGACCCCGCGTCCCAGACCGAGACGACGTCGCCAGGTCTTCATCACCGGCCCCATTGCCCAGGTCATCATGGCGTTGGACAGACGGTGTATGAGGACCGCACGCCGAGTTCCGTCGAGGTTGCGAGGATCCACCAAGCTGTATGACCGGCACGGTTCAGTCGGATAAACCTGCACGCGCACGCTCGGCACGCCCCGGGAGGCGCCCAGAAGGCGCGCGACCTCACCGAACTGGTTGTGCATGACGACGTCGACCCCGGCCATGGCGCCCTCCAGCGCCTCGAAGATAGCCGGGTCGCCCAGCATCTGCCGCACACCCCGCACGGCGTCCAGCATGCCCTCTGAGTCCCCCAGCAGGCGCTTCATCATCTCCTGGCAGTCGCCGGGAAGACTGACGTACTCGACCCCCTGGATCTGCCGACCCGCGATGGTCTCGGCGAACTCGTCGAAGCCGGCGATCACCGTCTCATGGCCACGGGCACCGAGCGCCCCGCCGAGGTGGACGAATGGCAGCAGGTCGCCCTGCGAGCCCATGACGACAGCCAGAACCCTCATGGTCGCCCGATCACCACTGCCCAGTCGGCCACTCCGGGGTATAAGGCTCATCCAGGAGACGGTCCTCTGGGCCGATCTCGCGGACGACTCGGCAGGGGTTGCCCGCGGCCAAGACCATCGGGGGAACGTCCTTGGTGACAACACTGCCGGCACCGATGACAGCTCCGTGACCGATGGTCACCCCGGCCAAGACCACGCAGTGTCCGCCGATCCACACGTCGTGCTCGACGGCGATGGCCCCGCCCGTGCAGAACATGTTCTTGCGCTCATCAGGATCCAGGGCGTGGTTTCCCGCGAAGAAGGAGGAGTTCGGCCCCACCATGACATTGTTGCCGAAGGAAACCGGCGACATGTCGAGGATAGTGGTGTTGCGGTTGAAGGTGACGTCGTCGCCCACGGTGATGTTGGTTCCGTACTGGACGTTCAGGGGCAGGAAGACCATCATCCGCTCGCCCATCGAGCCGAGCAGATCTTGCAGGGCCGCACGCTTCTCGTCGTACTGGGTGGGACGCAGCTGGTTCATGGCGTGGCACTTCTCCGCACCGGCCATCATGTCCTCGTACAGGGACAGGTCATCGATGACCCTGAAGGGCTGCCCGGTCCGGATCTTCTCTTCGATCTGCTCACGCGTATCCATGATCGCTCCTTGTCGATGGGGTCGGTGGGGTCAATGGGGTCGGCGGGATGCCGCCGGGGTGGGTCGCCCGACGGCATTCGCCGTTGGAGGGTCCGGGATCTGAAGACCGATGGCAGGGGGATCGGCGAGCTCTCCAAGTGCCGCAGTGAAGGTCATCATCTTCGTCGCGGTCTCGCGCAGCTCCGAGGTGGGATCGGAGGCGGCCACGATGCCGGCCCCCGCGAACATGGTCGCCCGGTCGGCGTGCAGCACTCCGGCGCGCAGCACCAGGGCCCACTCGCAGTCCCCATTCACATCCATCCAACCGATCAATCCCGCGAACAGGCCCCTGTCGAAGCCTTCGCAGCGGGCGATGAAGTCGCGCGCCGGGTTACTGGGCCAGCCGCACACGGCGGGCGTGGGATGCAGGTCGTACAGCAGTTCCAAAGACGAGCACCCCTTGCGCAGAACGCCCTCGATCGGGGTGCCCAGGTGCCACACGACAGGCGTGGCGACCAGCTGTGGACCCGACGGCATCTCGATGTCATCCACATGGCGGCCGAGCGCCTCCACGACGGCCCGGGAGACGTGCGCGTGCTCGGCGAGGTCCTTGCCGGAGGAGAGCAGGGCCCGGGCGGCCCGGGTGTCGGAGGCGGGATCGGTCCCCCTGGCGATGGTCCCGGCAAGCGGGAGAGTCCATATGCGGGAATCGGTGCAGGACAGGACGAGCTCGGGACTCGCCCCCAGCAGGGTCCCCGGCTCGTCGAACAGGCCGCCCATCCCCCCGTCCAGATCGAGACGGAACACGTAGGCGTCGGGGTTGCTCGCCCTCAGCCGCGCGAGCACATCGTCCGGCCGCCAGACCTCCGAGGCATGCGAGACCTCCACAGTCGTGCACCGACCCAGGACCACCTTGTCCATGGCCCCGGATCGGATGGCCGCGACGGCCTGCCGAACGATCCGGCGATAGCCGTCGGGATCAGGGGACTGCCCGACGACGTCGAGCCGGCCGGTCGGGGCGACGACGGCTCCCGGGCTCGGAGCCTGCTCGACGACGACCTGCGCAGGCCGGTACAGGACCCCGGGGCGGCGCGCGTCGAAGGGAATGGCCCCGACGACCATCGCCGGCGCGTCCTCGTGCCCCTCGATCGAGGCGCGCATGGCCTCGTCGGCAGCCCTGGCGACCTCCTCACCCGTCCAGGCGCGGGGAACGACGGGGGCTGCGACTCCGGTCGCGACCACACTCCGCTGCCCGGTCACGAATTCGAACCGCGGCTCAGACACTATTGACACTCAGACACTCACATTCAAGGGATTCAGGGTATTCAGGGCTATTAAGCAGTCAGAGGAGGACTACCGGCGCGATCCAACGGTCTTGCGGGCCAGAATCACCAGGCTGAAGATGATCAGCCCCGCGAACCAGCCCACGAACAGGACGATATCCCCGGCGATCACCCGGTCGTTGATCAGCCCGTCCGACAGCTCGGTCACCGCGGTCAACGGGGACACATCGACGATGGGCCGCAGCACCTCCGCATACATGTCGCGCGGCATCATCGCGGTGCTGAAGAACATGGCCGCCATGACCAGGGGCGCGAAGCTCACCGCGCCCTGGGGGGTGTCCACCACGAATCCGAGCATGACGCCCACGGCTCCAGCGGCCACGGACACCACGGCCAGTACCACGAGGGTTCCCACCAGACCGGTGGCCGTGCGGAAGTCGGCGCCGTAGACCAAGCCGACGACGACAGCCGCGATCATCGAGACGAACGCGGTCACGGACTCGGCGAGGACTCGTCCGATCATGCCGGTGGACCGGTTGCCGGGGAGCGTGGCCAGCCTGTCGGGCAGACCATCGTGGCGCTCCTGGACGATGTTCCCCGCCCCCATGAGAGCCGCCGTGAACGACTGAGAGACCGCCACCATCACGCACACCGCGGTCATGTTCATCGGCGCGCCGCTGAACTGCTCCACCATTCCGGAGAACATGACGTTGAGGATGACCAGCATCACGACCGGCATCACCAAGGTGGACAGGACCGAGGGCGGGGAGCGCAACCATCGTCTCAGGAGGCGCCCGGCATGCACCCCGACCGCGCGCAACCAACCGATGCGCAGGGCTTCCCGATCGCTCATGCTTGCCTCCTGAATGCTCCGGATACCCACCAGACGCCGAGTATCAGTCCGATCGCCAGCCAGGCCAGCGCCTCCCAGCCCTCATCACCCGGGGTGAGGCCGCTAAGAAGGGCACGGTTCGTGTCAATCATCACCGAGAACGGCATGTGCCTGATAATCGGCTCCAGCCAGTCGGGCAGGGCGGCGATGGGGATGAATGCGGTGGACAGCATCAGCAGCGGCATCTCGACACTCTGGATCAGGCCGGCCGTCTGAACGGGATGATGAGATCTCAGTGCCAGCCCGCAGAAGGCGAGCACCAGGACCTGCCCCATCAGCAGCGCGGTGGCGCATGACAGCACAAGACCACCGACGCTGTCGGGTTTCGCGCCGCAGATAAGACCGATGACCACGATCGCCCCCACCGACAGCAACGCGCGCAGCAGGTCGGTGATCATTCGTCCGCCCACGGCCACCATGGCCCGGATGGGCATGGCCCGCAGACGAGCGAGCAGCCCGCTCTCCATGTCCACGGCCAGCGCCATGGACGAGCCGCCGGCGGTGAACATCACCGCCTGGAACATCGAGGCCGCCGTCAGGAACAACGCGTAGTCGAATCCCGACGCGCTGGCCGCATGCCCGAACACGATCCAGAAGGCGAGCATCGACATCCCGGGAATCACCAGTGCGGACACCAGGGAGGCGCTGTTGCGGCGAAGACGGAGGTTGTTGCGCTGCACGGCCCCCGCAAGGGCGCGCGCGCTCGACGGCCTCCTGTCGGTGACCCGCTGCGCGAAGACCGTCATGATCCGTTCTCCTCTGCCGATTCGACAGGGCCGGCGGAGTCGGCAGAGCCAGCGGAGTCGGCGGAGCCGGCATCGGATGCGAAGGCCGTACCGAGGAACACGTCATCCAGGGACGGCGGGGTCAGGGAGACCGAGACGACCTCAAGACCCGCGGAGGTGATCGCCCGGGTGGCCGAGACGAGGTCCTCGGTGCCGCCATGAGCGACGAATGAGACCTCCAGCGCGTCGACCGTGAAATCGTCATGCGGGTGGCCGAGCGCCCCGGGGAGCACGCTCTCGGCGACTCGCCGGGCCAGCGTCGCGTCGTCAAGCGCGATCCTGCAGATCGGCGCGCCGAACCGGCGTCGCAGCTCGGAGGGGGATCCCTGCGAGACCTTGCGGCCCTCGCGCAGGACGACGATGTCGTCGGACAGGCGCTCCGCCTCATCGAGGTACTGCGTCGTGAGCAGGATGGCGACGCCCTGGCCCCGCAGCTCCTCGACCATCTCCCACAGCTCCCGGCGCGATAGCGGGTCGAGGCCCGTCGTGGGCTCGTCGAGGAACAGCAGCTGCGGTTCGACGATCAGCGAGGCCGCGATGTCGAGCCGCCGCCTCATGCCCCCGGAGTACTTGGCCGCGCGCTGGTCGCCCGCGTCCGCGAGTCGGAACCTGTCCAGCAGCTCATCCGCGCGCTCGGCGGCAGCGGCCCGTCCGAAGCCGTTGAGGCGCGCGAAGAAGACGAGATTCTCCTTGCCGGTCAGCTCCCCGTCAACGGCGGCGAACTGACCGGTCAGGGAGATGTGCCGGCGCACTTGTCTGGGCTGGGACACGACATCCGCACCGCACACGGCGATCGTCCCCGAGGTGGGCTTCATCAGTGTGGAGGCGATATTCACCAACGTCGTCTTGCCGGCGCCATTGGCTCCCAGCAGCGAGACCACCTGAGCGGGGCTGACGTCGAAGCTGAGGCCCTTGAGCACTTCCTTGGCCTTGGTGCCTTTGCCGAAGGTCTTGCAGAGATCGCGCACGCGCAGAGCGACTTCATTCGATGAAAGGTTCGATGAAGGGATTGCGTCGGGGTCGGACATGTACGTTCCTTCCAACATATGCGCAGGGGAGACAGGGTCAGGGAGGGGAGCCGGCAGCAGCCTCGTCATGCGGGCGCGTGCCAAGAACAGCAAATAGCTTAGTTTAGTCTTACCTGGGTGATTCAAGTGCTTCGGACCCATCACCGGCGAGGAACTTCACCGCGCGGCGCAGCACGTCGCCGTCACAGGGCTCGGCGATCGCCACCTCGCCCTCGTCGATGAGCAGCAGGAAGTCACAGCACTCGGCCAGCAGCTCGACGTCGTGGGTCACCACGAGAACGGTCCTGCCCTGCCGGGCGAGGTCCTCCAGCTGCAGGGCGACCTGCTTCATGTGGCGCAGGTCCAGACCGCTCGTGGGCTCGTCGAAGACGATCACCTCACGACCGCACACCAGCGCCGATGCGATGGCCACGCGTTGGCGCTCGCCCCCTGACAGGGACATCGGATGGCGCTCGCGCTTGTCCTCGAGGTTGAGCGCCGCCAGAACCTCGGTGATATGCGTCTGACGCTCACCACCGGCATCGGCCCCGATCGCCACGTCGGCGTCGACGCTCTCGCCGAACAGCTGATGGTTGACGTCCTGCATCACGAGGTAGGAGTGCCGCAGGCGCTGCTTGGGCCTGGACAGCTCGGCGCCCGCCAGGCGCAGGGTCCCCCTCGATCGCGGCTCCAGGCCCGTCAGCGAACGCACGAAGGTGGTCTTGCCCGCGCCGTTGCGCCCCACGACGCCGATCACCTGGGCCTCGGGCAGCACCAGGTGCTCGATGTCCATGGCGAGGCGGGGCGCCTTCGGATACCGGAAGGCGAAGGAGTCCACGACCACCTCACTGACCACCTCACCGGCGCTGGTCGCGGGAGCGCTGACGGGCTCGGGAACCGGATGGGTGGACCGGAGTCCGAGTTCCTGCAGGTCGTGGTCGCTCAGCGAGCGGAACTGCTCACCGGTGAACTCCCGGGCGATGCGGCCGTGGTCCATGTAGACGACCCGATCGACGAGATCCGCGAGGTAGTACAGGCGATGCTCGGCGACCATCACCGTGCGCCCCTGCTGCTTCCACCGGGCCACGATCTCGCGCAACTCGCCGATGGCGGCCATATCAAGGTTCGAGGAGGGCTCGTCCAGCAGGAGCACATGGGGCTGCATGGCGGCCACGGCCGCACATGCCACCTTCTGCTTCTGCCCCCCCGGACAACTCGACGAGTTGTCTGCGGACCAGATCCTCCATGCTGAATTCCCGGGCGACCTCGGCGATGCGCTGCTCGATCCGAGCCGGCTCTACCCCCAGGTTCTCGCATCCGAAGGCCAGCTCGCTGGTCACGTCAAGGGTGAAGAACTGGGACTTGGGGTTCTGGAACACCGACCCGACGGTCTGGGCGATGTCGTGGGCCTCAGCGTTGATGATCGGCTGTGAGTCGAGCAGCACCTCGCCCGAGATCCGAGCGTCGAAGAAATACCGCGCCACGCCGTTGAGGAGCCGCAGCAGGCTGGTCTTGCCGCAGCTCGACTCACCGCACAGCAGGACCAGCTCACCGCGCCCCACCTGCAGGTTCACATCGCGGAGCACCGGTTCGGCGGAATCCTGGCCGTAGGACATCGTCACGTTGCGCA